>Ga0335081_10013659_pt1 | contig 13127 bp, 6 predicted proteins | sample Lox_Sample_35_FD_206713 | JGI IMG/M metagenome (GOLD analysis project Ga0335081, IMG submission 206713) | Soil microbial communities from Loxahatchee National Wildlife Refuge, Florida, United States - Lox_Sample_3.5 | ecosystem: Environmental > Terrestrial > Soil > Wetlands | place: USA: Florida...
CCCGGTGAAGGTGGACAGTGGGCCCTCGTGCCCCTGCTGTCGCACGGCTCTGGCTGTTGGGCCGGATGGCAGGCTCTTCGCCGCGTGGCGCAAGATTTACCACCCGGGATCCGGTCAGATGCGTGATATCGTCGTGGCCTTCTCGAGTGATCGTGGGGCCACGTGGTCGACGCCGGTTCGGGTGCATCATGACGATTGGCATGTGGACTACTGCCCCGATGCAGGTCCGACGATCAAGGTGGCCCGGGATGGTGTGGTCCACGTGGCCTGGTGGACCGGCCGGCCTGGGGGGGCAGGGGTGCGCTACACGCAGTCTCGAGACGGTGGCCGCAGCTTCACGGCGCCGATTCCGCTGGGCGTCGCGGCGGCCTCTCGCGCCGCTCACGCCCAGCTGGCCCTTGGCCCCGCCAATCAGGTCGTGGTGGCATGGGACGACGGAACGCGAGCGATCCCGCCGATCGTACTCCGGATTTCCTCCGATGGCGGCCGCACCTTCAGTGCCGCGGACACGCTGACCTCGCCGGGCGAGAGCGCGGGCTATCCAGTCGTTGCCATCGGGCGGGATAGTGTCTACGTCGCCTGGCAGCAGCGAAGCGAGCGGGGTGTCGCGACGGACTCGCTGCGACACCTGCACGAGATTGAGGCGTTGAGCCAGCCCAAGTCGCAACGACCAGCCTCCGAGCAGTGGATCAATCCGGTAGGATCGTGGTCAGTCGTTCTCCGGGCGGCGGCGATCCGGTCATGAGAATCCACGCCGTTCAGCGAGTGGCCGCCGGAGCCTCCCTGCTCGTCGTTCTGGGCAGTTGTCGTCAGAAGCCGGCCGACGCCGGTGCGTTCCGACCGCTCGACGTCGGCTCCGAGGTGCCTGCGTACATCATGCCGAGCCTGCGGGGCGACACGGTGCGGCTTGGGTCGCCGCAGCCGGTCACGGTACTCAACGTCTGGGCGACCTGGTGTCCCTCGTGTCGCGAGGAGATGTCGACGCTCGATGGGGTGGAGAAGCGCTTCCGCAAGGACGGGGTACGCGTGGTCGGGGTCAGCGTGGACCGTGGAGCCTCGGACCGGGTCCGCCGCTATGTCGCGGAGCAGCATCTCGATTTCGCTATTGTGCACGATCCGGAGGGGATCGTCATCGACCGCTTCCGTATCCCCGCCGTCCCCACCACGCTGGTGATCGACTCGAGCGGAGTACTCCGATGGGAGCACACGGGAAACATTGCGGATATTGTGGATCAGGTTGACGCCGAGATCGAAGGGCTCCTGTCGCGCACCCGGGCTTCGTGAGGAAGCGACTGGACCGCACCGATGCACGGAGCTGGTCCCGTGGAGGGCTCTTCCCGGCGAGTCCCGCGCCCCAAGCCAATCCATCGGCACCTACCGGCGCGATCAGCACACTCGCCCATCCCGAAGAGCGATTCACGGCGGAAACGTACCCGCCCCTCGGGATGAGGCCTCGTCGTGATGAGGAGCCTCGTCCTGAATGCCCCGAGTCGCGGCTGAAGCCGCGGCTCGGCTGACGTCGCTAAAGCGACCGGGGTCCCAGGGGGACCTCGGGAGGGGCTTCGCCCCTCACGGACCCCCACCCTCGCCGCCCTCCATACTCCCTCCGCCCGGGCAGGTTGACCCGTCTCCGGAGACTATCCATGCGCCGCTGGCTCGCCCTTTCTCTTGTCCTCGGCGCCTGCTCCGGGTCCAGGGTCGACCCCGATCTGGTCGGCACCTGGGAGATCATGGTGCCGAATGCGCAGGGCACGGCGCGGTGGGTATGGGAGATTCACGGCGACGGGACCTAGGCTTTCCATTCCGAGGGACCGGGGGACTATCCAACCCACAGCGGCACCTTCGAGGCTCGCCATGGCCGATTCCGACTGCACTCGACCACCATGGCATGGGACGACAGCGGGACCTATCAACCGGTGCACGCCGACACGTTGACCGCGACCGGTCGACTGGGCACCGGCTCGTGGCATCGAGTGGCACCTGGACCCCGGCTACGAGCCGCTTCGCACTGATCCGTGCTTCGGTGAGCTGGTCAAACGGATCGGACTCAGGTAGGACGGGGCGCTGGCAGACGGCGAGAGGGATGCAGCAGACTGGGCATCTGAGCGAGTAGAGCCCAGAAGACGGCCCGTGCACCGTGCTCATCCAACCTCAGCGGCACGGCCTCGGGCTGAGCGGTGCAGGTTGCCGGGAATCAACCTGTGAAGCTCCTAACTACAGATTCGACTCTCCCGGACTGGCTCCCCGTGGGCGTGCAATCGTCCACGGCGTAGACGGTGTCAGGCTGTCGCTGGCGCGTGAGGTCCATGGTCTCAGCGCCAAGGCCTTGATCCGCGCCGTGCACGGCCGGCACACTATGGCGGTCCCCAATCGGGCCGACCATCGAAACTTCCCGAAGGGCTGACTTGCGACCGACTCGATCCGTCGGCGTTCATGACAATACCAGAATGTCGGTCTGATTGCCCGCTAGCTGCAGGAAAACGATCCGCGTCCCGTCCGGTGACCATCGTGCGGCCCAAACGGTTTTCCCGCTGCTCCTGCTTTATGGCTCAGGTTAGTCCGGCAGGTAGCGGCGAGCGCCCCCCTCACCCCGAGATCGCCGTCACCACCACCTCATGCCGATGGCCGTCATCGATCAGCGGAATGCTGCCCGTCGGGGCGGCGACGCCGTCCACCGTCACCGCGGCGGTCTCCCAGGCCAGCCCGGTCCCGTTCCGCATGGTGATGGCGTAAAGGCTACGGCCATGGCGGTACTCGATCGAGTATTCGGCCCAGGCCGCCGGAGCCCGTGGCGCGAGGAACAGCTGGTCGCCACACTTGCTGAATCCGAGGATTCCTTCCAGCCCCACCCGGTACATCCAGCTCGCCGAGCCGGTGTACCAGGTCCAGCCGCCCCGGCCCAGCTGTCCGGCCGCGGTGTAGACATCGGCTGCCACGACGTACGGCTCCACCTTGTAGGTTGCGACCTCGGCCGGGGTGCGCGTGTGGGTGAGCGGGTTGAGCATCTGGAACAGTTCGAAGGCCCGGTCCCCGTCGCCGCGGAGCGCCGTGGCCTGGACCGCCCACAACGCGGCATGGGTATACTGCGCACCGTTCTCCCGGACTCCGGGCAGGTAGCCTTTGATGTAGCCGGGGTCCTGCGCCGTCCGGTCGAAGGGAGGGGTGAGCAGCAGGAGGAGCCGGTTCGACTGGTCCACCAGCTGTTTCTCGAGCGAGCGCATCGCCAGCGCCTGGCGTTCCGGCCGCCCAGCGCCCGAGATCACGCTCCAGCTCTGCGCGATCGAGTCGATGCGGCATTCGGTGTTTCCCGCCGATCCGAGGGGGGTGCCATCGTCGAAGTAGGCCCGGCGATACCACTCGCCATCCCAGCCCTGTTCCTCGATCGCGGCGACGTACCCCGCGGCCTGCCGGCGGAACTCCGTTGCGGTCGCCCCGTCGCCCCGCGCCTCGGCGTGTGAGGAGTACCGTTCCAGCGTGGTAGCCAGGAACCAGCCCAGCCACACGCTCTCTCCTCGTCCCTCGACGCCGACCCGATTCATCCCGTCGTTCCAGTCGCCGCCCCCAATGAGCGGGAGGCCGTGGCTTCCGCTGGTGCATGCCCGCGAAAGTGCCCGCAAGCAATGCTCATGCAGGCTGGCGCGCTCCTCGGTGACTTCGGGTAGGTCGTAGATCTCGTGCTCGCCGGGCGCCAGGGCTCGCATCCGGAGCCAGGGCACCGATTCGTCGAGCACCGACCGGTCCCCGGTGACCCGGACGTAGTGATCCACCACATAGGGCAGCCAGACGAGGTCGTCGGAGAACCGGGTGCGAACACCGCGCCCGCTCTGCGGATGCCACCAGTGCTGCACGTCCCCCTCGGGGAACTGCCGAGCCGCCGTCCGGAGCAGGTGGGCCCGCGCGAGCGCCGGCTCGGCGTAGACCAGCGCCATCGTGTCCTGCAGCTGATCGCGGAAGCCGTAGGCCCCGCTGCTCTGGTAGAGCGCCGAGCGGGCCCACATCCGACAGGCGAGGGTCTGGTAAAGGGTCCAGCGGTTAAGCATGACGTCGAAGCTCGGCTCGGGGGTCCTCACCTGAATCACCGAGAGCCGCTGGGTCCATGCGCTTACGCTCCGTTCGAGCGCCGCCCGCGCCAGACTCACGTTGCGGTAGGTCGCGATCAGCGCCTGAGCGCGCGGCTCGCTGTCGGCGGCGCCCAGCAGCATCGCCACCTCCCGGGTCTCGCCTGGTGCCAGCTCCAGCTCCGCCCGCAGCGTGGCGCAGGGATCGATGCTCGCCCCTGTGGTGCCATGCAGGAGTCCGCCTGGCCTGAGCGCGGCCGGGCTCGAGCTGGAGCCGTTGCGTCCCAGGAACTCGCGGCGGCTCCCGGTGTACCCGGTGACCGGCTCCGTGACGGCGTGGAAGGCGGTCCACCCGGCGAAGGTGGGATCGAAGCTGTTCCGCGCGAAGATGACCTGTTGCACCGGGTCGTACTCCGTCCGGACCTGGTGCTGGGTATGTTCGCGGAGGGCGCCGAGTGTCCACTCGACGAAGGTCGTGAGGGTAAGCCGCCGCCTCCGCCTTCCCGTGTTGGTCAGCCGGAGCAGCGAGATCTTCACCGCGGCCCCGTCGGCCATGCCCAGCGTGAGCTCGGTCGCGATCCCGACGTGCACCTGGGCGAAGCTGGACTCTCCCGGGCCATGGCGCACGGTGAACTCCGTCGCCGTCCGCACCGGCCCCGGCGTGGCGGACCAGAGTTCACCGGTCTCGTCGTCCTGCAGGTACACGACTTCGCTCACCGGATCGCTCACCGGATCGTTGTGCCAGGGGGTGAGCCGGTAGAAGTAGCTGTTCTCCGCCCAGGTAAACCCTCCGCCGCGCTCGGTGACGACGAAGCCGCCCTGCGGGTTGGCAATCACGTTGGCCCACGGCGCTGGCGGCACCCGGTCCCCCGCGATCCGGATTTCGTAGATCCCTTCCTCGGTGAGGCGGCCGAAGCCATTGGGCGGCAGCGCCGCCCCGCCGGCTGGGGTGCGCCGCATCGGCTCTGCCGCCGGCGCGACCAGCGGGGCAAGGAGCCGAGCCCCGATTCGCCGCACCACCCGCACCACGCCGGCATCGCCCCGGTCCGGTGCCCGGGTTTCCATGGAAGGCGGTGCTTCGCTCTCGTTGCCTGGCGGCGCCGCATCGTGCAAGGCAGAGTCCAGGATCCGGGCGAGGGGTCGGCCGTCGCAGGGGACCTGCACTCGCGCCGTGGCTCGGAGCATGCGGAGTTGCTCCAGGGTGAGCTGGTCCTTCCGCCGGAGGAAGACGCCACCGGAGCGGTCCACCGAGCCCGAGTCGCCCAGCGAGTAGATCGCGCCGGTGATTCGGTCGGCCAGGTCCTGCAGGTAGTCGGGCGGATGGACGTTGAGAATCACCAGGTCCACGGTCATGCCGCGCCGGCGCCAGTAGCGGTGGGCCGCCAGCAGCTGACGCAGCGTCGGCAAGCCATCGACGGACGCGATGGTCGCGAGCAGGATGGGCCAGTCCCCCGACACCCCGGTGGCCCAGAGGAGCGGCTGCGACCCGGAGGAACGCTGCAGCTCCGCGGCCGGCGCGCGCAGTGCCGTGTTGCCGTAGAAGAGCTGTCCGGCCAGGTCCTGAAACAGCGCCGCCAGGGTGGGGGTGAGGCCGAGTTCGCGGAGCTCCGCCTGACTCGAGGTTCCGGCGAGCTCGAGGGCGCGGTGAGCGGCATGCGGGTCCCGGTAGCGGTCGGCGAGTGCGAACGCCTGGGCCCGACTGGTCGCGATGCAGGTGGTGAAGGCGACCGACGCCGATTGCCCTGGCGGAAGTGTCACCCGCGCCCGGAGCGCGAAAATCGGATCGAGCACCGCTCCGGTCGTCATCGAGAGCGGCCCATCCCGTTCCAGCGCCACCGGGTCGCGGGTCGAGCGTCCCCGGCCGAGGAATCGGGCCCGATCGGTCTCACAGCTCACCTCGCCCACGCGCTCCCGGCCGGCGGCGGCGACGTGCACGCACCAGATCGGCTGCTCTTCCGAGGAGCGCGGCCGACGGGTGGCCGTGATGGCGCCACACCAGGCATGCCACTCGGTCTCGATGAACAGGCTGCCGAACGCGGGGTGCGCCCGCTCGGCGTCGGGCGGGGCCAGCACCAGCTCGCCATAGCTGGTGAGTTCGAGATCCCTAGTCTCGCTGCCATTGTTGGTGACCGTCACGCGGCGGACCTCGGCCGCATCCTCCGGCACCACCACGATCTCGGTCCGGGTCTCGATGTCGCCGTCGGCGCGGTCGAAGCTGACCCGGTCGGTCGCGAGATAGGCCCGCTGCCAGTCGGCGGGGGCGCAGACCGGCTGGTGCCCCGCTGACCAGACTCGACCGCTGGTGAGATCCTTGAGGTAACAGAACTGGCCGGTGGAATCCCGGCACCCGTCGGATCGCCAGCGAGTGACGGCGAGCGACTCGTAGCGACTGTACCCCCCACCGCAGTGGGTCACCATGATCGAGTAGGGCAGATGGCCGAGCAGCGCGACGTGCGGGTAGGCGGTGTCCGGCGTGTCGAGCCGGCGCACCACCGGCAATTCCTGCTCGACCTCCGGCAGAGTGTCGGTGTCGGCCTCCTGGGGCTTGTGCAGGACCAGCCGGCGGGGGATCCGCTCGTGCAGCAGCAGTTCCGACGAGCGCACCAGCGGATCGGCATGGAAGCGCCGCTGCCAGAGATGGCCGGCGAGCACGTTGACCAGCGCCACCAGGCCCATGCCCAGGTGATGCGCCATGTAGGTGTGGACCAGGGCGAAGCGCTGATGCGGGTCGGGGCGGGTGTAGTCGATCGCATCGCGGAAGCCATAGGGGCCAAGCGCGCCCAGTCGTTCGAGTTCCGCCAGGTTGTCGAACGCCGCGCCGGGGTCCACCATGGCGGCGAGCACCGAGGCGTAGGGCGCCACCACCAGGTCGCGGCCGAGCCCCCGTTTGAGGGCGAGGTCCGGCACGCCGAAGGGACGGTACTGATAGCTGCCATGCCGGTCGCGCACGTTGTAGGCGCTCTCGCTCACCCCCCACGGCACGTGACGCGACGCCCCGTAGGCCCGCTGCCGCGCCAGCGCTCCCTCGGCGGTCTGGGCGAGGAGGGTGTACGGGAAGGCGCGCATCACCAGCGACGGCATCAGGTACTCGAACATGCTGCCGCTCCACGACACCAGCGCGGGCGTCCCCGCCGCGTAGGTGAGCGACCGGCCGAGGTGGAACCAGTGCTTGGCAGGCACATCGTTCTTGGCCACCGCGATGAAGCTGGCGAGCCGGGCCTCGGACGCCAGCAGATCGTAGTAGGAGCCGTCGAGCGAGTGGGTCGCCTGCTGGAAGCCGATGGCGAAAAGCTCCCGGTCGGGATCGAAGAGGAACCGGAAATCCATCTCCATCGCCAGCAGGTAGGCACGCTCTGCGACCTCTGCGAGTCGAGTGACGAGCCTTGCGGCTTCGGCCGATCCCTCCTGCGCCAGCTCCCGGAGCGTCACCTCCGGCCGCGCCCCGATGCTGACGGCCCACGCGGTGTGCGCCTTGGCGAGCTGGAGACTCCACGTGATCCACTCCGCCGCGTGCGCTCGCTGCACCTCCTCGAGCGAGGCGGTGGCGAGGGCGGCCCCAGCGCGCTGGAGGAACGGCGACACCTCGGCAAGGGACTCGGCGGACTCCGGTGCCGTGCACGAGGCAGCGAGCGCGTCGCCCGCCGCGCGAAGTTCCCTCCGGACCTCCCCCAGTCCGGGGAGCGCCCGCACCCGTTCCTCCGCCAGCGCCAGCGCCGACGTGAGCGCCTGCCGGAGTCGCGCGTCGAGCAGCGGCTCGTCGGGTGCGAGGAGACAGGCTTGCCGCAATGCGATGAGGTGCCCAGCGAGGTTGCCGCTGTCCACCGTCGAGATATACGCCGGCTCGAGCACGCTCAGGTCGTGGAGGTCGTACCAGTTGTAGAAGTGACCCCGGAAACGGCGCATACCCGCAAGAGATTCGAAGGCCAGTTCCAGCCGGCCGAGGAGCTGCTCCAGCGTGAGGAAGCCCAGGTCGTGCGCGCTCATCGTCGAGAGGAGCTGCAGGCCGACGTTGGTGGGCGAGGTTCGCATCGCCACCACTGGCTCGGGCTCCGCCTGAAAGTTGTCCGGCGCCAGCCAGTTGGTCTCGGCGCCCACTAAGCGGTCGAAGTAACGCCAGTGGAGCAGCGCGTAGCGTAGCGCCTTGGCCCGCGCCTCCGGCGCCAGCCGTTCATCCGGTCGGGCTGGCGGCCGACTCAGACTTGGCGCCACAGCCGGGGCGGCGATCCAGGCCAGGGCGAGTGGCAGCACCGCGAGCGCCAGCTGCCACGGCGGCGAGCCGGCCGCCGGCCCCGCCGCCAACGCCCGCCATCCGACCAGGACCAGCACCACGACCGCCAGCGCCGCGGCGGGCCCCATCGACCAAGCGATCCGGGATGGCCCGGCGCTCTCCCCTTCCACCAGCGAGGCGGTCTGCCACTCGAGCATCCGGCGCCGGGAGACCCCCAACCGCCACAGGGTGCGTCCGATCGCATCCGCCGAGATCCACGCCTGATGTGCCAGGAAGACCAGCGCCAGACCGACCTGCTGGACGCTGGTGGCCAGGTCCTGGCCCGCGGCCCTGTAATAGGCGCGCCACGATCGGTCGCGTGGTGGGTGCACCATGGCGGGCAGCATTGCGATGATCCATGGCGCCGCCACCCCGCCCAGGCCAAGCAGGGTCCAGCGGAGCAGTTCCCCGGGCAGGGAGATCCAGCCGATCACGAAGAAGAGCAGCTGCGCCAACTCCAGCGTGCTGCGCCGCAGGTTGTCGAAGATCTTCCAGCGGGAGAGCAGCGAGAGCCGGTTCGGTTCCGGTCCGTCCGGTCCCGGGACTGTCCGGGTGAGCCAGGGGAGAAGCTGCCAGTCGCCCCGGATCCAGCGGTGCTTGCGCCGGGTGAATGTCAGGTAGCGGCCGGGGTAGTCGTCGTAGACGATCACGTCGGTGGCGAGGCCCGCCCGGGCGAAGCTGCCCTCGATCAGATCGTGAGAGAGGAGGGTGTTCTCCGGAAAGCGGCCATGGGTGGCGCGCTCGAAGGCGGCCACGTCGTAGATCCCCTTGCCGGTGAAGCTCCCCTCGCCAAACAGGTCCTGGTAGACATCCGAGACCGCCGTAGTGTAGGGGTCGACGCCGGGATGGCCCGAGTAGATGGAGGCGAACACCGACCGGTACGCGCTCGACAGCGTCACCCCCACCCGGGGCTGCAGGATCCCGAAGCCCCGGACCACGCGCCCCCGTGCGGCGTCGTACTGTGCCCGATTCAGGGGATGCGCCAGCGCCCCGACCAGGAGCGGCGCCGCGTCGGGCGGGAGCGAGGTGTCGGCGTCGAGCGTGATGACGTAGCGGACGGCGCGGATCGGTGTCAGATCGCCCATCGTCACCGTGAACGCCCCCTCGGCCGCGCCCAGTACGAAGCGGTTGAACTCCGCCAGCTTCCCGCGCTTCCGCTCCCAACCCATCCACACCCCTTCGTGCGGATTCCAGCGCCGGGGCCGGTGAAAGAGATAGAAGGCGTCCTGGGTGGTCGGGGCGTAGCGGGCGTTGAGGCCGCGGATGCCCTCCGTCGCGGCCTCGAGGACGGCGGCGTCATCGGCGCAGGTCTCGGTGGCCGAGTCAGTGAAGTCGCTCAACACCGCGAAGTGCAGGTGAGCTTCCCGGTTGGCGAGAAACTGCACCTCGAGGTTGTCCAACGCCTCGTGCACCGCCTCCACACTTCCGAATAGAGTCGGGATGACCACCGCGGTCCGGAACTCGGGCGGCACACCGTGCTCCCGGAGGTCGAGCTTGGGGAGGCGCTTCGGCGGCAGGAAACTGGTAACCAGCTGGTTGATGACGCTCACCGCGATGTCGTTGGCCACGATGAAGCCGGGGAGGATGAGCAGCGGCCATTCCTGTCGCGCCGCCGGTCCGCCGAGCCAGAAGACCGCTGCGAGCGCGAGGAGCGTCGCTGTGGCGACTCCACCCACGAACGCCACGCTGGGAAAGCGCCGCACCAGGTGCTCGAATGCCTCGCCCGGAGGCTTCCGGTAGCGGGTGCGCGTGTGGAGCAGGGGGAGCCCGTCGTCAATCAGGTAGTAGCCGACATGGGCCCGCCTCGGGTCGAGGCTCGCCTCCCGCTGGCCCGCGGTGGCGCACTCGATCGCCATCCGCGTCACTTCGGTCTCGGTGAGCCGGGTACGCCGGGCGATCCGTTCTATCACGTGCCGGTAGCGGTCCCGGGTAGCGAAGGTCATGCGCGGGTAGAAGCCGGAGGGGTCGGTGCGGAGCAGGGTCTCCACCCGGCTCTGTTCCTCGACGAAGCTCCGCCAGTCCATCTGGCCGATGGCGCGGAGGCTGGTGATGCTGTTGGTCATGATGACTTGGCTGAGCGCCAGCCGCCCGGTGGCCCGGGCGGTGGCCTCCTCCGCGCTCAGCGCCTCTTCCGCGATCCACTGCTCCAGCCGCACTGCGGCCGGTAGCGCCCCGCCCTCGACCCTGAGCTGCTGCAGGAACCGGGAGATGAAGGTGGGGGTGAGGGGCGGGGGTGCAGAGGCGAAGCGGTCGAGCTCGCCCTCGAGTGCCTCCTGGTCATCCTGGCCCGCCCGCGCGATCCGCGCCGCGGCGGACTCGGCCGAGTCGAGCTCGTCCAGCCGCTGTACCGTGCGGAGCGCCATTCGGCGCACGTTCTCGATGAGTCCGAGGCGGAGCAGGGCCGGGAGTGCCCAGAGCTCCCCCAGCGTGAGCACCGCCACCTGCTGGAAGGCGTTCACGAAGTTGCTCACGTTGGCGAGGTCCACCCGCCCCTCGGTGTGCGAGATCAGGGTGATCGCGAGCTCGTAGGCGCGTGGATAGCCGGCGAGCGGGCCGTCGGCGAGCGCCGGGAGCTCCCGGTAGTACCCGCGCGGCAGACTCTCCCGCACCTCACCGATGTGATCCTGCACGATGTGGTAATTGTCGAGGAACCAGTCGCCGGCGGGGCTGATGTCGCGCCCCAGTGCGGCAGCGGCGGTGAGACGCTGGTGGGCTTGCTCGAGGATCAGGCGCGTGCGAGTGACGCGAGCGAGGAGCGGGGCCCGCCGCCGTGCGCGCGAGCCCGAGGCCAGGTGCTGGGTGCCCGCCACCACCTGGGCCCGTTCGGCGAGATGCTCGGCGCCGAGCAGTTCGCCCCGGATCGGCCCCGCCAGGAGATCCTCCCGGGCATGCCCGCGCGCGCCCATCAGGCGGGCAAACAGACGGCGGGGCTCGAATGATGTGATGGGCGAAACCTCCGGTGGCGGGCGGCGGGCGGGGCAGCCTCGCAACCGCGCGATCGGTTGCGATGGCCCACAGTGGCAGTATAAGGGAAGGGGAGGCCGGAATGAGAGTCTGGCCGGCCCACCTCAGGGCACTTGTCCCGGTGCCCAGGATGGCAGATCGAGGTTCGGCCGTCGGACCGAAGTCCGGGGCGATACCGACAATCGAGCCAACCAGCTACTCGATCCGACTGGCCATCCGGGTGCTGGCCGCCGATTCCTCGAACGTCTTCGGGCTCGTGATGAAGGGTGGGCTCAAGTCGACGTTCGCAGGCATCCCGACCGGTGTTCTGCCGACGCTTCCGGGTGGGGTGATGCACCGGGCCGGGGGCCAGGGGCGCGGTGTCGCAGGCCTACTCATGACCCCACGAGCTCGCGCTCACTTCCCTAATGACATAGTCGCCGTCCCGGGATGGCCTGGGGCTTCGACCGGTCCCAAGGCGTTGTCCTCGGCCCAGGCGGTGAGCGCTGAGTCCAGGTCCGACGGGGACAGCTCCGGGTCGCAGGGGAGAGCCGGACAGCGGTGTCCTTCCACCATGAGGTACCACATCGCGGGGTAGGGCAATTCAGCGCGGTGGGGGTTGCCTGGCCTTCCGTGATGCCAGACGAAATGGAACACACGGCCACGGATCGTCAGGTGACGCTGCTTGGGATTCGGGGAAGACATATCGGCTCCGGTGGTTGAGAAAACCGGAGATGGTGTCCCTGCACCAGCCGCGGCGAACAGCGTAGACCGAAGGAAGATAATTTGATGTGGAGATTGCCGCTGGGACGGGTCTGAGCCGGGAGCGGAGCTCCATCATCCTCCGAGGGAAGCCATCTCCTCTGTGGCTCACGGGCCTGGGGTCCTCTCCCATGGCTCGGCCTGCCCTGTCCCGGTAAGTTCGCCGAGACGCGGCGCGTCCCGCCAGGTGGATGCGCGGGCGCTGATCGCGGCGCCAGCGCCAGATCGTACGAGCCTCCGGGGGCCACGTGACGCGAAGACTTGGTGGAGATCGGGACAAGGAGAACCGCGGGGCGACCGTCATGCCCTCACTTCGCTTCTACCACTCCAGGGCACTTCGTGCCAAGACCCTCTCGGTGCTCGACGCACTGGAAGCGGCGGACGGTGCGACCACTCAAAGAGAAGCCCTGGCAGACCTCGTCCTCGAGCTGACCGAGACCGGGCTGGAGTATTACTTCGTCAAGCCGGTTCGGGCCGCAAAGGTCGGATTCGTAGCTGAGCAGTCCACCAGGTTGGGGATTGCCGGCATCCTCCGAGTCATGGGTCCAGTTGCTCGGCGAGTCATAGGGGGCATGGACACGGACCAGCTCCTGTCGGTCAGCAAGCACATTCGCCATCTCATGGAGTGACAGGACCAGGCTGCTCCCTGTATCACATGTCCCAGCGTCAACCCGAGTGCCAGCTATCCAGCGCGCCTACCTGTCCCGGCCCGGCCTGCGGTAGTCGCAAGGCCTCGGCGCTGCTCAGCCGCCGGCCCTCCCCGCCGGCATCGCTACCGCCATCCTCGTGTAGTAGACTCTCTCCACGCTTTCCATCCGAGACCGTGCCAGCACCCCGCGGGTCTTGAGCCTGCCGAGGGACATTTTCCTTCTGGACCTGGCCAGGTTGTCATCGACGCGGCCGTGACGGGGGCATGAGCCGGCAATCCTCCTCGGAACAGCAGCCAAACTCCAGCAAGGCCCGGCACCGGGGCGTGCCGAGTGGCTGTGAGCGCCTCTTTCAGCAGCAGGTCGCCCTGAGGTTGAGGAGGGCGTCCCAGCAGCAGGCAACTGCGCGGGACTGAGCCCCGGGCTAAGGGGATGACCTGCACTCACAGA
>Ga0335081_10013660_pt1 | contig 13127 bp, 17 predicted proteins | sample Lox_Sample_35_FD_206713 | JGI IMG/M metagenome (GOLD analysis project Ga0335081, IMG submission 206713) | Soil microbial communities from Loxahatchee National Wildlife Refuge, Florida, United States - Lox_Sample_3.5 | ecosystem: Environmental > Terrestrial > Soil > Wetlands | place: USA...
GAATTTCATACCGGGGCGCCGAGGGCTTTCCTGACGAGCTCCTGCACCACACGCCCGTCCGCTTTCCCCTTCACCTCCTTCATCACCAGGGGCATGACCTTCCCGAAGTCGCCGGGCGCCGCCGCTCCCGTCGAGGCGATGACCGCGGCGATCACTGCGGCAACGTCTTCGGCGCTCATCTGCTTCGGGAGGTATTCCTGTATGATCGCAAGCTCCGCCTGCTCCTGCGCCGCAAGCTCCGGCCTCCCCCCTTTCGTGAAGAGCTCGATCGACTCCTTCCGTTTTTTCGCCGCCGAGAGGAGCGCGGCGACCTCGTCCTCCCCGGTGATCCCGCCGGCCGTCACCCGTTTCTCGATTTCCTTCTCCAGCAGGGCGGCCCGCATCGTGCGGAGCGTTTCGAGCCGAGTCCTGTCACCCGCCTTCATCGCCGCTTTGAGGTCCTCGCCGATCCGCTCCCTGAGCGTCATGCAGCTTCCTGATGGTGGGAATAAACGACAAAAGGCAGGAACAGCGTGGTGCGCTCCTGCCTTTTCGAACGACACAGCTGTGCCTGTACGCTCAAAACATAGCCACTTTCCCCCTGAAAGTCAAACCCCGCCGTACGCCTTTACCACCGTGCCGCTCACCGAGCGCGCGTCGGCGGAGCAGAGAAAGAGGATGATCGCGGCGATCTCCTCCGGCGTCACCCAGCGCGCAACGTCGGCCGAGGGCATCGACGCGCGATTGGCGGGCGTGACGATGATGCCCGGTGCGATCGCGTTTGCCGTGATGCCTGTCCCCTTCGTCTCCAGGGCAATCGTCTCCGTGAGCGTGACGACGCCCCGCTTGGCGATCGCATACGCCCCCCGTTTCGGCTGAGGATCGAGTGCGGCCATGGCCGCGATCGAGACGATGCGCCCCGAAGCGCGCCGCCGCATGGCCGGAAGCACTGCGCCCGACATGTAAAATGCCGTCCGCAGGTTTGCAGAGAGCATCTCCTCGAACGTCTCCCCGGTCAGCTCCCCGATCGCCTCCCCTCCCGCGTACGCGCCCGCGCCGTTCACGAGTATCCCCGCGTCACCCCACCGCTCGCCGAGCGCGCGCACGAATGCGCGAGACCCTTCCTCCGTGTCAATTGCCGCTTCCGCCGTGAACACCATCCCGGGAGGCGTCCCGCCCGGGAGCCGGGGAGCGTGCCCCCCGGGTCTCAGGGGAATTGCCACGCGAACGCCCGTGTTGAGAAATGCGGAGCATATGACGCTCCCCAGTGCACCCGTCCCCCCGGTGACGATTGCAAGTGGTCCTTCCATGCAGGCTCCTTTCCCGGCACGCGCTTCAGGCCGCGGCAGCCAATGTAGACGGGAGAACCCCGAGAAGCAAGGAGAATCGGCTTCTTGAACTTTGTCCTAATTCACGATATATTCAGTACTTATCGGAAGGAACGAAAGCGATGAAGAGATGGAAGACTCTGCTCGCGGTCTCCTTTTTGCTGCCGCTGGCCGCCTCCGCCGGGGAGAAACTCCGCGTCGGCGACGCGGCCCCGGATTTCACGCTCCCCGCGGCAACGCAGGATACGATCGAATTTCACGGCATACGCCTCTCGGGCGTGGTCGGGAAGCAGGAGATCATACTCGCCTTCTACCCCGCGGACTGGAGCGGGGGCTGCACGAAGGAGATGTGCACGATGAGGGATAACTTCCGCGACCTCGGCTCGCTCGGCGCCACGGTCTTCGGCATCAGCGGCGACTATGTCTTCTCGCACCGCCAGTGGGCAAAGGCCCTGGGGCTCCCCTTCACGCTCCTCTCCGACCATGACCATCACGTCGCGCGGGCGTACGCAAGCTACAACGAACAGTCGGGGTTCAACCAGAGAACAGTCTACGTCATCGACAGAGCGGGGAAGATCGCCTACATCGATCCCGCGTACGTCGCCGGGTCCGAGGATTCGTTCGCAAAGCTCAAGAGCGCACTCTCGGCGCTCCACTGACCAGAGGCCACACCAGCCATGCCCGCACGCACCCACTTCACGCTCGCGCTCCTCGTTCTTCTCGCGTCCCCCCTCCCGGCACAACAGGGGGAATCCGCCATTGCTGCATCAGACATCCGGGCCCACATCCGCTATCTTGCCTCCGACGAGCTCGCCGGCCGTGCCACGGGATCGCCGGGCAACGTCATGGCCGCCGCATACATCGCGCGGCTGCTCGGGGAGTGGCAACTGGAGCCCATGGGTGACAGCGGAACGTACTACCAGCATTTCACGGTCGTGACGGGTGTCCGCGCAGGCGGGGGCAACGCGCTCCGGGCCGAGGGACGGGCGCTCCCCGGCGGGACGATCGTCGGAACGACAAACGTCGATTTCACGCCCCTCGGCTTCTCCACGGAAGCCACGGTGTCGGGGGGCCTCGTCCTCGCCGGGTACGGGATCACCTCCGCGGATTCGGCATACGACGACTACCGGAACCTCGACTGCAGCGGGCGCATCGTGATCGTGCTGCGCTACAGCCCCGACGGGAGCGACCCGCACGGGGCGCTCTCCCGCTACAGCGCGTTTCAGACAAAGACGCGCACGGCGAGGGAGCGGGGCGCCGCGGGGCTCATCGTCGTCACCGGGCCCGCCGACGAGTCGGAGGACCGGCTGATGCCCCTCCGGTATGACCAGGGATTCCCGAACGGGGGCATCCCCTGCATCACCGTCCGCCGCGAGTTCGCCGACAGGCTCATCGCCGCCGCCGGCTGGACGATCGGGGCCGTGCAGGACTCGATCAGGCGGCGCAGTGCGCCGGTCGCCTTCGCCGTGCCGGGCGTGACCGTCACGCTCACGACGGACCTCGCACGGATCACGGAACGGACGGCAAACGTGATCGCGCGGCTTCGCCCGGCCGACCCGGCAATGGAAGACCAGGCACTCGTCATCGGCGCGCACTTCGACCACCTCGGCATGGGGGGAGAGGGCTCCGGCTCGCTGCAGCCCGACACGGTGGCGATCCACCACGGTGCCGACGACAACGCCTCGGGAACAGCCGGGCTCCTGGAACTGGCCAGGGCGTTTGCCGGTGAGCGCGCCTCGCTCGGCCGCTCGCTCGTCTTCGCTTTTTTCTCCGGCGAGGAGCTCGGCACGCTCGGTTCCGCCTACTATGTCAGCCACCCGGCGGTCCCGCTCGACCGCACCGTGGCGATGCTCAACATGGACATGGTCGGCCGGCTCACCGGGAAGGCGCTGACGGTGAACGGGACGGGTACGTCCCCCGCCTGGGAGGGAGTCCTGGACCGGGAGAACGCCGATTCGTCGCTCTCTCTCACGCGCGTGCCTGACGGGTACGGGCCCAGCGACCACGCGCAGTTCTACGGGAAGGACGTCCCCGTCCTCTTCTTCTTCACAGGGACGCACGCGGACTACCACAGGCCTTCCGACACGTGGGACAAGATCAACTATCCGGGCGAGGAGAAGGTGGTCCGGTTCGTCTACCGGGTCGCGCTCGACATCGACCGCGCCCGGTCGCGCCCCCCGTTCACGCGCGCCGCCGCCGCGCAGAGCCCGGGCGGGGACGCGCGCGCATTCCGCACGACGCTGGGGATCATCCCCGAATACAGTTTCAGCGGCAACGGGATGAAGATCGGCGTGGTGCGGCCGGGGGGACCCGCAGAGAAGGCGGGGTTGAAGCCGGGTGACGTCATCGTGCGCATGGCAGGGCGGACGATCGTCAACATCTATGACTACATGGAGATGCTGGGGAAGCTCAAGGGGGGTGACAGGGCGGATCTGGTAGTCATGCGGGACGGACGCGAAGTCCTCTGTACGGCCGAGATGGCGGGGCGGAAATGACGCCTCCCCGCCGCCGCGTCACTTGGGCCGTGTCCTGACGAGCGCGCGGGTCTCCCTGATGAACGCTTCGGCAAGCCGCACGCGGGCTTCCTCGCTCCTCGCGGCGAGCATATCCTCGCGCCGGGCGCGTATGACGTCTCTGAGCGCCTCCCTGTCGCGCTCGGGGAGCCCCGCGGTGAACGCATCGAACATGTCCTGTGCCGCCATGACCTCTTCTCCGGTACGGAATTATTTCTGGTAGCGCCAGCCGGTTTCGCGGAGCGTCAGGACATCCTCCCCCTCCCGGTGCAGCACCGCCTCCACCACCCTGCCGACGAGGAGCACGTGATCCGGCACGTCCATCGCATGAAGAACGCTGCAGGCGATTGACGCGATCGCCTCCGTGAGAAACGGCGCGCCGTTCCCGGCCCGCACGTAGGGCCTCCCCCCGATCGTGGTACCGGCTGCTTCCGGGGACTTCAGGAACGCCTTTGCTGTTTCCCGCGCCCCCTTCGGCAGCAGGTTCACGGAGAAGACGCCCGATGCGCCGATGCATGCCCGCATGCGGGAGTCCGCCTCGACCGCCATCGCCACGCACGGGGGATCGAACGACACCTGCGTGAGCCAGTTGGCCACCATGGCCATCGGGACGTCCCCGTTGAGCGAACCGACCACGTAGAGTCCGTACGGGATCAGCTCCAGCACGCGCGCCGGGGAAGCTCCCTCCGTCACGCGGCGCCCCGCGCCGCGGCGCACGCGTCGCACTCGCACAGCGAGCGGAGGTGCTCCCACGTGTAGATCCCCTCGCCGTGACCGTCCCCCCAGCGGAACTGCATGCCGTAATTTCCCACGGCCGCGGCCCCCGCAAGCACGTAGCGCCCGGGCGCCGCGGCGTCCCGTGCGGGCGGCGCGTATGTCCTGAGCAGCACGGTCTCACCCATACAGCCTGCGCACGGGCAGGCGTCGCGGAGCGAGCGGAGCGCGACGGGTCCCTGGTGGCCGTCGTCCCAAGTCAGGAGGACCGTCCCACCCGGCAGCTGTTTGAACTGCGTCAGGCGCACACGGAGCTCCCCCTCACACCATCCGGCGGGCGACTTCGCGCAGCGCGTCCCTGGTGAGGAACTTCTGCACGAGGGGAAACAGGATGTGGTTTTCCTTGTGGATGTGGTTCACGAAGATCTGCACGATGGCCTTCGCAACGGCTTCGAGCTCGGCGGCAGCCGCGGCGTCCGCGCGGCGCGCCCCCACCCGGTCGACGCAGCGGCGGAGGCGGCGGAATTCCTTCGTGAGCACGCGGTGGTCGGCGCGCATCAGCTTCGTGGGTCCCTCGACGTAGCGTTCGAGCACCGGGAAGAGAGCCTTCTCCTCGCTCTTGTTGTGAACGCTGACCTCCACTTCGATGAACTCCACGGCCTTCAGGACTTTGCGGTAGGCCTCGCGGGTGAACCCGTCGTGCACGAGCGAGCGGGTGGCCCGGGAGAGCGAGGAGAGCTGCACCAGCGCCTCGTCGTGCTCCTGCATGAACCGGGCGATCGGGTCGATATGCCGTCGCGTGGGCACTGGCGGGGGTCGATCAGAGGGCTTCCAGCAGGGTGGAGTATTTCATCCCGTTGTCGTCGATGAAGTCGTCGAGCTTGCCGATCAGCGCTTCCGTCTTTTCGTCCTGGTTGTCTTCGAGCGCGTCGTACTCCTCGACGCTGTTGGTGATGAAGACTTCCGTGAAGTGGTTCTTCTTGCCCCGCGTCTCGTACACCGCGTAGTTCTTCTTTCCCACAGTGGTGAAATGCTCCTTCATCTGACGGGCGTGCTCCAGGTAGGCCTCCCGGAGATCAGGTTTGACGCCGTAGGTGATGGTGAACATGACTCTGGCCATGGGGTTGCGTCCTTTCGATGATGAACTCTCGGGTTCAGTATCCCGCCGCGCGAATCTCCCGCTCGCTCATGCCGAAGTAGTGCCCGATCTCGTGGATGAGCGTATCACGGAGGACCCCCTTCAGCTCCTCGTCGTCCCGCGCCACCGCGCCGATGTTCTCCCTGTACAGCGTGATGGTGTCGGGGACGACGGCGTACGCGCCGTAGGAGGCTCCGCGCCTGGTCAGCGGGACGCCCTCGTATAATCCCAGCAGGAGCGTCCCCGGCCTGTACCCCGCCCGCACCGCCCGCCGGGGACGGTCCTCCACGACGATGCGGACGTTATCAATAGCCCCGCGGAAGGGCGCCGGGAGCGCGTCAAACACCTCCTGCGCGATCCGCTCGAACTCCTCCCGGCCGATCATGATCAGGCATGCCTGAGGCCGAATGCCGCGAGCGATGTCAGGCAGATGACGGCCGAGGCGACGATGAGCGCCTTGCCCCTGCCGAACCCGTTCACCACGACCGTCGCCTCCACGAGCAGCGCGAGCGACCAGAGGAGCGCGGCCCCATCCATTCCCAGCAGCACCACGTACGCCGCGGGATTGATGACGAGGGGAGGGGGATTGTTCGAGAAGAAGTAGGTCCCGAACAGTGCGATCTCCACGGGAAAAACGATCACGAGCGAGTACACGACGGGGACAGCCGCGTATGCCACGACGGCCCGTACGTTCCGGTACGTCCCGCGCCCGCCCAGGAGCCTTCCCAGCCTGTGGACGAGAACGCTCAGGAGGAGCACCAGGACGATGCCGAGGGGGGGGCCGGCGAGTATGCCCGCCCCCACCAGGAATGCGAGATTCGGAAACCTGGGGCCGAGCGCCCGGAGCCAGATGACCGCGTAGACGCCGGCGATTCCCAGCAGAGAGCTCAGGACGATGACGTAGTTCTTGTTGCGTGCCAGCGCGATCCGGCGGAACGCGGCGCGCGGGGACTCCATCAAGGCCCAGAGCGTCTCAAATAGATTGAGGTTATCCACTTTCGTCTGAAGGAAACTCTTACACGAAACGCAGACGACCGCAAATTCGTCGTTCGGCGTTCCGCAGACGGTGCAGGCGATCATGCGCGTGGTAACCCGATGGATTTCAAATATTTACAAGTATAGCACTTTCCGGCCTGTGAAGCAACGGAATTGTGCGGAAATCGGCGGGCAATTACTGCAGAGGCTCGAATTTCGCGGTAAAATGGCGCAGCATCGGCGGTTCCTCGGTGATCCGGTATCCTCTCATCGACTCCCGCCTTTCGTGGCAGGCCCGGACCACCTCGATCACGTAGTCGATGTGACTCTGGGTGTAGACGCGCCGGGGAATCGCCAGGCGGACCAGCTCCATGCGGGCGGGCACGAACTCCCCCCCTTTATCGGTGCGGCCGAACATCACGCTGCCGATTTCCACGGAGCGGATCCCCCCCTCGCGGTAGAGCTCGACGACGAGCGATTGCCCGGGGAACTCCCCGGGGGGGATGTGGGGGAGGAACTTCTTCGCGTTCAGGTAGATGGCATGTCCGCCCGGGGGCATCATGATCGGCACGCCGGAGGCCACGAGCCGCTCCCCGAGATATTCGACGGAACGGATGCGGTAGCGGAGGTAGTGCTCGTCGAGCACCTCGTCAAGCCCCTGCGCGATAGCCTCCAGGTCCCTCCCCGCCAGCCCGCCGTACGTGGGGAATCCTTCGGTGATGACGAGGAGGTTCCGCGCCCTGGCGGCGAGGGCCGGGTCGTTCAGTGCCAGGAACCCTCCCATGTTCACGAGCGCGTCCTTCTTTGCGCTCATCGTCGCCCCGTCGGCCCAGGAGAACATCTCCCGCACGATCGTCCTGACGGGAACGTCGGCGTAGCCCGGCTCCCGTTTCTTGATGAACCAGGCGTTCTCCGCAAACCGGCAGGCGTCCAGGAAGAAGGGGATGCCGTGCGCGCGGCAGATTGCAGATGCCGCGCGGATGTTCGCCATGGAAACGGGCTGGCCGCCGCCGGAGTTGTTCGTCACGGTCATCAGGCAGACGGGAACGTTCGCCGGTCCCGCTTCCCGGATGAGCGCCTCCAGCGCGGAGGCGTCCATGTTCCCCTTGAAGTCGGCGATGCGCTCCGGATCAAGCCCCTCCGGCACCGGGAGGTCGACTGCCCTGGCCCCGGAAAACTCGGCGTTCGCCCGCGTGGTGTCGAAGTGGGCGTTGTTGGGGATCACTTTTCCCGGCCCCCCCAGGAGCGAGAAGAGGATCCGCTCCGCGGCGCGCCCCTGGTGCGTGGGGATGATGAACGCGAAGCCCGTCAGCTCGCGGACCTTCCGCTCGAAGCGGTAGAAGCTCCGCGCCCCAGCGTACGATTCGTCCCCCTGCATCATCCCCCCCCACTGCTCGGCGCTCATGGCGGCGGTCCCGCTGTCGGTCAGGAGATCGATCAGCACGTCCTCGGCCGGCACGCAGAAGAGGTTGTAGTGCCCGCGCCGGAGCACCGCCTCACGCTCCTCCGGCGTGCTGAAGCGGATCGGCTCGACGGACTTGATCTTGAACGGTTCGATGATCGTGTGCATGGCCGGGCCAGTCATTCCCCTTCGAAGCGGAGGAGCGAGAAGACGTCGCGGGGCGCCAGGCACTTCCTTCCCCCCAGCGCCGGGAGCTCGATGATGAACGAAATGCCCGCGATCCGGCCCCCGAGGCGCTCGACCAGCTTGCACGAGGCGAGCATCGTGCCGCCGGTGGCCAGGAGATCGTCGTGCATCAGAATCGTCTCGCCGGGGACGATCGCATCGGTGTGCAGCTCCACGGTGTCCGTCCCGTACTCCAGGGAGTAGGTCTCCCGGATAGCGGGCGCGGGGAGCTTCCCGGGCTTGCGCACGGGGACGAAGCCCGCGCCCAGGCGCAGGGCAAGCGCGCCCCCCAGGACGAAGCCCCGCGATTCCACGCCGACGACCTTGTCCACGCGGATCCCCGCGTACCGGTCGGCGATCAGGTCGAGCGCCGAGGCCAGTGCCGGCCCCTGTTTGAACAGCGTCGTCACGTCCCGGAACATGATCCCCGGCCGGGGAAAATCGGGGATCGTCCTGACCGCGGCGAGCAGATCGGCAGTGTCCATGTCACCAGGTGATTTTTTCTTTGGCAAGGAACGCGGCGATGCCCCGCTTGCATTCGGCCGTCATGCGCGCCGCCGCGTTCATGTTCGCGGCAAAATCGAGGGCGTCGACGAAGCTCATGCCGTGCAGGCGGGCCAGCATCTCCTTGCAGAGTCCCATCGAGGCGGCGCTGTTCTCGGCGCAGAGTGCCGCCCCGAGCGCGTCCACCGCCGCGGCGAGCCCGTCGTGGGAGACCACCGCGCTCACGAGGCCCGCGCTCCTTGCTTCCTCCGCTCCGAGCACCGAGCCCCCCAGGACAAGCTCGCGGGCCCTCCCCTCCCCCAGGCGCCGCACCAGGAACACCATGACGATCGCGGGGATGAAGCCGATGTGGACTTCCGTATAGCCGAACGCGGCGTGCTCACGGGAGGCGATGATGAAGTCGCACACGCTCGCCAGGCCGCAGCCTCCGGCCAGCGCGGGTCCCTGGACGGCGGCGATCACGGGTTTCCGGAGCTCGTAGATGAAGCGGTAGAGCGCCGCCAGGCGGCGGGAATCGGCGCGGTGGGCTTCGAGGTCGTACGCGCCGGTGCGCGCGAGGTATTCGAGGTCCGCCCCCGCGCAGAAGGCCGGACCGCGTGCGTCGAGCACCACCACCTTCACCGACTGGTCGCGCGCGGCGGCGGTGAACGCGGAGGTCAGCTCCCCCACCATCACGTCGTCCAGCGCGTTCCGTTTGTCGGGGCGGGCGAGCGTGATTGTGGCGCGTCGTTCACCGCTCGCGTATGACAGCCGGGTGAACTCCATGCGATGAACATAGGGATTTCACGCGGCAAACACAAGGTCGGCGCCCCCCCGCGGCCGGGGGGGCGCCGGACCCGGAGCGCCTCCTCTCACACGTCGTAGTAGAGCCCGAACTCGAACGGATGGGGACGGAGCGCCATCGGCTTGACTTCCTTGTCCATCTTGTAGTCGATCCACGCCGTGATCACGTCCTCCGTGAACACGTCGCCGCGCAGGAGAAACTCGTGGTCGCGCTCCAGGGCGTGGAGCGCCTCCTGGAGCGAACCCGGCGTCGACGGCACGTTCTTCAGCTCCTCGGGCGCGAGATCGTAGATGTCCTTGTCAAGCGGTTCGCCCGGATCGATCTTGTTCATCACGCCGTCCAGCCCGGCGAGCATCATCGCCGAGAAGGCCAGGTACGGGTTGCACGCCGCGTCGGGGCAGCGGAACTCGACGCGTTTCGTTTTCGGGCTGGTGGAGTACATCGGGATGCGGATCGACGCGCTCCTGTTCCGCTGGGAATACGCCAGGTTGACGGGCGCCTCGAACCCCGGGACCAGCCGCTTGTAGGAATTGGTCGTCGGGTTGGTGATCGCGCAGAGCGCCGGGGCGTGCTTGAGCAGGCCGCCGATGTAGTAGAGTGCCATGTCCGACAGGTTGGCATAGCCGTTCCCGTAAAAGAGCGGCTTCCCGTTCTTCCAGAGGCTCTGGTGCACATGCATCCCCGAGCCGTTGTCGCTGAAGATCGGCTTCGGCATGAACGTCACCGTGCGGCCGCGCAGGCGCGCCGTGTTTTTCAGGACGTACTTGAAGAGGAGCATCGCGTCGGCGCTCTTCAACAGCGGCGCGAACTTCAGGTCGATCTCCGACTGCCCGGCGGTGGCCACTTCGTGGTGCTGGGCCTCGACATCGAGACCCGCCGCGATGAGGTTGGCCGTCATCTCGTTCCTCAGGTCCTGCATGTGGTCCGTGGGGGGAACGGGGAAATATCCCTCCTTGTACCGGGGCTTGTACCCCAGGTTCGGCATCTCCTCCCGCCCGGAGTTCCACCGCCCCTCGACCGAATCGACGTAGTAGTAGCTCGAGTGCTCGTTCGTGTCGAAGCGCACGTCGTCGAAGATGAAGAACTCGGCTTCGGCCCCGTAGTATGCCGTGTCCGCGATCCCCGTCGATTTCAGGTAGGCTTCGGCCTTGCGCGCGATACTCCGCGGGCAGCGCTCGTACCGCTCCTTCGTCAGCGGGTCGTGCACGTCGCAGATCAGGCTCAGCGTCTTTGCCTCGATGAAGCGGTCCATGAACGCCGTGGAGGCGTCGGGAATGATCAGCATGTCGCTCTCGTTGATCGCCTTCCAGCCCCTGATGCTCGAGCCGTCAAAGCCGAACCCCTCCTCGAACGACGACTCCTCCAGCTTGTCCACGGGAACCGAGAAGTGCTGCCACTGCCCCGGGAAGTCCATGAACTTGAAGTCGATCATCGTGACCCCTTCGTCCTTGATCAGCTTGAAGACGCGGGCCAGGTGCGATCCGGAGGTTTTTGCCATAGCGTGTCCTTTGAGTGATGAGATGAGTTGTGAGTTGTCAGACGAGTTCGTGGTACCCCTTCTCTCCGTGCTCGACAAGGTCGAGTCCTTCCGACTGGTGCTCGTCGCCGCTGCGCGCCCCCATGAGCGCGCCGACGACCTTCAACAGGAGAAACGTCATTGCCGCCGAGTAGAGGATCGTTGCCCCGACGGCGGCGCACTGAATCAGGAGCTGGAGGGGATTCCCGGCGAGGAGCCCGTCGGCCCCCGCAGGGTTCACGCTCCGCGTGGCGAAGATCCCGGTGACGAGCGCACCGAAGATCCCCCCGACGCCGTGCACGGAAAACGCGTCGAGCGTGTCGTCCAGCCCCCACCGTATCCGGCTGTTGAGCGCCCAGTAACAGACGCACGAGACGCCCAGGCCGATTACGACCGCCGCCAGGGGGGTGACGAAGCCGCATGCCGGGGTGATCGCCACGAGACCCGCGACCGCCCCGGTGATCGCCCCGACTCCCGTCGGCTTTCCTTTCAGGACGACCTCCAGGATCATCCAGGAGAGCATGGCGGAGGCCGCAGCGGTGTTCGTCGCCACGAACGCCACGGTGGCCGTGGCGGTGGCACCCAGCGCGCTCCCGGCGTTGAAGCCGAACCACCCGAACCAGAGCATCCCTCCCCCCAGCAGGACGAGCGTCACGTTGTGCGGAGGGGAGGCGCTCCGGGGGAACCCTGTCCGGGGACCGAGCATGAGCGCGGCCACCAGCGCCGAAACGCCGGCGTTGACGTGAACGACCGTGCCCCCGGCAAAGTCGAGCGCTCCGAGCGAGCGGAGCCATCCGCCGGCGCCCCAGACCCAGTGGGCGACGGGGTCATAGACGAGCGTGGTCCAGAGGAGGACGAACACCATGAAGGACTTGAATTTCATCCGCTCGACGATTGCGCCGGAGACAAGCGCGGGCGTGATGATGGCGAACATCGCCTGGTAGGCCATGAAGAGCTCGTGCGGGATCGTCGGCGCGTAGACGATCTCGGGCGCGAGGGAGACGCCGCTGAGCCCCAGCCACGAGAGTCCCCCGGCGAACGCCCCCGCCGCCCCCGCGCCGGGCGCGAAGGCGAGCGAATAGCCCCAGAGGACCCACTGCACGGCCACCACGCCCATGACGGCGAAGCTCATCATCATGGTATTGACGACGTTCTTGCTCCGCACGAGGCCGCCGTAGAAAAAGGCCAGCCCCGGCGTCATGAACAGCACGAGCGCCGCGCACACGAGCATGAATGCGGTGTCCCCCGCGCTGAGCGCGTTCACCGGGGCACCTCGACTTTGATCCGCGTGCTCTCTTTCGACGTCGAGAGGACCAGGTTTGTCCGCGTGTTCAGCACGCCGGCCCAGGACTGGATCTTGGCCAGGAGTTTCTCCAGCGAAGCCGTGTCCGCGGTGCGCACCTTGAGCAGGTGGGACCCCTCCCCGGTGATGGCGTGGCACTCCAGGATCTCGTCGTTTGCGTGTGCATGGTCCAGGAACGCCGCGTAGTGGCGCGAGGAATCCACGGTCACGTGGATGAACGCGCAGATATCCTTGCCGAGCTTTTTCGGGTCCACCGTCGCGTAGTACCCGGTGATGTACCCTCCTTCTTCAAGCTTGCGCAGACGCTCGCTCACAGATGGGAGGGAGAGGCCGACCGCCTCCGCAAGGTCGTTGCGGCGCGTCCTGCCCTTCCTCTGGAGCGTCTCCAGAATTGTCGCGTCGATCGCGTCGATGGTCATGAGGGGGTTCCGGGGGGTTGGGGTTCTGCCAGGGGTGGAAGCCTAAATAACTAAGGTTTTTGCCTATCGATAGCTTGAAATATAAGGCACGGGAGGGAAAAAGTCAAGAAGAATTTCTATGCGCGCGGAAATAGGGGCGTGGAGGGAAGGAGGCGGGGATGTCAGCCGCCGGCGGCCGCCCGCAGGGCGCGCACGGCTCCGGGGACGTCCGGGGCGCCGAAGATCGCCTGTCCCGCCACGAGCACGTTGGCCCCCGCGCGCGCGACGCGGGGCGCGGTCGTCGTGTCGATGCCGCCGTCCACCTCGAGGAAGAGCCCCGGCCGCACT
>Ga0335081_10013661_pt1 | contig 13127 bp, 13 predicted proteins | sample Lox_Sample_35_FD_206713 | JGI IMG/M metagenome (GOLD analysis project Ga0335081, IMG submission 206713) | Soil microbial communities from Loxahatchee National Wildlife Refuge, Florida, United States - Lox_Sample_3.5 | ecosystem: Environmental > Terrestrial > Soil > Wetlands | place: USA...
TTTGGCCGGGACAGGGAACTATAAACCTCGAACCCGGCCCTGCCAATGACGAAGCAAACGCCGGACCGAATTGGGAACCTATGTTTCTAAAGGGGTTACGCACAATCAGCGAGACACGTCTTCGTGTAGATTTTCAGACGCTGTATCGTTGCGGACACGATCTGGTCCAGTCGCGATTTCAACGACAACTTAAGAGTTTGAACAACCAGGTCTTGGAACATCGCTAACACGCGAACTTGACTCTTGTCAAATTTGGAGTAAAATAACTCCATAAATGGAGGAAGCGCACGTGGCCACAATGCAGTCGGCAGTAGTTGGCTTCTCATGGGATCTGGCGGTCGATTTGTCCCGGAAAGAGAACCGTGCCCGCCTGAGTCCCGCGGCCATCAAAGGCCTGAAGCGCATTACTGAACATTGGGACGTTCGCGACGAAGACGCCCGCGTGTTGCTTGGCGGAATGTCCAATGGGAGCTTTTACACGCTCAAGAGCCGTGCCGGAAAAACGCTCGACGAAGATCAACTCACGCGGGTGTCGCTCTTGGTCGGTATTTACAAGGCTCTGAACATTCTCTACAGCCAGAAATTGGCCGATGCCTGGATGTCGTTGCCGAATACCAATCCGATGTTCGGCGGGGATACGCCGTTGAACTATGCAAAGAAGGGCGGCATCCCGGCGCTGCTGCGTGTCCGTCAACTTCTCGACGCACGTCGTGGTGGCCGATGAAGTTTCCCAAGCAGACGAGAATTCAGCGCGATTCCACTCATCGGCTCATTCCTTACCGGTACAGCGATCGCGGCAAGCCGATCCTGAATCGGGTTGCCGAGGACGACGATGACCTGCTCAGCGACCTGATCGAGCTTGAGGGGGCGACCAACGACCGCCTTCTGGGCGAGAGCGGCCGGTTGCCCGGAATCAGCACGATGGAGTTGGTTTCCGGGTTCCGCCTGGCCCACATCGTCAACGCCACTTTCACCCACGCCAACCCAATGGGGGGACGTTTCAACAATCGAGATCGGGGGGCGTGGTATGCCGGGTTTGAAATGCAAACTTCGCAAGCGGAGATCGCGTTTCACCGCGCCGCCGAATTGAAAGAGATTGAATGGACCGCGGAAGAAGTGTCTCCCTACATCGATTATTTAGCTGATTTTCGCTACGAGTTCCACGACATTCGCGGGGACGCCAGCTTCAAGGACTGTCTTGATCCGGATAGTTACGGAGTTTCTCAGGCTCTGGGATCGAGGCTGCTCAACTCAGGTTCAGGGGGACTGGTCTTTCCGAGCGTGAGGCGGAAAGGCGGAACATGCATTGCCTGTTTCAGGCCTCCCCTGGTTCTCGACGTTCGGGAAGGGAAGATGGTGACATTTACCTTCCGGAATGCCGAAGCAGTGGCAGTTCATGTGAGCGACTGATCTGCCTGCGAAAACAAAAAAGGCCCGCATCCATCCGGATGCGGGCCAATTCCTTTTCAGACTAGTTTGCGGTCAAGAAGATCGGCTTGTACCCGATCGCTACCGTCTTTCCGCTCAGCGTCTTCTTCACACCGGTAATATCCGTCGAGTTGTGATACGTCGTCGGATAGGTGTAATTCGACGTGGTGCACACGCTGTTCTTGCAGGATTGCGCCGTGTCCCACACAATCTGGCCGTTGTCGAGGTTACAGGTGTAGACGGTGTTAGCGGCCACACAAGGACTGATCGTGTGTCCGATGAGCCATCCCGCCACAACGTCCCACGCAGTTCCGGACTGATTTCCCTGCAGTCCCAATCCACTGCCCTGATCCCAGGTGTAAACGTATTGTCGTTGTACGCCGACTCCTGCGCGAAGCGCGATTGAACGGGCGACATATCCCGCCAGTTCGTCGGGATCGCTCATCTGTCCCTGCTTGATCCCATGCTCGTCGTCCCAAACGGGCAAGCTGGTGAGATTGCGCTTTGCCGTCTCAGCCGTTACGTCCGCCCACATCGTAAGGAATGCTTCTGGGGAGGAGTTGGTCGATCCATTGCCACGGAGGTGGGCATTCACTATGTCGAAGTTTGCCGCTCCTCCGGCTGCCACGTAACCATCGAACCATGTCGCCATGCTGGGTCCATGAGCCGAAGGGCTCAGGATTCTGGCGTTGGGATCGAGAGAGCGAATGATTCTGGCAGCGTCCTGGCCCATGCGCACGATTTGGGCGTTGGTGCCGCTCCAGTAACAGGTGCAGTCCGGCTCATTCCAGAGTTCGTAGAAGGCGATCTGCCCCTTGTAGCGCGTCACCAGAGCCGTGATGAAGTCGGAGAAGTAGGCGTCAGCTCCAGTTCCATCGGTGTTGATGTCCTTCGGCGAAGAGCAGCTGTAGGGGCCTTGCGGGCCGCACGGGCTCTTAGGAGGAATCGTACCTGCCCACTGGGGAGTGTTGCCGATTGTGTAGAGGACATCGGCATTCTGAGACAGGACCTTGCTGATGTGATTATCCAGTTCGCTCCAGTCGTAAACGCCCTTCGACGTTTCGATCTGCGCCCACTTCACATTGTCGTCCCACAGCCGGACGCTTCCGAGCGTGGCGATCTGATGTTGGCCGTCCGTGGGAGGCCAAACGCCGAAACCGTTGAAGTCGGCCCCAAAGAACGATTCCTTGATCGTAGCGCCTCCACCGCCACCTCCACCGGACCTCGATGGGGTGTGCGTATCCGGATTCTGGTCAGGGGCGCTGATCGCGATCGATGCCGTCGCAAACTTGCTGGCGTCAGCGGTGCTGGTTGCTCTGACCGTAACGACCGTATTGGAGGTGACTTTGGGCGCGGTGTACATGCCGGTGCTGGAAATTCTTCCGGCCGAGGCGGACCATTGCACTCCAACTCTTGAAGTGTTCTTGACGAGAGCGGTCAACTGGACAGTTTGGGCGGATTTGACTGTTGCTGATTCTGGCGAGACGTGGACTGCGATGGACGTAGCGGACTGTCCCAGGCAAAAGATGGGCGCGAATGCGAGCGCAGTGAGCGCGCACATAAGGGGGGAGTATTTCCTCATGACGAACGAACCTCCAAATTAATTCGGAACTGCGGGAAAGTGGCCAGAGGGCAACAACGCACTAACGGTTCAGACGAAGTACACGGTGAAGCTACCCGAAACAACGTGGATAAGTGTTTGTAGAGTAAATCAAAAATGGTTGCAATTGGGCGAACGCCCTAACTCAGAAGTGCATTACCTCCGGGTCGGGAGCCATTCATTTTTCGTGGGAAATAATCGAGGATTGTGCTTGGGTACGTCAAGGTCAGATGTCACAATTCGTCCACGGAATCTGTGAATTCTCCAGTTTTGGGACGAAAGGCGGCGGAAACACGGGAACTAAGAAACGGGCGGAGGCATTGTCGAGAAATCAGCGGCCTCCGCCCGAAGTGCCTAGTGAGTAAATGAGAGGTTCAGGCCCGTAGTGAAGATGACATCATTCTTCTTCGATCCGGTCGGCGGGTTCGAGACGTAAATGTCTCCAAACTGGTTCTGCCAGCCGAACCATTTGTTCAGCTTCGTGACCGTTCCGAGGTTGAACGTGAAGCGGTATTCGCCCGTCTGCTGAAGGTCGGGATAGAAATCCAGGTTCTGCGTCACCACCGTGCTCTTGCCCAGTTTCTTGTTCAATTCCTCGCCGAGGGTCAGCGCGATGAACCGGTTCGTCTTTCCGTAAGACTCGAAAATGCCGGGAGAGATCTCAGTCCCGTTGGAATAGGTTTCATGCGTGTAGTTCACGCCGCCGAGGAAATCCAGAATGGTTCGATCGTTATTTATGGCGTGATAGCCGAAGCCACCGCTGTACACCTGCCGCAGATCGAGGAACTGCAGCGCGTTGGACATGAAGTCGCCCGATCCAAACCAGAACAGCTTGGGATTCACGTTCCGGTCATAGCGGAATCCGCCCTGATTGAGATTCGCTACGGTGCTTGGAGTCGACAGGTTATTCGTGGTGTTGATCGAACTTGCGTAGAGGGTGATCTTGTCGTTCAGCGTGGGGTGAACCGCATTGAACGCTAGAGCCAGGTTTTCTGTCTCGCTGTTGCCGCGCGCCACCGAGAATCCGACATTCGCTCCGCCGTTCCATCCATGCATCAGGCCGGGGTGGAGAGACTTGTCGTATGCCTCCTGCTCCGCATCATTGCGGATCAAAGTGACCTCGTCCTTCGACGCCTCCACCGTGCCTGAGCTCTTGGTCGCGATTTCTACCTTGCCATCTGAGGTCGTGACAGGTCCAACCGCAGTCTTGCCGCCTTTCAGGCTGATGTGGAGTTCCGCATCGGTCTTGATGTCCTGAATCGCGTCGAACTTCAGCGTGACGTCTCCCGCAGCGTCCGTGTGAATCACGAGCGTCTTACCGTCGGACTTCACCACGGTTCCAGTGAGACGATCTCCATTTTTTAGGGTGACTTGATCCGCCAACAATGCGGACGAGAATACCAAAACCGCAATTAGGGTCAGAACATCGAATCTACGCAACACGGCCTACCTCCGGCTTGCAGAGTTGAATGTACGTAAAGCGAATGGGAGCCCAGGGAACTGTGTTAGACGAAACTATGGATGCAAAGACACGGACGTGGGGCGCGCGGCCGTCTACCCTTGGACATTCGTAGACGTTCAGGCCTTGGTTTCAGTCTTCTTGCTCTGGTCGGTAGAAGCCTGAGGCGGGTTGTCCTTCATGCCGTCCTTCAAGGCACGAATCCCCTCACCCAGACCCTTGCCCAGCTCGGGCAATTTCTTTGGACCGAACACCAGCAGCGCAATAAAGAAGATGACCAGCAGGTGCATCGGTTGAAATAGACCTTCAAACATCGGAGCCTCCGAGGGATATCAGCAAATTAGATCATACGCTATTCGACCGCCACGGGGAAGGTCAAGCGACCCTGCCGGGGGCTGGGATAGCCTTTTCAATCTTTTACAGGATATGCGCGGGTGGATTCGGTGAATCTCGCCACGATCTGGCGTGACTAGGATCACACCAGTTTCGCGCTCTCAAATGCAATCCTCAGAGCCTTGGTCCAGGTCCGGGTTACCTCCGTGACCTTACCTTTGGCTCTGCTACCGGGCTATGTTGCAGGTGGGCCGACTGCTGCTTTCCCGGGAGCAGGCGAGCCTGCCCGCAAGCCAATCCATGATTGGGGAGTCCGGTGAGAGTGAAGCCGTCGCTATCCGTGATACTGATGTTCTTCGTTGCTGTCGCGTCATCCTCTTACGCTCAGACGACCGACTCTCAACCGGTAACATCCACTCAGCTCGTTGCCTGGTTGACTGGTGAAATCCCGAGCGCTCGATTGGCCAGCATAGTCTCTGAGAGGCGCCTCTCGACTCTCCCAACTCACGCTGAATTGCGGGAATTGGAAGCAGCCGGCGCCGACAAAGACCTGATGAAGGTTCTCAACTCCGGGGAAGTCCAGTCTGCCGAGATTGGCCCTGACATCCCACCCGATCTTTTGAAGGCCTCAGCCGAGGCGAAGCAGCAGCATTTTCACGAAGCCGAGCTTCTTCTGCGCAAGGTCGTGGAGTCTCACCCTTCGGATTCAGCCGTTCATTTCGCTCTCGGAGTGATGCTGCGTCAGCAAGAACAATGGGACGACGCGTACGACGAGCTGACGGCCGCACTTCACCTGATGCCCGAGTTGTCGGAGAACCACGCAGCGTTGGCCTATCTTTTCTACCGGCTCGATGACGGCCCGAATGCGATCGCTGAAGCCCGTACGGCTCTGAGTCTCGATCCGAAAAACTTCGAGGCCTATCAGTATCTCGGCCTGGGGCACTACTCGCTCGGGCAATATCAAGCTGCAATCCATGCTTACGCCGAAGCTCTCACGCGCGATCGTGACAACGCAGACACCTACTACGACATGGGAATTGCGCTTCACGCCGCCGGCGATGTGTCGCGGGCGATCGGGGCCTATGAACAGGCAATCCGGTTACGTCCCGCATTCTGGGAAGCTCATTCGAACCTGGCTTTGATTCGGCATGAAGAAGGAAATCTGCCGGCTGCGGTCTCGGAATACAAAGTTGCCAAGCGGATCGCTCCGAACGAGCCCTCCGTGCGAAACAATCTCGGCAACACTTATTGCGATGAAGGCAATTTCGACGCAGCGATTCAGGAACTTCGGGAACTCTACCGCGAGCACCCCGAATGGCAGCAGGGGCATTCCTGCCTGGCCAGCGCCTACATGGCCAAGCAGAATTACGATGAAGCGGTAAGTGAACTGCGGCTGGCAGTTCGCCAGAACCCGTCCGGAGCGTCCGAGCACCGCATCCTTGGACAAGCGCTCATGTTGGCCAACCAGCAGGAAGAGGCGTTGCATGAGCTCCGTGTTGCTGTACAGCTCAACCCTGATTCCGATGCCGCCCACCATCTATTAGGAACGGTTTTGTTCCAGCAGCAACAGTTGGCGGCAGCCGAAAGGGAATTCCGCGAGGCTCTGCGCGTGAACGGTTCGGCGGACAACCACTACTCACTGGCTGCTTGCTTAATGAGCATGGATCGGTACGGAGAGGCCCTGTCGGAGTTGGAAACCGCGGCTCGTATCGATCCCGACCGAAAGCTCTACCGCGCGCGTCGCGAAGAATTGATGAAACTGATGAAGGAAACGAATTCGCGCTGACCGCCGGGCGAGCACACGATGTCCGGAGGGTCACTGCGAGTTGTAGTACCACGGTGAATAGGCGGACGTCGCAAGGCTTCGTAAACTGGCTGAATCAAGACGTAAGGGGATTCGAATGGGGACGAACCTGACTCATTCTCAAAACGCTACAGCGGCCGCGGTTCAAGCGGCTTTGGCACGCGAAGCAGGCGTGCGCCGCTCCGATGTCGCATCGCCTGCGGATGCTTCCCGCAAGCCCGCGGGTTACGGCCTACCCTGCGCCAAGTGTCACCTGTACTATCCCGCCGATCTCGACGCCTGCCCCACATGCAAGCACAAGGAACGCGTCTCGCCGGTCGTTCCGAAGATGCCGCCGAAGAAAGTTGAGACTGCTGCCGAGCCTATTCCGGATAGCTCCGTGTTGGAGCATGAACGCGAAGAATTCCTGAAGCAGTTCAAGGCGCAGATGCGCGAGGCTCATGCCGAGATCCTGGATTCTACGGAGACCGTTTGTAAGTTCGGAGATCACCACCCGGGTGAGCCGGCGGCCGCTGAAATCTGCCCTGGATGCTACGAGCGGCTACAGGAGCGCCTCGACGTTTGCGAGGCCGCGCTGCACATCGATCTGAAAGAAGCGGCCCAGATCGTTTACGACGCTGTCTGGGCCGATTCTTCGGATCCAAGCAAGACCTATCAGAATGCCGCCAGCGCGCTCTTGGGAGAGCTACGAAAGCGGGCCGGAATCACGGCCGTCCTCGGTCCTTTCCAGCCCCTGGCGCACTGATTTTATTCCCCTTTGATCGCCACCCACTTCCTGCCGGCGTAGAGCTTGTAGCCTGCGCCGTCCTCAACCAGCTTCAAAGGTACTGGGCGCTGCAGGGCCTGGTCGGACTGCGAAGCTTCCCCTAGAACATCGTCGTTAGCGACATCCATGACGACGAACTTTCCCTCGGATGTGAATCCAAATCCGTACTCTCCTGGATTCAGGGTCGAGCTTCCGATCGTCAGTTTCTTTTCCGTGATGAGAAGGCCCTGATACTTCTGCTGGATGGCGGTTGAATATCCGGAAGCGTCGACCAGTGCGGCCAACACCATTTTGCCGTCCGCCATCTGCGCACCAACGGCGTTGCGCATCTGTACCGGCGCTTTCTGTCCGCGGAAGAAGAATTCGCTGGGCACGACTTTCTTGACTTCGTCAGTGCTCAAGATATGCTTCGAGGCTTGTTGCGCCCCGGCCAGTCCAACCAGCATCAAAATCAAAGTGCCGAGCAGAACTCGGCGGGTATTTTTCATGGCTTTCGTCCTTGCTTTTGAGAATAAAAATGCTCGTGGAAACTGTAATCGTTCTGTAACAGCGGTGCAATTGCGGAATTTTGGTTTGAACGCAAGATTCGGATATTCGCTGCCGAGGCGCGGGGATAGGCTTTCCTTACTATGATGACCGATGCCATACTCACAGCGGAAAGCATGAAGCAAATCGCAGTCAACACAGCCGCAGTTGGAGCCGACGATCCGCGCTGGGATGCAGTCGTAGCGCGGGATGCAAGCCGGGATGGCCAATTTGTATTTGCCGTATCGACCACCGGTGTCTATTGCCGTCCGTCGTGTGCGGCGCGACGGCCTCGCCGCGAGAATGTCACCTTCTTCTCCGGCCCAGACGCCGCGGAGCAGAGGGGCTACCGCGCGTGCCTGCGCTGCCGCCCGAAGGCGTTCCATGGCAGCGCCGCGTCCGACGGCGTAAAGCAGATTTGCCGCTTCATCGAGCAGCATCTGGACGAACCGATCACGCTGCAGCGCCTTGGCAAGGAATTTCGCCAGAGTCCGTTTCACCTGCAGCGTCGATTCAAGGCCGTGCTGGGCATCACGCCGCGGGAATACGCCGACTCGTGCCGCCTCCGCATGCTCAAGAACAACCTGCAGGCCGGCGATTCCGTGACTCGGGCGATGTACGACGCCGGTTACGGCTCGAGCAGCCGCTTGTATGAAAAGACTGCGTCCCAGCTGGGCATGACGCCCGACAAATACCGCCGCGGCGCCATTGCGGCGACGATCCGCTACGCCTGCGTCAAGTCTCCGTTGGGCGAAATGCTCGTGGCCGCCACTGATCGCGGCATCTGTTCCATCAAATTCGGCCGCAGTGAAGGCGAATTGCTAGAGGGCCTCCGGCGTGAATTCCCATTTGCGACCCGCAAAGAGGATGAGGGCGGTATGCACGCCTGGGTGGATTCTCTTCTCGGTCGTTTACGGGGAGAAAAGGTAGATTCGTCTCTGCCGCTTGATATTCGCGCCACAGCCTTCCAGCGGCGGGTGTGGACGCACCTCCAGTCAATTCCGCTCGGATCGACAGAGTCCTATAGCCAAGTTGCGAAAGCGATTGGAAGACCGAAGGCGTGCCGGGCCGTCGCACGCGCCTGCGCCACGAATCCGGTTGCCATAGCGATTCCGTGCCATCGCGTCATCCGCGAAGATGGCAGCATGGGTGGCTATCGTTGGGGCATCCAGCGCAAGAAGTCTCTTCTGGAAATAGAACAGCGGTCGTAGAGACGTAGCTTGCTACGTCTCCGGGTCTTCGGGTGTTCAGGCGCTGAGATTTCCGGGCACGGGCTTTCTGCGAACGACCAGCCAGTTCGCGAGAGCCACCGCTACGGCTACAACCAGGATGATCGATTTGTTGTACTCGATCTGGGTCAGCAGGGCGGCGCAAATCAGAACTCCCACCACCGCAACGACGGTGCCTGCAGGGATCCTCACCAGAGCCGGCGAATTCGACTTTTTTCTCAACACAGGCACGGCTGCGCAGACAACACCGTAATAAAAGATGCGTGATCCCGCCGACAGCGTGGCATTTCCCGCGAAGCTTCCGAACAAAGCCAGCATCCACACAAGCACTGAAAAAACGAAGATCGAAAAATATGGCGTTCGAAACCGTGGGTGCAGCAGCGCGAATGGAGAAGGGAAGTCCCCGCGCTCCGCAAGAGCGAAGGTAATTCGTGGAGTAGCGAGGATATTGCCGCTGAGATATCCGTAGATGGATGTAAGAGCGCCAATCGAGATGACTGCCGCCGCCGCCCGGCCCATAGCGATCCGAGCAACATCCGCCAAAGGCCGAACACTATGTACGGGGTCTGGCAGGACGCCAACCACAACCCACTGAATCAGGCTGTAGATCACTGCGCACGTGATCAGAGCCGCAAGCAATGCGAAGGGCATATCACGGCGCGGATTCTTTGCCTCGCCCGCAGAAATCAGGGCTGCTTCAAATCCGCCGTAGGCGAAAATCAAAAGTACAATCGCTCGCGCCCAACTGTGGCTGTCATGCGTTTCGACGGCCAGAAAACTTGCCGGATGCCACTTCAAGAGATAAATCGCGCCTACCAGAATCACAATTCCAAGCGATGAGAGTTTCGCCGCGGTGAAAGCATTGCTGGCGTTTTTTCCGGCGCGGACCCCGGCGAGGTTGATGAGGGCCAGAATTCCAATCAGCAACGTGAGAATGCAGAGCGAGACTCCCGGCCGCACTGCACCCGGCCAGAATTCGCCCAGGTACGTAACGAACAAATTTGCATTCGCCGCGCACGAGGTCAGCCGCACGAACCATACAAGCCACGCGACCTGAATTCCCATGAACCGTCCAAAGGCGGCCTGCGCATATAGATAAGGTCCACCTGTCTCGCTGAATCGGGACGCAACTTCTGAGAAGCAGGCAATGATGCAAGCCATGACGAACGCTGCCACGATCACAGCGAAGATGCTGGTTCGTCCCAATAGCCCCGCCAGAATCGACGGCAGTCCGAAGACGCCGCTGCCGATGATGCAATTGACCGTCAGGGCGGCGAGGCTCCAGCGGCCAATGGCCCGTACCAACCCCTCTTCAGACGTGTGTTCGCGAACGGATTCTGTCACGGCGCGTTTGTATCACACTCGCAGAGTTCCTGGCATTTGCGGCGGGATGCCGACTACAATGCGGCCCATCCAAACGACAGCCTTGCGCGTATTAAGGAACGAGAGAAAGTCGGATGACCAAACAACCGCGCAACATCTTCGTAACAGGCGGGACCGGGTACATGGGGCGGATTCTCACCCCGCGGCTTGTGGAGCGCGGCCACACGGTGCGAGCCCTTGTGCGGCCTGGTTCGGAGAAGAAACTGCCCGCCGGATGCGAAGCTGTCTTGGGCAACGCTCTGGATGGAACAACCTACGCTTCTCGAATTGCGCCCTCCGACACGTTCGTCCAGTTGGTGGGAGTCGCCCATCCCAGCCCTGCCAAAGCGGCTGAGTTCCGCCAAATCGACTTGCCCTCGGGGTTGGGCGCGGTGGCAGCGGCCAAATCAGCAGCAATTCAGCATTTCGTCTACGTCAGCGTTGCCCATCCTGCGCCGATGATGCATGCCTATATTGCTGTCCGAAGCGAGTGCGAGGCTGCGATCGAAGCGGCGGGCTTGAACGCAACGATTCTGCGGCCCTGGTACGTGCTCGGCCCGGGGCACCGCTGGCCGTATTTGCTTGTGCCGATGTACAAGCTGGCAGAGTTGCTTCCTGCCACGCGGGAGGGCGCCATGCGGCTAGGGTTGGTTACTTTGGAGCAGATGATCAGTGCCTTGATCTTCTCAGTGGAGAACCCCGTTCAAGAAAGACGTATCTTGAGTGTGCCCGAAATCCGCAGCGCACGAACGTAATCTTTTCCGGAATTGCGTGAAACCCCAGTGTTGGCGCGGCTTTTCGCGTGGTGACCTTCGCACACGCCCAGGGTAATACGCAGAATTACGAAAGCGCATGCACGTGGGACATCTACTCGCTTCAGGTTGCCGATGAGATGGTGAGATGGCGAAAGAGAATGGCCTTCGACGACATGGACGATCTTCATCTTCGAATCGCGCGAGTCACGGAAGACCTGCGCACAATTCAGCAGGAACTCAACTGCGCTGCCATGCAGGCGCCCAGTGATCCGGAACTCATGGAGGCGCTCAATTCGCTCTCTGAAACCGAGCCTATCGAAACGCTGCGCGTCGCGCTTGACCAGATGCGCCATTTCCTGTGGTTCTACTCACAGGTCATGAACAACGAACCGGAACTGGGAGACAAACTGCGTCAGGCAGGAAAAGCGGCGAGCGATGAAAACCCAAAGATGGAGAAGTCGTTTCTCGATCAGCTCTCGCGTGCCGACGAACTCCTGCTGCTACATCATCTCGCCGACGCAAAACGCCGCAAGCCAAACTAGCCGTTCCTCCAGCGATCAGTAGCCAACGCCACCGACAATCGTTTTCACTACTTCACCTTGATTGTTGAGCACGGTGAAGTCCGCTCGTGCCCCCGGAGCCAGAGTTCCGTATCCGTTCAGACCGGCGGCCTTGGCAGGATTCGACGTTGCAGCCCGCACGGCATCGCGCAGGTTCCAATCGGAAAATTTCGTCACATTCCGGACCGCGCGGTCCATGGTGAGCACGCTTCCTGCAAGGCTGCCGTTTGCCGTGCATTTTCCGTCACGAACTTCCACCAGGATGGGGCCAAGTTGGTACTGGCCTTCGGGCATCCCGGTCGCTGAAATCGCATCGGTGATCAGCACGGCGCGCTCTCGCCCTTTCGATTCGAGAAATACCTTCACTACCTCAGGCGCGACATGGATCCCATCGCAGATCATGTCCGCGGTGATGCTGTCATCGCTCAGCACCTGGCCGATGATGCCGGGATCCCGATGATCCAGCGGCCGCATTGCATTAAAAGTATGTGTAGCGTGCCGGGCGCCATTTGCGATCGCTTTTTTGGCGATTGGCAGTTCGGCGTCGGAGTGTCCGATGCTCACGCAGACGCCGCGACGGGCGGCCTCGGCAATCACTTCGATTGCGCCGGGAATCTCAGGAGCGATCGTTATCATGCGCACGTGTCCGCGCGCGGCCTGCCAAAGGCGGTCAAAGATCGGAACCGTCGGCTCCAACAGGTTCTCGGGCGGATGCACGCCGCGGCGCTTATGGCTGAGGAAAGGACCTTCCAAGTGAATTCCGAGCGGTCGGGCTTCCGCGCTATCTGCCGATGATTTCTCGGCAGCCTCGATGACATCGGCAAGACTTTCCAGCGCGGAGCAAGTCGAGTCCATCGGCGCCGCGACGGTCGTGGGGAAATATCCTGTGACCCCGTGCGCACTCAGGAACTTTCCTAGTCGCGGGAAATCCGAAGGCGCTGTCCGCATGACGTCGAGGCCGGCGCCACCATGGATATGTATGTCGACATATCCGGGAGCCAGCACAGCATCACCGAAATCCACCACGCGGGCGTTCGGCGCAGCGGCCTTTTCAGATCGAGACAAAACTTCAGAGATGCGCCCGTCTTCCACCACGAGCAGCGGATCAGTAATTTCTTCGAAAGGCGTATAAAGGCGGCGAGCGTAGAATGCGATCTTGGTCGACATGGGGGCCGTGATTTCCGTCCACATTCTTTCACATTCTTTTTGAGCGTGTCAGCGCAGGCCATCGCCGCGGACTATGCATGATTTTTCGCGTGGCATCTGTGCGGAGGCAGTCAAAGCGACTTCGGCCAGATGCTATAAT
>Ga0335081_10013663_pt1 | contig 13124 bp, 6 predicted proteins | sample Lox_Sample_35_FD_206713 | JGI IMG/M metagenome (GOLD analysis project Ga0335081, IMG submission 206713) | Soil microbial communities from Loxahatchee National Wildlife Refuge, Florida, United States - Lox_Sample_3.5 | ecosystem: Environmental > Terrestrial > Soil > Wetlands | place: USA: Florida...
GACCCCAATAGCACCAGCACCGCCCGTCGCACATCTCCCACCACCTGCTCCTGCAAACCCACCACGCTCATGCCGTAAGTCCGGTCGCGTTTGTCCTTCTCCCGAATGCGCGCGGCAATCACATCGATATCCGCCTGCGCCTGTTGCACCGTAACGCCCGGCTTCAAGCGAACCATCACGTTGTAGTTCTCATCTCCGCGGCGCTGCGCCGCATCGGCGCCGAACGGCAATGGCAGAAATACATCCGCCTTATCCATCGGGCCCTCTGCGGGCATCACTTCGCTGCTGAGCCGGACGTCCGGACCGAGTACGCCGACCACCGTGAATTGATCTCCGCTCAGCGTGATGCTCCTGCCCACGATGTGCGCATCGCTATGGAACAGCCGCTGCCAGAGTCTGTAACTCAAGATCGCGACTTGTGGTTTGCCCGGCTTGTCCTCTTCGGGCATCAGCAGCCGCCCCATGTAGGGCTGGGCGCCGAGCATGTGCAGCAGGCTCGAAGAGGTCCGCATCCCGTCCACTCGTTCCGGCCTTTCGCGGCCTGTCAGCGTAAAGTTCCGGAGCCGCGCGATCGCCATTTCTTCAAACGAATGATCTTCGTTCTGAATATCGATGTATTGCCCTGGCGACGGCCAGTCGCGAAAGATACCGATCCCCGGGGAATGCAGCCAGATGTTCGCCAGCCGCTCCGATTCCGGATATGGCAGCGGCCGCAGCAGCAACGCGTCTACCACGCTGAACATCGCGCTGTTTGCGCCGATCCCAATCCCCAACGACAGCACAACAACGATCGTTAGCCCGAGGTTCTTGCGCAGAATCCGCACCGCGTAACGGCAGTCTTGTAGCAGTTGTTTCATGACTCACTCCTCCCTTAGCATCACCATCGGATCCACGAGCATCGCCCTCGTTGCCGGAATCACTGTTGCCGCCAACGCTACCGCCCCCAAAACCACCGCCGCCGCGCTGAACGTCACCGCATCATGCGTCGAAACTCCGAACAGCAAACTCGACATCAATTGCGTCAGCACCGCCGCGCCGATCAATCCGCCCGCAATCCCGATCCCGCCCAGCGCCATTCCCTGCTTCACTACCAATGCCACAATATTTCCCGTATGCGCACCGAGCGCCATCCGCACCCCGATATCGTGCGTACTCTGCGCAACCAGATACGACATCACCCCGTACACCCCCACCGCCGCCAGCAGCAGCGCAAACGCCGCGAACGCCCCCAGCATTACCGTCGAGAACCGCTGCCGCGCCAGCGAATCGTGCAACCGAGCCTCCATCGTGCCCACGTTGTAGATCACGGTAACGGGTTCCACCGCGCGAATTTCGTTCCGGATCGCGTCCGTGAGGCCTGCTGGATCTGTTGACGTGCGCACAACCAGATGCATGCGGTCATAGTCCCTACACTCATATAGCGTGATCTTGCCCTCGTCCGCCAGGCCATATTGCTTCACCGCTCCCACCACGCCCACAATCGTCGCCGGTTTCTTCGGATCGGACCAGACATGCTTTCCGATCGGATCTTCGTGAGGCCAGAAACGCTGCGCAAATCGGGCATCGACAATTACTGCGCGCGGCGCGTTACCGACGGAGTCCTGTTCCGAAAAGAATCTGCCTCGGATCAGCGGGATTTCCATCGTCCGGAAATAGTCCGCGCTCACCTCGTGAGCGTCCACGAGCACTTCCTCACCCGTCCGCGGCAAATACCCTTCCACGCCACCGGCCGGGCCCCATCCCCGCTCCCCGGTCAGCGGCAGTTCCGAAATACGTCCCTGACTGACAACCCCAGGCAAGTGCCCGATCCGCGGTCCGATTTCCCGATAAAACTGTGCCACCGCGTTGTGGTCCTGGTACTTGGGACCGCTCGGCACCACCGTCATCGACAGCACATGGTCCGTGTTGAATCCCAATGGCGCATTCTGCAGCCGCACAAAACTCCGGATCAGCAGCCCTGCTCCCACCAACAGCATCAGGGAGAGCGCCAGTTCCGATGCAACGAGTAGCCCGCGTAACGGATGCCGGGTCAGCCGCAAACCACTCTCGGCCGATCCGTGTCCCCCGCCCGATTTCAGGGAACTATTTACGTCCACCCGGATCGCACGCCAGATCGGCGCGATGCCAGACAATACCCCGGTGACGAGCGAAATACCGAAGGTGAAGGCCAGAACACTGGCGTTCATTCCAATTTCCTCGAGCCGCGGAATGTTGCCCGGATTCATCGCGCGCACCACATACAAGGTCAGTCGCGCGATTGCCAGTCCGGCGGCCCCGCCTATTAACGCCAGCAGCACGCTCTCGGTCAGCAACTGCCGCGCAATCCGCGGGCCGCCTGCTCCCAGCGCCGTGCGAACGGCGATCTCTTTGGTGCGTCCCGCCGCGCGTGCCACTAGCAGGTTCGCCACGTTCGCGGACGCAATCAATAGAACCAGCCCGACCGACCCCCACAGCACCAGCACTACCCGCCGCACATCGCCAACCACCTGGTCTTGCAATCCCACTACCCTCATCCCAAACGTCCGGTCCCGCCCTTCCTCATCGCGAATCCGCGCTGCGATTCCGTCAACATCCGCCTGCGCCTGTTCCAACGAAACGCCGCGCCTCAATCGCACCACCACGTTGCACCACTCGTGGATGCGGTCTGCCGGGTCGAAGCGGAACGGCAGATAGATCTCCATCCCCTCGATCCGCGCCGAGGCGGGCAGCACTTCCGTGTTCAGTTGGAACTCCGGGCTGACCACGCCCACAACCGTGTACGTATTGTTTTCGAGTACTATGCTCTTTCCCAGAACTTTCGGATCGCCGCTGAACAGCCGCTTCCACAGCCCGTAGCTCAAAATCGCCACCTGAGGCGTTTCGGGCTTGTCCTCTTCCGGCAGCAACAGCCGCCCGATGTACGGCCGTGCTCCGAGCATGCGAAACAGGCTCGACGAACAACGCATCCCCCGCAGCCGTTCCGGTCTCTCACGGCCCGTCAGTGACCAGCCGATCAGGCGCGCGACCGCGGTTTCATCGAACGAGCGATTTTCATCGCGTATCCTCGCATACTGCCACTGCGAGAGCCAGTCGCGATTGATTCCGGTCGCAGGCGACCGCAGCCAGATATTCGCCAGCCGCTCCGCTTCCGGATACGGCAGCGGCCGCAGCAGCAACGCGTCTACCACGCTGAACATCGCGCTGTTTGCGCCGATACCAATGCCCAACGAAAGCACAACCACAAGCGCCAACCCAAGGTGCTTGCGCAGCATGCGCATCGCATAACGGCAATCTTGCAACAGGGCCTTCATGATTCCTCCCGGAGGGACTTTAGCCCATGGTAAGGCACTACTTATTTGTTCAAGGTAAAAAAAGAGGCCCGCCGGCCGACTCACTGGCTGGCGGGCCAAGGGAAGAAACTGCTGATGCTCTATCGGTGGCCGTGGCCTCCACCACCACCACCTCCGCTGCTGCGCGCGGCCCCCCCGCTGCTGTGGGAAGCACCGCCGGAGGAGCTACTGTACGTGCTGCCGCGCCCGCTGCTGCCGGTGCTGCCGGATGTGGAGGAACGCTCGCGCACGATCGGCGGCGCAATCTGCAATGATCGCGGGCTGCTGTACCCGGTGCTGCCGTAGCGCGTTGCGGCAGTGCCGCCAGTTGACGGGAACCGCTGCCACGAACCAGCCGTCGTGCCCTGCGCGTGTGATACCTGCGAGCCGTTATTCGAGCTAGGCTGCGTGGATGCGCCACGCGATTCCGAGCGGGCCGGGGAATCTCCAAATCGCCGCCAACCTCCAGTCGAGCTCCCTGCGGTGGCAGTGCCGGTCGTCCCTCTCGATGCCGTCTCGCCCGCCGGACGCCACGCGCCCGTCGTTTGTCCTGCCGTCCGGCTGGCCTGTCTCAGGCTTCGTTGCTGCTGCGTGAACGGCACACGATTGATTGCCGCCGGCTGCGTGTGCGTAAAGAAATGCGTGTTGCTGAAATTCCCCGCGTGCACCGGCGCTGTGACCGCGCGATTCGAATATCGCAAGCTGGCCGATGTCGGCGCGATCGGCACTTGGCCCCTCACAAGGCTCGCCGAACGCAGCTGTTCCGCGCTAACGTGCATCGTGCTGGTGAACCGGCCGTTGGCGAAATCATGCTCGCTGACGGCGGTCACGCCACCCGCGGTCCGGGCATTCCTATAGGTGCCGTATATGTTGGCGTGCGCAATCAACGCGCCGTGGAAACCCACGCCGCCATAGAATCCAGGCCCCCACCAGGGGTGAACCACTTCAAACGGACCCAGCGGCACCCATCCGAAGCCCCCGCCAAAACCGAAGAAGGCCACCAGAGCCGGGCTCCAGTAAGCTGGAATGAAAACCGGACCAGGGTACCAGCACCAGCCGATTCCACCTCTAAAGAACCACCGGCCATAGTGATATGGCGCCCAGCCCCACGGCTCGTAGCTCACCCAGGTCCAGCCGTAATAGTCTTCCCAAGCCCACTGGCCATCGCGGTACGGCGCCCAGTCCGGACCAACGTCGTTCGGAGTCCAGACCGTGCCGTAGTCCGGAGTGTTCACCCAACGGCCGCTGTTGTCCATATCTTCGGTGCCGTAAATATCAGGACTTACACGCCGAGAGCTCATGGAACGGCTTAACTGCTGATCACGGCCCGCGTTCCAATGATCGAAGTCATCCTGCTCGATGGCGTTGATCATCTGAAATTCCGGATCCGATGGCTTCCCCCGTACCATCATGGTCTTACCGGGATCCAGGGTTTCGGTGCCGCTCGGGGTAAAGATTTCGGCTTGGCCTACGCGGACCGTAATCTCCGCGTGGTCATCAAATACCGAAAGGCGATACGCGCCTTTTTGCTTCGGCCCAACAGCAATCTGAGGTGTGTCGATTTCAACCTGCGCGCGCGAATCGCGGATCTGGCTGAACATGATGGTGCCGCGGCCCACCTGCAACTGATAACGACTAGGTGTCAATTCAGCAAGACGGACCTCGGAATTGGAATCCAACCGGACCATGTTGGCGGCATCGAACTGAATTTCGGCCCGCCCTCCCTGCCCTGCCGCCACTACGTCTCCGGCCATCAGCGGGGCATTTACAGCCCCGGCAGAGCGAGTATCAGAATCGCCGCGCTGGACGGAAACGTCACCATTTACGATACTTAGGCGTGCCACACCACGCTGCGGCTGAGACTGTGCGAGTACTGTAGTTGCGGTCAGAAAGAGCAGGCAGCCGATGCGTCTCATATCCAGGTTCCCAAGGCAATACGGCAGGCGGTGGGCCAATCTCTAAGCCATTGATAACATTAATGAATCAACCAACGATTGCTGGCCGAAAAGCACCACCGAGGCCGATCTCGATCACTTAGCCGCTGGTTCGGAGGGAAGTTTTCAGGTTCATGTTGCGGATCAGGCGATGCAGGTAGTTGGGATGGACGCCCAGCAGTTTGGCGGCTTCCGTATAGTTGCCTGCGGCCTGCTCGACGGCGCGCATGATCACTTGCTTCTTGGCTTCGGCGACGGCTTCGTGATATTGAGCGATGCTGGCGCCGGCGGGTTGCTCGGTTTCGAGCACGGCCTCGGGGAGATCCTCGGGCAGGATGAATTCGGAGGCCCCCAAAACCACGGCCCGCTCGATGGAGTTTTCCAGTTCGCGGACGTTGCCGGGCCAGTCGTAGTTCGTCAAACATGCGCGCGCCTCGGGAGATACGCCGCGCACGTGGCGTTTGGAGCGCTCGCCGGCCCGGGCAGCGAAATACGCCGCCAACAGTGGAATGTCCTCGCGGCGCTGCCGTAACGCCGGCATCTCGATGGAAACCACGTTCAACCGGTAGTAAAGATCCTGGCGGAAAAGTCCCGCCTTGACGCTTTCGGCCAGATTGCGATTGGTGGCGGCGATGACGCGCACGTCGATGTGGACGGCCCGGGTACCACCTACCCGCTCAAATTCACGCTCCTGTAGAACGCGCAGCAGCTTGGCCTGCAAAGCCGGGGCGAGTTCACCCATTTCGTCCAGAAACACCGTGCCACCATCGGCCACTTCGAGCTTGCCTCTTTTCTGCGCCACGGCGCCGGTGAATGCACCCTTCTCATGGCCGAAAAGTTCACTTTCCAGCAGAGTCTCAGTGAGGGCGGCGCAGTTGATGGCAACGAAAGGCTTGGCGGAGCGTGGACTGTTGCGATGAATGGCGCGCGCGACCAACTCTTTACCTGTGCCGCTCTCGCCGGTGATTAGGACCGTGGAATCAGTCGGCGCCACGCGCGAAACAAAGCGATAAACAGAGCGCATGGGGGCGCTTTCGCCGACCATGTTGTGCTCTATGTTAATTTCGGCTTTGAGCCGGCGGTTCTCATCCTCGAGGCGCTCGACATGGCGCGCGTTTTCGAGTGCGATGGCGGAGACGGCCGCGACGGCGGTCATCAACTCCAGATGGTCCTTGTCGAGCCGGGCACGGGGATCCGCCGTATCCAGATAGATCAGGCCCAGAACGCGGTCGAAGACCGTCAGCGGAACGGCCAATAGCGACCGCGTCTCGGTTAACAGCAAACTTCGGGAATCCTCGAGCGACGCGTCGCCCATCACATCGGCGCTCAGCACGCCGACTTTTTCCCCGAGCACCTTGCGCACGACGGTACCGCTAACAGGAAATGGCGAGACTGCTCCATTCGCACGGTCCCATGCGAAAACGGAGCTAAACTCTTCGGGATTTTCTCCGGTGAGCAGAATGGCGCCCCGCGCGGCGGGGACGACTTCGAAAATGCACGCCATCAACTCGCGCTCGAGCAAGTCAAGGTTGCGCACGGAATTGATGGTGGTACTGACCTTCACCAGCGCTTTGAGATCGCGCGCAACGCGCACGGCGGGCAGTGTGACGGTGGCCACCTTTTCCGGCTGGAAGTAGCGGGAATCCTCACTGCGCAGCACGACCGTGGCGCCGCTGAGCGGGCTGCGCTCTTCCAGCCGGACCGAGGGCTGAGGCGGGGCGGCCTCTTCCTCGGTCAGAAACAGAAACAGGGAGTTGCCGATCTGGATCTCGTCGCTATCCGCCAGGACGCGTTCGTGCACAGGGACGCCATTGACAAAAGTGCCGTTGCGGCTGTCGAGATCGCGGATCTCGTACTGGGAGCCGCGGGCGGCGATGACGCAATGATGCCGGGAGAGGGAGGGATCGCTCACCGAAAGGCGGTTGGAGGGATTGCGGCCCACGGAAAATTCGCCCGTATCCAGCACGAATACCGAGCCCTTCAGTGGACCGTCTCTGGCGACCAGCCGGTGGTTCATGAGCGCACGCGAACGACTACATCAATATACGGCAAAGCGAGGGTGGCGCGCGACCGGCTAGCTTTTCGGATAGTACCACTATCTGATCGGATAGGCGCAGGACCAAGCCCAGCGAGCCGCTCGCTGGTAATCCATTGATTTCAAAATACTGGCGCAGCCGGCCGGACTTGGCACGCAGGTTGCACTTTCAGATGGCATCGTCAACCCCAGGGTGACGCAACCGATATCCAAAGCTCTCGGAGGATGGATTCGGAAGGGTCACCCTGCTCCAAGAATCTCGCCACCTCTTCGCGCTCCAAATCGCGCCATGGAGCGCGGAGGGTTCCGCGTAGTGAATCCTTTCCGGCGTAGCGGCATCAGCCACAATAGGAGTGATGCCGCTCCCATCCAACTCTCCGTTTGCGATTGTCAACCAGCCTGTCAAGGATCCTGTATGTGGCATGACAGTCGAACCCTCCAAGGCTGCGGGCACTTACGAGTACGCCGGCAAAAAGTGGTACTTTTGCAACGTCGGTTGCCTGGAGAAGTTCCGGAACAATCCGCAGAAGTACACGGGTGAAAGGGCGGTCGCGGAGCCTGTGCCGTCGGCGGCAGTTCCCGGCGTGGCTTATACCTGCCCGATGCACCCGGAGATTGTTCAGAACGGTCCTGGGGCCTGCCCGATGTGCGGCATGGCGCTTGAGCCACAGGCCGCGACGCTCGACGAGCAAGAGAATCCCGAGTTGGCGGAAATGCGGCGGCGGCTGTGGGTCAGCGCCGTGCTCACCGCGCCTATTTTGCTGATGGCCATGGGGGCGATGTTCGGCGCACACTGGCTTGGACACCGGATGGAGGTGTGGATCCAGTTGCTCATGGCAACGCCAGTGGTTCTGTGGGGCGGCTGGCCATTTTTCGAGCGCGGGTGGGCCTCGATTCGGCATCGCAGCCCAAACATGTTCACCCTGATCGCCATGGGGACGGGCACGGCGTACCTCTACAGCATGGCTGCGACGCTGTTACCTTCCCTCTTTCCAGAATCCTTTCGTCAAGGCGGCGAAGTCGCCGTGTACTTCGAGGCGGCGGCCGTCATCACGACGCTGGTCCTGCTCGGGCAGGTGCTGGAATTGCGCGCGCGCGGCCAGACATCGAGTGCCATTCGCGCGTTGCTGGGACTCGCCCCGAAGACGGCGCGCATCGTGAGGGCAACTGGCGCTGAAGAAGATATCGCGCTCCCTGCTGTCAAGCCCGGCGACCTGCTGCGCGTGCGCCCCGGCGAGAAAGTACCGGTGGATGGCGTAGTAGTGGAGGGCTCGGGCACAGTGGATGAGTCGATGGTCACGGGCGAACCGGCGCCTGTGGAGAAGCCGGCGGGCAGCAAGGTCACCGGGACCACGGTGAACACAGCCGGCAGTTTCGTGATGCGCGCCGAGCGGGTGGGCAGCCAGACCCTGCTGGCACAGATCGTGCGCATGGTGAGCACAGCGCAGCGCAGCCGTGCGCCCATACAGCGCGTTGCCGACAAGGCCGCGGCATATTTTGTTCCGGCGGTGATTGGTGTTGCGGTGGTGACGTTCGCGGTGTGGGCGTTCGCGGGTCCCGAGCCCCGAATGGCGTATGCGCTGGTGAATGCGGTAGCGGTGCTCATCATTGCCTGCCCGTGCGCGCTGGGCCTGGCCACCCCCATGTCCATCATGGTGGGCACGGGGCGCGGCGCGACCGCGGGCGTGCTGATTCGCAACGCAGAAGCGCTGGAGATGCTGGAGAAGGTCGATACACTCGTGATCGACAAGACAGGCACTCTTACCGAAGGCAAACCGCGCGTGGTTTCGATCGTCGCGGATGACGATGAGAATGATGTCGTCCGCTTCGCCGCGAGTCTGGAGCGCGCAAGCGAGCACCCGCTGGCGGGGGCTGTGATCCGCAGCGCCGAAGAGCGTGGCGTGCCGATTCCGCGCGCGGGCCAGGTTCATCCGCTCGCGGGGCGCGGCGTCACGGGAACGGTAGAAGGGCATGATGCGGTCGCCGGCAACGCGAGTCTGCTCGAAGAGATGCACATTGGCGCCGGAAAATTCGCAGGATCAGCCGAAGCGCTGCGTGCCGAAGGACAAACCGTGATCTTCGTGGCTGTGAATGGGCGCACCATCGGGATGTTGGGAGTCACCGATCCCATAAAACCGTCGACAACCTCGGCGATTCAATTTCTGCGCAGCGACGGATTGCGCCTGGTGATGGTAACGGGCGACAGCCGGACGACGGCCGAACACGTGGGACGCAAGCTGGAAATTGACGAGATCGAGGCGGAGGTTCTGCCGGACCGGAAAGCCGAGATCATCCAGCGGCTGCAGCGCGCGGGCCGGACGGTAGCCATGGCTGGGGACGGCATCAATGACGCCCCCGCGCTAGCCCAGGCGCAAGTGGGAATTGCCATGGGCACGGGTGCGGACGTGGCCATGGAAAGCGCCGGGATTACGCTGGTGCACGGCGACCTGGGCGGCATCGTGCGCGCCAGGCGGTTAAGCCGCGCGACCATGCGCAACATCCGGCAGAATCTGTTCTTCGCTTTCGTTTACAACACGGTGGGAGTACCGATCGCGGCGGGGGTGCTCTACCCGTTCCTGGGACTGTTGCTGAGTCCTATGATCGCAAGTGCGGCCATGACCTTCAGCTCGGTTTCGGTGATCAGCAACGCACTGCGGTTGCGGAAGGAAAGACTTTAGGGGCGCTGGGAAAAGGAGCTTGATGGGACTTCCTTCGGGTGACGCTCAGTCAATTTGACGGGGCAAGAAAAGGCCGCAGGTACCCGCATACGGCGCGTGTCCCTGCACTACGGCCTCAATGGGGAGTAGCCGGCGGAGCGGAAGCTGTTCTTGCAGGCTGCATGGGCGTGGGTTTTTCGGGCGGCGGAACGCTCGCCGGCATGGGCGCGGTCATGTACTGAACGATGACCGAAACGCGGCGGTTCGCGGGATTGGTGGGATCCGCTGGAATGCGCAGGCGCTGGTCGGCGAACCCGCGCACTTGTTGTACCTGGCCCGGGTGCACGCCATTTTCCTCCATGATGCGTCGCGCGGAGTTGGCGCGATCGGCGGAGAGCTCCCAGTTGCCGTACTCGCGCACGCCGGAGTACGGTGCGGCATCGGTGTGACCCTCGATCAGAATCGGGTTGGGAATGGAGCCCAGTTCCTGAGCCAACCGCACCAGCAACTCCTCCCCGTTGTCTGTGGGACGGGCATTGCCGATCTCGAAAAACATTCCCTTGGCACTTTCGAGCAGTTCCACGCGGAGGCCTTCGTTGGTGATGGTGAGCTCGACGTGGTCTTTCATCTGGGCGAACTTGGGCATCTGCCTCATGGCTTGCTCGAGCTTCTCCTTGAGCTTGCCCATGTCACCTTTGCTGACGCTCAAGGTGTCGCCGGTGCCCGCCATGGTGCTGCCCATCTGCTTGCCGTTTCCGGACGGATCTTTGAAGTAGGCGGCCACGGCCTTTTGAATTTTCTGATTGGTGTTGAGCAGCCAGAGGACGATGAAGAGAGCCATCATGGCGGTGACGAAGTCCGCGTAGGCCACTTTCCACGCACCGCCGTGATGGCCGCCGTGGCCCTGCACCTTCTTGATGATGATGACGGGAGCGGCGCCGCCTTCGGGTTCGGGCATATGTTCCTAAGCGGCGCCCTTTTCGGCCGGCGCAGGCGCAGCATCAGGGGCGGCTGGAGATCCAGGGGCGGGAGCGGCCTCAGGCCCGGGCGCGGACTTTTTCTTGCAGAACTGTTCCATTTCCTGAAATGTAGGCCGCACTTCCGCGGGAATGGTGCGCCGGGCAAACTCGACGGACAGGATGGGAGCCGAGCCGCGGACGAACGCCGCCACAGCCACACGCAGGCAGTGGTAAAAGTGCGCTTCGGCTTCGTTGGCTTTTCCCATGTTGGCAGCGATTGGCCCGAAGAGGCCGTAACACAGGAGAATGCCGAGAAATGTCCCGACGAGGGCGGCCGCGACCTTGTGGCCGATCTCCTCAGGCGGCCCGCCCAGGGCGCCCATGGTGATGACGACGCCCAACACGGCGGCGACAATTCCCAGGCCGGGCAATGAATCCGCTACCGTGGTGAGCGCCGCCACCGGCGCCTGGGCGTCGAGGTGGTGCACTTCCATATCGAGCTCCATCATCTGATCGAGCTCGAAAGAGCCTACGCCGCCGGTAATGTACATGCGCAAAGTATCACAAACGAAATTCAGCGCGTGATGATTGCCGAGGAAGCGCGGATATTTGGAGAACACGGGGCTTTTCTGGGGCTCCTCGACGTCGGTTTCCAGTTTGGCGGCGCCATGCTTCCGCCCGTATTGGAACAACTCGTTCAGCATTTTGAGATGTTCCAGATAGTAGTCTTTGGAAAAAATGCCGGGCTTGAAGACGCCGATGGCTCCTTTCCCGATGCGAATAATGATGGGCAGCGGATTGGCGATCAGAATGGTGCCGACCGCGGCGCCACCGATAATGAGCAACTCGGCCGGCTGCAAGAGAACCATCAGGTTCCCGTGCTCCATGAGGTAGCCGCCCACAATGGCGCCAAAGACCACAACGATTCCGATGATGGCAAACATCTAGACCAGGAAGCTCCGGTGGACCGATGTCCATATAGACTATCGGCGTGGTGGGGGGAGAGGTTTAGAGGGAGCGATGCTCCGTGCGACGTTTCATTTGTTGACCTCCTCAAGTCGAGATTGTCCGAAAGATAATGCGCTGTCATGCCGTCGCTATTGATTCGCAGACAGAACTACCGTTAGCATGAAGTAGAAGAACACGAATGAAGTCGATCTGGTGCACGATATGGCTGCTGAGCGGGTTGCTGGTAATCTCATCGCTCGACCCCGCCCCGGATCCTCCCGCAGTCAATCCGCAGGCGGCAAGCGTCAAAGCCTCCAGCAGTCGTGAGTGCCTCGGCAACTTCTGCGAGCATCATTTGGACTGTATTCCTTTAAGCGCTTCGGCTCCTCTTTACGTACGGTTCCTCACCTTCACGAGCGATCACAAGCCGAGCCGTCCCAGCGATTGGGTAGTCCTGACGGGGCAGGCCGCGGATTCATCTCCTCCAGCTGTTTAGTCGCACCCTAAACTTCCCCGTAAAAGGCTCGATGCGGTTGGACCGCCCGGCCGGGATGGCGCAGCGTTTTCGATAACCATTCGGTTCGCCGACGCGTCCATTCCGGAACAGTGCTGTCGGTGGAAGAGGCCGTTCTCTCCACGCGAAAGAGGAGGATACCGGTGAAAACGTCGCAAATTCTGAGGGCATGGCGCAAGATTCTAAGAGGAGAGCGGCCCTCGCTTTCTATAGAGATTACTCGGGAGTGTCCGCTGCAGTGTCCCGGATGTTACGCCTACGAAGACGCGCATCTCGGTGGCGGCGCCACCCTGCGCACTCTGAACGACCGCAAAGGACAAGAGCTGATAGACGGTGTCCTTGAGATCGTCGATGGCCTCAAGCCTCTGCATTTGTCGATCGTGGGAGGTGAGCCGCTGGTCCGTTATCGGGAGCTCGAGACGATGATCCCGCTGTTGCTCGAACGAGGGATTCACGTACAAGTGGTTACCAGCGCCTTTCGTCTTCTGGCACCTCGCTGGGCGACGCTCGGCCATTTGAATGTCGTGGTTTCCATCGACGGGTTACAGCCGGAACACGATATCCGACGCGCGCCGGCCACGTACGATCGAATCCTCAAGAATATTGCGGGCCAGAACATTACCATCCACTGCACCGTCACCGGGCAGATGATGCAACGGCCAGGCTATCTGAGGGAGTTTCTAGAGTTCTGGAGTCCCAGGCCGGAGATTCGCAAGGTGTGGTTTAGCTTGTTCACTCCACAAGTGGGAGATCATCTGCCGGAAATGTT
>Ga0335081_10013664_pt1 | contig 13124 bp, 9 predicted proteins | sample Lox_Sample_35_FD_206713 | JGI IMG/M metagenome (GOLD analysis project Ga0335081, IMG submission 206713) | Soil microbial communities from Loxahatchee National Wildlife Refuge, Florida, United States - Lox_Sample_3.5 | ecosystem: Environmental > Terrestrial > Soil > Wetlands | place: USA: Florida...
TACCTCTGGGTTCAAACCTCTCCGCCACATTTTGTGTTTTGGGGTCCAACACGTTGCGCATCTCGAGGCGCGTTGCATCCGCGTCCCGACTACCAATCCGAAATCCAACCGTGGTTTCATCGCGCCTGGTCAAACCGCGATCGGCGAAGACCTTCCAAGAAACAGGCCCGGACCTCTGCCGCGTCAATGTAACAACGTTATGCTTCACGATAACTGATAAGGCCGCTTCGATCACGCTCCAGAGTTGCCCTCTTCGAATGCCACTCTTGAGAGAAGCAATCACTTTTGACGTGCATTCAATTCGTCGAGCTTGCGCTTGAGTTGTTCGAGTTTCTGCCCAGCCTCCGCAAGCTTGCCCTCCGCCGTTAGTCGCTGGTAGTCGGCGAGGTCTTTGGCCGCTCCCGCGATGAGCGTATTCAAGTCCGCACCAGGCTTGATCGATGCCGCTGGCGCTGTTGCGCTTCGCTCCGGTTCCCGCGGCGCGGCAGTTGTGCCGCTTAGCGAGGAGGTTTCTCCTCCAAACAGAGCCCTCATAGCCGAGTCGAAGTTCGGACCATAGGCGAGCCGGTCCTGCAGCGCAAGCACCACCAGACGCAGTTCCGGCATCGGACTGCGCTCCGCCTGCAGGTAAATCGGTTCCGCATACAACAACGCGTGCCCGCACGGAATCACCAGCAGAGTGCCTCGCCGCACGTGGGAACCTTGCTGATTCCACAAGGTTAATTGTCCGGAAAGCTGCGCGTTCTGATCGATTCGCGCTTCGATCTGAAGAGGACCGTCGACCAGCTTCGTTTTCGGAAAGTCGTAGACCACCGAGGTGCCGTATTTTTCGCCATCGCTGCGTCCCGCAATCCACCCGATCAGGTTGTTGCGGTTGGCCGGTGTGAACGGAAGAATCTCCACGAATTCGAGGGCGGTTTCGCCAGGCAGCTTCATCAGGACGAAGTTCGGCTCCATCGGCTGAGTCTTCTGCTGGCCGGACTCGTCCATGCCTACTTCCGAAGCGACAGTCCACAAATCTTCACGATTATAGAAAACCTGCGGATCGGTCATGTGATAAAGGCCGTACACCGCCGCCTGCAACTTAAGCAACAATTCCGGATAGCGCACGTGTTTGCGCAGCGCCGGCGGCATGGCTGCCGCGTCCTTGAACAGAGTGGGAAAGATCTGTCGATACGCCGCGATGAGAGGGTCCTGCGAGTCAAAAACATAAAACGTCGTGGTGCCATCGTACGCGTCGATCACGACTTTTGCGCTGTTCCGCATATAGTTAATCGCGGCACCGCTGAGAGTGTAGTGGCTCGAGTACGGATAGCTGTCCGAGGTTGTAAACGCATCCATGATCCAGGACAGCCGGCCATCGTCGCCAACCACGATGCACGGATCCGATTCGTAAGTGAGGAACGGCGCCAGCGCTGCCACTCGATCGCGGACATTGCGGCGCATCAGCAACCTGCTCTCCTGGTTAACATCGTCGCTAAACGGGAGCTTGGTCAGGTCGCCGCGATCGGACGCGATCAGCAGCCGGCGAAAGAAACCGCCGAGAAGGATGCCCCCGTTGCCTTCGTACGAAGTGAGGCTGTTCGTCTGGCCCTGCGGGTAATTGAATTCCTGCTGGCGTGTTTTCACGTACACGTCCGTGTCCGTCAGCTCCCCGAAATAAATCTCCGGGCGCTTCACCTCGATGTTTGGCACCGTGCTCTGGATGGGCATATTGCTCAGAATCAGCGTTGGCAGTCCTTCGGACGTGAATCCATTTACAGGGTTCATTGTGATGCCGTAGCCGTGCGTGTAAATCAGTTTCTCGTTGATCCAGTTGCGGCTGCTTTCTGGGAGCTTCTGAACATTCAACTCGCGGGCAGCAAGCATCACCTGGCTCATGGTGCCGTTGATTTCATAGCGATCGATATCGATGTCGGGAAAGTCGTAGTAGGTGCGGATTTCCTGAATCTGGCGCAGCGTGTCCTGAAGCGCGCGCCAGTCCCACAGCCGGATGTTTTGCAGTGTAGCCTGATTGTTCCCGGCATCGGCCGCCTCGATCGTCGTCTCCGCGGGGAATTCGCGCTGTGCCAGGCGGTCCAATCCATAGGCCTGCCGCGTCAGCTGAATGTTGTTGGCGATGTAGGGCCGCTCGCGCACCAGTTCGTTTGGCTTCACGATAAAGCTGCTGACGTACCAGCCACATATTTGAAGGACAAAATAACAGACCACGGCCGGCGCAACTGCTGCTACAAGCCAGCGCACGCGCGGCGCCGACGCGACATTGATCAGTGCGATCGCAGCACCCAAAATAAGCGCGGCACAGACGGCCAGCATTCCGGGAAGCATCACGTGCGCATCCGTATAAGTCACCCCGCTAAAAATCGTATGTTCGTCGAACAATCGCTCAAATCGAGCGAGATACGCGCGTATGGCGAGGATCAGCAACAAGAAGGCAAACGCAATGGAGAACCCGCGCCACGGCAGTGCGATGTATCTGCCTCGGCGTCCCGCAAGCATTCGAGTGCTGCCCGTAACGAAAACAAAGAAAAGGGCGATTACACATCCAACTATGGCCAGTGTCAGCAGCCAGCCGGCAATGAACTGCCATGCGGGCAGCGTGAAGAGATAAAAATTGATGGATTTGCTGAAGATTGGATCCACCGCCTCACCGATTGTGCGTGGCGCGTACCAGTAGAGTGCGAACGTCGGCCACTCCGTCATGACGCTGGTGCCGGTCACGAAGGCAATGAGGAGAGAAACCGCGAGACCGAGGATCCGCAGGATGCGTGCGACCGGCAGCTTCAACGGCTGCCCGCCGACGACCATCATGTAATCGTCCGGCAAATCGGACTGGTAGGCCCACCTCAGCGCCAGGAACCATCCGTACAGAAAAAGAAATGTCAGAACGAAAAATGCGGAAAAAACGGCCCATTGAAGCGTGAGCGTCTTCCGGAACACTTCCCCGTAACCGAGCGACCCGAACCACAGGGCGTCGACGTAATACGATAACGCCGTCCTGCTGGAGAAAATGATGACAACAACGATGGCGAGAACAACGAAAAACAAGCGGCGACGGCGCCGAGGGGGCTGCCAGTCGATTATCTCGGACATGAACTACCCTGCTTTCGGGAGCGCTTCCGTCTGGAGTGCAAAGCAGATCCAATTGTACGCCGTCTACTATCTCGGCCGTTGACTATCGCAGACAGGACCCTACCATTTCACCTGAGACTGAAGATGGAAGACTAACCAGGCCTTATGACTCCTTAGGACTTTCCGACCTGCGCCCCGCATTCTTAATATTGAAACGATATATTCCCAATGAATTGCGAATCTCGTCCTGGTCACGACTCATTTGATATAGCGATGAAGGATTTCCACCAAACCCTCAGCGGCCTTCGATTCACGCGAGCCCACTTTCGCATCCTTGCTTAACACGTGAAATTTAATCTCGCCTTCAACGATCTCCACCAATAGACCGTTGACGGCACCCCGGCAGGCGGCAATCTGCTGGAGTACGTCGGCGCACTCTCTCTCTTCCTCAATCGCTTCGCGGATACTCTGCAACTGCCCCTCAATGCGATTCACACGAGCGAGAAGCTTCTTTTTCTCCTCGACGGTATGGGCCATGCGCGTTTCCTCCTTGACATACTATACCCAGTATAGTATCAACGAGCTGCTGTTACAAGCCATTCATGTTCCCCGGGTTCTAATGCCCTGGGAAATTCGACTGTTGGACGTGGAAAATGAAACTTTCTCGACTGCGCACTTGCACCGCCATCTCGCTGTTCGCGCCCTTCCTCCTTGTTCCCGCTGGGTGTGACAAGTTCGAAAAGCCGGTGAAATCGGACGACAGCGCATCGATTGTACACGAGGGCAACCGCGTCACGGTGCCGGCGGGATCTCCGCTTGCCAGTAGACTTGAAGTCGAACCCGCGAAAACCACCACGATTCACCGCCAGGTCACGGCCCCCGCTTCGGTTGAGGCGGACCCGGCTCGCTACGCGAAAATCCTACCTCCCCTCAATGGGCGTGTTTTACAACTCTTCGTCCACCCGGGCGACTCCGTCACCAAAGGGCAAGAGCTTCTGGCCATCGATGCCCCCGATTTTGTCGGTGCCCAGACGGATTATGCGAAGGCTCGCAGCGTTTTGGCCCAGACAGAGCGTGCCCTGACTCGTCAGGAGGACTTGGCTGCACATGGAATCATTGGGCAACGCGATGTGGACCAGGCAAGAACCGACCGCGACACAGCACTGAGCGACTTCAACCGGACGAAGGACCGGCTGCGGTTGCTTGGAATGGACCCCGAGAAAACGCAGCTCGGTGCGCCGCTCATCGTGCGTTCTCCAGTTTCAGGGAAAGTCTTGGATGTACTGACCGCAACCGGAGAGTTCCGCAATGATCCGACAGCCCCGCTGATGACGGTCGCGGATCTTTCGGACATCTGGGTAACCGCTAATGTGCAGGAAAAGGACATTCATTACGTACACCGGGGCGATCCTGCGGTCGCCACGTTCGCGGCCTATCCCACCGAATCGTTTCAAGGCAAGGTCCTCTTTGTGGCGGATGTGCTGGACCCGGATACCCGAACGGCGAAAGTCCGTATTGCTTATCCCAACAAGGACGGCCGTCTGCGGCCGGCCATGTTTGCCAATGTCATCCTCAAGACTTGGGATACCCAGGAACTAACGGTCCCCACCACAGCACTGGTCATGTCAGGTGACCGCACAACAGTCTTCGTCCAAGTTGCGGCAAATACGTATGAGCAGCGCCCGGTGATTGCGGGAGAACAGCATGGAGATCGTACCATCGCAAAAAGTGGAGTACAGGTTGGCGAGAAAGTCTTGATGCGCGAGGGAGCTCTGCTCCAATGATTGATCGTTTTGTTGCTCTCTGCCTGAACCGGCGTCAACTTGTCTGGCTCATTGTCATCGTGATTGGCATTTTTGGATACCTCTCGTGGAACGCTCTCCAGATCGAAGCTTACCCAGACATCGCGGATGTAACATCACAGGTCATTACGCAGTATCCGGGCCATGCGGCTGAGGAAGTCGAAGAGCAGGTGACGATTCCCCTGGAACGCGAATTGAACGGCATTCCGGGATTACAGGTCATGCGCTCGCACAGCACATTTGGCCTTTCTCTCATCACCATGGTATTTCGCGATGGCGTGGACGACTACTGGGCGCGCCAACGCATTCAGGAACGCATCGCGGGAGTCGATCTCCCTCCGAGCGCCAATCCAGGCCTAGACCCGCTCACTTCACCCATTGGCGAAATCTATCGTTACACTCTTCAATCGACATTTCGCGACCAGCGCGAACTTCGCGAATTGCAGGAGTGGGTGGTGATTCCGCGCCTGAAGCAGGTCCCGGGCGTCGCCGACGTCACCAACTTCGGAGGCGAAACGACACAGTTTCAACTGATTGTCGACCCCGCAAAACTTGCGCAGTACAACGTCTCTCTGGCACAGGTAACGGCGGCTATCCAAGCGAACAACGCCAACGCCGGCGGCAGCATCGTCAACCGTGGTGAACAGGGATACGTTGTTCGTGGAATCGGACTGGTCCGCTCGCTACAGGACCTCGGTAACATCGTCATTCTCGCGAAAAATGGGACACCGGTCTTTCTCAAAAACCTCGGCACTCTGCAGTTAGGAGCCCTGGAGCGCCGTGGGATTCTAGGAAAGGACAAAAATCCAGACACCGTTTCGGGTATCACCCTCCTTCTCAGGGGGATGAATCCTTCTCAGGTGCTTGAAGGCGTTCATACGCAAATCAGCGCGCTCAATGGCGGTATTCTCCCCCCGGACGTGAAGGTAGTGCCGTATCTCGACCGGACGGAGCTCGTGCACACGACGGTGCATCGCGTGTCGCAAACTCTTCTTGAGGGCATAGGCCTCGTAGTGCTGGTCCTTTTGTTATTTCTCGGGAGCACGCGTGGTGCTCTCATGGTCGCCCTGACCGTTCCTTTTGCGCTGCTCTTTGCTTTCATCTGTATGCGTTTCACGAATATTCCTGCCAATCTGCTCTCCCTCGGAGCGATTGACTTCGGGATCATCGTGGATGCTTCCATCGTCGTAATGGAAAACATTCTCCGGCGTCGCGAAGAGGATCCCGCGAAAAACCTCATCGAATCCGATGCCCTGGCCCCGGCCGTTCGCGTGGCACGTCCCATATTCTTCGCCACGCTCATTATTATCACGGCGTACCTTCCGCTCTTCGCCTTCCAGCGCGTAGAGAAGAAGCTCTTTTCTCCGATGGCGTACGTCGTCGGGTATTCTCTGATTGGCGCATTGCTCTTTGCGCTTGGGGTCATCCCCGGCCTGGCGTATGTCACGTACCGGCGTCCCCGCCGTCCATTCCAAAACAAAGTTTTGTTGGCCCTCGGGCGAGCGTATGAACGTGCCATGCACCATCTGGCGCACCACCCGCTTCACGCCATCATTCCCGGTGTGCTCGCGGTGGGATTGGCTGTCGTTCTCTCCGTTACAATCGGCAAGGAGTTTCTCCCGTACTTGGATGAGGGTTCGATCTGGCTCCAAGTCCAACTCCCCCCAGGCCTCTCGCTGCCGAAGGCCGCGGCGATGGCCGATGAGCTTCGCGCGGCCACCTTGGAGTTCCCCGAGGTCTCCACCATCGTCAGTCAACTTGGCCGAAACGACGACGGTACCGATCCTTGGACGCCCTCTCATATCGAGTGCTTCGTCGGACTCAAGCCCTACTCGACGTGGCCGGATCACGGAGACAAGCAAAGGCTGATCAAACGGCTGAGCGAGCGATACGCGCGCGTGCCGGGTGTGACGGTGGGCTTTTCTCAACCCATGATAGACGGCGTAAACGATAAAATCTCTGGAGCGCACAGCGATCTCGTCGTGAAGGTATTTGGCCATGACTTCGGCGAAATGCGCCGCATCGCCGGACAGCTCGTGGAAGTGATCGAGAAAGTCCCGGGTGCTTCGGACGTCACCATCGATCAAGAACCGCCCCTTCCTCAGATTCAAGTCCGGGTCGACCGTGAAGCGGCCGCCCGTTTTGGCATCAACATCGCCGACATTGCCGCCATCATTGAATCCGGCATCGGAGGCAAGGCGATCTCCACTCTGTTTCTCGGTGAGAGAAAGTACGATATCGCGGTCCGGTTTCCTGAGTCTGTTCGTGGCAGTCCGGATGCCATTGGAAGCTTGACCGTAACTCTCCCCACTGGTGCACGAATCCCTCTCTCCCAGCTCGCCCAGATTGAAACGGCAACAGGTGAGAGCAGTATCACACGCGAAATGAATCGCCGGCACCTAACCGTTCGACTGAATCTACGGGGCCGGGATCTGTCGAGCTTCTTGGAGGAAGCTCAGGGCAAAATCGCCAAGCAGGTGAAATTTGACCCCACGAAATACGGGATCGAATGGGGAGGGCAGTTTGAAAACCAGCAGCGTGCGCAGCGTCGCCTGGCGGTCATCGTCCCTGCTGTTCTCGCGTTGATTTTTATCTTGCTCTATGCCGCCTTTGGTACGCTCCGGCACGCAGGACTCATCCTGACCATCGTTCCTGCGGCGCTGCTTGGCGGGCTGATCGCCCTCATGCTGCGCGGCATGACGCTCAATGTATCGAGCGCGGTCGGATTCATTGCCCTCTTTGGAGTCGCCGTGCAAAACGGAGTCATCATGGTCGCCAGCCTGAACTATCAGCGCGAAAATCTCAAAAATCTCCATCACGCCGTCGTTCGTGGCGCCACACGCCGGTTCCGCCCCGTGCTCATGACGGCCACCGTTGCCTCGCTTGGTTTGCTCCCCGCAGCTCTCGCGCGCGGTGTAGGCAGCGATGTCCAGAGACCACTCGCTACGGTGATTGTCGGCGGTTTGATTACAGCGACACTCCTAACCCTTTTCGTTCTCCCCGCCATGTATCTTCTGCTCGAACTTCGTGCCGAGAGAGCACACCCACCAGTACCCGCCGATTGGGAGAATCCGCAATGAGCACGATCTGCCGCATCTCAGCATTCTGTCTAGTGATATTTTGCCTCTCCCGTGTGAGGCCAGCTATCGCTCAAGAGCCCGCCACTGCCCCAACCCCGTCGTCAGAGGACAAACGGCCGAAGATCAGTTTCGAGGACTATCTCAACGAAGTAGTGCGCCACAATCTTGACCTTGCGATTCAACGTTCTACGATTGCGATTTCTCAGGCGGGGGTCACTTCGGCCAAGGAACGCCCGGACTGGTCCGTGGACATTGGGTTCCCCTCCGCTGACTTATCCAATCAAGGATTCCCCACGACTTGGAGTGCGGGATTGAATGTCCCTATCGAACTGGGTGGCAAACAAAAGAAACGGGTCCGTGCGGCAACAGCAGACGTCGCAACGACAAACTCCGATTACCAGGACGCTGTTCGCCAGGCACGTGCGGCGGCGGCCGACGCCTTCATCGACTCTCTTGGTTCACGCGATATTCTTCAATCGAAGCAAAAGAGCCTCGGAGAATTCGACAGGATCGTTAAGGTAAATGAAGAGCGCGCGCGGGTCGGAGACATCGGTGAAATTGAGCTGGTGCAATCGCGGGTCAATCGCGATCAATTCCGCGCCGACGTGATCACGGCCCAGGCCGATGTCGTGAGTGCGGACTTAGCGCTTGGCCAACAACTGGGTCAACCCCAGAAACTCTCTTCTCAGCTACCCGTCCCCTTAGGGAAACTAGCCATCCCCGAGCGTGTGTTCAACCTCGACGACTTGGTGACAACGGCGTTTCAACAACGCCCGGATGTGATTTCCAAGACTCGCGCTCTCAAAGCTGCCGAGTCGCGCATTGACCTGGCCCGAGTCAATTTGATTCCCGATATGAGCTTCGGCGGCTCATTCTCGCATACTGGAGTTGGATCGGGCGACTTCCTGCAACCGGTAGACAATGTGCTTAGCTTCGGGCTTTCGGTAAACCTGCCTGTTTCGCGTCTCCGGTATCAGGGAGAAGTCGAGGCTGCGCGAGCGGCTCGCACTCAGGCCGAACTTCAACTCAGCGCCGTTCAATTGCGGGTCGAACGGGAAGTGCGCGATGCCTATTCCCGGTATCAGGCCAGTGTCCAGCGCCTCCACTTGTACAGCGGAGGCTTGCTGAAAGACGCCGACCGGGTTCTGGAAGCCCGTCTCTATGCGTATCAGCGCGGCGGTGCAACCTTGCTGGAAGTCATCGACGCGGAAAGAACTTCCGCGGATGTGTATCTGTCCTACGCGCAAGCCCTTGTCGACCATGCACACTCACTCGTTGCGCTCGAACAGACGGCGGGAATTTGGGATGTGTCGTTCTAAGATTATTGTAGGAGGCGGTATGGTCCGTTCTTCCCTCGCGCTCACTGCTTTGCTCGTTTGTGGCCCACCATTGCTGGCGCAAAGAGGCGGGCGAGCCGATGCCCTTCAAAACTATCTGCACGGTTCGCAGCACGATTCGATTCTGCTACTGCAAATTCGTGTCGAAAATAGAAGAGCGTACTTTAAGCCGTCGGACTTGAGGAAAATGCCCAGGTCCGTACTAGTTATTCCGGACCCATCCACAGGCATTTCCCACAAATACGAAGGTGTGGCACTCGAACATCTGCTTTCGGCGCCGCCGCCGGGCCTGCAATTCAGCACACTTGAAATTTCCTATGGCCACCACCAGAAGAAGACGATTCTGGGTAGCGCCACGGATTCTCACTCTTCCCCTCTTGTGGTGGATACGATCGATGGGGAGAAACTCACGGGCTATGTTCCCTATTTCCTTGTCTTTCAAAACCAAGAAGCGGACGACCTCACCCAGCCTCTGCAAAACGTAGACCTGATCGGCGTGAAGACTTCACCGAGGTGATCGCACCGTCCAATTGAAGTACGGAAAGGCGCCAGGACCTTCCAGCCTGAAGGTCGATTCCTGCAAGTCCAAACGGTGTTGCCATTATACTATACTGGTATATAGTATATTACTCGGAGGAATTCTCGCGGCGCACACGCAACGTGATAAAGACAAACTACTGAGCCGGGTTCGACGCATTCGAGGCCAAGTCGATGCCATCGAACGCGCTCTCGATTCCGGCCAGGAATGTGCTGGAGTTCTACAACTCATGGCTGCCTGCCGTGGGGCGCTGAACGGCTTGATGGCCGAGGTTATGGAAGGCCAAGTGCGATTCCATGTCCTTTCCCCCGACCGGAAGAAGAACTCCCCCGAGGCGCAAGCCGCCGAAGAGCTGATCGGCGTCATTCGCGCCTATCTGAAGTAACGTGCTGAACCGCCGAAATTGCCCGAATTGAACCGAGGAACACTATGAATGAAACCAACCTCAATCGACCACAGGCAGTGAAGATCCATGGTGCGCATTCGGAAGGGGCTTCAGGTAACCACGGCCGACATGAAGACGAACACGACCAAAGCCATGTTGTGAGTCCGCGCGAGATCAACCGCGTCTTGTTCGTCGCTGCCGCAGCCGGAGTTACTTGGTTCTTTCATGGTGCATCGAATCCTTACCTGACTGCGCTGGGCGTGCTTTGTACCCTTGTGGGCGGCTTTCCCATCTTTCACGAGGCGTACGAAAACATCGTTCAGCGCCGCATGACCATGGAACTCTCGATGGCCATCGCCATCGTGGCGGCCCTGGCGATCCGCGAACTCTTCACAGCGCTGGTCATCACCCTCTTCGTGCTCGTCGCTGAAATCCTCGAAGGGCTGACGGTCGGCCGTGGGCGCACTGCAATCCGCCGTCTGGTCGGTCTGCTTCCCACAACCGCAACCGTTCGCAGGAACGCATCGTGGAAGGACGTGGAGACCCAGGAAATTACTCCTGGGGACGTCGTCCTCGTCAAGCCGGGAGCACGCGTTCCCGTGGATGGCGTGGTGGTCGGAGGGCATTCGTTCGTCGACCAAGCAACGATCACCGGCGAATCGATGCCTGCGGAAAAAACACACGGGAACTCGGTCTACGCCGGAACGATCAATCAGTCCGGCGCCCTCGAAATTCGGGTTGACCGGATGGGCCGTGACACCACTTTCGGGAAGATTATCGATGCCGTCGAGAGGGCGGAAAAATCGCGGGCTCCGATTCAAGGAATCGCCGACCGCCTCGCGGGCTACCTGGTTTATTTTGCGCTCGGAGCGGCCGCACTCACGTTCCTTGTCACTCACAATATGCGCTCGACCATCTCGGTAGTGATCGTGGCCGGGGCGTGTGGAATCGCCGCGGGCACACCGTTGGCGGTCCTGGGAGCGATTGGGCGCTCCGCGCAACTCGGCTCTATCATCAAGGGTGGTTTGTACCTGGAGGCGCTCGCCAGCATCGACACTATTCTTCTCGACAAAACAGGGACGCTGACGTACGGCACCCCCGAGGTTGTCGGCATTCATCCGGCCGAAGGGATTCCGGCAGCGTCTTTGCTGGAGGCGGCCGTGACTGCGGAATCGCGCTCGGAGCATCCGGTGGCCAGGGCCATTCTCAAAAAAGCGTCAGGCATGGGAATTTCGATAGAAGAACCGGAAAAGTTTGAGTACACGCCGGGCAAAGGAGTTGTCGCGAAGCATCAGGGCGTCGAGATCATTGTCGGCAATCGCCTCTTTCTTGCAGGACACGGGATTGCACTTCCAAACGGCGCAACCTCAGAGACGGATGCGGAGGTCTTTGTGGCGCGAGACCACAAGTTTCTGGGAGCACTGGTGATTGCCGATACGCTCCGTCCGGAAGCACCGAAGGCCATTCAGGATCTGAAATCGATGGGCTTGAAGACTGTTCTTCTTACCGGGGACGCGAAAGCCGTGGCCGAAGACATCGGCACGAGGCTGGGCGTCGACGAAATCGCCGCCGAATTGTTGCCGGAGGACAAACTGGAATTCGTCAACCGACTCACCAGGGAACGCCACAATGTCGTGATGGTCGGCGACGGAGTGAACGACGCTCCCGCTCTCATGAAGGCTACCGTCGGCGTCGCGATGGGAGCGGGCACGGACGTCGCCCGCGAAAGCGCCAATGTCGTTCTGATCGGTAACGACCTCTCGAAACTCGTCGAAACGCTGTCCATCGCCCGGCGCTGCCGCCGCACCATCATGCAGAACTTTGTGGGAACGCTGGTGGTGGACAGCATCGGCGTCGGTTTGGCCGCCTTTGGTTTTCTCAACCCCCTTCTCGCTGCGTTCATTCACGTTTCTTCCGAAATGACCTTCATCTTGAATTCGGCGAGGCTCCTACCGCCGGTCTCTTCTGCAAAAAAGCTGGCTAGCGGATTCTATTCTACATCGTCGGCGGCGGCGCACGAGTAGGGGAGATGGAGCGGCAAAGCTGGCGGACGAACGCGGGACGACGCTAGACAAGTCCAACGGTAAGCAAACCCTGGAATCGACGATCCCCACAAGGCCCTTAATTACTGTACTTGGGGATAGTATCATTGAGCAACGAGGGTTTAACGAGAATGGCTCATACGACCAGGGACAAGGAAAAACTGCTGAACCGCGTCCGGAGAATCAAAGGCCAGGTCAGTGCGATTGAAAAGGCGCTGGATGACGACCGTGAGTGCTCGCGGGTCCTACAAACCATCGCTGCTTGCCGCGGTGCCATCAATGGTCTCATGGCGGAAGTTATGGCAGGGCACGTTCGCTACCACGTCATCGACCCGAAGCGTAAGCCGAGCCCGGAGCAGGCGGAAGCCGCCGACGAACTCATCGACATTGTGAATCGGTACCTTAAGTAGAGGAAACGCCTGCGTCTTCGCGGAATTCCTCGCACCCATCCCACCCCGGACACACACCATCTACCACAGGCGATGCGGGAGGAGATAGGTGAAACCCACGAATCCCTCCCAACGCGTCGAAGTGCTCGTGAGTCCCCGATTGAACCCTGCATCGAAGACGAACGTCTTTCGCGCGGCGTAGCTCATCGCCCAAAGATTCCCCACCGCGTTGCCACGTAAGAATGGCTGGGTAAAATGCCAAATTTCTCCCGAGAGCGAGAGCTTGCCGATGATCGGATGCGAAATGGACAGCGTCTGACCAAACTGGCCTCTATGCACCACTCCTTGCGTCTGTTCATTGAAGATTGCGTTTGCGTCGTAGTGAAATCCTTTGACGTCGCCACTGGCGAGTATGAGCAATGAATTCCGAGGACTTCCAAAATCGACCTCCGGTACCCCGCCGTCGTACACACGGCGGA
>Ga0335081_10013665_pt1 | contig 13123 bp, 14 predicted proteins | sample Lox_Sample_35_FD_206713 | JGI IMG/M metagenome (GOLD analysis project Ga0335081, IMG submission 206713) | Soil microbial communities from Loxahatchee National Wildlife Refuge, Florida, United States - Lox_Sample_3.5 | ecosystem: Environmental > Terrestrial > Soil > Wetlands | place: USA...
CCCCGAGCATCTCCGAATGGAGAGCCCACTCCGCTATCACGATGTGCTGGACGCTTCCCTCCTCGGTCGCGTAGCCCATGATGTCGAGGTTGGGGTCGACCAGCAGGCGGACCTTCGAGCGGACGGGATATCCAGCCTTCGCGAGCCTCTCGATGGCCCAGTCGAGCTCCTCCTGAAGAGAGCGATCGCCTCTTGCGAGCGACAATGTTGGGTTCCCAGGGTCGTTCAGGGACGTTGCTACTTGAGCGGGACGTAGAGGCTCGAGCGGCTTGCGCCTATGCCCGGGGTGCCGTGGACTACCTTCTTGTTTGTGATTGCGTATTCCCCGAGGTAGTGGCCTATCATCTCGGGCTTTACCTGGATCGAGAGGAACTCCTTCCCGGTGTAGACGCCGATGGTCGCCCCCACCATCACGGGCAAAACAATCATGTCCCGGGCGTGGGTCTTGATCTGGCCCTCGAGGCTGCCCTCCTTCTGGGAGCGGACGTCCTCGAGGAGCTTCCTCTTGTCGTCAGAGATTCCCCTGTTGAGCGAGCGCCTCGCCCTCGACGGGAGGAGCTGGAGGATGGCCTCGGTGCTCATCCCGTTGAGCTGGTCCACCGTGTAACCCCTGTAGCGGAACTCTTTGGGCATGGCCTCTCCTCTCCCTACCTCTCCTTAACCTCGACGGAAGTCCTCGCGAGCCTCTTCCTGCCGGTCTTCCTGGGCGCGATGAGCCCGACCTTCCTGCCTGGAGGCGCGTTCCTCGAGGTGCTGGTCGACTTGCCAGGGTGCTGGTGCCTGCCTCCGCCGAACGGGTGGTAGACCACCGCCATCGCGATTCCTCTCATCCTCGGGTAGGGTCGGCCGTCGGCCGTCATCTTGTGGTGCCTCGGGCCTGCCCGCATGAAGGGCTTCTCCTGCATGCCCCCTCCCGCTATCTCGCCGATCGTTGCCCTGCAGTTCTCGTTGATCAGCATGCTCTTTCCGCTCGGTAGCCTGATTATCGCCCTGCCCTCGCCCTTTGAGAACAGCACCGCGGAGCCGCCCGCCGCCCTGACCAGCTTGCCGCCGTCGCCCGCGCGGAGCTCTATGTTCGAGATGCGCGTCCCCTCAGGGATCTTCCTCAGCGGAAGGATGTTCCCGTTCGCCACCGCTGCGTCAGGGCCGTGCTGGACCTCGTTCCCTACGGCTATCCCGTTGATGGCGGGGACGTAGGATATCGCCCCGTGCTCGCCGTACTGCAGCTGTGCGAGCGGCGCGCTCCTTCCCCTCTCGTCGAGCAGGGCCTTGACCGTCAGCTTTCCCTCGTGGCCTGAGGCGTCCGGGTTCATCAGCGGGTAGCGGACGGGCGCTATCTTCCCCTTCGAGGAGACCCTCCACTGGATGCCGCCCTTGCCCCGCCTTCTCTGAAGAATTCTCTTTCCCATTGATCCTACACCAGTCCTAGTTTCGTCGCGAGGTCAGTCGCGGAGTCCTCCGGGATGAGGCGCACGAAGGCCTTCTTGCCCCCGACCGACCTCATCGTGTTGACCGCCCTGACCTTGACCTCGTAGAGCGCCTCGATTGCGCTGGCAATCTGCGTCTTCGAGGCCTTGTTGTCCACCATGAAGCAGATCTTGTTCTCCCTTGCTATCTGGTCGAAAGTCCTCTCGGTGATGTATGGCCGGAAGATTATCTTCTGCGCGTCTTCAAGCCTCAACTTTCATTCCCTCCTTTGCCGACCTCGAGCCCAGGACCGCGATCGCCGAGGCTGTCCAGATGGTGAGCCTTCCCGCGACCCCTCCCGGCGCCAGCGGGAGCACGCCGAGGCTGTCTACAGAGACGACCTCGATCCCTGGGATGGACGCGGCGGCCTTCCCCACGCCCCTGTCGTTGCTCACCACTATGAGCGGCCCCACCTTCTTCCTGGTGGTCCTTCCGCGCATCCTCGCCTTTCCCGAGCGCCTCTTCACCCCGCCGTAAAGGCGCGTCAGCTCGTCGGTGAGGCCTAGGTCGGCGAGGAACGCCTCGAGGGCTGCCGTCTTCTCGAGCGCCTCCAGGTCGTCAGATACCACGACGGGGAACTTTAGCTTCCCGATCTTGTGGCCTCTCCACCCGACCGCCGCGGCGTCCGCTGTGAATGCGATGGCGGTGTTCAGCGCGAGCTTCCTCTCCTTGACGTTGATCTTGCGGTAGATCACCTTCTCGGACCTTGGAGGATGAGGCAGCCTCCCCCCTACGATGCTCGCGACGCCTCCTGCCTGGCCAGACTTTGAGCTCCCTGCCCCCTTGATCCTCGGGATTCTTGAGACTCCTCGACCTGTGGGGGGGTTGCCTGTCTCTGCGCTCGTCCTGTTGCCCGCCATGGGGTCGCGGCCATACGGCTGGAGTCCGTGCGAGTGGAGTATCCACCAAGCCCTCTGGACCAGGTCAGGTCTCAGCGGCGTCGAGAACGCGCTGGGGAGGTCTATGGCGTCCGCAGGCTTGCCGCTCATGTCTAGGACCTTGACGGAGTCTGCCAAGCCTACTTCCTCCCTGCCACCTTGGTGCTGACTTCTAGGACTTGCACCGGCGCCGTGTTGGCCTTCGGGTGAGGCCTCATGGGATATCTGACCACGACGACCCGCCTGTTCGTCCCGGGGACGCTCCCTCGGACGAGGGCGTAGTCGGTGCTGAGCTCGCCGAAGTGCTCGAATCCACCCTTCGGGGTGATCGGCGCGTCCTTCCCGTTGGAGATGCTAAGGATCCTCTTGCCTGATTCGGTCCTCTGGTGGAAGCCGTGCTGCCCTGCCCTGGCCACGGTGTACATGACGGCCGCGGGGTGCCACGGGCCGATGACCCCGACCGCCCGCACGCTCTTCCTTGACTTGTGCTGCTTCCTCTTTATCCCCATCCTGGTCACGGGGCCTTCGTACCCGTGGCCCTTTGTGACGCCGATGACGTCCACATAGCCGCCGGCTTTGAAGACCTCCGAGAACTTCACGGGCTTTCCCACGACCTTCGTGGCGTAGTCGAACTGGGCTGCGATGTCGCCGCCCCCGACTCCAACCTCGAAGACTATGGGCTGCTTCTGAGAGATGCCCGCGTCTCTCGGGGTCATCGCCAGGACGGCCGAGATGCGGGTGAGCCCGGAAAGCTTCGGCTTCCAGTTCTCGATGAACTTCTCGAGGGGCACGTCGGACTTCTTCTCGACGCCCTTCGGGACGGTCTTCGCGTAGACCTCGCCGACCGCTCTCTCGGCGCCGTTCTCCCTGACGTACAGCCTCAGGCCTACGACGGCCGTGTCCGGCACCGCAAGGACGCTGGTCGGGTTGAAGCGCGGCTTGCCGAAGTTCGGGGTCTTCGCCCTGTCGTCGATGGTAATCGTGTGAATCGTGCTGACCTTCACCGCGGGGAGCCCTAGCAGGGTGGGCGAGCTGCCCTTGATCTTCGGCCAGTTGTGGACCGTGGGGAAGAAGTCTCCGACCCTCCCCCTGGGGATGTATGCGAGACTTCCTCTGCGTGGTGCACTGTGCTTCCTATGACCCATCCAAGCTCACTCGGGAAGCTACCCCGGATTTTTCTTAAGTCTTTAAACTTTCGCGTTTCGGCACGGAAAGTCACGGATGGGAGCGGGGGTTCGCGCCGTGGCCAGCCGAGCGCGCGTTCGCCCTCTCGACCTCCAGCTCGAACTGGAGAGCGGTCATCAGGACCGCGTTGCCCTTCTTCCGCGAGAGCGTCCTGATGAGGTCCCTCTCGGTCACTAACGCGACGCGCCCCGTCGGGGAGTCGTCGACCACGAGCCCGCCTATCCCGAAGATCATCATCTTCGACGCTGCGACCCTGATGTCGTCGTCCTGGCTCACCGTGATGACGTCCCGCGTCATGAAGTCGGAGATCGGAGTGTCGAAGCGCGTCGGAGCGGCCTCGCCCTTCGGGCCGGCGACGCTCATGGACGCGACCTTCGCTACACGGCCCAGCGCGTCCTTGTTGGAGAGTATGCCCTTCGGGACGCCCGCGTCGGCGCCCCTCCCGCCCGGGACCACGGGGAGCCGCCGGACGCGGTGCTCGGACATGAGGCGGACGGCGGTGGAGAGGTACTCGTTCTGCCCGATGGTGATGACGTTGGGGTTCATTATCTCGGACACGGGCACGCCGACTTCGTCGGAGCTCGTCCCCATGAGCCCGACGAGGTCCCTCAGGGTGATTATGCCACGGACGACCCCCTGCTCGTCTATCACCGGCATGCCGCCGAGGTTGTGGAACGTCATCTTCTTCGTGATCTCCGCGAGGCCGTCCCCGGGCTCCACGCAGACGCTGTTGTAGACCATGATCCGCTCGACGGGTATCTCGAGCGACTCGAGCACCTCCTTGGTCATGAGGTCGGGCTTGGAGAGGACGAAGTTCAGCGAGTCTATGATGTCCTGGGCCGAGATCATCCCCATGATCCTTCCTTTCTCGTCGACCACCGGGAGGTGCCTGAAGTTCCTCCTATGCATGATCATGGAGGCCGTAAGGACGCTCTGCCGTGGGGTCACCTTGATGGTCTGCCTCGTGAACAGCCACCAGAGGTCTTCGGTCTTGCTCGGCGTTTCACTATCCCTCCAACTATTCTGGCGACGCGGACGGCCTACTCTTCCACCGGGATTTCCTGCGGAGGGATGGGCGTGGCGACCTTCTGGTCTCCCGCTCTGAGGACGGTGAACTTCGAGGAGAGGACGGACTCGAGCAGGGAGCGCGGGAGGCTGAAGGCCTGGAAGAACGACTCGAGCACGCCCTTGAGGGCCTCGATGTCGGCTGGGTTCAGGCTCCTGTACTCGCTGATGAGCGGCTTCGTGTACTTGCTGGTGAAGAAGAGGAAGCGGACTCTCGCGAGGAGGGCGGCTGGCAGAAGGGGCGCGAGCTCGCGCTCGCTCGGGTACCGGAGCTTCGATACCGCCTCGAAGGCGTCCTTCGACAGAGCGCCGTCCGTGACGCACGTGCGTAGGTAGGACTGGATGTCTTCGGGGCTCGGAGGCAGCCCGAGCTGGGTCGGGTCGACCTCGCCTCTGATGTAGAGCGTCCCGCCCACGAGGCCGGTAGCGGCGAACTTGCCCACGGGCCTGTCTGAGCCGGAGAGGTTGAGGACGGCCAGTATCCCGCCGGCCATGTACTCGCCGAGGTAGTCGTCTGCGGTCTCTCCCACTATGAAAAACGGCCTCGCCTGCTTGTACTCGCGCATCTGGATTCCTGCCCGGTTCCCGACCGAGCCCCTGACGAAGATGCGCCCTCCCTGGAGGGCCTGGCCCGCCACGTCCCTCGCGCTCCCGTGTACCACGACCGAGCCCGCGTGCATCGTGTCCCCGAGGTCGTCGGAGACGTTCCCGTGGACCTCGTAGGAGACGCCGTCGTTGAGGTTGGCCAGGCAGTTTCCCGGGTAGCCGTTGAGCTCCACCTTGAACCTCCGCCTCGAGCCGTCCTCCTGCTTCGTGGAGAACGCTATGCCGAGATACCTCTGGCCGCTGACGTTGTCTATCCTCACCCCTTCGCTCCCGGAGTGGTAGGCCTTGCGCAGGAACTCGTTAATCTCGCTGAAGCCCACGCCCGAGGAGTCGAGCACGGCGACGTGCTCCGACGCGCGGGGGGCCGCCTCTTGCTGCGGACGCGAGTAGGCGCCGAAGGACGACGCCACGCCGCTCGCGCTTCCCCCCGACTGGAAGGAGTAGATCTTCCTCTTTGTTCCCGGCTCGAGTATCCCCTTCTTCACGGAGGCCAGGAAGAAGGAGCCCGGCTCGGGCGCCCAGACCACCGCGTCCTTGGAGAGGTTCCTGATCTGGTTCTCCTCACTGGCGACGTAGAACCTCTCGCTGTCCTCCCCGACGAGGAGGGGGCGGAACTTGGACCTGTCGGTGAGCGCCAGCAGGTACGTGTCGCTCCCGTCGCAGAAGCCGGCAACGACCGCGAAGGGGCCGTCGAGGCGGGCACCCCTGTATCTTATGAGGAGCTTGCGCACCTCGGGGGAGAAGTGCCTCTCGAAGGGGTTGGTGAGGAGGGTGGCGGCCTCGAAGAGGGAGAGGCCCTCGACGCGCACCAGGTGGTCGAGGAGGCGCGCGATGACCTCGCTGTCAGTCCCCACGTGGCTCCGGAGGCCCCAGGAGTTGAGCTGCTCGAGGTTAGCCCCGAAGGAGCTGATGTCGCCGTTGTGCGCGATGGCGGTGTCCATCGACGCGAAGGGGTGCGACCAGATCGGGTAGCGCCCGGGGGAGTTCGTCGGCTGCCTTGTGTGGGCAATCCAGACGTCGGCCTTCTTCGAGTCGGCGTCGAGGTGGTACTCCTTGGCGACCTCGAGCGGGAACCCCACCTCCTTGAAGACGTCGAGGTACCTGCCGTAGGAGAAGATGCGCCCGTCTATCTTGCCGTCGGAGAGGAGCTCTCCGTTTATGATGTCAATCGTCTTCTCGAGCGTGGGGTTGTCCGACGTGCTCAGGTTCCCCTCCCAGATCCCGAAGCGCTCCCTCCCGCTCACCGGGCCGGGCATGAGGAGCTGGACGTCTCGCGGGGAGCTCACGGAGGCGGAGAGCTGGTCTTGGAGGTTGTCGGCGATGCCCTGGTTCCTCACGAAGGCCTTTATCTTGTGGGTCTGGCCTCCGCTGCTCAGGTCGGGGTCGAAGAGGGCGAAGCCTGCGCCGAGGTCGCTCCCCCTGTACTTTATGCACGCTATCCCGGTCAGGGCGTCCAGGTTGGACACCTTCGGGGCGCCGCTCTTCCTGATCACGCCGAAGATCCCGCAGCCGTCCTTGTAGACGGGCTGCCCGAAGGTCGTGTCGTAGGAGGGATACTCGCTCAAATCGAATCTCACGCGGCTCCTGCCGGCTTGATGCCCAGCTCCTTCCTGATCGCCGGGTCGAGCCCGACGGTGCGGAGGATCTCCCTGTTCCCGACGAGGGAGGAGGCGACGCTGCTCATCCCCGCGGCGCCCGCCAGCAACTTGATGTCCTTGATGAACGCGACGACGAGGTTCTCGAGGTGGTCCGTCAGCTTCTGCATCTCGATGACGACCTCCTGGTCGTCCTCGAACCCGACGGCCACCAGCGCGGCCTTCCCGAACCCGACGCAGTCCGCTCCCATCGCGACCAGCTTCACGATGTCCTCCGACCCCCTGACCATGTTGCCCTCGGCGAGGATGTCGAACCTCCATCTGACGTCCTTCTCTATGAGGTCGCGGTCTAGCTTGGAGACGGAGAGCTCGAGCTGCAGGTCGCTCTCTTCGTCGTCCTCGTCGACAAGGAAGCCCCGGAAGCCCTCGAGGCTCTGGAGGTTGGAGCGCACCCACTCGAGCGCCTTCGTCGACGACGGGACCCTCAGGTAGAGGGCACCCTGCTTCCCGTTGCCCTCCCTGGGGACGGCGGCTCCCGAGAGGTGCGCCCTCAGGTCGACCGCGGTGATGGTCGAGCCCGGGCTCGATGCGTGGTCCGGGGCGATAACCCGCCCCGGGTACCTCCCTCCGGTCAGCCTGCCCGTGGAATCGTCGTAGAGAAGCCCCATCGCGGACGCGGTCCTCGCGAAGATGGTCCGGACGTTGTCCGGCACGCTCTCGGGGAGGTGCGTGAAGAAGAAGGGCGCCGCAAGCCTGACCCGGCCCTGGGCGAGGTAGTTGACGATCTCTATCTCCTCACGGTATGGGTCGATGCTGGGCCGCGTGACTTGCGCGCCATCGGTCACCACCCAGTCAGCGAGCCTCGAGGGGGCCTCGACGAAGGGCGGGCCTATGGAGCCCATGCTCGATATCTGTGCCTCTCCGGGGGACTTGCCCGTTGTCCCGGAGAGCTCCCAGAGCGCGGTCGACCTCGTTGGGTCCCAAAGGTTCACGCCCCTGGGGGGAGCCCTCGAGGGGGCGGGAGGGGGCGAGGCGCCTCCCGCCTGATTCGCCTCGACGCCGAGTATCTTGAGGGTCTCCGGGTTCAGGGACCCGTTGTGGAAGAGCAGGTCCCGCCGCGACCTCAGCTCCTCGAGCCTCGAGACGCCCATCAGTTCCATGATCAGCTTCATCTCCTCCGTCCAACCCCTCACCATGTTGGCCAGCCAGATCACCGACTGGTCCATGGAGAGCGTCCTGACCGGGCTGTCGGAGATCTTGTTCGTGAGGATGGCCGGACAGAAGCCCAGGTGGCACTTGTGCACCATCAGGCACCCTATCGCGAGGAGCGCGCCCGTGCCCACGCTCGTGATGTCCGCGCCGAGGGCGATGAGCTTCAGCGAGTCCTCGGGGGTGCTGACGCGCCCGGCCGCGATCACTGTGAAGTTCTCCCGGAGCCCCTCCCGCCTCAGTATCGAATCGACCGACGCGATGGCCAGCTCGATGGGGACGCCCACGTTGTTCTTCACGACCGAGGGGGCCGCCCCTGTCCCTGCCCCGGCTCCGTCGATGATGATGCCGGCGGCGCCCATCCTCGCCACCCCTGAGGCGATGTAGGGGATGTAGTTCGTGGCACCGACCTTGACGAAGACCGGCTTCCTCGTAGCCTCCTTGAGGCCGAGGATGCGCTGGCCTAGGTCCTCGATCGAGTAAATGTCATGGTGCGGGGCAGGCGAGATCGCGTCCGTGCCCACGGGGATCCGCCTGGTCTCCGATATCGGCGTGGTTACCTTCACCCCGGGGAGGTGGCCGCCAATCCCGGGCTTCGCGCCCTGGCCTATCTTGATGACGACCGCCTGGCCCTTCGAGAGAGAGTTGGCGTCCACGCCGAACCTCGCCGAAGCCCACTGGACCGTTACCCTGCTGCACTCGGCGACCTCCTTGAGGAGCCCTCCCTCGCCCGTGCCAGCCATTATCCCCGTGAGGTCGGCAGCCTTGGCGATGGCTGCGTTCGGCACCCCCGAGAGCGCGCCGAACGACATGTCGCCGAGATACATCGGCGAGGAGAGCTTCAGCGGCGAGCCCGTGGCGAAGCGGATCGTGGTGTCCGCCACGACGGCTTGCCCCGGCGCTTCCGCGCGCTTGAGGTAGAGTTGGTCGAGCGCCCTTCCCGTCCTCTCGGACTCAGGGAGCCAGAGCTCGTCTGTGGCGCGTCCGGTCTCCGCTAGCTGCCTGATGTGGAGTATCTTCCACCTCGTCCAGAACTCCTTCGCCCTCGAGGTGGGGAGGGGCATGTAGCTTTTGAGTTCGAGTGTCTTTCTCTGCGCCAGGCTGGAGATCCCTAATCACCTGATACCTATAAAACAAAACGAGTGGCGCCAACCCGATAAAAACGTTACCTAATGAGGATTCTGTTGCGTTCGTTGCACGCATTCAAAGCAACCAACCTCCTATCCAGACCTTCCACTTTGCTTTCCATATTCGAGGAATGACGATAACGAGGACAACACCTGAGAACGCAGACACCGCCGCTATGGGTGCGCCCTGAAGCGCCCTCTGAATCGCAAGCCCTGCGAAAATAATTCCCAAGGAGGACCAGATGATGAGATTTCGCTTCTGACTGAGAGTTCTTGCCATTCTAGGTCTTTAGCCTCTTCTTGATTTCCTGCTCCCATTCCTCTTGAGTGATTACGCCCTTCTTTTCCAAGAGGTCAGCTAGGGCGGTAATCATGGCATCCAATACGTCAGAGTCCGCATCCTTATTTTTCTTGGGCGTGTCCTTTTCCTCCTTTCACTAAGTATCCGTTCTCTGAGAGCCACGCTAGAACGATGCTCCTTATCGTGTCCGAGTATCCCTTTCCCATCGTGTCTCCTAGGTCTCGGTCGATAATGTCCCAGATTTCGTCGGGTAGTGCAACCAGCGCCTTTCTCATTTCTCTCGAACCACCTGCATAGGAGCGATTGGCATTCCTTGCTCCTGACTTTGTGGCTGCAAGGCCTCCTTTTGTATGGCGTTTTCTACCAATGCCTTCCATCCCTTCACCTCGATTCCGGCTTGCTGTGCGGGAGTCTTGCCCTTCAAGGACAGGTGAGGCCTTGCGAAATTGTAATTGACCGCGTATCCCTCTAAGATGATTCGGGCGCTGTCTTCGTTCTTGAACCCTCGCATTGGGCGCGTCCTTTCCTTTACCGTCTCGTGAAGGCGCTCTACGATGTTGTTTGTCTCCCTTGATTGGATTCCTATCCTCTTCACCATCTCGACCTGACCCGCCTTGTATCGAGAGTAGAAGACCTTGTTGAAGGCCGCATCGTATTGCATCGACCCGTCTAGGAATAGGGCCGTCGGCTTCCTCTTCGCCGTCTCTAGCGCCCGCTTGAATTGGGTTATCGTGTCTTCTAGCGTCCTCGTCTCCGAAAGGTGAGACGCGACTAGGAACCTTGTCTCCTCGTCTATCATCTCCCAGAACCAAACGTTCTGACCCTCGCATCGGATAACGGTCTCGTCGTGGTGCCACTTCCCGCCAATCTGGGGCGAGAGAGTCTTCACATACTCCGAGACCAGCTTCGAATACTTCTGCACCCAACGCCATACCGTAGTTTGGTTCACGTGCTCCCCATAGATGCTCTCTAGCTGGCGAGAGACCTTGCGAACCGATAATCCCTCGAAATACATCGATAGGGCCGTGATTATCGCGTGCTTGTTGACGCGCATCGTGGGAAGGTTCTCGTTGTCGATGAACCTCTTCCCGCAATCGTTGCACCTCAGCATCTTCTTTCCCCGCATGGAACCCGCTGGCCTTGTGCATTCCGAGAGGCAGTATTTGCATCCCATTTGATTCGTCGCATATCCCTATGGATATGCCACTACTTAAGGATATATCCATATGGACATCTCCTATTGTTGCCACCAGCTTCGTTTGAAATCACTCACGTTCACTAAATGAGCGTAGAGAATCGTGGATAGAAGGTCGGAGTCGCCGATATTGCGGTAATTACTGTGATTGTAAGCTCCCCTTGCTAACATCTCCATACTTATCAGCACTCGCCCCTCACCATTTAGAATGTCGAATTCGCGTTGACTTTTTACCGTCTTAATCGAATCGATTAGAACGAAAATCTTCGGATATCCCTTTCTAAGTCGCTCTTCCTCTTCACTCAGTTTCTTCGCTTCGGGTGTGCTCGGGCTTAAGATAGCCTTTACTTGGGGCGGAGCTTCAGAAGATTGTGCTGCGGTCAGAAGGTCGCTAACGATTCCCAATGGGAACTCCACCACTATCACGGCTATCGCATACCTGTAGTCTAGAAGACCGAGGGCAGCAGTCGAGATTGTTCCGGCAGCGATTATCGAAAACGCTAGAATTATCCCCTGTCGCCGATACATTCGCACTAAGGTCTCCGAACCGGCTAAGATTTAGCCATATCCGATTGGATATGTGGGAAATTTGCCTTGCAACGAACGCAACAATATCCCTAATGAGAGGCAAAAACGTAATTCTCCCTCAATTTGGCGGTCAGACGAAGGGCGGGAGCTCGGGGCTCGCGAGGAGCCCCACGAGGTAGAGCGCGGAGAGTATCGCCTCCTCGGAGCGCACGGTGACCACGTTCTGCTCGGGGAAGAGGTTCACGACGTAGCCCACCCGGCTCCTCAGGTCATTCCCGACGGTCTCGAAGAGCCCCCTGGACGGCGAGCCGAAGACGAGCATCACCGCACCGGAGCCCTGGAGGTCGATGCGCAGGCTCCGCGCAACGCGGGCCACGGGGTCGCCGAGGCGCGAGGTGGCCACCTTCAGGGGGAAGGCGGGGTCGGCGAGCAGTGCCGCAGTCCCTGAGACCTCCACCGAGTAGCCCCAGTAGGCCTTGGCCTCGCGCCGGTCCACTTGCGTGGCCTCGATGCCGGACGGGGAGACGGAGGTTATCCTCACCGTGACGCGCTTGTTTGGGCTCTCCTTCCTCCTCAGGGACACGGGCGCGTCGAGGCCGGCGTCCGCCGAGAGGCCGTCCGGGAGGACCACCGCCTCCCTCACCTCCCCTGCCTGGAGCTTCCCGAGGGGGACCTTCGCCTTGTGCGAGGGGATGCGGAGCGGGGGGAGGAGGCCCGCGTATCTCAGGTCCTCGCTCAGGGGGAAGAGTCGCCTCCGCAAGTACTGGGGGGTCTCCAGGTACTCTAGGACCTTCTTGATGAAGGCCGACTCCCCCCTCCCCCGGGGGTCCTGGAAGACCCGGACTGAGTCGACCCCGAAGAGCGCGCAGTATCTCGCTATCTGCCCGAGCTTCGTCGTCTTCTCGCGGGTGGAGTCCTGCTCTTCGAGCACGGTGTCCGGGACGGCGACGCAGACCCTCTTCCCCGCGAGTGTCAACGGGGGGCGTCTCCAGGCGCCCTTCATAAGAGGTGTATGTCTTATGTGCCGGGGCGCCCAGCGCGCCGCCGATGGGAGCCCAGGGGCCTTCGGCGGAGGACGACAAGGCGAGGATCGAGTACGAGCTGCGCGGGAAGACGCTCAAGGTCTACCTCTACGTCCTGAGGCAGGGCAAGCCGGTCGGGGTCAGGGAGGTGCAGCGCGAACTCGGGTTCTCAAGCCCCAGCGTGGCCTACCACCACATCGAGAAGCTCACGAGGCTGGGGATAATCGAGCAGGACAACACGGGGAACTACGTCCTCACGAAGAAGGTCGACCCCGGGATACTCCAGGCCTTCGTCAACGTGGGGAAGTTCAGCCTCCCCAGGCTCGGGTTCTACGCGGTCTTCTTCACCACCGTGGCGGCGGCCTACGTGATAGAGGACTACAGCTTCCTGGACCTCTACGCGGTGGTCGGGACGGTGGGCGCCGCCGCGGCTTTCTGGTTCGAGGCGGCCAGGCTGTGGAGGAGGAAGCCGTTCTAGATGTTGGAATTAAGTAAACCCGTGTGGAGTGGAGGGGTGGTGAAGGAATGAGGAGCGGCGGGTTCTTCGCGGGGGCGGTGGCAGGCCTGGCCATCGCGCTATTGGTGGTCGGGACGGCCTCGTTTCTGCCCCAGACGAACAGCCCGCTGAGGACGGCGTCGCCCCAAGCGGCCGAGCAGTCGCTGACGACCGCTTTCGCGAGCAACGCCCTGGCCACCTCCTCGACGACCAACTCCAGCGGCCAACTCGCGGCCCCGCCCGTGGCCCAGGTGGCAGGAGTAGCGGGAGCCAGCGCGCCCGCTTCGTCCTCGACCACGGCAGCCCCGCCAGCCGGCGCGGCATCCAGCCTGTCGGGCGCGAGCAGCCAGGTCCAGGGCGGGGCGACGGCCGCCGGGACGCAGGCCCAGCGGGAGCCCAGCTCGTTGCTCGCAGCGCTCCCAGGGGAGGGCGCTGGGAGGGTGGTCGCG
>Ga0335081_10013666_pt1 | contig 13123 bp, 11 predicted proteins | sample Lox_Sample_35_FD_206713 | JGI IMG/M metagenome (GOLD analysis project Ga0335081, IMG submission 206713) | Soil microbial communities from Loxahatchee National Wildlife Refuge, Florida, United States - Lox_Sample_3.5 | ecosystem: Environmental > Terrestrial > Soil > Wetlands | place: USA...
GGCCGAGTTCGTGCGCTGGCGACGTTCCCGCAAGCCGGATTTCGCTGTACTGGGCGCGATGCTGCCTGCCCTGGTGGTGCTGGCATTGCACTACCCGCTGATAGCCGCCGGCAGGAAGTACCTGTCGCACTTCTGGACTCCGGGAGCTGTGTCCTGGCGCCAGGTTCCGCAGTTCTATCTGGAGTTTGGCCTCTTCGCTGCCGGGGTGATTCTGGTGGGCTTCATCGCGCTGGCTATGACGTCAGGGGCGCCCGCCGAGCAGAGCGTTCGCAGGCCGGTACTGCCGCGGTATGAGTGGGTGGCTGTGGTCACGCTGGCGCTGATGCCGGTTCTCGTGATCGCCATCTCCAGCTTTACCACCCATATCTTTCTCGCCCGCTACACTCTCTGGGCAGCCATCGGAGTGGCAGTTGCAAGCACATGGCTGCTGTGGATCACTTCCTGCAGACAGCCCCTGGCAGGCACGCTCGTACTCGGAGCATTGCTCCTGATCGTCGCCGCCGGTCAGTTTCGCAGCCTGCGCGAGCCGCCGCTGCTGCGCCAGGGCGAGACAGTTCGCCGGGAACTGCAGTTCGTGCCGGAAGGGACACAGCCGATCGTGGTTGGCTACGACCATGCATTCATGGAGTTGTCATACTATGCCGAACCGCGCCTGCGCGCGCGGCTCGTCTATCCGCTCAGCCGCAGCCTGGAGCTCCGCTACAACGGCTCCGATCTGGACTATCTTCTGCTCTCGGCGGTGCGCCGCCGGACGCAACTTCACATTGTGGAGCTGGACGAGTTCCTGAAAGCCAACCATGCATTTATCCTTGCCTCGGTTCCAAAAGACTACCTGCCGCAGTATCTGGCCACGGCGGGCTATCGGCTGGTTGCCATAAATCCGGAAGCAGCGCCTGGACTATACGAAGTGGAAGCTCCCTGAAGCCGGCAGACTGGGCGCCGGGATCCGGATCGCCCGGCCGGAAGCCGGCGTTCGAAACGCAAAGCATGAGTGAACACCCACCGCCGCGGTTAGTAGTACTGATGCCCGTCCGGGACGACTGGTCCTCCGCCTCGGAACTCGTGCGAAGAGTTGATGAAGCTGTTTCTACGCGCGGCTGCCTCATCGACATTCTGATGGTTGACGATGGCTCGCTGACCCGCTGCGACGCCGCCGGCTTCCAGAGTCGCTTTTCCGTGATACGGGCCATACGCGTACTGCGTCTGCGCAGGAACCTTGGGCACCAGCGGGCAATTGCCATCGGACTTGCCTACCTTCAGCAATCCGGTCAATATGACGCCGTCATGGTGATGGATTCCGACGGAGAAGATACACCCGAGGGCGTGGTAGATCTGCTGAATGCGTACGCGCAGAATCAGCCGGCAAAGGCTGTCTTTGCTGCGCGCAGCCGCCGCTCGGAATCGCTCGTCTTCCGCTTCTTTTACCACCTGTACCGCTTCGTGCACCACGCCCTGACGGGCGTCAGGGTGCGGGTGGGAAATTTCAGTATTCTTCCGTTCGCCTATCTTCGTACGCTGGCCGCCATGTCCGAACTGTGGAACCATTACGCTGCTGCCGTTTTCCGCTCCGGGCTTTCCTACACCATGGTCCCGATTCCCCGGGGAAGGCGGATTGCCGGAAGCTCGAGGATGAATTTTGCCGGCCTGGTGGCCCACGGCCTCAGCGCCATCTCGGTCTTCGGGGATATTCTGGGCGTGCGTCTTCTGATCGGCTCGCTGGCGTGCTCGCTGCTGGCCGCCCTGGGGATTATCATCGTCGCCATCATCCGGCTGTTCACCAACCTTGCCATACCAGGATGGGCCACGGCAGCAACCGGCGCGCTGGCCATCATCATGATTCAGTTCATCACCATCGCCGGCAGTTTCACTTTCTTTGTGCTGTTCAGCAGGACCAACCTTGGCTTTGTTCCGCTCCGGGATTACTCACTGTTCGTGGATGAGGTCGTGGACATCTACTGCCATGGCTGAGTTCAGGTATGTCGGCTCGGAGCTGGACCTGTTCGCTGCCGTGCACAACTGGAAATCCTACTGGTCGAGCCGGATTCGCCCGTTCATCTCCGGCGATGTCCTGGAGGTCGGTGCCGGCATCGGCAGCAATACCCCATATCTCCATCGAGGCAATGGACGCTTTGTCTGCCTCGAGCCCGACCCGCTTCTTGCTGCCCAATTGGCATCGAGCCTCAGTCAGGCTGGTGCCGGCGCTGCATGCGAAGTGGTGTGTGGCACGGTACAGACGCTCGAAGCGAGGCGCTTCGACACCATCCTATATATCGACGTGCTGGAACACATTGAGGACGACCGCAACGAACTGGAAACCGCGGCCAGGGTCCTTGCCAAGGGCGGACGGCTCATCGTCCTGTCGCCCGCACATCAGCGGCTGTTCACTGCATTCGATGCCGCGATCGGACATTTCCGGCGCTACAACCGGCGCATGCTGCGCAGCATCTCTCCGCCTGGCCTCCGGCTCGAAAAAATGTGGTATCTGGATTCCGCCGGCCTTGTGCTCTCGCTCGCCAACCGGCACCTGCTGCGGCAATCCATGCCCACCGCTGCACAACTTCGTTTTTGGGACCATTACGTAATTCCGGTCTCACGAGTTCTCGACCGGTGTTTCTTCGGCTCAGTCGGCAAGTCGGTTGTGGCAATCTGGCGTCGGGAGAGTCAGTGAGGCTTGCGACAGCCAGGGCGCTTTCAGCTTAGAGCCAGCTTCCGGGTTGCTGTAACTGTCCTGAAACGGCGGGGGCATCACAGGCACCGTCTGTCGTGCCATTCAGTTTTGAAAAAGCGGGGCGTTACAGGCACCGCGCCGTCTGTCCTTTCAGCTTTGAAGGGGCACGGCTTCAGCCGTGCCGTTAGCTGTCCACCCCATCGCGGCTTCAGCCGCTCAGGGGATTTCGCCGGGACTTGATTAGAGTCTCCTTAAGGAAGCTCTGAATAACTTGCCGAACTTGCCCCAGGGGCTAAAGCCCCATTGATTTCGCGCCGCTTGCGGCACGGCTGATCCACCCCGACAGACGTGAAAGCGGCGTCTGCCGGGGGCCCCGGTGAAGCCGTGCCCTTTCAAAACAGATCCAAAACCGATTCTTCAGTGGCGGGTGAAGGCGTGCCCCTTCAAAGCAGGCGCTCAGTTCGTCTGCATTCCTGGCACCGTTGCAACCCTCCCGGAGGGCGTGCGCTCGAACACCACCGCAACTTCGTCGGAGTAAATCACGCGCCACCCCGGAGAGTGCTCAAGAAGGTATGCCAGGGGCCATGTGTGCTGCAGCAGGACGTAGTCGATCCGGTACTTGTCCAGGACTTTGAAGGGCTCCCTGATGGTCAGCGCACTGAAGCAGTCGTCGAACGTCCCGTTCTCCACAAATATGGCTCGCCCGTCGACAAACGACTTCAGCCCGGGCGCGCTCCATTCCATGAAGCCTCCGAACTCGGCGGGATTGAAAATCCTTCCATTGATGTGCTGCTGCTGCATGTAGCGCAGCGCAGCCACCGGATATTCGTTATCCACTCGCTGCTGTAGCTGTGCCGCCGACGGAAAGATGAGGACCATCAAAACGACCGCCGCGGCCATGACACTCGCATTGAGCCACGGTTTGTCCAGCTCCCGCTCATAGGGCGGAAACAGGTTCAGCCGCGGCGCCAGGATTGGCACGATGAGGATGGCGGCAAGATCCAGAAACCGCACATGCGTCAGCCCCGACCAAAGACCGAGCGCCGCCAGCAGCACTTCGTCCAGCCGCCAGCGCCGGCGCGAGAACAGCGCCGCTGCCAGCAGACAGAAGATGAGCGCCAGCGCCAGCTTGCCGTTCCACGTGCCGAAGTCCACCGGCCGCCAGTATTCCACGTACTGCATGAAGCCACGCATGCGGAAGAAGGCGAAGGGGAACAACACCAGCTTGTAGCCGAAAGGATTGAGAAAGAGTGCAGCCAGCGAAGCGGCCAGCGCCGGCAGCAGTTTCTTCAGCTCTGCCCGCGTCCAGCGACGTGCTTCAACCAGTCCCCACTTGCCTTCGACCAGCCCTGCGGCGATGGTCAGCACCAGTACTGCCATTCCGTAAATCCAGGAGCCGTGCAGATTGATCCAGATGAAAAACAGCGGCGGCAGAAGCCACAGTCCCTTTCCCGTCGTCCGGAAGCGGTCGAGCACCATCAGCACTCCGGTCAGGCACAGCCAGCCAAACAGCAGCGGCCGGGGCGCAAGCGAAACGCATCCGAGGCAGATGCCGCCCAGGGTAGCAATCGCCGCATTCTTGCAGTCGGCGCCGGCGCGGCAGGAGCGGTAATACACTCCGGCGAAAATCAGCGCCATTGCCAGAAAGTAAACCAGCAGCATCCCCTGCAGTCCCATGGCCCTGAAGGCGAGAAAGAAGCCGATGTCCGACAGCCATTCGAAATTGGTCCACGCCGAGCCCGCCGCGGTGAACGAGTAACTGTCCACGCGCGACAGCGAGTGGTATTGCAGGACATCGTGAGCGCTGCGCAGACGCCACCAGATATCCGGCTCGCCCACGCCAATGCCGCGCGGCGCATAGGCCAGGATCACCGCCGCCAGCAGGAACATGCACATCACGGGAAAGGAGAAGAGCCTCGCCGTCCAGTTGGCCTTCGGGGCGATACTGGTTGGCTCTACTTCCTCGGCGCGTGAATATGTGGCGGTCGGCAAAGTTATCCCTTCCTGCTTCGCGTCGTCCGGCCGGCCCTTAGCTTCGACCAGCAGACATATCCATTACCACCAGTTCTATTCGGGCGCGGACATCAGTGCCGGCGCAGGCAACGCCGACGACTCCGTCGCGGGCGCGGAAACCGCCACAGGTCTGCATACTCTCGCGGCTATGGCGTGTGAAACCAGAATCACCGGAACTGCCCCAACGATGTCCACAAGATAGTGCCAGCCGGTTGTCAGGGTGGATATGCAGATGGCGGTGGCAACCGCCAGCACCACATACCTGATGCGCGGTATGTTCCACAGGGCAATCGCCGAGCAGATCGCCAGTATGACGTGGAACGACGGGAACGATACCACCCCGCAGCTTCCTTTGGAATTGAACTGGACCGGAGCGCTCGATTTGAGCAGCAGCAGGTAGGATTGCACCATCTTCTGGTCCGGATCGGGCGCGAAGCCATAAACCACCCACGGCCCTATCGCAGGCCACATCGCAAACAGCAACGCCGTGATGATGGCAGCAATGGTGAGAGACAGGATGTAACGCTGCGAATCCCTCTCCCGTCCGAAGAAAATCGGCACAAACAGGCTTGCCAGAATCAGTGGTATGAGGCTTCCGTAGGCGATTGAGAAGACCCGGCGCACGACAGGAAAATGCGACATCGCCGCCACCACGGCACCCGTCGAGAAACCCAGCCCGCCGTCGAGCCTGGCCAGGCCGGCATCCACCAGCGGCGCCGGCGAACGTCCGGCCAGTTGCGGCAGCACCACCGTAGCCACCACGGCCAGCATGGTCCAGACCAGCATCTGGCTGACGTGATAAAACTTCCAGAGCTCCCGGTAATGTGTGTAGGCGCACACCAGCGTCAGCAGCGCAACGTCATACAGCAGCCCTCCGACATTGCTGAATCCGCCGCTGACCTGTGCCGCCCTGGCCAGCGCCAGATATGCCACCACGATGCCGGCGAGCAGGCCGGCCATGACCAGGTTGAAACGAGCGTCTTTCATCCCTCACTCCGGGTTTTTGCCGACATCCGGCTGCAACCTTCCGCGACATCGCCTAACCAGTACCCGGCCGGCAGCAGCGACAGCCACAGCACCGGATAACGGTAGCGAATATCGGAAACGACGATGTAATACAGAAGCGGATAGACCAGCAGGGCTGCAGCCGCGAACACCGTCATGGTCACCTTGCGGCGCAGCATGAGGATGAAGCCGGGTATCGACAGTGCGGTAATCGCCCACACGCCATACGCCAGACGATTCTGATGTGCAATCCAGGCCTGCAGCCGGGTAGACATGGCGACGTGCCTGTCAGCCGTATCAATGCTGCCGTGGACGGTTTCCGTGGCCGGAAACCAGAACTGCCACGCGCGAGCCGTAGTCAGCCGCAAAAATTTGGCAGGGTTGGCGCTGATCCACTTCCACGCATCGGCGGTGCGAATCCGGTCATACCGGGCCTCGCCAAGACTGCTCAGCGACGCGGCTTCTTTGACACTCGTGTTGGGATGGTGCGTCTGGTAGCAGCCGTTCAGCTCGTTCCTGATCATGCTCGACTGCGCGCAGTCGTTGTTCGACGCGTACAGCGTCATTCCCAGGTTCGTCCTCACGACGAACGCCCCGAGCTGATGGTAATTTCTCCCGCACCAGCCCACGATGAAGGCAGACAGAACCACGACCACGATTGCGCCATGCGCGAGAGCGGAACGCCAGGCCGGCTTCGCCCGCCACACCAGAAACCCTGTCCAGGGTAGCGAGACCAGAAGCGATGAGGGATTGAGAAGAAACAGCAGGCCCGCCAGCGCGCCACCCATAGCAGCTCTGCCGAAACTCCGCTTTGCCTCACTCAAGGATGAAGTCAGCAGACAGAAGGCAAGCAGCCCCGCGACCGTGTAGCTGGTGTCCCATCCCGGCATGTCGGGCATTACCGGAATCCACAGCAGCGACGCGAACAGACCCGGCACCATATCGCCATAGAACACGACCGAAAGCCGCAGAAGCAGCGTGGCGGCAAACGCGTTGGCAACGGTGCATGCGGCGATCGCGGCCGCGGAAACCAGCGCCGGAGAGTGCAGGATCCTGATGAAGACAGCCAGAATGAAAGGGTACAGCGGCGGATTGACGGCGGTGGGGCCGGTCGCCAGCACCGAGAAGGGATTCGCAAAGCTGCCGTGGGCCGCAAGATTCTGCGCCAGCCTCATCATCTCGTCACCCGAATCAATCGGGTGAAGCGTGTGCGAAACGATTCCATAGACCGCCGCTGCCAGCACGAGGGCGAGCGAAACATCGTCGCGGTGCTCGCGGCAGCCATCGAGCAGCCCCCTGCGCCGCGCGCGCGGAGAGGCTTCGGCAACCGGCCTGGCGATGGTGCACGTCGTCATGCTTCCTGCTGTTGGCTGTCACGTTTATAACCCTCCGGATGGTCACCTCGTCAAGAACAAATAGTAATCTCAAAAAGGTACCTCTCCCCTCTGCTGCGCTGACTTGCGCGGCTTAGTACCACTAAAGTAATCATAGGTGTCACACGTAACACATTACCTAAGTTTGGCCAATTCGCACTCTTTCCTTGCTCCCCCACCAGGCCGCTGCTAGGTTAGGGGCGCTGGCCGCTATCTCCCTTTTATGACGGGCGCGCTACCTGGCGCCTCTAGCGGTCAGTACCGACCGAACACCCCAGAAAGGAGCTACACAAAAGTGCTTAACTTCTTGAAGAACCTCCACAAGGAAGAAGCTGGCCAGGACCTCATCGAGTACGCGCTGATCGGGCTGATTATCGCTCTGGGCGCGCTTGCTGGAATGGGAACCGTGGCTGGATCGATCAACGCCGAGTTTAGCAAGATCGCCGGCAAACTCACCTAATCACCGTTGTCCAGGTTTTGTGGGGGTACGCAATTTGGGAAGCACGTAAGGAGTTTGCGAATGATCAATATGCTGAAGAACCTGCATAAGGACGAATCAGGGCAGGACCTGATCGAGTATGCCTTGATCGGGTTGATCATCGCCCTGGGCGCCATTGCTGGAATGGGCGTGCTGGCGGGCTCGATTAACAACGAGTTCAGCGCTATAGCCGGCAAGCTCACCTAACCAACCGTTGTTTGCCTGTGGAAGCAGGCTATGTAGGGCGGAGCAACTGCATAAGGTGGCAGCGGTCCGCACGCACAAATTGCAAGAAGCGCGCTTGGCCGGGCGTGTTGCTACGAGCTGAAATGTACCTCGTAGCTTGCTTCCGTTTTTGAAAGTGAATGAAGCGCCATGAATCGGGATTCCTATCTCCTCTTTCTCGCCCTCGCCGTGGCCCTCGTCGCGGCGGTGGTGGATGTGCGGGAACATCGGATTCCGAACTGGCTTACCTATTCAGCGATTGTGCTGGGCCTGATCCTGCGCGGCGTGCTGTCGGGATGGAAAGGTCTGCTCAGCGCCCTGGCCGGATGCCTGCTGGCCGGGGGAATCATGTTCCTGTTCTATGCCGTCCGGGCAATGGGAGCGGGCGATGTTAAGCTTCTGGCGGCCATTGGAGCGCTGGTCGGACCGCGTCAGGCGGTTGCCGTGCTCCTGGCCACCGCGATTTTCGGCGGAGTTCTGGCCATCGCTTATGCGCTGTACCGCCGCCGCACTCTGGCCACACTGAAAAATGTCGCTTCCGTGCTTCGCTTCCACGCCTGGGCCGGCTTTCAGTCCCATCCCGAGCTGAATCTCGACAACCCTGCGGCGCTGCGCATGCCGTACGGTTTGGCAATCGCGTTGGGAACCCTGTACACGTTCCTGGCGATCTGGTGGAGGTGATTTACGAAGCAGCGTCGCTTAGGTCTCGCTCTCATCATGGCCCTGGTGATTTCCGGGGTGGTCTCATATTTTCTGTACAACCACATCAAGCGGCAATACGCCATCACCTCGCAGCCGGTCAAGATTGTGGCTGCTGCCAAACAACTGGATCCGGGGGCGACCATCACCGCCGATGCCGTGGTCATGATCGACTGGCCGGTGAACTTCCCCCTGGAAGGGGCGCTGACCAAGCCGGGAGATGCCGTCGGCAGGATCGTGGTATTTCCCATCGCCGTCAAAGAACCCGTCCGTGAATCGCTGTTAGCCGCTCCCGGAGCGGTTGGCCTGACCTCGAAGATCCCCGACGGCATGCGCGCCGTGGCCGTGGAGACCAACGATGTCACCAACGTCTCCGGCTTTCTCTACCCAGGCTGCCATGTGGATGTGCTGGTTACTTTCAGACCGGAAGGCGGCCGGGAAAACGAGGACGTAACCGCCACGGTCCTGCAGAACATCGAGGTGCTCAGCACCGGCGAACGGCTGCAGCCCGATCCCTCCGGCAAACCGCAAAAGGTACGCCAGGTCACCATGCTGCTCACGCCGGATGATTCGGAAAAGCTGGTGCTGGCCGCCAACAAGGGAACCGTGCAGTTTGTGCTCCGCAACGGTAATGACCAGGCACAGCAGTTGCATCGCCCGGTCCAGCTAAAAGACCTGCAGACGTTTGGAGCTCCGGCCCCCGTGGCCGCGGTGAAAAAGCCGGCCGCTCCCCCAAAACCTCGGAACTTCTATGAAGTGGAAACTTACGACGGTAACAAGCGCAATACAGTGAAATTCTAAACCGAGTAGGTGGGAACGGAGTTATCCGTGGCACAGAGAAGCAGGAACAATTCGCAGTGGCAAAAAATAGTCGGCGTGCTGTTGGTGTGCACCGCCTTTTCTTTCACCAACGTGATCGCAGCGCAGGAACAGTCCGCATCACCGTCGCCCGCTCAGCAGCAGCCTGCGGCCCAGGCCGCCGCCCCAGCGGCTCCCGCAGCCGGCCCACAGGCAGACCAGGGCACGGAAACCATCCATATCGTTGTCGGGCATTCGTTGCTTATTCATACCCCCAGCCGGGTCAAGCGCATTCTAACCGGTAATCCCGCAGTCATCGAATCGGTCGTCACTTCCCCGGAAGAGCTGGTCATCACGGCAAAACAGCCGGGCAGCAGCAGCCTGATGCTGTGGGACGAGGCGGGCCGAAACCGCACCCTGGACGTTTCCGCGGACCTCGACGTGGCCGCCTTGCGTACCAGCCTGGACCAGGCTTTCCCGCAGAGTAACGTTGACATCCAGTCCGACGGCGAGAAGGTAACGGTTGTCGGCGTGGTGCCCACAAAAGAGGTTGCCGACCAGATGCTGAAGATGGCCGAGAACTTCTCCAAGGAAGTCGTAAATGGCTTGCGGATCGGCGAACCGCCGCGCCAGAAGCAGGTCATTCTGAAGGTGCGCTTCGCCGAAGCCGATCGCAATAAGCTGACCGCCTTCGGCTTCAATCTCTTCAGTACGGGTGCAACCAACACCATCGGCACCGTAAGCACCCAGCAGTTCGGGCCCCTTTCGCTGCAGGCGCAGCAGTCGTCCAATGGCGGGGTAGCCAGTACTCCCCAGCAATTCGTGCTTTCCGATCTTCTGAACATCTTTCTCTTCCGCCCCGACATTAATCTGGGAGCGGTCATCAAGGCGCTGCAGCAGAAACAGGTATTGCAGATCCTGGCCGAACCCAACCTGATGGCCATCAGCGGCGAGCCTGCGCGTTTTCTGGCGGGCGGAGAATTCCCCTATCCCGTCGTGCAGGGCGGTGTCGCCGGCGCGGTTCCGGCCATCACCATCCAGTTCCGGCCCTATGGCGTGAAGCTGGAATTCGTGGGAACCATCGAGGACAACGACACCATCCGCCTGAAGGTCGCTCCCGAGGTCAGTTCGCTGGACTATTCCAACTCGGTGACCATCTCGGGATTCGTCCTCCCGGCTCTGCAGACACGGCGCGCTGAAACCGTCATCGAACTCAAGGACGGCCAGAGCTTCGGCATCGCCGGCCTGCTGGATCAGCGCACCACCGTACAGCTGAGCAAGATCCCGGGAATTGGCGATGTTCCCATCCTCGGCGAACTTTTCAAGTCAAGAAACATCAACCTTACGAACACGGAGCTGATCGTGCTGGTGACGCCCACGATTGTGGATCCGGTTTCCGGCCAGGTTCCAGCTTCCCAACCTCAGGTTGAGATGCCGATCCGGAACCTGGATACCGGCTCCTTCGACAAGGGCTTGCCGGGCTCGACCAAAGGTCCAGGGACGACAAAGTGAGCAGCCATTCAACAACGATTCGAGGTTCGCGCAGTTCGGAACTGCGCATCGGTGTCCTCTGCATCAACATGGATCCCGGCTCGCGGGAAACCTTCGAAGTGCTGGTGGCGCAGACGCCGGGGGCGCATGTGGTCGACAACGTCGACCGCCATGTCACTCCGCGTGAAGTCATGCGGATGCTGGAGCAGTTCCATCATCGTGTCTGCGTCGTCGACTTCGACGAGGGCGAGGAGAGCATCCGCATGACCCGCAAGCTGCGTGAGGGCTGCGAGACCGGCGTGACCCTGTTCGCCGCCTGCAGCGACTCCCGCCCCGAGCAGATCATCACTGCCATGCGGGCCGGCTGTTCCGAGTATCTGCTCAAGCCCTTCCAGGCTGACCAGGTGGTCGAGGCGCTGGCGCATGTTGAATCGTGGCGCCAGGGCAAGACTCCGGGACAGAAGGGCCATGTCATTACCCTGATGGGCGCCAAGGGCGGCGCGGGCACCACGGCACTGGCCGTACACCTGGCGCAAAGTCTCGCCCAGAGACATCACCAGAGCTGCCTGCTGGTGGACCAGCATCCTGCGCTGGGCGAGGTCGCCCTGTGCCTCGGCCTGGGCCGCAACCAGTACAGCTTTTATGAACTGGTCCATAATATGGACCGCCTGGACGCCGAACTGCTGCAGGGTTTCCTGTTGCAGCATTCCAGCGGCCTGCATGTGCTGGACGCGCCCCAGTCGATCCAGGCCTTTCGCGCCACCCCGCCGGACGCCATCGAACATACCCTGGCCTTTCTGGCGGAGAACTATCAGTTTGTCATCGTCGACTGTCCACCTGGCCTGAGTGAGGACACCTGCGCCGCCATCCGTCAGTCGGACCGGCTGGCCATCATCATCACGCCCGAGCTTCCGGCCATTCACAATGCCATTCGTTCCGTCGAATACCTCACGGGCTCGCATTATCCCGCCGAGAACATCGACATCGTGCTGAACCGCCATTCCCGGCGCAACACGCTGGACGATCGCGAAATTGAGTCGTCGCTGCGCCGCCCGATCGTCGTTCGGGTGCCCAACAACTACGCCCAGATTGTCAGCGCCATCAATTCCGGAACGCCCGTCGATCGCAGCCGCAAATCCGATCTGCCCACGGCCTTCGATGCCTGGTCCGACCGTCTGATCGGCGACGAAGAAGTTGTGGAGGAAGTGGCGGCGGCAGCAAGCAGGAACGGGTCTCGTAAACTGCTCAGCCTGTTTGGAGGCTAGCTAGGGAAACTCCCATGGCCAATACGAAGACTTTCGGTACTCTCGGTCCGGAGACGCGCGGCGGCACCTGGACGAGTACGCGCAGTATCGGCGTTTCTGCCAGGGCATACCAGGACCTGAAGACCACGATTCACCGCGAACTGCTGAGCCAGATCGATCTGGAGAAGCTGACCGTTCTGGAGGATTTCCGGGCCCGCACTCAGGTCCGCGAGGTAATTGAAAGCCTGATCGTAAAGCTGGATACCCCGCTCAGCACCGGCGAAAAGGACCGCCTCTCGCGCGAGGTGCTGCACGAAGTCTTCGGCCTGGGACCACTTGAGCCCCTCCTCCAGGACCCCTCGGTGAACGATATCCTGGTCAACACCGCCCGCCAGGTCTATGTGGAACGGGCCGGCATGCTGGAACTCACTAATGTGGTTTTCAAGGACGAAGCCCACCTGCGTCACGTCATCGACAAGATCGTTTCCCAGGTGGGCAGGCGCGTCGACGAATCTTCCCCCATGTGCGACGCCCGCCTGCCGGACGGCTCCCGCGTGAACGTCATCATTCCGCCGCTGGCGGTGGATGGCCCCATTCTCTCCATCCGCCGCTTTGGAAAGATCCCCATCGGCGCCGAGCAGCTACTGTCCAACCGCACGGTCACCGCGCCCATCTTCGAGGCCCTGAAAGGCGCGGTGCGCGCCAAGCTGAATATCGTCATTTCCGGCGGCACCGGCGCCGGCAAGACTACGCTGCTGAACGTGATGAGCGGCCACATCAGCGATGCCGAGCGCGTGGTCACCATTGAAGATTCCGCCGAACTTCAGCTGCAGCAGTCCCATGTCGTGCGGCTGGAGTGCCGGCCCCCGAACGTCGAGGGCAAGGGAGCGGTGCGGCAGCGCGAGCTGGTCATCAACGCCCTCCGTATGAGGCCGGACCGGATCATCGTCGGCGAGGTGCGCGGCGAGGAAGCGCTCGACATGCTGCAGGCGATGAACACCGGCCACGACGGATCGCTGACGACCGTGCACTCCAACAGCCCGCGCGACTGCCTCGCGCGCCTGGAGACGCTGGTCATGTTCGCCGGCCTCGACATGCCGAGCCGCGCCATCCGCGAGCAGATCAGCTC
>Ga0335081_10013667_pt1 | contig 13123 bp, 9 predicted proteins | sample Lox_Sample_35_FD_206713 | JGI IMG/M metagenome (GOLD analysis project Ga0335081, IMG submission 206713) | Soil microbial communities from Loxahatchee National Wildlife Refuge, Florida, United States - Lox_Sample_3.5 | ecosystem: Environmental > Terrestrial > Soil > Wetlands | place: USA: Florida...
GAGCGGGAAGCCACCGAAATGGTCGATACCATCGACCGCGAGCGCGCGGCCTTCGTGCGCAAATATTTCAATGCGGAATGGCCCTGCCGCCGGCTCTACCATCTGATGCTGAACTCCGACAACGGCGTTGAGCACGTCATCCAGACCATCCTGGCCACCATGGATTCACTCGAGCGCCAGGGAAAGATGGGGCCGCCCGGACAGGGCGTCAACCTCGAGGATGCCCGCCAGCCCACGCTGTAGCCCCGTTCCGCCCCTACGCTCTTCCCTCCCGAATTGGCTTGTCACAACACTAGTGTGACGGCTGTGCTTGCGCCGTTCTCCGCCACGGCTAGACTGAAAGCACGCGAGGTTGCCTGACCGCAAGGAGGTAGCCCGAATGCCCAGGACTCTTCCCGATCGATCCGCAAGCGCATTGCGGCCCCCGAAAAAACCCAGCTTATGCCGCACGTCGCCGGCGGCTGGCGAAGAGTCCCAACCGCAGTCTCAGACCGACCAGCGCCCAGGTTCCAGGAGGCCATCATGCCACTCAGCAAAGTGAAGGCATTCCTCGATTCTCATCAAACGAAGTACGTGCTTATCTCGCACTCCAAGGCCTATACCGCGCAGGGCATTGCCGCCATCTCGCACATCTCCGGCAGGGAACTGGCCAAGACCGTGATCGTGAAGCTGGACGGTGATCTGGCCATGGCCGTGTTGCCCGCCTCCTTTCAGGTGGACCTGGAAGCGCTGCGCGAAGCCACTGGCGTTGGCCTCGCGGAGCTGGCCACGGAGCGCGAGTTCAAGCGGCACTTCCCCGATTGCGAAACCGGCGCCATGCCGCCGTTCGGCAATCTCTACGGCATTCCGGTGTACGTGGATACCACCCTGACCGAAGATCGCGAAATTGCCTTCAACGCCGGCTCGCATTACGAGCTGATCAAGATGGCCTACGCGGACTTCGAGCACTTGGTGAAGCCGGAGGTCATGCAGTTCTCCTCGGCGCACATGGCACACGCGCTGGTGTGACGCGAGTTGGACCGGGTGGCGCGGCGCAAATCCAGCCATCGCAGGTTTGTGCCCAGCGATGAGCGTCGCGTCTCCCGGCCGCATGGTTTGCAGACGACGGTCCGTGGTCGGGATTCAGGGTGAATCCGGACCTGCCTTCCGGCCGGGCGCCGGAGAGGATCGCGAGCGCGTGGCGAGGGCCGTCGTCTGCACTCGATACCCTGCACGAGCGTGAGGCGCGCTCGCCCATAAACCCGATGTCCTACATTGTAGGATGTACCACGCGCGGGGATTCTTCCCATCCCGTCCCTGCGGATCGCTGTCCCTATCCTTTCCCAATTCGGTCTTCGACTCCTCTGATACATCACTCGAAATCGGCCAGCCGACGGCGTTTGGTTTGACCGTGCTCCTGTCCGCATGCGATAGTACGGTGTTAACACAACCGTAACAATCCGTTCATCGCACATTTACATTTCCACGATTCTCCGAACAGTTCCGATCGACGCTGGAGCGGTACATGGTACGTCTGATTCCGCGCGAAACAAAATTTTTCGACATGTTTGCTGAGGTCGCGAACAACCTGGTAAGCGGAGCCCAGGTTTTGTCCGACTTTCTCCATCACTATGACTACCAGAAGCTTCCGCACATGGTGGAGAAGATCAAGGAGATCGAGCACCACGGCGACGAGATGACTCATCGCATCCTCGTCAAGCTGAACCAGACCTTCATTACGCCCTTCGACCGCGAAGACATTCACATGCTGACTTCGTCGCTGGACGACGTGCTGGACTTCATTTACGGCGCCAGCGACCGGCTGCTCACCTACAAGATCACGACGCCTTCGCCTTCGGCCAAGGTGCTGGCTGCCATCATCCTCAAGCAATCGGAGGAACTGGGGAAAGCGGTTTCCATGCTCGGCCGGAATGGCAGGCTGATGGAGCATTGCGTGGAAGTGAACCGGCTGGAGAACGAGGCGGATCAGGTGGCGCGCGAGGCCATCGGGAGATTGTTCGATGGCGGCCACGATCCCATCACGCTGATCAAGTTGAAGGAGCTGCTGGAAATCCTGGAGACCGCTACCGACAAGGCCGAAGATGTGGCCAATGTCCTGGAGACCGTAGTTCTGAAGAACGCCTGAGCGCCCGACCATGCCCTCCATCGCCAACGCAACTGAGGATGCGTACTCGTGAGCGCCGGACTCATCCTGCTCATCATTACAGTTCTTACCGCCCTTACCTTCGATTTTCTGAATGGCTTTCACGACGCCGCCAACAGCATCGCGACCGTAGTTTCCACCCGCGTGCTCTCGCCTCGCCTGGCTGTGGTTTGGGCCGCCGCCTTCAATTTTCTGGCTGCGTTTCTGCTGGGCACGGCGGTGGCCAAGACCATCGGCAGCGGCATGATCGAGCTCGATATCGTCACCCAGTACGTGGTCCTGGCGGGTCTGGCGGGTGCGATTGTGTGGGATGTTCTGACCTGGCTGCTGGGGCTGCCGACGTCTTCCTCGCACGCTCTGATTGGCGGCTACGCGGGGGCGGCCATGGCACGTGCCACCATTCTTCGCGGCTGGCGCAGTGCTCCGCACGTCATCCTGGCCAGCGGCTGGACCAAGACGCTGATCTTCATCGCGGTCGCTCCCATCATGGGGTTTGTACTGGGATTCGGGTTCATGGTGGCCATCTCGTGGATCTTCCGGCGAAAATCGCCGCGCCAGGTGGATGGGCTCTTCCGCCGGCTGCAACTGCTCTCCGCTGCCGCCTACAGCCTGGGACACGGCGGCAACGATGCGCAAAAGACGATGGGCATTGTAGCCGGCGCGCTCTACACGGCGGGAGTCATGAGCGGGCGCGACTTCGCCGCTAACTGGGGACATTGGCATTGGCCGATCATTCTTGCCGCGCACACGGCAATTGCCTTGGGCACCTACTTCGGCGGCTGGCGCATCGTGCACACCATGGGCTCGAGGATCACCAAGCTGAAGCCGGTGGGCGGCTTCTGCGCCGAAGCCGCGGGCGCCATCACCCTCTTCAGCACTGCGCTGGCAGGAATTCCGGTCAGCACCACGCACACCATCACCGGCGCGATTGTCGGTGTCGGCACCACCAACCGCGTCTCCGCCGTGCGCTGGGGCGTGGCTACACGTATCGTCTGGGCCTGGATCCTCACCCTCCCGGCCTCCGCCCTCGTGGCCATGATCGCCTTCTGGCTGATCAGGACCTTCCATCCCACAGCGTAGGATCTCGGTCGCCACAAAATAATTCGTGCGCCGCCGCCGTAATCGCGGTACTCTTGCACCTCAGCGCCTCTCCGTAATTGAACTCCCCAACGACCCTCGCTGTAGGGATGCGGTAACTCGCAGTCAGGCCCGGAGCCTGTGCGGCCGTGGCCTATCTATGTTCAAAGGAGATTGCCCGTATGCAGAGCAGCGCCTCGCGCGGTATGTCTTACGTTGTGGGAGTTGTTATTGCGGTTTTCCTGTCCAGCCCGGCCCTCGCCCAGACCGGCTATTGGCACACCAGCAGCAACCAGGTTCTCGACTCCAGTGGCCACGTCGTCCGCATCGCCGGCATCAACTGGTACGGTTTCGAGACCACCGACGAAGTTGTTCACGGCCTGTGGGCGCAGGATTATCACTACATCCTGAATGCCATCCAAAGCAACGGGTACAACGTAATTCGTCTGCCGTTGTCGAACCAGATGGTGGAGTCGCCCATCATTCCCACCAACATCAGCTATCACAACGGCAGCGGTCCGATTAATACCGACCTCCAGGGACTGAATTCGCTGCAAATCCTCGACAAGATTGTCAGCTATGCGGGGCAGATCGGGCTGCGCATAATTCTCGACAACCATCGCTCCGAGGCGGGCAACAGCGCCGAGGCCAACGGGCTCTGGTACACGCCGCAGTATCCCGAGAGCGCGTGGATTCATGACTGGATTACGCTCACCCAGCGCTACCTGAATAACACCACCGTCATCGGTGTGGACCTGCGCAACGAGCCCCACAACGATCAGAGCGGCGGCTCGTGCTGGGGCTGTGGTTTGACAGCCTATGACTGGCGGCTGGCAGCCGAACGCGGCGGCAATGCCGTGCTGGCTATCAATCACAGCCTGCTGATCTTCGTCGAAGGCACCGACTGCTACAACAACGACTGTGACTGGTGGGGCGGAAATCTGGAAGGCGCGCAATCCTATCCCGTCACACTGAACGTCGCGCACCAACTTGTCTATTCGGCGCACGATTACGGCCCGAACCTCTATCAGCAGCCGTGGTTCAACAACAACACTACCTATCAGAGCCTGGTCGGTGTGTGGACGCGCTTCTGGGCTTACCTCAGCCTCAACAACATCGCGCCCGTTTGGGTGGGTGAGTTTGGCACTACGAACACCTCGAGCGACATCGAGAGCAATGTTCCCGGATCGCAGGGACAGTGGTTCCAGAGCATGGTGACGTTTCTGCAAAACAATACCCAGCTCGACTGGACCTATTGGGCGCTGAACGGCGAGGACAGCTATTCCCTGCTCGACAGCAACTATGATTCGACACCGGTCAGCTCGCTGAAGCAGCAGTTGCTGGCGACCATTCAATTCGGCAGTGGAGGAGGCGGCAACTGCCAGAGCGCTCCGCCGGCGCCCACCGGGCTGGCGGCGACCGCAATTTCCTCCAGCCAGATCAATCTCAACTGGAACTCCGTCACCCCGCCGCCGGGATGCACGGTGAGCTACAACCTCTATTCCAGCCGCTTCCCCAACTTCACGCCCTCGCAGGCCACGCGCATCGCAGCGGGCCTGTTGACTACCAGCTTCTCCAACACCGGCCTGCTGCCTTCGACCACCTACTACTACATTGTCAGAGCGGCAGATTCTGTGGGCGAGTCGGGCAACTCCAACCGCGCCAGCGCGACGACGCTCTCCGGCAGCGGAGGCTTGGGATGCCAGATCACGTATATCGATCAGAACGATTGGGGATCGGGCTTCACTGCCGCTGTCTCCATCCACAACACCGGCACGCAGCAGATCAACGGCTGGACGCTCAGGTGGACGTGGTCGGGCAATCAGCAGATCACGCAATCGTGGAACTCGAACTTCACTCAGAGCGGGCAGAATGTCGCGCTGACCAACGCGTCGTGGAACGGCACCATCAATCCCGGCGACACGCTGACCGGCATCGGCTTCAACGCCAATTACAGCGGCACCAACAACAATCCAACCACGTTCTACGTGAATGGAACGCTATGCCAGTAAATGGCCGCTGATCCTCGAACGTCCCGACGGTGCTTATTCAAGAAAATTAGTCTCCGTCGGGCGCTACTTTCACCCATACGGGGTATACTCCTCACCGTTTTTCCCAAGCCCAGCGCTAGAACCGGCCACCAGGAACTTCGAGATGAAAACTGCTTTGCTTGCCGTGAAGACGACCATCAGCTTTGTGGCGCTCGCGCTGCTTTTCGCGTTCCCATCGGCTGCAGCAACCCTTCACAACTATCCCTGCGGGAGCGGTATTGGCTACGAAGGCGGCCTCACCAAGGACAACGGAGGCAATTACTACGGAGTATCGGGTCTGGGCGGCACGTGGAATGTGGGCATAGCTTTCAAACTCAGCCCCGATGTCCACGGCGGCTGGAATTGCAACGTCATTCACACCTTTCTTCCCGACATCGGTCCCGCCAATCCCGAAGTCACCCTAGTGATGGACGGGCAGGGGAACCTTTACGGAACATCGACCGCCGGCGGCGAGGCGAACGCCGGCACGATATTCGAGTTGAGCAATCAGGACGGCTCGTGGCAGGTGATCAACGAATATGACTTCACCGGTAGGGCAGACGGCTCGTATCCCCTGGGTGCGCTTGCGATGGATGCCGCTGGCAACGTCTACGGCACAGCCTCTCAAGGCGGAAGCGGCGGAGGGACCGTCTTTGAGTTGACGCCGGGCACCTGGACTTTCAGAACGATTCACACCTTCGGTCCCATCCCGGATGGGAGCATTCCGATCGGAGGCGTGGTCATCGACCGGGCGGGCAATTTGTATGGAACAACCTGGGAGGGAGGAACCGGCGGCACCGGCGTCGTCTTCAAGCTTCACGCAGCAGGCCAAGGCTGGGTTGAAACAATTCTTCATGCCTTCACCGATTCCGACGAAGGCAATCAACCGCAAAGCGCGCCTTCGTTCGACAGTCAAGGCAATCTCTACGGATCAGTCGTGAGCGGCGCAATCTACAAAATCACGCCGCCTCCCAACGCGCCACGCTCGGTCGAGCAGCCGTGGCCCATCACGTGGATCTATCAGTTCCCCGGCGCAAGCAATCTGGCAGACGGCTATTTTCCCATCGGCGCTCCTATCGTCGATAGCTCGGGCAACATCTACGGCGCCACCTCCGAGGGTGGGGATACTAATGCCTGTCCTCCCAACGGTTGTGGTGTCATCTACAAACTGGTTCCCTCGCATGACAACGGGCCAACCACATGGACGGAAACTGTCTTATGGACCTTTGAGGGCTACCCGAACGGGCAGTATCCGGATTCGATCCTCACGTTCGACAGCTCCGGCAACCTGCTGAGCACAACTTCCGACGATGGTCCGTTTTCGCTGACGCCTTAGTCAACCTTGCTGCTCGTGCCAAGGTCGCGGCAACGGCGACTCTATTCCGCAGGTAGCGGAAATCCAGCTTGCATCACCAGCTGGCGATAGGCGGGGTCATGATGAAGACTGGTTAGCTCGCGCGAGATGCTCACGGAGACGAACTGGGGTTCATGGTTACGATAGGAGGCCTGCAGATATTGCATGGCCTCTTTTTTCTTTCCCAGACGAGCGGCCCTCTCGGCCACTCGAAACGCCGACATCTGCCCCTGTTGGTGGAGCTTCTTCTCCATCTCCAGGGCGCTCTGCATCATTCCCTGTTCGCCGCCGGACTTGTAGCCTTGCGCGGCGGCGCGCACCGTCGCCAGCTCGCGATCGTTGTGCGAGAGCTGGGCCGCCTTCATGGCCTCGGCCAGATAACCTTCGTAGTCCCCATTCTCCAGATCAATGTATGCCAGGTATTGGTGGGTGGAGAAGAATCCGGGCTGGCTGGCTTCGATCTGCTTCAGCAGCTTGTTGGCCTCATTGGTATGGCCGTTGAGAAACAAAATGAGCGCCTTGTCTGCCAGGATTGCGGTCGATGACGGATCCAGTTCCTGCGCCTGATTGATTTGCTGCAGCGCGTCGGAAAATCGGCCCAGCGTCAGCAGGAACGTCGCGTACCAATGGTGTGCAGGTACGTAGTTGGGATTCAGCTCAATGGCGCGGCGGAATTCCCGCTCCGCCTTGACGATGTCCCAGCTCCAATAGAAGGTCACGAATGCCAGCGAGGTGTGCGCCTCGGCCAAGGTATCGTCCAGCTCAACCGCCTTCTTCGCCGCGGCCAGCGCCCGCGGATATGCGTCTTCCGCCGGCATCGCGGCAAACTCCCGCAGCAGGTTATAGCAGTCGGCCAGCCCCACGTACGCCTGCGCGTAGTTGGGATCGTGAACGATGGCCTGCGTAAAGTAATCCACTGCCTTGTTCAAGTCAGCGGGCGTTCGCTTATTCCAGTAGTAGCGCCCCTGCAGATAGAGCTGTTGCGCTTCGGGATCGACGCGCGCCGGAGCTTTGGGCGAAGTAGATGCGGGCGACGTGTTGCTCGGAACAAGACGACTGACGTAGCCGTGGTAAGCCAATGCGCCGACGGCAGCCAGTGCGACGCAAAGCAGCGCGCCGAGCATGGTCGTCCGGCGCCGGCTCAAAGGGTTGCGCGGCCCCGCAAAGTCGGAGCGCCGCAACGATTCCACCACGTCGACTTCGGGTCCCGAACGCGGCTCCAACTCCGGATCGTTCTCCGACGCGATTGCCTCGCGCGTGGCGGAATCCAGCGACCTCATCCAGCGATTCAGTTCATCGGTGTAGGCAAAGACGCGGGACCGGGATCCTCCCGGCAGCCGATGCACCGGAAGCGCTCGTTCCTTCTCCCAACGCTTAACCGTACGTTCATCGCGGCCGAAGAAGGCGGCAATCTCCTTCCACGAATCCAGTCGGCGGTTCGGCGTTTGCACCTCGTAAACGGGCGACATAGTGCACAATGCCCCGTAATGCCCCTTATTGCCCCTTGCTAAAATCCCAGTCTCGCGTTCAGAGTATAAGCCACATTTCGAAAGCTCTGCTAGACACTCTTGCGCTCGCGCCGGGCCAACGGAAGAGCGGGGTAGGAGTGTGTTCGCTCTCATCGTCAGTGTGGGTACTGGCGCATGAAGGTGATGCACACGATTCGGCACTTCGGTGCTGCTCGTGTGCTTGATCTCAATCCTGTCCCCCGGCAGCCACGCACCCCAGGGAACACTTCCAAGGAGCCCAATCATATGCGAAGACTTTTGTGGATCGTTCTTGTCGCCACCCTGGCTACGGCAGCTTTGCCGGCCGCTGCTCAAACCAACATCGCGACCGTTCCCGTCGGCTCTGATCCCATCGGAGTTGGCATCAATGTCGTGACCAACACCATCTACATCGCCAATGACTGCGGTGCCGATCCGACATGTACAGGTCAAACCACGGGCTCCGTTACCGTTATCGACGGTGCCACCAACAACGTGCTTGCCAATGTCAATGTCGGCTACCTCTCCGGCTTCGCTTGGCCTAATCCCGTAACCAATAAGATCTACGTCGCCAACGCTTGCGGGAACGACCCCACGTGCATGAGCCCGGGAACGGTATCGGTGATCGACGGAACTACCAACCAGGTGACCACCACCATCCCGGTCGGCAACCTTCCGTATGGCGAGGACGTCGACATCCTGACCAACAGGATTTATGTCGCCAATATCGACGACGGCACCGTCAGTGTTATCGACGGCAGCAACGACACTGTGATAGCCACCGTGCCTGTGGGCGCAGTCCCCCAGGGACTGTCCGTCGACGAGCTTACTAACAAGATCTACGTCGGCAATTATTGCGGCGCCGATCCCAACTGCCTCAACGACGGCGGGGCGCCGGGGACAGTGACCGTCATCGACGGCGCGACCAACATGACCACCACCGTCAACGTCGGTTTCGCACCGGCGGTGGTGCTGGTGGATAAGGTCACCAACATCATCGGCGTGCAGAACACCTGCGGCAACACCCAGTCGTGCATAGGTCAATCAAACGACGGCACACCGGGAACCGTTAGTCTCATCGACGGCTCGACCTTGGCGGTGACCAATGTCACGGTCGGCAATGGCATCGCCGCACTGGCCATGAATCCTGTCGCCAACAAGTTCTATGTCTCCAATAACGGTGACGACACCGCGTCCATCGTCGACGAAGCCACCCAAAGCGTGACTACGGTGAATGTCGGCTCATCGCCCTTCGACGTTGAGGTCGATCCCGATACCAACAACATCTATGTCGCCAACAATGGCGACGATACGGTCACCGTCATCGACGGCAACACCCTCGGCACGACCACCGTCGGCGTCGGCTCGCAACCGGTGCAGGGCGGGGTCAACCAGTTCACCAACCGGTTCTACGTGACCAACACAGGCGACTCGACGGTGTCCGTCATTGGTGGAGCTCCCGCCGATGCCGTGCAATTCGTCGCACTGCCTCCCTGCCGTGTCGTCGACACCCGCAATGCTAACGGCACGTTCGGCGGTCCGGCGATCACCGGTGGCACCTTCCGCACCTTCCCGCTGCCGCAGGGCAGCTGCGGAATTCCCTCCACGGCAAGTGGGTACTCGCTGAACGTAACGCTGGTTCCGCCCTCCCAGACTCAGATTGGCTATCTGACCATCTGGCCCGCGGGTGAGATCCAGCCCACCGTCTCTACCATGAACTCGCTGGACGGCCGCGTGAAGGCCAATGCTGCGATCGTGCCTGCCGGTGGTACGGGCGCGGTCAACGTCTTCGCCAGCAATACGACCGATGTGGTGCTCGACGTCAACGGCTACTTCACTACGCCCGGCTCGTCGACCCTGGAGTTCTTCCCCTTGACGCCATGCCGCGTGATCGACACCCGCAATGGCACCGGGCCGCTGGCTGGCCCAGCCCTAGTCGGCGGGGCGGCGGGGCGCGACTTCCCGGTGGAGACGAGCAGCTGTCTCTCCGGTGTCACAGCAGCAGCAGCCTACTCGTTCAACGTCACGGTGGTGCCCAATCCCGCGGGCACTCAGCTGGGCTACCTGAGCGTGTGGCCGGCTGGCTCGTCGCAGCCTGTCGTTTCCACGCTCAACAATCTGACGGCGACCACCGTGGCCAACGCCGCCATCGTACCCGCCGGAACGGGCGGTGACATCGACGTCTTCGCCTCCAACGACACCGATCTGGTGGTCGACATCAACGGCTACTTTGCCGCACCGGGTGCGGGTGGCTTGTCGCTGTACACCACGGCGCCCTGCCGCGTCCTGGATACCCGCAACGGTAATGGCGCCTTTAACGGCTCGATCGTGGTTCCGGTCACCACCAGCACTTGCAATCCACCGAGCACCGCGCAGGCCTTTGTGTTCAACGCGACGGTAGTGCCTCCGGGCGCGCTCGGCTACCTGACCTTGTGGGCCGATATGACGACCCAGCCCACGGTCTCAACGCTGAACGCCTTGGACGGCGCCATCACCTCCAACATGGCGATTGTGCCATCGGGAACCGACGGCTCCATCGACGCCTTTTCGTCTAACCTGACGCAACTGATACTGGACATCTCCAGCTACTTTGCGCCGCAACCTTCCCACTAAGCGAGCACCGCTCGTGCGTGGCAATCCCATCCTTTCGTCGGCTCCCGGCGGAAGGATGGGATTTCACTTCTGTTGACGCAAACCCGCCGGTTCCTTAGACTGCGCCCAGCCTAGTCCGCGCAGAAAACCGCGCTCGTGGGCGGCGGAACACGTGATCTTCCTTAGCCATATCTCCCAGCTGTTGACCCTTCGTGGCGATCACACGGGCCCACGCCGTGGCGCACAGATGCGTGAGCTCGGCATCATCGAAGACGGCGCGCTACTGATCGATGACGGAAAAATTGGCGCTGTTGGAAAAACCGCCGAAGTCGAAAGACATCCGCTGGCAAAGAAAGCTGAGCGGACGATGTGCACCGGCAACGTCGTGATGCCCGGCTTTGTCGATTCCCATACCCACCCCATCTTCACCGCCCCGCGATTGATCGACTTCGAGAAGCGCATCGCCGGCGCCGGCTATGAAGAGATCGCGGCCGCCGGAGGTGGTATTCAGGCCAGCCTTCGCGGTGTGCGGGAGACGCCGGCGACGACGTTGATCTCCGTGGCCCATAGCGCCTTCGAGCGGATGGCGCTGGGCGGCACGACCACCATCGAGGCGAAGTCCGGCTATGGACTGACCCGCGAAGCCGAGTTGAAGTCGCTGGAAGCCATTGGTCAAGCCGCGCGCCAATTCGCGGGGACCGTAGTTCCAACCTTGCTGGGTGCCCATGTTGTCCCGCCGGAATATCGCAACGATCCTGACGAATATGTGCGCATTGTCTGCGAGGAGATGATTCCGGCGGCAGGCGGCGGGCTGAAGCCCGGGAAACAACTCAGGAGCGAGCTTAACGGCGCACCTAAAGGTGCGCCCCTTCGCGATGGCAAGCGCGATCAGCAGCCATCCCGGCTCGCACAATTTGTGGACGTCTTCTGCGAGCGCGGCGCTTTCACCATGGAGCAGTCACGGCGCATTCTGCGCGCCGCCGTGGCGCATGGACTCGGCGTCCGCGCTCACGTCTGCCAGCTAACGCCGGCAAAGCTGGAGTCGCTGATGGAGTTTCATCCGGCGTCGCTCGATCACATGGACTTCGTCAGCGATGACGATATCGCCATGCTGGCAAAGGCTGACACCGTGGCCACACTCTTGCCGGCGGCGAATTACTTCCTTGGCCTGCAGACTTTTCCTCCCGCTCGCAAGCTAATCGACTCCGGTGTTGCCGTCGCCCTGGCTACCGACTACAACCCCGGCACCGCTCCGACGCCCTCCATGCAGTTTGTTCTCTCCGCCGCGTGCACTCATATGAAGATGTCGCCCGCCGAGGCGATCGCTGCGACCACGTATAACGGCGCGTGTGCGCTGCGTCTGCAAGAGAGAAAAGGGAGCCTGGAAGTGGGAAAGGATGCCGACGTAGCCATTTTCTCCGTCAGGGATTATCGCGAGCTGGCGTACTGGTTCGGAGAGAATTATTGTCGCGAGACAATCCGGAACGGCATCCGCTGGCCGCCTCATGCGCCTGCCACCAATTCTCAGTGACGTCTGCCGGGTGGAGCACGTCTTCAGACGCCGGCTGAAGCCGGCTCATTAGCACAAACAAACGACTTGGACGCTTGCCTGAAGGCCGGCTCTACGCAAGCGGACCCAAAGTCCGACTTTTTCAGCCGTCTGTGAAGGCGTGCTCCACCCAAACGCGAAACCCCGCTGGGGGTAGCGGGGTTTCGTACTCGCCCGGCAGGAGGATGCCAGGGCCTCGTCTGCGCGATCTGCACTCGCGCGGTTATAAGCTTGGTTAAATTTTCGCTGCCAACTCCAGCAAGCCCACCGCCGTGGCAATCCACAGCGCAAGGGCCACCGTGTTCAAGGTGACGCGGATCGCACCGTTGTCGATCAGCCAGTTATATTTCGCGTCCATTGTCTTTCTCCTTTTAGAAGCGGGGTTGCGCCGAGAGTGCCTACTGGGCGGCTCTCGATCAACTTCTGCAGCTATATACGGGCCAGGCGGGAAAAGGTTCCGTCAACAGATTGTCAAAACGGGGCGGGTTGCAGTTTCGAGGATCTAGTTGCAGGAAAAGCAGTAAAGCCGCAGCAGCGTTAACGCACCTGTAACGTGGTGCGCCGTTCCGCCGATGGCGGAAGCTCCGCCGGAGACTCCACATGTCCCGGCAGCACTTCGCGTAGCGCCCACTCAATGCGCTCCACCGAACTGCGGATCAGCTCTACCGATTCGTGGTTGTTCTCGGTCGCCGCTGCGTAAGTAATCACCTGAAGCGCATTGCGGATGTGGTGATTCATCTCGGCGATGGTGCGTAGCCGCTCACGTACTACCTTGCGCCGCAGGCGCTCGTTGTTGGTCAAGCTGAAGAAGAGGAATCCGGCAACGATGCCGGTCAGTGCATTTGAGGTCAATAGAATGTCGGTGCGGGTGACGCCGTCTTTCGCCAGCAG
>Ga0335081_10013668_pt1 | contig 13122 bp, 9 predicted proteins | sample Lox_Sample_35_FD_206713 | JGI IMG/M metagenome (GOLD analysis project Ga0335081, IMG submission 206713) | Soil microbial communities from Loxahatchee National Wildlife Refuge, Florida, United States - Lox_Sample_3.5 | ecosystem: Environmental > Terrestrial > Soil > Wetlands | place: USA: Florida...
GGTCACTGCGCAGGCTGGCTGGGCGGGGCAACCGCTCGGTCCTGGCAGTCCTTCGCGTCGGACAGCAGCTTGTCAAATTCAGGAGTGTCGCGAATCTTGTCGAGCATAGGATCGGACTGCAGAGCCCCATAGGCACAGTAATTCTGTCCGATGGCTCTTCCGATCAATCGATAGGCGATCTCCTTCTTCCCGCAGTAGGCGAGAATCGCTCCCTGGTAGTACCAGGGCTCGGGATCGGGTTCAGTCATCACCTGTCGCTCGGTCTGGGAAGCAACCTTGTCGAGATTAGCGTCGGGCCGCGCCGCCAGGCAGCTCTCCAACAGGTCTCTATGCCAGGTGGGATTGGCAGTCATCGACTTCACCGCTTGCCGCGCTTCTTCGAGTTTGCCTTGGCGCAACAGAAGGGTGGGCGTGACGTAGTGCGCCCACTCTGACCCGGCATCCAGCCGAACAAAGTCGAGGGCTCGTTGAGCTTTGCCCATCTCCAGGAACGTCCAGGAGCAGGAACGAAGTTCGAAGTTCTCCGGGTCCAGCGACAGGGCAGTCTCACATTCGCGTCCCGATTCATCCAGCAGCCCTGCGTAGCGAAGGACATAGGCCAGCGTGAAGTGCGCCTGACTGCTTTCAGAGCGCCGCCGCACCAGATCGTTCGCCTCGCGATATGCGGCTCCCAGTTCACCTCGTTCCACACGGTTCGTGATCAGGTTCGCGGCGGCGGAACTCAAATTCGGGTCGAGCGTCAGAGCCCGACCGTAAGCCGTATTCGAACGTTGAAATGCTTCCTCGCCGCCGCCCCCATACGAAGAATCGTAATAGTATCGATTGCCCAATGCCTCCCACGCCGGGGCGTAGGTTGGATCCATTTGGACAACTTGCTCCAGCACTTTGATGGCGGCCTTGTTGGGAGCGGAATCGTGCGAGACGGTCAGGCTTCCCATGTACAAGTTGTAAGCGTCCGGATTCTTGGGCTGCGTGGCGGTGTCGAGGAAACCGGAAGTCGCGCCCAGGGCCGGCAGCAGACCTTGTCGAATCTGGTTGGCCATTTGCGACTGAAGGGAGATGAGGTCCTGGGAAGACGCATTGAACGTGCTCTGCCATAAGAGCTTGTTGGTGCCGACGTCGATGGCTTCCTCGGTGACGATCAACTGCTGTTCCTGGCGAAAAAAGTGTCCCGCCAATATGGTCGCAACCCTCAATTCTTTTCCGATTTGCTGCGGCTCCAGCTTCGAGTTGGCATACTTCGCTGTGGAAATGGTGGGGCGAACGTCCAGCGAACGCGTGTAGCTCAGGACATTGGCGATCTGATCGGCGATCGCCAGGCCAAGATAATCGACGCTCGTATCGTTGTTGACATTCGTGAGCGGCAGGACGGCCACGGTATTACTGTGGCTTTGGGTAGCGCTCACTCCGGGCCGATGCTGGTACCACCACACTCCCACCGCAACTAGCACCGAAAGCAGCAATCCGATGGCGCCCAGCAGGATCCAGCCTCGCACCGAACCCGTGGTTTGAAAAGCGTCGCTAACCATGCGCAGGCGCGAATCACGAGGGCCGGTTCTGGCCAGTCCCGACTCAGTCACAATCTTGAGCCGCTGCAAGTCGCCCTTCATCTCGGCGGCACTCTGGTATCGCTGATCGCGGTTTTTCTCGAGGGCCTTGCCGATTACACCTTCCAAATCGGTAGGGAGACTGCGATTGAGCAGGAGAGGAGACTGCGGCTTGTGATGGAGCACGGAGTCGAGGATGGTCACCACGTTAGCCCCGGAAAACGGCTTCTTCCCAGTGGCCATCTCGTAGAGCACCACGCCGAACGAGAAGATGTCGCTGCGCGGATCCAGATCGTCGCTTCGTGCCTGTTCCGGAGACATGTAGCCGGCGGTGCCGGGAATAAGTCCCATGGCCGTGAGCGAGTCCTCCGTGAACGCCTGATCGTCGGCTGCGTGTTCGCGCGCCAGCTTGGCTAGACCGAAATCGAGGATCTTGGCGCGCCCGCCCGCGGTGAGGAAAATGTTGGCCGGCTTGATATCGCGATGAACAATGCTCTTGGCGTGTGAGGCCGCCAGAGCGTCGGCCACCTGCACGGCGATTTCCAGGAGTTCCAAAGTTTGCATCGGCGTGTTATGGAGGCGCTGCTTCAGGCTCTCGCCCTCCAGTCTCTCCATGACGATGAAGGTGTGGCCACCGTCCTCGTCAATGTCGTGGATCGTGCAAATGTTGGGATGATTCAACTGCGAGGCTGCCCGCGCCTCGCGCCGGAAACGCTCGAGGGCTTGTGGATTCTTGGCCAGGTCGTCGGGAAGGAACTTTAGAGCAACCGAGCGGTGAAGACGCGTATCTTCCGCCAGGTAAACCACACCCATTCCTCCGCCACCGAGCTTGCCGGTGATACGGTAGTGCGAAATGGTTTGACCAAGCACGAGAGGAATTACACGCTGGCGCGAACATGTTAGGAGCGTTGGGGAAGCAAGTCAACGCACGCAGTCCGGGGAATCCGGGCGGCAGTACAGCGAGCCCACAGCTCGCGAGTTATCTTCCAAGCGCGGTTCTTCTCACTCTCGAGACTGGCAGCGGCCACCGGCCGTATGAATCTCACCTCGAACGAACCCGCGGGACTTCCCAGGCATCAAGGAAGGTAACCAGGCAAGAATCGGTCAGAGGCCAGTATTTTCAATCGTTTCGGGATATGTGGATGTTACCAAAGTTTGCCGCTTCCCTTAAGAGGACTGGTCCGAATTGGAAGATACTCCTTTAGACTAATGCATAGAAAACCTTGCAAATCCTGGGAGCTTGTATGTCAGGTGTGGGCCGAAACATGCAGAAATTCGTGTTTGTGTTGGCCTCCCTCAGCCTGATGGCCACGGGGCAGGAGCAAGCTTCGAGTGGCCCCCAGCACATGGGACGGGTATCCGATTCGAGTTATCACCACCTCGTCGCCAGCGGAGGCCTTACCTCCAGGAATCTGGAACTCGCCAGAAGAGAGCCGCGCATCCTGTTTCGTTTGGCCGAGCGTAACCTTGATGGTCTGGCAGAGCATGACCTCGATGGTGGCTTGCTCCGGAGGGGTGGGCCAGTAATCGTAAAGGGCGGCGGGCCTCTCCACCCGATCTTTCGATGGCCCGAGGTGGACGGCAGCACGCCGGTCGCAATCGACAGAAAGGCCCTGAAGCTGGACTGGAGTTTATCCCTCGGCACGGGCTCGGTCGCGCCCAACATGTTTCCGGCAAAGTTCGCTTTTAATCTCACTGCCAACCCGGATTGCACCAATGATTACGTAGTGTTTGGGCTAAATGTGGCGGGAGTGACGGGTGGCCAGGCGAACCTGGTGGGAATGAACAAACTCTACAGCGGCAGCAATCCGACCGGTTTGTGCGGCGCGGCGCCCGGCGTCTACTGGTCGTATAACGGGAGCACCGCCGGAGGGTCAATTCTGACGTCGGTTGAGCTCTCGAACGACGGCGCCAAGATCGCGTACGTCGAAAGCACGGCGACATCTTCGATCTTTCATGTTCTGACCTGGAAAGCGGGCGAAGGGACTTCGGCGACGGCGGCCGTGGCGCCCACAAAGCCCAATAACTGTACCGCAACCAGCTCTTGTTTGATCTCGCTAACCTATTCGAGCACCTCGACGACCACGCTAGCGCCACCGTGGATCGACTATGGGACCGACAAGGCCTACCTGGCGAGCGATGATGGCAACGTCTATCGCTTGAGCTGCGCTTTCCGCTGTCCGTTGAATCAGGCGCCCGTGATCGACTGGACATTCAAGCTGCCGGTTAAGGGTACGGGTGGTGCAGCGCCGGTGCCCAGCGGGCCGGTTTTCGACTTCACCACGAAGAGAATCATCATCGGGGATTCTTTGGGAGAGTTGTGGGTGTTGAATGACGGGAGCACGCCGTCCGTGATTGCGGGTGCGCCGGTCATGATTGGCGGCGGCGGCTGCACCACGACCAATCCCCCAGGCCGCACCGGCACGGCAGCGCCATGCACCGCGAGCGGCAAGTCCTATGGGGTGGTGGAGTCTCCGCTGGTTGACGTTACCAGTGGAAAACTTTTCGCATTTACCGGTAATGATGGCACGGTGGGGAATAGTGCCGCGGTAGTTCAGCTGAGCGAAACTCTGACCGGCATTGTGCGCGTGCACGTGGGCATTGGAAGCGTGGCCAACACAACCACCAACGTCGATCTGCACGACGGGTCTTTTGACAATACCTATCTGAACGGAACGGCCAGCAGTGGCCATATCTTTCTGTGCGGAACCAACACCACGAATACGATTCCCTATCACTGGTGGATCGGGTTCACGGCCTATCCCACGATGAACTCCACGGCGACCCTTGGGCCACAGCGTGTCGCTCGCGCCGGCGTTCCCTGCACGCCTTACACGGAGTTCTACAATCCCAACCTGAATTTGGGCGGCGTCGCGGCAGATCACGATATGGTGATCAGTGGACTCACAGCGGCTGGAGCCAACGGCTATATCATCACTGATGACATCAGCACGGGCAGCATTGCAGGCGGCTTGAATTTTGTGAACTATCCGGGTGGAATCAGTGCGGTCACAGTCGACAACGTCAGCACGCAGGCGCAAGCCTCTAGTGTCTACTTCACTACGCTAACCAACTCCACCGTCGGCACGTGTGGGAACACTCACTGTGCCGTCAAGCTCACGCAGAGCGGATTGCAGTAGTGGCGGCAGCTGCACTTCCGGCTGAGATTTCCTAGAGCCTGGTTCTTTGTCCTTTCTGGTTCCCGGTCCCCACTTCGGTTGCCACATCCGGTAATCTTGTACTTCCAAGAGACATAAAGGGAGCCCCATGGTGACCATCGACCGGAAGCGGCTGAAGTCTTTGATGGAGCGCGAACAAAAGCGCTTCGTGGATGAACGCCCCAAATCCAAAGCTCTCTTCGAGAGGGCAACCAAGTCCTTGCTGGCGGGCGTGCCGATGAACTGGATGATCAAGTGGGCGGGGGCGTTTCCTCCCTTTGTCAGAGAAGCGCAAGGAGCGCATTTCTTTGATGTGGATGGGCACCGCTACATAGATTTCTGCCTCGGAGACACGGGCGCGATGACGGGGCACTCGCCGTCTGCCACTGTGAGCGCAATCGAGCAACAGGTGAAGCGTGGTATCACTCTCATGCTGCCGAGCGAAGACGCGATCTGGGTCGGGGAGGAGCTGCAGAAACGCTTTGGGTTGCCCTACTGGCAGTTCGCGCTGACCGCTACGGATGCGAACCGCTTTTCGATTCGCCTGGCCCGCCAGATAACCAAGCGTCCGAAGATCCTGGTATTCAACTGGTGCTATCACGGAAGTGTCGACGAGGCCTTCATCACCCTGGGGAAAGATGGGAAGGTCGCGGCCAGGCGCGGAAATGTTGGACCGCCGGTCGATCCGGGCGTGACCACGAAGGTTGTCGAGTTCAACGATCTTGCGGCCCTCGAAAAAGCTCTGGCGCCGGGGGATGTCGCCTGCATTCTGGCAGAGCCGGCGATGACCAACGTGGGCATCGTGCATCCTGAGGCCGGCTACCACGAGGCAGTGCGCGAGCTGACGCGCAAGCATGGCACGTTGCTCCTCATAGACGAGACCCACACGATCTGTGCCGGCCCCGGAGGCTACACGCAGGAGCATCATCTGCAGCCGGACTTCCTGATATTCGGCAAGCCCATCGCCGGCGGAGTGCCCGGCGCAGCATACGGATTCACCAAGGAAGTGGCCGCGTGCATTACGGCGGGACAGAACCTGGAGGACTGTGACACTGGGGGAATCGGCGGAACCCTCGCCGGCAACGCCCTATCCCTTGCCGCCATGCGGGCGACGCTTTCGAAGGTGCTTACCCGAGAGGCCTTTGATCGCATGATCCCGGCGGCGGAACGCTGGACAAAAGGAGTGGAAAAAGTCGTCGCGGAATTCAAGGTGCCATGGCACGTGAGTCGTCTGGGATGCCGTGCAGAATATCTGTTCAGTTCCAACGTTCCAAAGAACGGCACCGAGGCGCACGACGCCATGGACTTCGATCTCGAGCGCTTCATGCACCTGTACGCCATGAACCGCGGGATTCTGCTGACGCCGTTTCACAATATGGCCCTGATGTCGCCGCTGACGGCTGCCGAGGACGTGGATCACCACACCCGAGTCTTCCGCGAAGCCGTTAAAGAGCTGATGGCAGCCTAGACAACGGCTGGTGCCACAGGAGCCGTGTTACCCTCATACCTTCATTCCATGAGATCGTGCCGCCATCTGCATGGCGCGTTCCTGGCGCTGGCCCTGACAGCTATTTTTGTCGGCTGCGCCTCCACGGGCGCCCCCTTGCCGCCTACGCTCGAACTGCCGAAGCCTCCAGCGGATCTGACGGCCCACCGAAAAGGCGACAAGGTCTACCTGAGCTGGACACAACCCGAGCTGACGACAGACCGGCAAAGTATCCGGCACCTGGGAACTACCCGCGTTTGCCGGAACCCCGGTACGACGCTGGAACATTGCGATCAGGAGGTCGGAGAAATTCCGCGCGCGGCACCCGACGTGGCATCGCACGAAAAAGTCCCGGGCAACGAAAAGACACACTACACCGATACTCTGGAGACCGTTCTGCAACGGCAAAATCCGCTGGGGCAGTTCACCTACGCAGTGGAGGTTTTGAACCAGAGTGGGCGTGGCGCCGGGCCATCGAACCGGGTGCAGGTCCCGACCGCACCGACTCTGACTCCTCCGGGTGACTTTGCTGGCTCGGCTGCGGCTGCCGGGGTCGTGCTGACCTGGACGGGTATGGCAGAGCAGCATGAAGTTCTTGAGATCAGCCACGGCTATCGGGTCTATCGGCGCGAGGAGAGCACGCAGAGCGCGACTCCGATTGCAGATCTTCCCCTGACCGGCGCGAGCGAGATGACGTTCGTGGATCACAGTTTCGAGTGGGAGAAGAAATACGAATACCGGCTCACGGTGGTGACTTTTGTATCTCGGCCGAACCGACCCGAGGTCCAGGTCGAAGGCGATGATGCTAACCCCGTCATGGTTTTTGCTCACGACGTGTTCCCGCCAGGTGTGCCGACCGGGCTGCAGGCGGTAGCTTCGGAAATGGAGCAGAAGCCCTTTGTGGACCTGATCTGGGCACCCGACTCGGATGCCGACCTGGCGGGATACAACGTGTATCGCAACGAAGCCGGCAGCCAGCCAGTGAAGCTCAACGCTGAACCGGTGAAAACTCCAGCCTGCCGGGACAGCACTGTCAGTCGCGGCAAGAGCTACGTGTACTCCGTGACGGCGATTGATGTGCGCGGCAACGAGAGTGGACGTTCGGAGGAGGCCAGCGAAAGCGTCCCGTAGGCTGACCGCAGAAATGCCGTCCGCCAGCAAAGAAGTTTCGGTTCCAACCGCGCTTTGTGGTTATATAGATTTTCCATGAAATATTGCCGATTTCAATTAGATGGCCAGGCACACTACGGGCTGGTCGAGTCGGTTGCCGGAAGAGAGGAGATTACGCGCCAGTTCGTTCGGCCGCCCGCGGAAGCCGGTGGCGACATGGAAGACATGCCTACGAAGCGTATGGCCCATATCGCCGTGGAGGAGGGGGGCCTGCTCGCGCCCGTGCAACCGTCCAAGATTGTTTGTGTCGGGCGCAACTACCGCGAGCATGCCGCAGAGTTGGGTAATGAAGTTCCCCAGGAGCCACTGATCTTCTTCAAACCAGCGTCTTCCCTGCTGGATCCGGGCGCGACCATTCGCCGGCCGAAGGTTTCTCAGCGCACGGACTACGAAGGCGAACTCGGAGTCGTAATCGGGAGACGTTGTTATAAGCTGGGCGCGGACGAGGACGTTCGTCCCTACATTCTCGGCTACACGTGTGTGAATGACTTTACCGCCCGAGATCTGCAGAACAAAGATGGTCAGTGGACACGGGCCAAGGGCTTCGACACCTTCTGTCCGGTAGGCCCCTGTGTGGCGGACGAGCTTGATCCCTGGGCCGGAGTTGGGGTGGAAACGCGGGTCAACGGCGAGGTTCGGCAGCGGGGTAACACCCGAGATTTCATTTTTGCACTCGATATTATTGTGCGCTACATCGCCGCCGTCATGACACTTCTGCCGGGGGACCTGATCGCCACAGGCACTCCCCAGGGCGTGGGCCCCGTGGTGGCCGGCGATGTGATCGAGGTCAGCGTGGACGGAGTAGGAACGTTGCGCTCACCGGTTGCAGATGAATGAGACCCCAAGCTTCGCCATTATTTTGGGACACGCCACCTTCGTCACTACCTAAACTCTTCCGCGATTCCGATTTCCGGCTTATGCTGTTGATACAAGTGGTTGCCTCGTGCGTATGACTTCTTTCACTCAAATGATGAATGGGATGCATTGGTACACCCTGGCGCTGGGCGGAAGCGCCGTCACGCTGGGCGCGTACGCCCTGCTGCGCCGGAAGCCTAAGTCGGCGGAGGAGGTCGAACGCGAACGACGCCAGTGGCTGGGCGAGATCGGGCGCATCACCGATGGCACGGTCATCGATGTCCAGGAACTTCCCGCCAATGGAAGCCGCTCGATGACGATGTTGATATACAAGTACGATGTCGCCGGGGTTTCCTACGAGGCTTCCCAAGACGTCACCTACCTGCGGCAGTGGATCAACCTGCAGTCCTGCCGGCTGGGCCTGCCCACATCGGTCCGTTACGATTCGCACAATCCCGGCAACTCGATGGTCATATCGGAGAAGTGGACGGGCTTGCGACAATAGCGCCGGGCTCGCGCGCCTCGATTTATTTTCTGCCGGAACAAGTCCTGAAACTCGATGTCGCGTTGCGCGGCTGAGCTGTCGCTGAGGAATTTATGGCCGAGCAATTCAGGATGGACTTGGAGCGGGTCTAGCGCCCGGCAGCGAAGCCGCCAGCATGCGCAAGCGTAATGCGCAGGTACTTGTAGGGATTAACCGGAGTGTCATTGATACGGACTTCGTAGTGAAGATGTGGACCGGTGCTGCGGCCGCTCAATCCCACATATCCGATCGTATCTCCGCGCTGCACGCGCTGGCCGGCGATGACAGCGAAGTTGGCCAGGTGTCCGTAGCGGGTGGAGATGCCGTGGCCGTGCTCGATGATAATCGCTCGACCATAGCCTCCCATGAAGTCGGCAAACGTCACCGTGCCGTCGGCTGGCGCGATCACAGACTGGCCGTAGCCCGCGGAGATGTCGACGCCGGAATGGAAAGCGCCTTCGCCGTTGAAGGGGTCGGTGCGCTCACCGAACGATCCCGTGACGGGCCCTTCCACTGGCCACAAGTTGGGAACTGCAGAGGCCCGCAGCCAATCCGCGGTCGTCACGTTCTTGCTTAAGCCCAGAGAAATGCCAATCGTGGCCGCGCCACTCAGGGCAGAAGTCCTCAGCGCATACAACTGGTCGAGCGACGAACTCACCTGAGCATCTTTGATCTGCTCCGACGAGGCGGTCACCAGGATGGGCTCAGATTTGAGCCCGTAGAGAGCCGATACTTCGCCCGCCAGCGACCCCAGCGAAGCCACCTGGATGTCGCGCTCATTGGCAACCTGTTCCAGCCGGGAGTAACGGGTTTTCAGCTCTTCCTTTTCTGTCCGCAGTTCATTGAAGCGCGAGACCTTCAACAGCATGCGCATGTAGGAACTTGCGATCCCGGTGAGGCCCAGGAAACCAATCGCCGCACCCGCTACCAGGACATACAGGTAGTGGACGGGGATAGAGATCTTGCGCAGTTGCCCGTCTTCATCGCGAGCGACAAAAAGGATGTAAAAGCGCTTACGCAAATATTTTCCTTTACCGTTAGGAATCCGAAACGGACCTAGCGAGCGGGTCTAAAATTTAGGAACCCTAAAGTCCGTTTTGATTCCGGGCCACGCCAACATCTGGAGATGCGGCCTATCGCTGCCCGTCAACCCTACCGGAACCAGGCAAGAACTAAACTAATGGCTGCAATCCAAAGCGAACACAGCACTTAATTCAGCCCAAAGTGTTTGGAACGCATACAAACCGTAACAAAGTAGGTTCCCCCTGTCAACGGCGGCGGGGCGATTTTCGGGTTACCAAGGACCCGTATGGAACAGCCGTCCACAAGGACGGACCATCCCGTACAACCGGTATCTGGCGCGGCATCGCCGCGTTTCGGCTATGGACCGCCGGTTTGGCGGATTCCAGCCGCGTTCTTGAGATGCGATTTTGACCGGTCGGGGTCGCTTTGCAGGGGTCAATTTCGGCCCCTTTCGGAGCTCGAAATCGGCCCAAATGGTGGCGAATTTTGAACCCCGGTGGCGTCGCGTCCGGCCTGCGGCCTGATGCGGAATGTTTCTTGTATATTGATTCAGCCTTGCCTCTTCCAGAGAAACAACTCGTCGCCCGAATTCGCCAACGGGCACTAACCAGCCGTCATCGAAGCGGCCTCGCTCGGGGCATCGGGGACGATTGCGCCGTTTTGCGAATTCCCCACGGACACGAAGCGCTGATCACCACGGATTTTTCGCTGGAGGAGATTCACTTCCGGCGCGACTGGCATCCGCCGGAGGTTGTAGGGCACCGATGTCTGACTCGTGGACTGAGCGACATCGCTGCCATGGGTGGAGAGCCGCGAGCGGCATTTCTGTCTTTGGGTCTTCCGCCTAAGCTGCCGCAGAGCTGGGTGAACCGTTTTCTGGATGGATTTTTGAAGCTGGCGGGCCGGTTCAAAGTGCCCTTGGCCGGCGGGGACACAGCCCAATCCCCAGATGGAATTCTGGCCGATGTCATCGTGCTGGGATCGGTGCCAGGAAGTGAAGCGATACTACGCTCCGGAGGGAAACCCGGAGACCGAGTCTATGTCAGCGGAGCGTTAGGTGGCTCGGCAGCGGCGATTGAGAAACTGATGAGCCGGCCAAACCGCAAGATCAATCCAGACGATTTCCCCCAGCACTTTCATCCAGTTCCGCGAATTCAAGTCGGGCGTTTCTTGCACGATAGAGGTCTCGCTTCGGCGATGATCGACATCAGCGATGGACTCTCCACGGACCTTGCGCATCTTTGCGAAGAGTCCGCGGTCGGTGCCGTGATATCGGCAGAGGCCATCCCGCGCGCCACGGTGGGCAGGGAGAAGCACCAGGTCGATCTTCGCTTCGCTCTGCATGGTGGCGACGATTATGAGTTGTTATTCGCTGCCCCCAGAAATAAGCGCGTCCCGGCGCGGATTGCGGGTGTCCCGATTACGTTGATCGGCCATCTCACGCGCGGAAAGAAAATGGTTTTGGCGGGGCAAGACGGCTCCCGCGTCGCCCTCAAACCGCAGGGCTGGGAACATTTCAAGCGATAATCGCAAGCTCTGCACAACGCCATCATCGCTCAGGGGCTTGTCCCTCTGTACCCGCTTAGCCTCTAGTTTCCCACTTGCTCGAGGACTAGATTATTAGTATGCAGTCTCTACGCTTCGCGTTTAGCTTCGTACTTTTCATGTTCGTGCCACTCGCACTTCCGGTGTCGGCTCAGCAACCCACGTCGCAGCCGCCGAGCCCGGCCAGTTCCTCTGGGATCGAAAACGATTTCGTTCAGAAGCAATTTGGCGAAAGTTGCACGCTGATGCCGGCCCCACCTCCGATCAAAGGCGATCTGGACGGTGATGGGATTGAGGATATTGTCATGGTGGCGCGCTGCAAGAATCCCCTACCGGATCAGACCGAGCACAATTTTCGCGTGATCGACCCTTACAACGACTACTTCGGCTTTGGCGATCCGAAGGTGACTACCCAGTTTGCCTCGGAAGACCCCGAGTCGAGGGGAATCTCATTGCTGGTGATTCACGGCGCGGGAGCCGATGCCTGGCGCGCGGCTACTCCCAAAGCCAAGTTTATGATCATCAATCTTCCCTTCAAGCAGCTGGCCATGAAGAAAATGATGCTTCACAAAAAGCCGGTCATGGCGATATACGCGGAAGAGTCACATGAAGGCGAAGGAACGATCTCCGCCCTCTACTGGGACGGCAAGAAATACAGATACCACCCCATGGGCACCAGCATGGAATGAGTCATGGTTTACGGCTCTAAGGTTGTCGGCCCGAGTCCAGTGTCTCTTTAGCCTGATTTTCTGCGACGTGCGGATAGGCGGTAGGCTTACGGCGGCGAAGATCACCTGGCAATTCGGAACGGAGCAGCCAGAGCCCGGCGCACACGGCCGCGGCCCAGGTTGTCGAAACCAAGCCAATCGAAAGCAAATCGGCTCTGCGGCTTCCACTCAAGGGAACCAGCTTTCCCACTTCATAGCTGAACAAGAAGGCTAGGGCCGCGGTCGCCAACGACTTCCCCATCTCCTTCCATGGAAGATTCTTGAGTTCAACCAGCTCTCGGCGATTTAGCAGAATGGCAAGCACCAGAGTGTTGGCAACGATACCTGTATCGGAAGCTACGGCCAGTCCGACGACCGAGAAGTGGCGAAAGAGGGCGGAATACAAGGGCAAGGAGGCGACCGTGATGATCGTGCCAGCGATCATGGGGGTAAGCGTGTCTCCCGCGGCATAGAAAGCACGCGCGTAGAGTCCTTGTGCAGACCAAAACGCGAGGGAGACGGAAAACAGGAAGAAATACATCGCGGTGCTCTGCGAGTCAGAAAAAAAGAAGTGGCCGCGGCGGTAGACCAGGTCGACCAGAGGGAGGGCCGTGACCATCATCCAACTCGCAGCAAGAAAAGAAGCCGCCGAAACGCGATACACGGAGTCGTTTACGGTCGAGGCAAATTCCTGCATGCGCTTTTCGCCGAAAAGACGCGCAAAGAAAGGCAGGGACGCTTGTCCCGTGGCCTGACCAAGGACGGCGATAGGGACTGCCATTAACCGCTTGGCATAATTGAGGCGGGCGATATCCCCGATGCCGCTGGAGGCAAAGTAGCGAAGAATCCAGTCGTCGGCGGTCACGAGCGAAACCCCGAGCATGAGCGGGATCGACAGGCGCACCCACTCCCGAAACGCCGCGTTGCTGATGTCGAACGAAGGCCGGTAGCGCGGGCCGATGCGTGCGGCCCCGATCGCGTTCACCAGGAACGGGCCGGCAAAGCTGCCCAGCAGCGCGCCGTAAGCGAGGGAGGATATCCCCAGATGTCTTCCCGCGACTACGCCCCCGAGAATGATGAAAACGTTGTAGATGAGCGGTCCGAAGGC
>Ga0335081_10013669_pt1 | contig 13122 bp, 11 predicted proteins | sample Lox_Sample_35_FD_206713 | JGI IMG/M metagenome (GOLD analysis project Ga0335081, IMG submission 206713) | Soil microbial communities from Loxahatchee National Wildlife Refuge, Florida, United States - Lox_Sample_3.5 | ecosystem: Environmental > Terrestrial > Soil > Wetlands | place: USA...
TGTCCCTGGACGCGCTCGCGGCCGAGGGCAGGCCGCGGGCCCGGCCGCTGCTGCTGGTGCTGTCCTGCTTCGGGCCGGCCACTCCCATCCCGGCCTGGCTGCTGCAGCTGCCGCCGCTCGCGGACCTGATGACCCGGCAGGGTGAACGGCACGACCTGCGGGCCGGCCTGCAGGGCCTCTCCCACGACCTGGACCCCGACGTGCTGGCCCGGCTGCTCACGGTCAGCGCGGTCGGCACCGAGGCCCTGCTCGGTGCCGGGCGGCTGGCCGCGGCCGGGAAGCTCGCCCAGGCCAGCGAGGCCGCGGCGACCTTCCTCCCGGCCGACGATCCGGCCGCGATGACCGCTCGCGGCTACCTGGCCCGGACCCTGGTCCGCCGCGGCCGCAGCAGCGAGGCCGAGACGATCTACCGCGAGCTGCTCGCTGACCGCCTCCGGGTCCAGGGCGAGGACCACCTCGCCACCCTGGCCACCCGGCACGACCTGGCCGCCGCGCCGGGCGTGCAGGGCCGGTTCGGTGAGGCCGAGCAGCTGTACCGGGAGCTGCTCGGCGACGACGACCGGCTGCGCGGGCTGGATCACCGGGAGACCCTGGCCGCCCGGTTCAACCTGGCCCGGATGATCGGCCTGCAGCCGGCCGGTCTTCGGCGTCCCTTAATCGCCTGCATTCTGTCAGCGTTCGGCTTTAATCTGCTCAGGCGAGGGTAGTCCGTATGCGGGTTGCGGGGTCGGATTTGCAGCCGGGGAGGGCGCGCAGGCATGAGCAGTCGCAAGGCTGGCCGGGAAAATGATCGTCACAGACGGCGGTTCGCCGTGGTCAGCGGGTCACCAGGACCTCCACGCCGCCGCCAGCCGAGCTGCCGCGTTGAGCGTTAGCCGACGTGGCCGCGAGGACTGGGCAGGCTGTTAGCCTTGATCCGGGCTTTCCGTACATCGGGAAAGCATCGACATGAGCACGTTCCTCATCACCTGCCTCTACATTTTCGCCGCGTGCGCCGCGCTCGGGCTACTGCCGGCCGCCGTCCTGGCGGCCAGGGCGCGTCAGCCCGTGATGATCGTCGTGTCGCTCCTCGTCGCGGCCTTTGTCGTCTTCGTCCTCGTCGCGGCAGCCGGCGAGCTGCCCAGGCACTGAGCTGCCCAGGCACTGAGCGGGCCGGCGGCCCGTCGTCAGGCGGCCCGCCGGTAGGCGCGCACCGCGAGCGGAAGGAACACGATGAAGATCCCGGCCAGCCAGGCCACGCTCTTCCACAGGCTCGCCGCGACCGGCCCGCCGAGAGCCAGCGCGCGCATGGTGTCGACCACGTAGGTCACCGGCTGGTTGTTGGCGAACGCCTGCAGCCAGCCGGGCATCGTCGCGATCGGCACGAACGCCGAGGACAAGAACGTGAGCGGGAACAGCCAGATCAGCCCGAACGCCTGCACCGACTCCTCGTCCCCGATGGCCAGGCCGGTGAAGGCGGAGATGCAGCAGATGGCCACGCCGAACACGATCGCCAGCAGGATCATGGCCACGGCCGGCAAGAAGCCGTTGAGGAACCGGAAGCCGACCGCGTATCCCACCCCGATGATGATCAGGATCGTGACGGTCATCCGCCCGGTGTCGGCCACCAGCCGCCCGGCCAGCACCGCCGAGCGGGCCATCGGCATCGACCGCAGCCGGTCGATCACGCCCTTCTTCAGCTCCATGGCCAGCGCGATGGCCGTGCCGAACGAGGCGAACGCCGCCGTCTGCGCCACGATCCCCGGTATCAGGTAGTTGACGTAGCCACCGGGGACATCCACCGGGATCGCGCCGCCGAAGACGTACCGGAACATCAGCACGAAGATCACCGGCTGGATCACGGTGAACACCAGGTAGGCCGGCACCCGCATCCAGACCAGCAGGTTGCGCCGGGTGATGGTGAGCGTGTCGGTCACCGCCCAGCGGGCCCGCACGCCCAGGCCGGGCGAGGCGGGCGCGCCGGGCACGCCGGCCCGTTCGGCCACCGCGGTCATGATGCCGTCCTTTCCATGTCCGTGCTCCGCCGGTTCCCGGGCCGGGCGCCCCGGCGCCCGCGACGGCGCCCGCCCGGCTCCTCTTCCTCGGCCGCGTGCCCGGTCAGGGCCAGGAACACGTCATCGAGCGACGGCCGCCGCAGCGTGAGCCCGCGAGTGACCACGCCAACGGCATCCAGGCTGCGCACCACCTCGACCAGCGCGTCCGACCCGCGGCCGCCGACCCTGAGGCTGACCATGCCGCTGCCGGGGTCGGCGAGCGGCTCGCTCTCGCCGATCCTGGCGATGGCGGCCGCCGCGTCCTCGATCCGGTTCCGGTCCGGCACGGTGAACTCGACGACGTCGCCGCCGACCCGGCCCTTCAGTTCCTCGGCCGTGCCCGCCGCGATGACCAGGCCGTGGTCGATGACCACGATCTCGTCCGCGAGCTCGTCGGCCTCGTCCAGGTACTGCGTGGTCAGCAGCAGAGTGGTCCCGTCGGCCACCAGCGACCGGATGATGTCCCACATCCCCAGCCTCGACCGCGGGTCCAGGCCGGTGGTGGGCTCGTCCAGGAACAGCACCTTCGGCCGGCCGACCAGGCTGGCGGCCAGGTCCAGGCGCCGCTGCATGCCGCCGGAGTAAGTCTTGGCCGCCCGGTCGGCCGCGTCGCTCAGGTCGAACTGCTCGAGCAGCTCGGTGGCCCGGCTCCGGGCCCGGGACCAGCTCAGGTGATACAGCCGGCCGATGATCTCCAGGTTCTCCTGGCCGGTGAGCTCCTCCTGGATGGCGGCGGACTGGCCGGCCAGCCCGATCGACCGGCGGACCGCGGCCGCGTCGCGCACCACGTCGTAACCCTCGACCAGCGCCTGCCCTCCGTCGGGAAGCAGCAGCGTGGTCAGGATCCGCACCGCCGTGGTCTTCCCCGCCCCGTTGGGACCGAGCACGCCGAGCACCGTCCCGCGCGGCACGGAAAGATCGATACCGCGCAGCGCATGCACCTCACCGAACGATTTCGTCAAGCCCTCGACGAGGATCGCGGGACGCCCGCCGACGCCGTTGACCTGTGACATTCATCCTCCCGTACCGCCCCCCTATCACCATTCGCGGCCTCGCACCACGAAACTACCGGCAACGCGACGGCCCCGGCGAACCAGATACCTCCGCGCGGTCCGGTGCCGCCCGCATGGTAAGACGAGACCACGACAGCTAACTCATCGCCGGCCGGGAAGGAACTACGCAGATGCCGGACGAAACCCGCCATGAATCCGCTGATCTCGAGGACTACCAGGTCCAGGACGCGTCGGACACGCTGGAGGGAAACCTGGGCGACGACCCGCTGGACCGCGGCGTCGCGCCGCCGGAGCGGTGGTCGTCCGATATCAGGCGCGGTTCGGATGCCTACGACCAGGAATCGCTCGACCAGCAGCTCGCCGAGGAAGAGCCCGACACCGCCTTCGACCTGGACGACGAGCCGCCCGAGGACCGCGACGACGATGATGAGGCCGAGGAGTACCTCGACGGCCTCCTGCTCGATGACGGCCCGGACCCCCGGGCGGGCCGGCTGGTGGCCGAAGACGAGGGCGCCCACCCCGACGACGAGGAGGATCTCGTCGCCCGCGACGCCGGCATCGCCGGCGGGGCCGCCAGCGCCGAGGAAGCCGCGGTCCACGTCGTGGCGGACGACGACACCGACATCCGCTCCGGCGACTGACCACGCCGCTGAACCGGCGAGCGCGAGCTGTCCGTTAGGGGTAAAGAACAACCTCTGCCACCCTGATGGGAGACAATTCCGCCAGGGCCTCAGGATCGGTGAGGGGAGAGGGCGCATGCTGCCAGTCGCCGAGCTGCACGTTCATATCGAGGGGACGCTCGAGCCCGAGCTGCTGGTCAAGCTCGCGGCGCGGAACGGCACCTGGATGCCGACCCTGGACGCGGACGAGCTCCGGGCCAAATACCGCTTCGACGGGTTGCCGTCGTTCCTCCAGCTGTACTACGCCAACCTGCGGGTGCTGAAGATCGAGGCGGACTTCTACGACCTGGCCAGCGAATATCTCGCCCGGGCCGCCGCGGCCGGGGTGCGGCGGGCGGAGATATTCGTCGACCCGCAGACGCACCTGGCCAACGGCGTGCCGCTGGAAGAGCTGTTCAGCGGGCTGACGGCGGCGCTGGCCGACGGGGCCAGGGACCACGGAATCTCGGCCGGCCTGATCCTGTGCTTCCTGCGCGACCTGGGCCCGGAAGCCGCCGACGCGATGCTCCGCGCCTGCCTGCCGTTCCGGGACAGGTTCATCGGTGTCGGACTCGACTCCGCTGAGGTCGGATACCCGCCCGCGCTGTTCACCGAGGTCTACCGGCGGGCGGCGGCCGAGGGCCTGCGGCTGGTGGCTCACGCGGGGGAGGAAGGCGGCCCGGAGTACGTGCGCGAGGCCCTCGACGAGCTGCGGGTCGAACGCGTCGACCATGGGGTGCGGTCGGTGGAGGATCCCGAACTGGTGGCCAGGCTGCGCGCCGAGCAGATCCCGCTGACCGTCTGCCCGCTGTCCAACGTGGCGCTGCGGGTGGTCGGCGCGCTCGGCGACCACATGCTGCCCGGCATGCTGGACGCGGGCCTGCTCGTCACCGTGAACAGCGACGACCCGGCCTACTTCGGCGGGTACGTGGATGACAACCTGGCCGCGCTGAGCGACGCGTTCGGTTACGACGACGCGCGGCTGGCCGCGCTGGCCCGGAACTCGTTCGACGCCTGCTTCGCGCCGGAGGCGGACAAGCAGAAGTGGAAGGCCGAGGTAGACACCTGGCTCGCCCTGAGTTAGAGCCCCCGCAGGAACTTTGCCACGATCGGGCCGCAGACCGGCCCGCCGGTCCCGGCCGCGTCGACCACCAGCGCGGCGAACGCGATGTCGCCCTTGAAGCCCATCAGCCAGGCGTCCAGCTTGAGCGGCTTGGTCGTCCCGTACTGCGCGGTCCCGGTCTTGGCGTTGGTGCCGGCCGGCAGGCCCTGGCCGGCCGCGGTGCCCCTGGCCACCACCGAGGCCATCATCTCGTGCAGGCCGCTGACCCGGACGGGAGATCCGACGGCGACAGGCGCCCGGTGGCCAGCCTGATGAAGGCGGTATTGCACGATTCGGTGAACGCCTGCAGCAGGTTGCCGGGGAGCGGGTAGAGAGCCGGCTCGAGCTGGGTGTAGCGGGCCCGGCTCACGGTGAAGACCGGCTCGAAGTAGGCGGGACGGGTCCTGGCGGCGGGGCGCCGCAGAGCAGGATGGCGACCGAGGCGGACCGCTGGTAGCGCCGCTGTGGGCTCATGACCAGCAAGGTTAACCAACCCGGCGCAACTGTCGGTGGCATTCCGCCACACCGGCCCGCGAATGTGCTCCCGCTCGCCGGCGCGTACCCCGGCGTAATGTCGGTGCCCTGGGCTAGGGTCCGGCCCATGCGACTGCTGCATACCTCGGACTGGCACCTCGGCCGGTCGCTGCACCGCGCGGACCTGCGGGCGGCGCAGTCGGCATTCCTCGATCACCTGGTGGAGGTGGCCCGCGCCGAGAAGGTGGACGCGGTTCTGGTCGCCGGGGACGTCTACGACCGCGCGGTACCCCCCGTAGACGCCGTCGAGCTGTGCGAGGACGCACTGCTCCGGCTGCACGACACCGGCGCGCGCATCGTGCTGATCAGCGGCAACCACGACTCGGCCCGGCGGCTCGGGTTCGGCGGCGGCCTGCTGGAGAAGGCAGGCGTGCACCTGCGCACCCGGCCGGGGGCGCTGGCCCGGCCGGTCCTGGTCGAGGACGCGCACGGGCCGGTGGCCGTGTACGGGGTGCCGTACCTGGAGCCGGACGCGGTCCGCGGCGAGCTTCCCGGTGCCGCCGCCCGGGACGAGGTCCCCCGCGGGCACGCCGGGGTGCTCGGGCACGCGGTCGCCTGCATCCGCGCCGACGCCGAGGCCCGCCGGATCCGGCGGCGCGTGGTCATGGCGCACGGCTGGGTCAGCGGGGGAGCGGCCGGCGATTCCGAGCGCGACATCAGCGTCGGAGGGGTGGGGCAGGTGCCCGCGGAGCTGTTCGCCGGCTTCGGCTACGTCGCCCTCGGCCACCTGCACGGCCAGCAGACGCTCGCCCCGCACCTGCGCTACAGCGGCTCGCCGCTGCCGTACTCGTTCTCTGAGGCCTCGCACCGCAAGGGCTGCTGGCTGGTGGACCTGGACGCCACCGGGACGGCCCGCGTCGAGCAGGTGCCCGCGCCCGCCGGCCGGCGGCTGAGCGTACTCCGCGGCCGGCTCGCCGACCTGCTCGGCTCGGCCGCCTACCAGCGGTACGAGGACGACTTCGTGTCCGCCACGCTGACCGACCCGAGCCGCCCCGAGGCGGCCATGGACGCGCTGCGCGCTCGCTTCCCGCACGTGCTCGTGCTCGCGTTCGAGCCGGACGGCGTCGTGCCCGACCAGCGCGGCTACCGGGCCAGGACCGCGGGCCCCGACGACCTGTCCATCGCCGTCGAGTTCGTCAGGCACGTCAGCAACGCGCCGCCCACCGCGGCCGAGGAAAGGCTGCTCGCCAGCGCGTTCGCGGCCGTCCGCACCCGTGAGGCGGAAGAGGCGGCGGGCTGATGCGCCCGCACCGGCTGCGCGTGACCGCGTTCGGCGCGTTCGGCGGCACGGTGGAGGTCAGCTTTGACGGCCTGGCCTGCTCCGGGCTGTTCCTGCTGCACGGCGAGACGGGGGCGGGCAAGACCACGCTGCTGGACGCCATCGGGTTCGCCCTCTACGGCCGGGTGCCCGGCGAGCGCGGCAAGGCCAGGCGGCTGCGCTCGGATCACGCCGCGCCAGGCACCCCGACCGAAGTCCAGCTCGAGGCGACCCTCGGCGGCCGGCGGATGCGGATCACCAGGAAGCCGGAACAGGAACGCGCCAAGCTCCGCGGGGCCGGCACCACGACCGAGCAGGCGAAGATCCTGCTGGAGGAGCTCAGCGGCGGATCCTGGCGCGCCGTCTCCACCCGGATGGGCGAGGCGGATACCGAGATCGCCGACCTGATGGGCATGTCCGCCGACCAGTTCTTCCAGGTCGTACTGCTGCCGCAAGGTGAGTTCGCGCGGTTCCTGCACGCCGACGCCGGGGACCGGGCCAAGCTGCTGCAGCGGCTGTTCGGCACCGACCGGTTCCGCCTGGTCGAGGACTGGCTCGCCGACCGCCGCCGGACCACCGCCCGGGCGGTCGAGGAGACGGAAAACGAGCTCAGGGCGCTGGCCGCCCGCGTCGCCCAGGCCGCGGGAACCGAGGTCCCGGAGCCCGGGACCGCGCCGCCCCGCTGGGCCGCGCAGCTGGCCGAGACGGCCGCCGCCGAGGCTGCCGCCAGCGCGAGCCAGGTCGCCGGCTACCGCCGCGACCTGGACCAGGCCCTGGAGCTGCAGCGCGAGACGGCACGGCTCGCGGACCGGCAGCGGCGCCGCCAGGCCGCGCTGCACACCCGTGACCAGCTGGCCCACGCCGAAACCAGCGTGCGAGCACGGCGCGACGAGCTCGCCGCCGCGGCCCGGGCCGCCGAGGTCGCCCCGGCGCTGGCCGAGGCCGAGCGGACCGCCGCCGCGCTCGTCCAGGCCCGCGTGGCCGAGGAGAAGGCGAGGAACGCGGCCACCGCGGCCACAGCGGGCACCGCCGCCGCCTCGGCGCCCGGCGCCAGCGCCGCCGCGCTGCGCGAGGCCGGGCAGCTGCACCTCGAGAGGTTCGGCCGCCTGGAGGCGCTGCGGTCGGTGTCCCGGCAGGCGGACGAGGAGGTCCGGGCCGCCGCGGTGGCCCGGACCGCCGCGACCACGCTGACCGCCCAGCTCGAGGCGGCGAGTCAGGACCTCGATGCTCAGAGTCGGCAGCGCCCCGAGCTCAGTCGTGAGCGAGACAAGGCGACCGAGGCCGGACGGGAGCTGCCCACCGTCCGGGCTCAGGCCGACCGTTACCGCCGCGCCGCCGACGACGCGAGCGCCCTGGTCAAGGCCCTGGCTGACAAGAACCGACAGGAGCGGGCCTGGAGCAGCGCGAAGCTCGATGCGGCCGAGCTGATCATGAAGGCAGCGCGGCTGCGTGAAGCGCGGATCGACGGCATGCGCGGCGAGCTCGCCGCCACCCTGGTCGATGGCACCCCATGCCCGGTCTGCGGCGCGCTCGACCATCCCGAGCTGTGCGAGCTCCAGGGCGAGCGAGTGACCCGAGAGCAGGAGGAAGCCGCGGATGCCGAGGCGGTGGCCGCAACCGAGCGGGCCGAGTCCACAGGGACGAGGCTCGGGGCCGCCGACGAGCGTGTCAATGACCTTTCCGCCCGGCTGCGCGAGGCCGGGTTCGCGGACGCGGCTGACCTGCCCCAGGCTGAGGCGCGGCAGCTCGACGCTAGCGCGCGCGACCTGGCGGCCCGCGCCGGAAGGCTGGCCGCAGCCGCGGCTAGCCTCGCCGACGTGCAGGCCGCGCTCGACGCGCTCGACAGGTCCATTGCGGACACCGAGAAGCGGCTCGTCGAGCTGACCGAGCAGCGCGACTTCGAGCTGCGCCAGGCTGACCACGCCGTCCAGCGCTCGGCCGGACACCGCGAGTCGCTGCTGGCCCAGCTCGACGGTCACCCCGACCTGGACGCGGCGCTGGCCGCTGCCCGCGCCGCGGCCGAGGCGCTCACCGCAGCCGCCGACGCAGCCGACACCACCGCCCGCGCTGCCGTGGACGCGGTGCGGGCTGGGGACCTGGCCGCCCAGGCTGCGGCCGAGGCCGGCTTCGACGGCCTGGACGCGGTGCGCCAGGCCGTGCGGGACACCGCCTGGCGGTCAACGGCCGATCAGGCCATCCGCCAGCACGAGGCCTCGGCCCGGGCTGTCGCCGGGTTGCTGGCCGATCCCGACCTCGGCGTGACCCTGGACCCGCCCGCCGACCTGACCGGCGCGCAGGTGGCGGTCGAAGCGGCCGGCAAGGCCCACGACGACGCGGTGGCCGCCTACGACCGCGCTGCGTACAAGGCCGAGCAACTCGCCGATCTCGCTCCCCAGCTCACCGCGCGCCTCGCCGAGCTCGAGCCGCTCGCCGCCAGCGCGGCCGAGGCCCGCAGGCTGGCCGACCTCGCGGCCGGCGGCGGCGCCAATACGCTCAAGATGACCCTGTCCTCGTTCGTGCTCGCCGCCCGGCTGGAGGAGGTGGCGGCCGCGGCCAGCACGCGGCTGCTCACGATGACCTCCGGCCGCTACTCGCTGGTCCACACCGACGCCCGCCGCGGCGCGGGCCGGTCCGGCCTCGGCCTGCTCGCCTGCGACGGCTGGACCGGCGTGGATCGCGATACCAGCACGCTGTCCGGCGGCGAGACGTTCCTGGCCAGCCTGGCCCTCGCCCTCGGCCTGGCCGACGTGGTCACCGCCGAGGCGGGCGGCACCAGGATCGAGGCGCTGTTCGTCGATGAGGGCTTCGGCAGCCTGGACGAGGACACCCTGGAAGAGGTGATGACCGTACTCGACGGCCTGCGCGAGGGCGGCCGGCTGGTCGGCATCGTCAGTCACGTCGCCGAGCTCAGGCAGCGCATCCCCGCTCAGATCCGGGTGCGCAAGGGCCAGGCCGGCAGCCAGCTGACCGTCCGCACTCAGGTCAGCTAGGCCACTGCGGCGGGTTGGACGAGCGCGGCGGGCCCGGCGCACCATGGGGGAGTGCATCCGGTTTCCTGGTGGGGCGGCCTGAGCCCCCGTCGGCGGGTGCTCCTCGCGGTCCTGGCCCTGGTCGTGGTGGCGGGCGTGGTGGCCGGTACAGTGCGCGCGCTGGCCGGCCAGCCCGCCGTCCCGTCCGCGGACGCCGGCCGCCCGGGTGCCGTGCTGCTCGTGCCGGGCTACGGCGGCAGCACCACCGCGCTGGACGTGCTGGCCGGCCGGATCGCGGCGGCGGGCGGCCACGCTACCGTGATCAGGCTGGCCGGCGACGGGACCGGTGACCTGCAGTTCCAGGCCAGCGTGCTGAACGGATACGTCAACCAGGCGCTGGCCAGGGGCTCGGGCCCGGTGACCGTGATCGGATACTCGGCCGGGGGCGTGGTGGCCTGGCTGTGGGACGTCCAGTACGACGGCGTGGTCAAGGCCCGGCGGATCATCACGCTGGGCTCGCCGCTGCACGGAGCCGACCTCGCCGCCGTCGGCGCGGCCGACGCGCCGGGCGCCTGCCCGGCCGCGTGCGAGGAACTCGTCCCCGGCAGTTCCATGCTGCACCGCCTGCAGGGCACCGGCTCGGCCACCCGGCCGCCGTGGCTGTCCCTGTGGACCACCGATGACCAGGTGGTCCAGCCGCCCGATTCGGCCCGCCTGCCCGGCGCGGTGAACGTCCCGCTGCAGTCGGTCTGCCCGGGCGTCTCGATCGGGCACGGCCAGCTGCCCACCGACCCGCTCGTCGTCGGCATCGTGCTGCGGACCCTGCGCAGCGCCGCGCTCAGCCCGCCCCGCCCCGCCGACTGCCGGTCGCTTCAGGCGCTCGGCGGTTCCGGTTCATAACCAACCCGCCAGCGCCTTCATCTCCGGTATAGCCTGCCGCAATATGTCGCTTCGCGATATAGCTGCGACCTTCGCGGCACGGCATCTAGCAGCTACATCTCCAGCTCCGGCGGCATTAGCCCCTGGCTGCTAAATATGACATCTTGCCTCACGGGCGACGTTCGGACCGTTATTATCGCGGACGGATGTGAAGTCGGCATCCGCCCGTGTCCGCCGCCCACGGGAATCCAGCAGGTCGCCTCATGCCGGGCGTCTCGCCTCCTCGAGTTGGTGTCAAGGGGAAATATGAGACGGAGATTTCTGCACGCTATTAGCGTGACGACCGTCGGGCTTTCGATCATGGCAGGCGCCGGCCAGCCGTTCCAGGTGAGCACCATGCTCGGCGGCCTCTGAGCCAGCCGGAACGGCTCACGCGGTGATGTCCTTGGTGGAGAAGTTCGCCCACGCCGCGGCCAGGAACACCACGACGTACGCCGCCTGGATCCCGAACCCCCGCTGGATATCTCGCCAGAAGACGGGCTGCCGGAAGAAGTCGATCCAGGCCAGCCAGTACCGGGTCGGCAGGTAGGGCTGGATCACGGTGGCCGCGTTGAGCGTGACCAGCACCTCGCTGGCCACCAGCGCGGCCAGCGCGCCTAGCGCCGAGCCGAGGGCCGAATCGGTGATGGTGGACAGGAACAGCGCGATCGCGGCCACGCCGAGCATCGACACGGTGATGAAGGCGATGGCTCCCGCGATCCGTTCGGTCAGCTGGAGCAGGCTGAGCGGCGCGCCGGACAGCGACGTGACCGCCCCGCCCGCCGCCAGCCCCGCGGTCGGCGCCTGCCCGGCCAGCCCGCCGCCGACCGCCCCGCCGCCGGCCCCGGCCACGCCGCCGCCCGGCGCCTGCCCGACCGCCGCGGCCTGGGACGGCCCGAGCAGGAAGACGCCGGTGGCGTAGGCGGTGAACGTCACCGCCAGCACCACCACCAGCACGTAGACGATGACCGAGATGAGCTTGGCGACCAGCAGCCGGGTCCGGCCGACCGGGCGCACCAGCAGGTAGCGGAGCGTGCCCCCGGTGGCCTCGCCCGCGATCGAGTCGCCCGCCACCACCGCCACCGCGACCGGCAGGAACACCGGCAGCACGAGCGCCAGCGCGGCCGCCGGGTAGAGCGCGCCGTCCTGCAGTACGGCCGACAGGAACGCGCTGCCCTGGCCGGGCGGCGGGACCAGGTGGGTGACCGTGATGAACACCGCCACCACGAACGGCAGCGCGCAGGTCAGCACGACGCTGATCCAGGTGCGCGGCCGGCGCAGCAGCTTGACCAGCTCGACCTTGATCATGAGACCTGATCCGAGCCGGTACCGGTCACCGCGAGCACGATCTCCTCCAGCGTGCGCTGCTGCGGGCCGATCGAGCTGACCCGCAGCCCCGCGCCGACCAGCCGCGCGTTGAGCGTGGCCGCGTCGTCGCAGCGGACCAGCAGCCGCTGCCCGTCCCGGTGCTCGACGTGGCCGTCGAGCAGCGCGGCCACCTGGTCGGCGTCGGGGGTCTCCAGCACAATCCGGCCCGTCGGCGCGCGCAGCATGGTCAGGTGGTCCTGCAGGACCAGGCGCCCGTCGTCCAGGACCCCGACCCGGGTGCACAGCTGCTCGACCTCGGCCAGCAGGTGACTGGACAGGAAGACGGTCACCCCGGCCTCGTTCAGCCCGGTCAGGAGCTCCCGCAGGTCCCTGATCCCGCGCGGGTCGAGACCGTTGCCCGGCTCGTCCAGGACGAGCAGCCGCGGCCGGCGGATCAGCGCGGCGGCCAGTCCGAGGCGCTGCCGCATGCCCAGCGAGTAGGCCTTGACCGGCCGACGGCCGACCCCGGCCAGGCCGACCTGCTCCAGCGCCTCATCGACCCGCTGGCGGCGGGTGCGCCGGGCGGCCCTGCCGCCCGGGCCGGCCGCGTCGAGCAGCGCCAGGTTCGCCCGGCCGGACAGGTGCGGATAGGCGGCGGGTTCCTCGATCAGCGCGCCGATCTGCGGCAGCACCTCGTGCGCGCGGGAGGGGATCCGGCGGCCCAGCACCTCGATCTCGCCACTGGTGGCGTAGACCAGGCCGAGCAGCATGCGGACCAGCGTGGTCTTGCCCGAGCCGTTCGGGCCGAGCAGGCCGTACCGGTCGCCCTCGCGGACGTCGAGATCGACCGACCGCACCGCGGTGACGGCACCGTACCGCTTGGTCAGGGCCCGGGTGATGATCACGGCAGGGCGACCAGTTCGGTCAGGCCGGTCGCCGCCCGTTCGAGCAGCTGCGGGCTCACCGTGCCGGCCAGCAGGAAGGTGAAGAACCACCCGGGCGGCCGGACGACGATCGCGTTGATCAGCGGCGCGCTGATCTCGGCCCCCGCGCCGCCCGCTAGCACCAGTGGCGTTCCCCCGGCCGAGACCACGTCCGGGACCAGGTTGCGGCCGGCCGACCCGCGGACGGCGAGCACGACGAACGTCGTCAGCCCGCCCCCGTAGGCCCCGATCGTCTCGAATCCCGGCTGTACCGGGAGCCGGAGGCGGCCTGCCAGCTGAGCGGGCAGGGCCACCAGCGCCAGGTTCCTTAGCGCCCCGGCCAGACTCCCGGCACTGGTGACGGTGAACCCGGTCCCGGACGCGCGCGTCGGCGTCAGCACCCGC
>Ga0335081_10013670_pt1 | contig 13122 bp, 12 predicted proteins | sample Lox_Sample_35_FD_206713 | JGI IMG/M metagenome (GOLD analysis project Ga0335081, IMG submission 206713) | Soil microbial communities from Loxahatchee National Wildlife Refuge, Florida, United States - Lox_Sample_3.5 | ecosystem: Environmental > Terrestrial > Soil > Wetlands | place: USA...
GTCTTTTTGCATACTCAGGATCAGTACTTTTACGCCAGGATTGATCGCCTTCACTTTCGGGATCGCCGAGATTCCTTGGAAATTTGGCATGGAGGGATCGAGAATGACCATATGGGGAGCTAAATTGCTCGAACTCAGCAGAGCAAGAAGTTCAGAACCATCTGCCGCCTCCCCGACAACCTTCAGGTCAGATTTTTCTTCCAGAATCCTTTTCAGGCACTCCCGGAGAGGAGCATGATGATTTGCAAGGACAATGCGATAAGGGACCATTAAAGTTCTTTCGTCAGTTAACGCTTTTGCTGTAACAAAGTGAGTATTCGAGTTCAATCCACAGAAATAGCTATGAAATGGAGTAACTAAGAATTGCAGTTCAAACGCAATTGGCAAAAAACTGCCCGGCCAGGCATTCCGTTATCAATCTTGTAGCCCCCGCCATTATTTATACCGGCAGATCTTACTTACTGAGAGTATCGATCACCCTGCTCTGGGAGTCCAGGATAGTGAGATCGATCGCCATACCGCCATCCAGGCGGTGAGCAGCGCAGCTCAGTCAGGGGTCGTAGGAGCGTATGGCCATCTCCACTCTGTTCAGGATTCCCTGATCGTACTTGCCCGCTTTAATGGACTCCTTGGCCGCCTGGTTCACCGAGAGATTGATCGCGGCGTTGTTGTGGGTCGTGCCCACAATCAGGTTCACCTTAGTGATCAGGCCGTCATTGTCGCACTCATAATCGTGGATCAAGGTGCCCCGGGGGGCCTCCACGCAACCCACGCCCCGGCCCGCTTTGGCCGTGACTGGTACCCGGATATTGGTGCTGGTGATCTCCGGGTCGTTGAGGAGTTGAACCACGGTTTCCGCCGCCTGCAGGAGTTCGATAAGACGGGCGTAGTGGTAGAGCAGCGTATAGTGGGCCGGACGTCCAAAGGCAGCCCGGAACTCCTCTAACTCCGCCTGGGCCAGGGGGGTTGCCATCTTGTCGGCCACGTTGATTCGGGCCAGACAGTTGGTACGGTATACCCCTACGGGGCTCTCCAGTGACAGATTGAGTTTGCCCCACTTCTTGGCGTAGGGGAACTTTTGATAGGACCAGGGCGCCACCCATTCGCCGATGTTGTCGAGGTACTGGTCGTAGATAAAATCTTCGTAGGAGCCGTCCGGCTTCATCATCCGGAGCTTGCCGTCATAAAACTCGAGCGCCCCATCTTCCCGCACGGTGCCCAGGTAACCCACCTTGATGACGCCGAGGGATTTGATCGTATCCATGTACTTCGGGAAGACATTTTCCTTAGCGAACTTGATGGAGAACTTGGCGAATTCCAGCAGCTCCTGAGCCGATGGGAGCATCTTACCCCGTTCGGCTTCGGGGAAGGGTCTGCTCACCCCGCCCGGCACGGAGAAGGTGGGATGGATGGACCGACCAGCAAACCCCTCAAGCATCTGGGCCCCCAAATGACGCATATGGACCACCTTCTTGGCTATGTCCGGAGCGGCCTGGAGGATACCCACTACATTTCGCACCGAATAGTCGGCATCGGGACCGATGACAAAGTCTGGAGCCGCCAGAAAGTAAAAATTTAGGATCTTATCGCTCACGTAAGCGATGTTCTGCATCAGGCGGCGCAATTTCACCGCAGTCGGTGGCGGTGTAACGCCGAAGCATTTATCCGTCGCTTTACTGGAGGCCAGATGATGGGCCCAGGGGCAGATTCCGCAAATGTGGCAGACCGTCCTGGGCATCTCCTCTACGGGCCGACCCTCACAAAATTTTTCAAAGCCGCGCAAGTTTTGGACATGAACCTTGGTATCAACAACATTGCCTGCATCATCCAAGGTGATAGCTACCCTGCTGTGGCCTTCGATCCGGGTTACTGGCTGAATGTTGATTACTTTGCTCATGCGTTTTACCTCCTCATTTCGCCGGTCGAGCCGGCAGCACCTTCAGGTTGCCGTGCCCGCCGATATAACGGTTCATTATGGCCCGTCGATCCAAAATCGATTTAGGGTCCAGCCCCACTGAGGTCAGGGCATTCATCATATCCACCAGGGGCTGGGCTCCTTTCCGTATGGGTCCGAAACAGCCCCGGCAAGGGGTACGGGCCGTAATACACCGGGGCACCCCGGTTTTGCCGGCACAGCCTGCCAATGTCACCGGCCCCATGCAGAGGTAACCCTGCTCGTTGATACAGCGCATCTTATCCAGGTCCTCTTCTGGGTTAAATTCCATGTTCTGGAGCCAGCGCTTAACCGGGCCGCCGCCTGACTTCTTTTCCCGAATGACCGGACAGGTGTCGCACACGCTCCGCTCAGGCAGGCTCCAGGAGGTCTTGCCCTGGAGCAGGCCGGTGACGGCCTCGGCAATCCAGTCGGGATGGGGAGGACAACCGGGGATACTGATGTCCACCTTGACGACTTCATCCACTGCAGTGCAGGTGGGAGTCCATTTGGGCACATTGGGATCTTCCGGGTTAGGGAAGGGATCAGTAGAAGGGCTTTGGCGAAATACCTTCTCAAAAACCTCTTCATTTTTCCACATGTTGGCATGGGCCGGTACCCCACCAAAGCAGGCGCAACTGCCCAAGGAGATGAGAAACTTGGTCTTTTTCCGGATCTCCTGTAATTCGTGTTTCTGCTCTTCGTTACGGACGCCGCCGGACACGATGCCCACCACGGCCTCAGGAACCTCCATGGCCGTCCCCTCGCCCAACTGGCCAAAAAACTTGTGATCTATCAGAGCCGTGATGTGGACAAAGTTTAATTGGGGCAATAGGTCCACCAGGGGGTCTCCAATATTGAGAATGGAAATCTCGCAACCGGAGCAGGCGTTCAACCAATCTTCCACGACATTTACCGCCATATGATTACCTCCTTTGAAATGAATATGCCGGACTCAGCTCTCAAACTGCTGCCTAACCTGATCCTTCTGCCATTGCCGAACGTGGTACGATGCAAAGAGAGTTGGCCTTCTCCTTATCTGGTGAGAAAAATGATCCTTTGCTAAAAGGGTCTCGTAAAGCACCCTTGGAGGTTTCCCTCCAACTGATACTCCCCTTGTACCAAGGCGGGTAACCGGTATCAATCCCCAGGAATAACTATTTTCAGATAGTTAGAAATAACTATAAGGAACCAGCGAGCCGGAACAGCCGGAGCGGCTTGAAAGGATAAATCAAATATAACCCTTCCGGATGGCGTATTTGACGAGATCGGTGGCTTTGTTCAAGTTCAGTTTCTCCATGATGCTCGCGCGATGATTATTCACGGTAAAGACGCTGATGAAGAGAAGAGCGGCAATCTCTTTGCTCGATTTTCCTTCGGCAATCAGCTTCAAAACCTCTCTCTCGCGGGAGGTCAGTGGGTCAATTTCAAAAATAGCTTTTCCATCTGCCCTGCCGATCTGTACCAAATCATCGACGACGTCCTCCGAGAAGTAAGGGGAGATGTACGTTTTGCCTTGCTGAACCTTCTCGATCGCAGAAAAAAGCTCTTTATCTGCATCTTCCTTAAGCAAATAACCCTTAGCGCCGGCAGAGAGAGCCAAGTAGAGATATTCCTTATCTTTATGCATCGTCAAAATCAATACCTTGACATCGGGATGGATTTTTTTGATCTCATGAATTGCTTCGATTCCCCGGAGATTTGGCATGAAGATGTCGAGGATAACCATGTGAGGCGTCACGCGGCTCAAGAGGTTGAGGAGATCGAGACCATCACTCGCTTCCCCAACAACCTCCAGACCGGCCATTCCTTCAAGAATTCTCTTCAGACCCTGACGGACCAGGACATGATCATCGGCCAGCACAATACGGTAAGGTGTCACGACTCAGGTTACTCCTCTCTGAATGGGTATACTCAACGTGATTCGAGTTCCTTTTCCTTCTTCAGTCCATAGATCAAGGACTCCTCCTACGATTTGGACCCGTCCCTTCATCGTCGCCAAACCCAAACCTTTTTCTTCGGGACTTCTCGTAACAGCCCCCTCTTCATCAAACCCTATCCCGTCATCCTCAATGGAAAATAGAACCCTATCGCCCTCTTCGTGGATCGTGATAGACACGTTCTTAGCCTGAGAGTGCTTCCCTATATTCGTGAGGGCTTCCTGGACGGTTCTGTAGACGACGACGTGAGAATCCCGTGGAAGCGAGGAATCGATATCGATCATGTTCAGAACGACTTTGATCGTGTAATTCTTAGCGAAATTATTGATCAGCCACCGAAGGGCTGCCGACAGCCCAAAATCCTCGAGGATGGTGGGGCTTAAGTCCCTTGAAAGGCGACGGACATTTTCAATGACCTGGTCTATGTATTGGATACCATACTCACATTCCTGCTTGAGCTTTGTCTGGTGCTCCAAAAGATCCTTTTCGATAAAATTCAGTCGGAGTTTCATGACTGTCAAGGCTTGCCCTAATTCATCGTGCAGTTCCCTGGACATTCGCTTTCGCTCCGTTTCCTGAGCCGTCAAGAGTTGGGAAGAGAGATCTCGAAGCTGCTTCTCTGATTCTTTTAGCGCCTCTTCCGCTCGTTTAAGGTCTGTGATGCCGGTGACGACAGCAAAGCTGCCTTTAAACTGGCCACGTTCATCAAAAATGGCTTTCGGGGATACGAGTGTGAAAATCGCCTGCCCATCCTTCTTTAGCCATGCAAGTTCGTAAAATTCACGCTCTCCCCTTGTTCGTCTGGTCACTTGTTCTTTATAGATTTTCTGATCGGCCTCGCTTAGGAAGTTGGTAACCGGTCGCCCAATCATTTCATCTCTTGAGTATCCCAGCATTTCGCAAAGCCTGTCGTTCACATAGGTCCAAAGACCTTTTTCATTTTGCACCCCCAGGCCATCATTCATCGTCTCGACCAACATGCGATAGCGTCCCTCACTTTGCTGGACTGCGTTTATTTTCATGCGTTCATTACGGATGATGAATGAGCAACCCATCGCAAAGGCTAAAACAATGATCCCCAGAAGGATCAGGTGGTCGCCCAGACTTTTTTTCACAAAACCTGTCACCGTATCATAGGAGGTGTTCACTACGACAACCCAGGAGACATTCTCGAACTCCATGGGGGCAAAAGCGGCGATCTTCTTCGGATGGCTCCTTATTTCGTAGTCTGCGGTGCCTTGCCTTTTTATTAAAATCTCTTCAACGTAGTTAAAAGAAATGTGACACTGACGGCAGTCTTCCCCTCTTTGATATATATTTCGGAGCACCATCTCCGGATGATCGGGCTGAAAAAGAAGCGTCCCATCTTTGTCAATAATCCAGACTTGGTCAAGATTCATTTTGGGGTCTATAGAGCTTAACTGACTGGCAAGAAATTCTTTCATATCTAAGGCAAAAGTAAGGGCACCATCAAATTTTCCTTTTGGCTCGGGACGCTTGGAATCTGAAACCTCTTGATACAAAGGGATGACGAGGGTGAACGTGAGAGATTGGGGTTCAAGAAAAGCAGGGATGAGTGAGATTTTGCCCCTGTTCTCGCTTTTTTGTGACCAGAGAAAGAATGGACTTTCGCTCCTTTTCAAGCCGATGGTATTCGGATCTGTGGAATAGACGACTGTCCCCAGTTCATTGTACAGGGAAATCGTTTTTACAAAAACTTTCTCTATTTGTTTGGCGTAGGCTTGAATATCCAATCTCTGCTGCTTCACATCTCTCCTTTGAAGAGATGCAAATGACGAGAGAGCTCTGAGGCCTTGTGAACGAGCCTGGATAAAGAATCGGATCTGGTTCGACAGATGTTTGGCGTAAGAGAGTTGATGCTCCTGAAACTGAGAGAGGACCTCCTGGTTACCCTTATAATGAAGGTGAAAAGTAAGCAGGGAAACGACAGTTAGCAGAAAAGCCGTCAATGTAATAAGAACCCAGTTTCGTTTCATCTTTCTTCTGAGGATAGGGGAGAATTTGCCAATTAATGTTTGTTCTGCAGGAAATCAGTTTATTCTTCCCTTCTAAGCGGATCAAACTTTTAAGCTACCCAACCCCGATGGCAGACGTTCTTACCCCATTATAACGTCTGTAGATTTTTCTCGCCACGCGACGCTGTGGATCACCTTCGGCTTGGCTGACGCAATCGCCAAAAGGGTGCTGAATCGCTCAGTAGGGTGGGTCAAAAAGACCTTGAAGGCATCTCAATGGCTTTATGCAGGCACAATGATTCATATTGACCGAATGAATCGCCCGACTTTGGTCCGTTTTGAACTAAAAGGAACTCTTGACAGGGATAAAGCTTGATCGATGAAAGATGATAGGACACGGGTTCGATGGTTCATTGTACCCTAAGCTTCTTAACGGCTCTCTTTTAAAACGGCTTCAATAATGGCTGGGATTTTACTTTTCACCTCGTCGCTCAACTCCATGCCCCAGTCCAGGACTTTCGGTTCGACTCCAAAGATCACCGTATCCATTTCAAGTCCTTTCTTTTTTACCATGTCCAGGGTTTCTATAAGGCCGATCTCATGAAGGGAAATGGGACCGTCTTCGGTCGGCAGCAGATCTTCGGGCCGACACTTATAGATCGTGCCGGGGATTCCTTCTGCCTTCGTGGCATCGATAACGATCAACTTTTTTACTCCATCTAAATACGAAATCAAATCCATCGTGGAAGTTCCGATATCGAGCAATTCAACGTGATCCGGAAGTTCCAACGCTTTCATCCTTTCGATCACATGGACACCAATGCCTTCGTCGCGGCAGAGAAGGTTTCCGATGCCAATAATTAAGATTTTATCCATAAGCGTTTAAGCTGTTTGTAAAATAAAGAGGCTGCTGGAATCAATCCAGCAGCCTCGCCATCGCATTCTTCTGAACAAAACTTAAATCACCTTGAACTCATAGGCTTTCTTGGTTTCAGCGTGCAGCACGTGCACGGAGCAGCCCAGTCAGGGGTCAAAGGAACGAACGACCCGAACGATATTGAACGGGTTTTTGATGTCTGGAACGGGTGTTCCAACAAGGGCCTCTTCAATCGGGCCCCGCTTGCCTTTGTCATCCCTCGGAGAAGCATTCCAGATCGTGGCCGCCACCACCTGGTAATTATCGATCTTTTGATCCTTAATCGAAATCCAGTGTCCCAGGGCACCCCGTGGGGCTTCGGTCAGCCCGAACCCCTCTGCTTCCTTGGGAATCTCAACCTTTGTCCAGGAGGGAGCTCCTGGTTTGAGCTGGCCAATCCATTTGTCCATCGCATCGGCCACTAATTTGCACTCTTCAGCCCTTGCAGCGATCCTTCCGAGGATTGAAAAGGCTTTGTCTCCAAGATCTCTGAAACGAATCTCTTTATTCGAATCGATGCCCAGGAATTTGTTGGCGTTTTTACTTAATACGGGATTGGTCACCCACATCCTGGCCAGCGGTCCGCCTTCATGAGGAAGCTCGCGATACCTTGGGGCCTTGACATAAGAATAAGCACCTTTTTTCTCAGGAACCCAGACGGTCTTCCCTTTGCTCGGATGGAGTCCGGTCGTCGAGTCCTCATAGTTTGAATATTTGACATATTCCCGAATCTGCGTCTGATCCAAGGGTAGGTCCTTACCCTGAGTATAGGAGCCTGGTTTAAGGAGGAAAGTTTTCTCATCATCATCCAACGGAAAGACACCGAAGGAGACGAGGTTTTTGCAACCTATGCCGACACCGAAAAGATCCTTGTATGCTCCAGCCACAAGATAAACCGTCGGGAGGTAGGTCGTGTCGATGAACTCTTGGATCTCTTTGAGTCTCCATTTCAAAGAGACCATCTTATCCACAGACGGAATCTCGGTGGCTCCTCCTGCCACTATGCCATACGCAATGGGCGCTTTCCCTCCGAAGAGAGCAACCATCTGATGACATTTCTGTTTGATGTCCAAGGCCTGAAGATACTGGCCAACCGCCACTTGATTCGTTTTAGGGTCAAGCCTGTAATCTCCTTCATATCGAGGGATGAAGGGTTGTGTATCAGGCCCCTTCACATAGTCAAGAGCGACCAAGTGGTAAAAGTGAAGGATGTGTGACATCAGGTAATCCGATCCAAAGATCAGATTCCTAATGATTCGGCCATTGGTAGGCGGTTTAATTTTAAAAGCATTATCAAGGCATCGCACGGATGCTGTTCCATGGGCAGTGGGGCATACCCCGCAAATTCTTTGAGTAATCTGGGATGCATCTCTGGGGTCTCTTCCTCTCAGAATGTTTTCGATGCCTCTGTACATGGTCCCCGATGATTTCGCATCGACTACCTTTCCGCCTTCCATATCCACCTCAATTTTGAGGTGACCTTCAATCCTCGTTACCGGAGAAATCGTCAATTTTGTCATCCATGTCACCTCCTTTCTTATCCAGTTGTCTTGACATACATGGGTGAAAAGTTATCCGGCCATCCCGGCTGCGTACATCCTAAGCAGAGGGAGTTATGGACACACCAGTTAACGTTGTTGTTCCATCCCCTTTTCCAGCAGTCTGCATAGGATTCGGGCCCTTTGCAACCCAGCTCCAGACGGCAGCCTACTTCTCCAAAAGATTTGGCAAATTTCTTCTCATCGTAGTAGGAACGGTAAGGACAGTTGTCGTGGACGAGGGTGCCATAAAACATTTTGGGTCGTCCGTCATCATCGAGTTCAGGAATCCCGAACAGGAGAGCGTGGGCAATGGTTCCCACAATCCAATCGGGATGGGGCGGACATCCTGGGATGTTAATGACCGGGGTTTTAACCGCTCTGCTCTTGAAGAAATCCCTTACGCTCTTCACGCCCGTGGGATTGGGCTCGGCTCCTGGAATTCCACCGAAACCACATTGACCCAATGCCAACACTGCCGCCGCCCCTTTCCCTAAATACATGGTGAGATCTGTAAAAGGAACCTCCTTACCGCTTCTTTCTCCGGAGAGGCAGCACCTTCCCTCATTGGCTGTTTCAATTGCTCCTTCGGTCACAAGAAAGTATTTACCGTAGTTCTTGTCTGCGGTCTCCCACAGGTAATCATAGGCCGTTTGTCCGGCCGAAGCCATCACGGTTTGATGGAATTTCAGGCTGATGATGTTTAGAAGCACCTCTGCAATGGTTGGATGGGTGGTATTCAGAAGGGAAACAGAACAGCCGGTACAGCCGGCCCCCTGAATCCACAGTACAGGCGGGTTTCCAGCGGCTGCCTTCTCTAACGCCGAAACGATTTCAGGGAGAAGACTCCCCGATACCGTTACTGCTACACCCGTTCCTGCGAAAACTTTCAAAAATTGCCTTCTGGTAATCGGCATGAGATATTCACCCCTTTCTCAGTTTGGTTTCTGTAGGATTGATGCAATCCCTTATGAAGACTCGTAAAGGTGTAAGGTATCGTGCACCTCCCTTCTCCTTTGATGATGAAAGAGTTGCTTCATCAATAAATTTATAGAGTTTTCATCGAGGGGCCATTGAAAAAGTTTAGTAAGGGTTACGTTGATAGGGTTGAGCATGTCAAATTGTTAGTCTAAACCTTGATAAATCTATCACAAGCTATTTTTTTGTCAAGAAAAAAATGCGGCGTGTCGAGTTCCAATTAAGAAGCTTTACCCGGTCCGATGGGTTCAGCTTCATAGGATTTTACTATTTGTCCATAGTCAATATTTGCACCAAAGGCAGCCTCAACAGCTTCTACATAGGCTTTTAGCTTGTCTGAGCTTAATTGAATCCGATCACTTAGACGCGATGATAAATCAGAAATGAAGGCTTGAGCGGTAGGTAAATCACGTTTTCCGACCCTATAAACGGGGATTAGCTTTCTATCCGAATCAAGGGCTATAAAGGTGTAGAAATCGCCCACTTCATTTGGATCGTCATTTATGGTAACATGGCGCTGTTTCTTGCCCACAAATGACCAAACTTCATCAACCTCAATATCCTTGCAGGTTAGATTACGCATGGTCTTATCCATAATCTCTTCACAGGTAGTACCGACTTTCAGCATAAGCCGCATGATGGTATCGCGGTGAACCCCGGTTTGTCGTTCGATAAGCTATTTATATGTAAGTTTCAAGAAGTTAGCAAAAATTATGCAATATCCAAGCCATGCAAAGCTCTTATTATAACACATTGAAATTGTAGATTAATTTGCTATTCTTTTTAAAAATCCCCATTAAAGAAGTGGAAACATTATTAGCATTTATGCCCGATTTTGTCACAGCCCACCATTGATGGATCATTGTGGATTTTGGATGCGAATCAAACAATTCAAATCCGTTGAATGGGTGATTTTTTCTTAATCGTCGTCTGCAAACCTCATCGATGATTGATAAGGTTTGAGCTTTTTTTAAATTAGGACACTACCTTAAGATTCACACGTTTGAGATAGAAGTTGAAAAGGGTTATTATTTGAAAACAGTAACTTCCTGGGTTCGTTAGGTCAGAGGAGTGATGAAGAAAATTCATTGGGCGATTGTGGTTGTCGCAGTGTCATTGCTGACAATCTGCCAGCAGAACCTTGCTGCTAACCTGCCCCCGGCTCAAGGGGGTGTGCTGCCACGGATCAGCCTCCCCGTCCCCAACGATCCGGACGAGAAAAGCTATTTAGGGGTTTCCGGTAGCGGATTTTTCGGGATAACCCAAATCAAGGCTGAGGTTGTCATCATAGAAATTTTCAGTATGTACTGCCCACAATGCCAAAAAATAGCGCCCGGGTTAGACGAGCTTTATCACCTCATCGAATCCAATCCAGACCTTAGAAGCAAGATCAAATTAATCGGTATCGGTGCGGGGAATTCCCGTTTTGAAGTTGAGGTATTCAAGAAAACCTACCATACGCCTTTTCCCATTTTTGCGGATAACGAGTTCGCCATCCATGAAGCCCTGGGAGATGTCCGATCCCCGTACTTCATTGTGATCAAAATCAATAAAGATGGAACTCACGAAGTAGTTCATTCAGAATTGGATAGCTTCAAAGAAGCCCATGCATTTCTGGAGTTAATCATTAAGGCTTCGGGACTGAAACAATAGGAGGATTCGTATGAGTTAAAGCGTTTTTCACCCAAAGAGAACTTGTTCGGGAGTTTCTATCGGGGCAGGGGAAAAGTACTGTCGACAGGAAGAGACGAAAGAAGTGGAAGTTGACAGGGTTATCCGAATCTGATTTAATGAAACAAAACTCAGATGAAAAAGACCCAAAGCAAAATCTCCGCTGTTATCCCTGCCCGGTATGGTTCGACTCGGTTCGAAGGAAAACCTCTTGCTGATATCCTTGGCAAGCCCATGATCCGATACGTCTATGAGGGAGTGCGCCAATCAAAGCTGATTGACGAGGTGATCGTCGCTACGGACGATCAGAGAATCATAGAGGCAGTCAAATCCTTCGGGGGAAAGGCGGCGATGACCTCCCCAACCCATTTCACCGGAACCGACCGAGTGGCAGAGGTTGCCAGGAAACTCAGATCAGAGATCATCGTCAATGTCCAGGGAGACGAACCCCTCATCAAGGGAGATATCATTGATAAAGCGGTAAGCCCTCTCCTCAGCGACGATACTCTCCAGATGTCCACTCTGATGACCAGGATAGAGGAGGTCAGGGATTGGCTCAATCCCCATATCGTAAAGGTGGTCGCAGACCAAAAGAATTTTGCACTCTATTTCTCTCGGTCCCCCATTCCGTTCCCCCGAGATCTCCAAATCGGACGGTTGCAATCCCATCCCTTTGGAACAGATAGACCTCTGCCAAAGAGAGTATTTAAACACATCGGTGTCTATGTATTCCGTCGAAAATTCCTCCTCCAATTCTCAAAGATGAAGCCCACCCCTCTGGAAAAACTTGAAAAACTTGAGCAGCTTCGGGCATTGGAAAACGGTTGGCGCATTAAAGTCGCCCTTGTCGATTATGAGCCGATATGTGTGGACACCCCTGAAGACATCCAAAGAGTGGAAGGCTTCCTTGTCTCACCTCATTGAGGCTCATCCCCCTCGATTTTTCGCGAAAATGCTTTGCGTCCATGGAAAATAATTTTAGAAAAATGCTTTTCAGAAAAATGCTTTTCTATTGACTCCACCGATTCATCGAATTATAATGCTTGGGTATCGTGCAAATTGAAAGGAGGTGGTATTGAATGAAGAAGACGGTCATTTTCACCCTCGTGCTTACCCTCGCTCTTGTAACCTTGGCCCTCGCCCTTTCCGATAAGACCAAGATGACTGTAAAGGTGGGAGACCAACTCTACGTTTGTGGCTGTGGTGAAGGCTGTCCTTGTGACACGATGTCAAGAAACCCTGGCAAGTGCACCTGTGGCAAAGACCTGGTAAAAACAAAGGTGACAAAGGTTGAGGAGGGGAAAATTACGGTTGAGTCAAGGAAAAAGCCTTTCGTGAGTGTGGCGAAATATATCTGCGATTGCGGCCCTGATTGTAAGTGCGACACAATCAGCCAGAATCCGGGTAATTGCACCTGTGGCAAAAAGATGGTGGAAGTAAAAGCAAAGGGCAAATAGGCAACAGGGTTTTGTCCGGCAATTAAGTATTTAAATGTGAAACAGGCAGGGTTCCAAAGCTTAAACCCTGCCCTTTTTTTTTGGCCGAGGGAGAACAAAGGCGGGTTGCTGAGGCCCAGACCAGCTTAACCTACTGGAAATATTTTGTATTTTCCTATTTGAGAAACCCTGACAGACCCTTTTCACATGCCCTAAAGACCTGGGCAAAAAGTTACAAACTTTCGTGCAAATGCAATTGATTTTTTTGTATTTTTAGTGTATATTTAATAATGTTAATTCGAAAAGGGAAAAAGGTCTCAACCGTGTCGAGATCCCGCCTGTCACTTTTCTTGATTCTCTTCTTTTTCCTTTTTTTTGTTTTTGCCTGCTCTATGCCGTCCTGGTTTCCAGTTAAGAAAGGACCATCTTCCGAGGCAAAAATGAAAGAATTGCAGGATAAAGAGGTAATCATCGTTGATGGTGAAAAATATGTCAAGGTGGTAAACCCGAAGGCGTCGGAGGGAAAGGATCAACCCAAATACTTGTATGTTCCCGTTAACGAATACCTCTCCAAAAAGGAAACCTTCGGAACCCCGTCCGTGCAGAAGGTGGAAGCTAAAAAAGAAACTTCCCCTGTTTCTACAAAAACACCCTCTTCTTTAGAAAAAGAGGACCTCGTCGTATCTGCAGCGAAACCGACTTCTCCGGGCTTGAAGAAAAAGGTTCTGATTCCT
>Ga0335081_10013671_pt1 | contig 13122 bp, 10 predicted proteins | sample Lox_Sample_35_FD_206713 | JGI IMG/M metagenome (GOLD analysis project Ga0335081, IMG submission 206713) | Soil microbial communities from Loxahatchee National Wildlife Refuge, Florida, United States - Lox_Sample_3.5 | ecosystem: Environmental > Terrestrial > Soil > Wetlands | place: USA...
CCTCATCAGGCTTGGCGGAGCGTCTGCGCCCTCAACCCCTCTCAAACGGCTGCTCCAAAGACGCGCTTTGTCCGGTGAATAATTCCGCGCCGTCTTCGGTGATGTGCATGTCGTCTTCGAGGCGCACGCCGAACTCGCCGCGAATGTAAATGCCCGGCTCGTCGCTGAACATCATGTTGGCGGCCAGGGGAAGCGTGTCGCCCTTCACCAGATAGGGCCATTCATGCCCGTCCATGCCCATGCCGTGTCCAAGGCGATGCGAAAAGTATGTGTAGCCCGGACCGTAACCGGCGTCGGCAATCACCTGGCGCGCCGCGGCGTCCACGGCCTGCGCCTCCACGCCCGGGCGGGCGGTGGTGAGCGCCTGGTGCTGAGCGCGATGGACAATGTCGAATACGCGGCGCATCTTGTCGACCGGCTTGCCCAGCACGAAGGTGCGGGTGATGTCTGAGACGTAGCCTTCCACCACGCAGCCGTCGTCGATCATCACAATGTCGCCCTCGCGGATGGTTTGGGGCTCGAGGGAGCCGTGCGGCAGGGCGGAATACGTACCCACATTGACGCTGACTTCGCCGGGAAAACCGAGTTGACCGTAAGCGGCGCCGATAAGCTGCTGGAGCTGGTGCTGGGTCATGCCCGGCTGAAGCGCGCGCCACGCCGCTTCGTAAGCGGTGATGGTGACTTGAGCGGCCAGGCGCATGAGCGCGATTTCGTGGGCGCTTTTGTGCATCCTGCAGCCCGCCGTCACCGGCGTGCCGCTCACGATGGCGAGCGCCGGCGCCGCCTGGGCCACGCCGTCGCTGAAGACGAATTGCACTCTCTCTTCCATGCCGAGGCGCCCGGTTGAGACGCCGCGGTCCCTCAGGCCTTGCGCCACCAGGGCGTAAGGGCTTTCGTCTTCCTGCCAGGTGCGAACGTCGGGGTTGGCCGCGAGCGGCCCGTTGGCGATCTGCTCCTCGGCGCGGCCGCGTTCGAAGGCCGGGCAGACGTAAAAGGGCTCGCCCTTGGCGGGCAGAATCAGGGCGAAAAGCCGCTCGCCGCCGTACCAGCGAAGGTTGCTGAAATACACCAGCGACGTGCCGTCCATCAGCATCAGGGCGTCGAGGCGATTCTCGGTCATCAGGCGGCGGGCGTTTTCGAGGCGGGCGCGGCGTTCGTCGGCCGTGATCGGCTTCGCCTGGTCCTTCATGGATTTGAGCGCGGCGATCGAGGGCGGCAGCGTGGCGGGTGGGCGTGGCTCTTGCTGGCCGGCCAGCAGCTCCGGTTTCGGGCTGGGAACAAACGCAGCGCCGAGTGAGAGCCCGGCGCCGGCGCCAAGTGAGCGCAGAAAGCTACGGCGAGAAGACATGCGAATCCTCCTGATGAGTCTGACCAACGGGCTCGAACGGCGCTGCCTGCGCCGCCGAGAGTCCGGAGTGTGATATTGTAGGCCCGCTATGAAAAAACATCACACTTTCTCACGCCGCTCGTTCCTGGCCCTGATGGCGGCGGCGCCGGTGGCGGCCGCGGCGCAGGCCACAAAGCAATACCCGGTGGGCCTCGAGCTCTACTCCGTCCGCAACGATCTCGAGAAGGACCTGATGGGGACGGTGCGGGCGGTGGCCAAGATGGGCTACCAGTGCGTGGAGTTCTACTCGCCCTACTACGCATGGACGCCGGACTACGCCCATCAAGTGCGCCAGGAGTTGGGCGATCTCGGTATCCGCTGCTACTCCACGCATAACGGTCCGGAATCGTTCACGCCGGACGGAATCGGCAAGGCGATCGACCTGAACCATATCCTCGGCACCCACTACGTGGTGATGGCCGATCCCGGCGAAGTGAGCGGCCTCGACGGCTGGAAACGCGTGGCGGAGACGCTGAACCAGGCCAACGACAAACTCAACGAGCACGGCCTGCACGCGGGCTATCACAACCACGATGCCGAGTGGAAGCCCATTGACGGCCAGAAGCCCATCGAGGTGCTGGCGTCGAACACCGATAAGAGCATCATGCTGCAACTCGACGTCGGCACCTGTCTCCAGGCCGGCAGCGATCCGGTGGCGTGGGTGACGAGCAACCCCGGCCGCATCCGCTCCATGCACCTCAAGGACTGGTCGCCCCAGCAGGGCTACGCAACGCTCTTTGGCGAAGGCGTGGCGCCGTGGAAACAACTCCTGGCGGCCGCCGAGAGCGTGGGCGGCATCGAGTACTACCTCATCGAGCAGGAAGGCAGCCGGTACTCCGAGATGGAAACCGCCGAGCGCTGCCTGGCGGCTTATCGCAAGCTGCGCGCTTGAAGCGCCGGCGCGGCGGGTCACTCCACGTAGCCGATCATGTAAACGCCGAGAAAGATCGCGAAAACGGACCAGAGGCTCGCTCCCCAGCGGCCCTTGAGATGTCCGGTATCCGCGGCGAGCTTGGCGGCCACCAATCCAAAACCGAAAAGCGAAAACCACAGGTGCTCGTGGCGCACCAGACTCATGGCCGCGAGCATTTGCTGCACCGCGGGGCTCGCCGCCCTGCCCGGCTGGCCCGCCTGATGCATGAGGTCGGCCATGCCGGCACCGCCGTGCTTGTGAAAGAAAAGGTAAATCGCGCCGAAGCAGCCGAGCGCGGGCAAGGCGTATTTGGCCATGAAACGGGACAACCTGCCGGCGGCGCGAAGCAACTCCACGAGCGCGATCAGGATGACCAGCAGCAGAAAGATGCGATGTTGCAGATCTTCGGCGTTATGCAGGCTGGCCCAGAAGCTCATCGGGCCCACCGGCCAGGCCTCCGGATCATTCCGGAAGAAGAGAAATTCCGCGAGGCCGAAGAGAGCCATGGGCGGAACGTAGCGCCACCAGGTGAGCCGCGGCCATTGCAGGCCCGCGATCAGCGCGGTGAGGCCCCAGAAGAGCAGAAACCATCCCGCCACGCGATGGTTGAAGGTGGACCACGCTGTGTCCTCGCACCAGGGATGAGTACTGGCCGCGTCCGCCGTCATGCCGGGCATGCCGGCCATCGCATCGGACCCGGCAGCAGGCTGCGCCGGGGCGGGCTGGGCTTCGGCGCCTGGCGATTGCGGCGCTTGGGCCTGAGCGCGGAGAGGCGGCCCGGCCCAGAAGATTGACGCGCTCAACCCGATGGTGACCAGTACCCAAAGGATTAATCGAAAGCTCCTCGTCACAACAAATCTCCCCATTCACCTGTTAGGCTACCTTGACGCGCCGGATGCAGTGGTGGCAGACGGGGCCGACGGCTCCCTCGCGATTGAGCGCGAAGGCGCCGGAATCAGGCGGCCGCGGCGCACGTCGAAGGCGGCGTCGCCCCAATAAACCCGGCTCGCGAACAGGCTCCCCAGCCAGACCACAAAGCCCAGGGCGTCGCGAAGCGGGAGCAGCCACCACTTCTGCGCGACAAGCCAGTCGCGCAGGCCCCAGGAGCCGAGCGTGAACGCCAGCGTCAGCCGCAGGACCAGATAAGCCGCAGCGAAGCCAGCGGCAATCCTCCACGATGGCGCGATGAGGGCGGCGGTGATGGCCCAGGGCAGGCCCTGGGCGAACCCGAAGCCCACGTGGCCCCACGGCTGCGAAGTTCGCGTCACGACGGCCCAGCGTAGATGGTGCCGGAAATAACTTCGAAAATCGTGCGTCGTGCACTCGGTCGCAACCGTGGCTTTGGCCAATTCCACGCGAAAACCACGCGCCGCCGTCCGGCGCCCGAGTTCGTGGTCATCGGCGGCGGCTTCAGCCAATGCCTCGAACCCGCCGATCGCAGCCAGGGCTTCGCGCCGTACCGCCATGGTTGCCCCCAAGGCGAATTTTACGCCCAGTTTTCGGGCCACCAGCACGCCGGCGAGGAATTCCGTGGTGAGGCTCAAATCCTCCAGCTCCGACCAGAGGTTGGGTTCAGCCGATCCGCGATAGAGGCAGGTGGCGGTCCCCACGCTGGGGTCGTGGAAGGTGGCGGCCACGCGGCGAAGGTAGTCGGGCTCCACGCGAATGTCGCCGTCGCTGATCACCAGCACGTTGTAACTCGCCTCGCGCTCCAGCCGGCACAATTTGTTTACCTTGTCGTTCGCGCCTTTCGTGGACGAGCCGATCACCAGCCGGATGGCCAGGCGGGGAAACTCCGCCATGAGCTTGTGGATTATCGGAATGGCAGGGTCCGCGGCGTGATCGACGCAGAAGAGAATCTCGTAGCACGGGTAGTCCTGCCGGCAGAAACTGGCCAGATTCCGATAGGTCTCGCGATACGGGCCGCGCATGGGCTTGAGAACGCTGAGGGGCGGCGTGAACGCCGGCGCGAGCTCATTCCTTCTTCGGAAAAAAGCCCACGTGCAGACGATGGCCGCGGCGTAGAAGATCAGGGGCGCCGTCGCTGCTGCCAAGATCAGCCCTCGGAGATCGATGAGGAACACCGCGGATCCTTTTCAGTCAGCTCAACGACACCAGCGCCACGCCGGCTGAAACCAGCACGATGCCCGCCCAACGCCACGGCGTGAGGCGTTCGCCGAGCAGGAATTTCGCGCCCAGCGCTCCCGCCACGTAGCTGAGCGCAGTGGCCGGTATGACGAAGCTCACGTCTGCCCACGAAAGCAGCGCCAGCAGCGAAAAGAAGCCGAGAGCGAGCAAGGCGATCCCGGCCTGGAACCAAGTTGCCCGAAAGGCGCGCCCCAGGAAGTTCAAGAGCGACCGCGGAGAAAATCTCTCCAATTGGCCAAGCCGCTTCATGGCGTGTGACACCGACAACTCGCCTCCGGAGGTGCCGAGCACTATGAGGGCCAGGCAGAGGACAGTGCGCATCCTAGCTCCAGCCCTCGCCGCTCGCCGGCGTGCGCGTCACGAGGGCCACGCCGAGGCAGATGAGGCCCACGCCCGCCCAGCGCTGGGCGCTGACCCTCTCGCCCAGCAGCCAGCGGCTCATCAAAGGCACCAGGGCGTAGCTCGCGGCTGAGACCGGCATCACAAAGCTGTAGTCGGCCCAGGAGAGCACCACCATGAAGGAGACAAGAAACACCAGCAAGCTGCCGATTCCGAGCCAGATCCAGCCGTTGCTGAACGTTTTCAGGAAAAATGCTCCTAGCGCAGCAAGGGACCACCCCCTGACGTCGCCGATTTGCTTCATCCCTTTGCCCAGGAGCACATTCCCGCTGGACGCGAAAAATACCATGGGCGCCAGCAGGGCGTAGGTTTTCCACTGCAGTGTTCGGGCAGCCGTCATGGGCGTGACTCTAGTTGGGGCCGACGCCGCCCGATGCGGGCGGAGCCGTGGGCGCTGCGATCAGAGTGCGGCGCGGCGGGGTCTTGCGTGCGTAGCGCCAGCGCTCAGCGCGCAATTTCAAAAACTCCACGCCTTCGTGGTAAAGCCGTTGCCGCTCCGCGGAGTCCCAGATCCCCTTTCGCACGATGCGCCAAATCACACGCGGGCGGAAATAGTAAGCGTCGTAAAAGCGGTTGACGGCCGCCATCATGTCTTGGCGGCTCAACCCGGGGTACTCGAGATGGGGAAGCTGGTGCCCGCCGGCGTCGGCGACCGCATCGGAGGTCATGAAGTGGTTCGCCTTGGCGTAGCTGTACAGTTCAGTGCCGGGCAGGGCGTGGGCGATCGACACCTGGATGGTCTCGGTGTCGAGTTCCTTGGCGAACTCAATGGTGCGCGCGATGGTAGCCGGGGTCTCGCCCGGCAAACCGACGATGAAGTCGCCGTGGATCAGAATGCCCGCCCGCCTGCAGTTTTTGGCGAAGGCGCGCGCCTTCTCCACCGTGACCCCTTTCTTGATGTTCTTCAGGATCTGCGGATCCCCGGACTCGAACCCCACCACGAACTTCCGGGCGCCGGCGTCCGCCATGGCTTTGAGGGTTTCGTAGTCGCTGTGGACGCGGCAGTTGCACGACCAGCGGAAGCCGAGGGGCTTGAATTTCCGGCAGAGCTCCAGCACCCGGTCCTTCCGGATATTGAAGGTGTCGTCGTCGAAGAAGAATTCCTTGGCTTGAGGGAACAGGTGGAGGGCCTGCCGCACCTCGGCCACCACGTTGTCGACGGAGCGGACCCGCCAGGCGTGGCCGGACAGGCTTTGGGGCCAGAGGCAGAACGTGCACAGGGCGGGACAACCCCGGCTGGTGTAAAACGACACGTAAGGGTAAAGAAGGAACGGCATGTTGTAACGCTCGATCTCCAAATCACGTCTATAAACTTCGGTGGCGAAAGGCAGGCGGTCGAGCTCGTCGGTGGTGAGGGGTGCCGGCGCAGGATTGTGAACCACGCCCCCGTCCCGCCGGTAGCTCACTCCGGGAATTTCGCGGAGGGGCCTTCCCCGTGCGAATTCCACCACGGCGTGGTCAAATTCGCCCCGAACCACAAAATCGATATCGGGTCCAGCCATCAAGCTTTCCGCAGGCTGCACTTCAACGTGCGGACCGACGAACGCCATCTTGAGATTGGGCCTGGCTTCCTTCATCCGGCGAGCAATGCGGAGATCGCTCTCGAAACCCACGGTGGAGGTGAAGATCACCACAAACTCGTAATCGCGGGAGATCTCGACGGTCTGCTCCTGAGTCACCCGGTGTGGCGGCGCGTCCAGCAGGCGGCTCCCCGGCAGCATGCCGGCGGCGTAACTGAGCCAGGTGGGATACCAGAAAGCCTCGGCTTCCCGGGTCGCCTGCCAGCGTGAGCCGGCGCCGCCGTCAAAGTTTTCAAAGCTGGGGGGATTCACCAGCAGAGTTTTCATTACGGAAGACATCGCGATGCCCCTTTCGCCGGCGCGCTGCGCGCTCGAACCCGTTGCCGCTCCCATTCTACTTGATGCCCGGCGATTCCCCAACGGCGAGCCGCTTGCGGCCGGCGACAGCCCGCAAACTCAAGCCGCCCGGTAGACGGCGGCCTCGACGCGGACTGGCCAACAACCAAGGGTTCACTTTGGCTGACGTTAGTGACAAATAATTCAAGCTCCAATCCCGGGTCCAGACGCCCTGCGTTCGAACAGGGCAGGTCCCGGAGTCCCACCATAGGAGTGTCTTCATGAGAAAATTGTGGTCCCCTTACTTTGCGGCGGCGGCGATGGCCCTTCTGGTTTGCGTCGCCTCGCTCCCTTTGCTCCGGGCGCAAGAGTCCTCCGAAGAGCCGGAGTCGAACAGTACCGATGTTCTCAAGAACCTCAAGTTTAGAAACCTCGGGCCCGCGGCCGCCGGAGGCCGCGTAGCGGCGGCGGTGGGCATCCCGGGCGACGCGACCACGTACTATGTGGGCGCGGCCGGCGGCGGCGTTTTCAAGAGCGTTGACGGCGGCCTGACGTGGAAGCCGATCTTCGAGCACGAGACTACGGCCTCGATCGGCGACATCGCCCTCGCTCCCTCGAACCCCAACCTGGTGTGGGTGGGCACCGGTGAAGCCAACCCCCGGAATGACGTGATCGACGGCGCCGGTGTTTTTTTCTCTCCAGACGCCGGCCAGTCCTGGAAGTTCACGGGACTTGGCAACGTGGGCCAGATCTCGCGCGTCATCGTCGATCCCTCGGATCCCAACGTAGTCTTCGTAGGCGCGCTCGGCCATGTCTGGGCCCCCAACCCCGACCGCGGCGTCTACCGCACCACCGACGGCGGCAAAACCTGGACGAAGGTGCTCTTCGTAGATGACACCACCGGGGTCTCCGACCTGGCGATGGAACCGGGCAACCCCAAAGTGCTCTACGCAGGGATGTGGCACTTCCGGCGTTACCCGTGGACCCTGGAGGACGGAGGCGATTCCACCGGCCTCTACCGTTCCACCGATGGGGGTGAGACCTGGAAGAAACTCACCGAAGGCCTCCCCAACAAGGGGCCCCTTGGCCGCATCGCGGTGGCCATCGCACCCAGCAATCCGAGCCACGTTTACGCCCTGATCGGAGCCAAGCATGGGATGCTGTGGCAGTCGATGGACCGCGGCGATCACTGGAGGGAAGTGAGCGATAATCACGCGCTCGACGTGCGGCCCTTCTATTTCTCGCGCTTCACGGTGTCGCCGGCGAACGAAAACAAGCTCTACTTCCTCTCGCTGCAGATGATGGAGTCCGACGACGGGGGGAAGACCGCCCACCCGGCAGATCGCGGCGTCCATTCCGACCATCACTCTATTTGGATCGACCCGACCAATCCCAACCGCATCTTTCAGGGGAACGACGGCGGGGTGAACCTCTCGCTCGACGGCGGCAAAACCTGGCGCTTCCTCGACAGCCTGCCCATCGAACAGTTTTACATGGTGGCGGCGGATTCCGCCGTGCCCTACACGCTCTGCGGCGGCCTTCAGGACAACAACGCCTGGTGCGGGCCTTCGAGCAATCTCGGCGGAAGAAGCGTCTCGAACGCCGACTGGTACACGGTGGCGGGTGGCGACGGCGAATACGCCGTGCCGGCGCCCAGCGATTCGAACATCATCTACGCAGACTCCCAGGACGGATCCATCCGGCGCCTCGACAAGAGCACCCACCTGTCGCACGCCGTGCGTCCGTACCTCGAGGGCGTTGAAGAGGTGAAGCCCGCCGATCTCAAATACCGCTTTAACTGGACCTCGCCGATCGCGGTGTCCAGGACCGACGCGAACGAAATCTATCTGGGTGGCAACGTGGTTTTCAAGTCCACCGATGGCGGAGCCAACTGGACTGTCATCAGTGGCGATCTCACCCGCAACGACAAAAGCAAGCAGGAGATTGCCGGCGGACCGGTACAACACGACATCAGCGGGGCCGAAAGCTACGACACCATCCTCTGCATCACCCTCGCTCCAACCGACCCGAAAGTGATTTGGGTGGGCACCGACGACGGCCAGGTGCAGGTGACGCGGGACGCGGGCAAAACGTGGAACAACACCACGCCCAACATTTCCGGCGCGCCGGAGTGGGCACGCGTCTATCAGGTTGGCGTGTCGCCTTTTGACGCCGGCACAGCATACGTTTCCTACGACGCCCATGAGCTCGGCGACCACCACGCCTACGTTTACAAGACGAGTGATTATGGGAAGTCCTGGCAGAAGATCAGCAGCGGCCTGCCGGACCAGCCCGTCTACGTGCTGCGCGAAGACCCCAACAAGCGGGGCTTCCTCGTGCTGGGCAATGACGTGGGCCTGTTCTACTCCTCCGACGCCGGAGAGCATTGGCAGCCTTTGAAGTCGAATTTTCCCACCGTGCCCGTCTATGACGTGAAGTTCAAGCAGGCGCAACACGACCTTCTGGTGGCGACGCACGGGCGCGGCCTGTTCGTCCTGGACAACATCCGCCCGCTTGAGGAATTGACGCCCGAAGTAGAGGCGTCCGATTTCCACCTCTTCTCGCCGGCTCCCGGCACGTCGTTCCACCACTGGTTCGGTGGCGGCGGGCGGGACAGCTACAGCGCCCCGAATGCGCCGGAGGGCGTGCTGATCGACTACTTCTTGAAATCGAAGCTCGAGGTCAACCCGGAGCAGCGAAGGTCGCACCAGTCGCCGGTGAAGATCGTCATCACCGACTCGAGCGGCCAGACGGTGAACACGCTCTACGGGCCGTCCGCGGCCGGAGTGAACCGCTTCGTCTGGAACATGCGTTATGAGGGCGCCAAACAGATCGAATCCGAGCGTCGTCCTGGAGAGGAGGAGCAGGGCGGTGGCGGTGGCTTCGGCTTCGGGCGCGGGTTCGGCCCGGCGGTGCTTGCTGGGACCTACCACGTAGCAGTTACAGTGAAGGGCCAGACCGAACAGGCTGACGTGCAGGTTGATCCCGACCCCACCGTTCACATCGATCCGGCCAACTTCCGCGCCCAGACGGAGGCGGCGCTTGAGGTGCGGAGCAAGGTGAACGCCCTGACCGAAATGATCAACCGCATCGACACGATGCAGAAAGAACTCGGGGCCTTTCAGGGCACCGCGCAGGCTGACCCGGATCTGAGGGAGAAATACAAGGCTATCCTCGGGCAGGCGCGCGGCCTCGACGGAAAGCTGAAGTCGCTGAAGGCTACGGTCTACAGCGCGACTCTGCAGCGCGGCGTGGGAGAAGACGACATCCACGAACTGGCGGACTTCCACTCCCGACTTCAGGGTGCGCTCGGCTTCGGCGGGTACGGCGATCCGCCCAACGAAATGCAAAAGGCGCAGGTGGCCGAACTTTCCAAGCAGCTTGACGAACACTTGAAGGCGTTCAACGAACTGCTTCGCACTGACGTGGCCAGCTACAACAAGGCCGCCTACGCCGCCGGCGCGCCCACGCTCTTCGCCGGAGAACCGGTGACGGTGAAAGCGCCCCCGAAACTGGTGGCTTCCGGAAAGTGAATGCCGCCTGGCATCCAACTGGCTTGTGGTGCCGGCTGCCAGCCTGCCAATCCCGCCAGAGATGGAGGGCGCGGGCAAGATGCCTGCACCACAAGCGCCGCTATTCTCAAAGCAGCTTGACGACATATTCGCGGCTTCGCCGGTCCCCGGGGCCGGCGAAGCCCGGACCGGCTACAGCGCGCCCGGCCGCAGACAGCATTCGCCGCGCGGAATGGGGTCGCCGTGCGGGCAGGTGCGGGGGTGATGCAGGAAGATGCAGATTTTTTCGGTGACCTCGGGGCTGAGCACGGGATCGATCTTCAGCGCGTTTTCGTGCAGCAGGTCTTCGTCAAGGCCAAAAGTCTCGTAGAACAGGCGCTCCGCCAGGCGATGACGCCGCACGGCGTAGGCGGCGCGCTCCTCCCCGCGCGGCGTCAGTTCCAGGGCTCCGTTGTGCAGGCGCAGCCAGCCGCGTTCGGCCAGCAGGTTGAAGGTGGCACGGTTGTGGGCGAACTCAGGCATAGCTTCCGTCGGCACGCCGTCCCCGTCGCCACGGGCCTTCCAAACGGCCTTTAAGAGCTGATCGAACAGGTCCTGGTCCTGGTGCACGAAAATATCAGGCTCGGTCAGCCGGCCGTGGTGCAGCTCGATGCGCCGGTCCGCCATGCGCGCTACTTCCTGGTCATGCGTCACCAGCAGCACGGTGCGGCCTTCGCGATGCAGCTCGGCGAAGAGGCTTAGCACAATGGCTTCGTTCACTTCGTCGAGATTCCCGGTGGGCTCGTCGGCCAGAATGATGTCCGGCTGGTTGATGAGCGCCCGGGCGATGCACGCCCTTTGCTGCTCGCCGCCCGACAGCTCTGAGGGCAAATGTTGCAGCCGGTCGCCCAGGCCCACCCGGCGCAGGGCGTCGGCGGCCTCCGCCTCGTCGGCAAGGCTGTGAAAGTACTGGGCCAGCATCACGTTTTCAACCGCGGTGAGATACGGCACCAGGTGGTATTGCTGAAAGACGAAGCCGATTCTCTCGGCGCGAAAACGCGCCCGGTCCGCCGCTGAAAAATCGGTGAGGGCCGTTCCGCCCACCCGCACCACGCCGCCGCTCGGGGCATCGAGGCACCCGATGATGTTCAGCAGGGTGCTTTTGCCGGAGCCGGAAGGACCCATGGCCGCCACCCACTCACCGCGATTAATCGTGAACGTGACGTTCTGCAGCGCGAGCACGCCGGCGCCATAGTTCTTCGTCAGGTTGTCGACTTCGATGAAGGCCACGGGCCTTTATTCTCCCTTCAGGCTGCGCGCGGGGTCAATGCTCCGGACCATGGAGACTGGCACCAGGGCGGGCAGCGCCGCCACCAGAAGCGCCGAAACCAGCACGGGCCCCAGCGTCCACCAGGCCGGGTCAAGGGTCACGCCGAACAAGTCCAGGCCCAGCCGGCGCGCCAGCACCACGCCGGCGAGAAAGCCCACCGCGCCCCCGGCAAGCCCGAGCGCCCCGATCTCCGTCAGAAGCAGGCCGAGCACCGTCCGGTCTGTGGCGCCGAGCGCCTTCATCACGGCCACTTCCTTGCTCCGTTCCAGCACAATGGTGGTCACGGTGGCCATCACACACAGCACGACCACGCCGACGATCAGGGCCGCGAGCGAGAGCACCAGGGCCTGAAGGGTGTGGAGGATCGCGCCCTCCGACTGCACAATCTCACGGATTGGGCGAATCTCGAGCGACGGAAAAGCCTGGGCGAGATCGCTCACCGCCGTCGTGATGGCGCGGGCGGTGCCAGGCACGCGCAGCTCCACCAGGCTGACGCTTCCAGCGAGGCCGGCGAGCCGCTGCAAGGCTTCGAGCGGCAGAAACGCCTGGTCGTCTTCGGCCGCCCCGCTCGCGACCAAGCCCGCCACATTGCAGGTCAGATTCCGGCCCGCGGTTTCCTCCGGAACCGTCACTTCCGACCCGCCCACCGTGAGCCGAATTCGATTCCCCGGCTTCAGCCCCAGTCGCTCGGCTGCGCGCGCGCCGAGCACGCAGTCACCAACCCCCGGGCCCGCCGCGTCGCCGGTGAACTTCCAGGCCGGATTGAGAGCGCGTAGTGCGGCGAAATCCGCCCCCACCGCCACCAGGCCGGTTGCCGGAGCTGGACTCGACGCCCTCGCAGGATCGGCAGACGCCACCACGTACAGCACGGGGACGGCTAGGATATTGGCGGCATCGGGCCGGATTGACTGCAGTCTGCTGTGGAGCTCAGCGGCCTTCGCGGCGTCGATCAGGCCTCCAGGGGATCGTGCGGTGCTGCTGGGAGTAGCCTCGCTGGCTAGGCCAGTGCGCGGCCGGCCGGGCGGCGATCCGTCGGCGTCGGCGGTTCCACGGCTCGCCGGTGCCACAATCACGTTGGCGCCGTAAGAGCGGAAGTCGCTCTGCATCTTGCGCTGCGCACCGCCGTAGAGATTCAGCAGGAGCGAGGCCACGGTGGCGCCCAGCGCAAGCGCGGCGAACGCCAGCAGCGATTGCGGCCGCTTCACCGCCAGGGAGCGCAGCCAGACGCGCCAGAACATTGAACGATTCAACGATTGTCTCATCGGCTCATTGATTCATTGACCCAATCAAAGCCCGCACGCCACTCGCGAAATGCCAGAGTTCACATTGATTCAATGAGTCAATCCCTCAATGAATCAACCTCGCAGCGCCCTTGCGGCTGGCACCTTGAGTCCGCGCGCCAGCGGCACGGCGCTTCCCATCCAGGTCACCAGCAGGGCCACCAGTAGAACCGCCGGAAAGAGCGACCCGTGAATGGGCGCCGGCGTTCCGAATACGATGCGGCCGAGGCGCTGCGCCAGCAGGCTCCCGGCCCCATAGCCGAGTGCCCCTCCCGCCAGTCCAATCGCCGAACCCTCGAGCAGAAAGACAGCGGCCAC
>Ga0335081_10013673_pt1 | contig 13120 bp, 9 predicted proteins | sample Lox_Sample_35_FD_206713 | JGI IMG/M metagenome (GOLD analysis project Ga0335081, IMG submission 206713) | Soil microbial communities from Loxahatchee National Wildlife Refuge, Florida, United States - Lox_Sample_3.5 | ecosystem: Environmental > Terrestrial > Soil > Wetlands | place: USA: Florida...
ATCAAATTAAGATTATGCAGTCACTTGGCAGGACAGATGGGCGGAGTATACTAAAAACGCCTTAAAAGGACAAGCATGTACGGGGGCCTATCTTAGAAATTCCGGGCGAACACAGGGGGTTCGCCCCTACGAAACCACCCTCCCGGCCCCTATATATAATGATGCAGACTCAATATATTCGTCCTTTTGATCGATTATTTCACCCCGTCTTTCCCTGAAAAATATCCGGCACGGTGGTTTTCTATTGAACCCAAATGCGCCGTTTCGGTTTAGAAATTGGTTTAATCAACTGATTAAGGTGTATAGTGGAGGGTGAGGCCGAGCGTGAACGCGACAGCCGGCGGGATCATGAGCGTGGCGTCCCGTCCATTGAAACCCAACGATCCGGGAGGCGACAGATGAAAATTACGGCCATGCTTCTGGCCAATGCGGCCAACAGTACGGGCGACGGAAGGATCAACCTGCTCGGCGCGGGGTTTGATCAATGGCCCCGGAAGCAGTTTCCGTCGAAAGCCGAAGTGACCGTATTTCTAAGAATTGAAATTCTTTCCACGGAGGCCGGGACCCACGCCATCGCGCTTGATCTGATCAATGGGGACGGCCAGGAGGTCATTCCGAGAATACAGGGCATGTTCACCATTCCCAGCGGTCCTCCCTTCTATCGATACCTGAATCTGACCTACAATCTGAGATTCGAATTTCCCTCCCCCGGTGAATATAGCTTCCGCGCGGTGATTAACGGGAGGGACGAATCGTCCTGTCCGATCCGGGCCGTTCTTATTCCGGCCGAAAGTGTTTCCGAGCCGCCGCCTCAGAACTAGCCGACCCAACGACCGGGGCGGCGGGGGTCGCCGTTTAAGCCGGGTCTATAGGTGAAATAAATTAGTTGACTTGTCCGGTATCTTTCTGTTAGATTAACGCCAGCTTTGTTTCGGGAGTTTTGAAGGTCTGATGAACCGCAGAGTCTTTCACAAGGCCCTGCGGTTTTTTTATGTCGCTTTCATAGAATCTGAAGTAAGGCGAATATTATAAGAAGGGGGGGATTAACAAGATGGCAAAAGGAAAAGTAAAGTGGTTCAATGCCGGCAAAGGCTTTGGATTCATCGAGCAGGAATCGGGCGGAGATGTTTTCGTCCATTTCTCAGCGATCCAGGACGAAGGCTACAAGTCGCTTGACGAGGGCCAAGCCGTGGAATTTGAAGTGACCCAGGGACCGAAAGGCGCCCAGGCCACGAACGTCGTTAAGATTCAGTAAACCCGACGCATAAACGAAAAGGCCTCCCGATTTCGGTCGGGAGGCCTTTTTTGTTTTCTCCTTAAATGCCGGAGGCCGCGATCAAGTCAGCGGGAAGGCCGCCGGTCGTCCCCCTCAACGATGGTCGCCGTGGTCGTCCCCCTGCCCGTGCGCTTCCTTGAACATTTGAGGGACATAATCCGGCAGGTCGTTGTCGTCGAAGGCAAACACATAGAACTGGTTCGGGTTGGCGATCATCCCGCGCGTCGGATCGCCCGGGAGTTTGAGCGGATCGGCGATGACGGCGAGGAAGTCGTTGTCGTTGGCGACGTACAAGGTATGCTTGGTCACGCCGTTGACGACCACGTCCTGGCCGAAGGTCACGCCCTCCAGCTTGGACGGGATCAAATAGCTGTCGATGCCGGCGGCATCGAGCTTGGCCACCACGTCGAGGAACAGCGTCTTGCCGACGGCAAAGCTTGACAGGTCCCCGCTCAAGGCGGTCACGTCCTGGACGCCGTTGAGATCGATCAGGAACAACTCCTTGACCTTGGCCGCGGAGGCCGTATCGGTGAGCAGGGGCGTATCGGCCATGCCGTTGCCGTCCCGTTCGTCCACCAGGAACTGGTGATTGTTGACGGCCACGATGTCGCTTACGCCCGATCCGTCCGTGAGAAGATAGGCGTACTCGTGGACCGCGCCGCTCTTGATGTCGATGGCGACGATGCGCAGGCTCTTTTTCTTGTCCTGTTCCAGGTTGGCTTGCATGATCCCCACGAGCGTCTTGCCGTCCGGCGTGAGCGCCAAGCCCTCCATGCCCTTATTGGCGATCCGGCCGATGGTATTACCGGAAATCTCCGCGGCGCCCTGGGAGCTCAGATGGCTGACCGCCAGGTTGTCGGGAAGGGCGAAGGACCGCACGCGCTTTCCGGTCGAACGGTCGAATTGGTAGACATAGGGGCCGTATTCGTCGGAGATGAAGACGCTGTCGCCGTCCCGGGACACGCGGATGCTTTCAGGATCGAGTCGGGCATCGCTGGGATCGGTCGAAAGCTGTGTCGGATCGAAATTGTCCGAACGGCCGGTAAAATAAAACGTGTGGTTCACGGCGTTCAAGCCGGGCGCGCCGCTGCCCAGACCCAGGCCGGACCCGGTGCCGTAGACCAGCGGTTTCGGGCTCGACAACAGCGTGGTGTCGGTCAGCATGGGGGTCAGCGTGAAAGGCAGGTCCGACCCGGGGTCGCTTGGGGCCAGGCTGAAGTTGAAGGTTTGGAAACGGGCGATAAAGGACACGGTGTCGTCCACAAGGGAGTTGTAAGCATTGGCATTGGGCCCCCGGTCCGGGAGGGCGAGGAAGGTCGTCCCGCCGGCGTAGGCCAGGCCGGAACCGACCCCGCCGAGCCGGTTCCCTGGAACCCCGTTTTCCAGAGGAGCGGCCGTTTCCGTCGCGAAATCCTCGTAAGTGCCGCTCACCGACCCGATCGCGATGAGGTCGGTCGCATGGGCGGCGGGAGCGGACAGAAACGAAGCCATCAAAAGCGCCGTGATTTTCTTTTTGTTCATGAATGGGCCTCCTTGTCCATCGATGGATGAAGCGGTTCGCGCTTCCATTTGATTCGGCGTTACTATGCCAGATGAATGCGATGAAATGATCAAGACGGGGTTAAATGAATGTTAAATCTGGGGAGGAAACGGCGGCGGTCTTCTTATTTCACTTCTTCTCTTCCTTTCCGGTAAAGTATTCGGCGCGGCTGACGGCGACATCCGAGACGAACATCACGCCCGTGTAGCGGTCGAAAACCGGCTTCAGGCCGGCCAGGATCGGCTCGACCTTCTCCTTCGGCACGACCGTCATCAGCATCACCAGGCTGTCCATCTCGTTGAACATCGGGTGGGCGGTGTAAAAGCCGTGATGGCCTTTGCCCGAGATGTTGTGGATGATCGTGTAGCCGGTCGCCTTGATGGCATCCAAGAGATCGGTCGCGAATTTCACGTGCTCGCCCTGGAGGATGATCCGGATTTCCTTCATGGTATGTAGCGTGAGGCCGTCCATACGTCGCACTCCTTTCGATCAAGAGAGGTTGGTCTTCAGGGACGTCCCCCGCCGTTCGCGGGCCTCCATCCCTGCTTCGGAACATAGTCATAGAAGATTTTTCCTTCCGGGTCAAGCGCCGCGAGGCGGATCCATTCGTTGTCGTACAAATGCTGAAGGAAGCGGTGGCGTCCGACGACCCCGGCGATCCGGTCCCGGGGCGCCTCGATCAGGGTGAGCATGCGCAGCGGCTCGTGGAAGGGCCGCGGCCCGTTCATCACGGTCTGCCGGGCCAGCCCGGTGCGCAGATCGCTCTGGGGACCCGACATCACCCCGAAGCGGCCGACGACATTGTGATAAATTTTGCTTCCGCTGCCGTAGACCTCGGGATCCACCGTCGAAAAGTAATGCTCCATGTTGATCCATTGTCCGACGACCTGCGGGCCGGTCATCACGATCTCCAGCAGTCGGCCGGCCGGATCTTCCCGGTAATCGTAGGAATGGAGGAAGACCCGTCCCTCAAGATCGACCCCCCGGATCAGCTCGCGACGCCCGATGATGAAGGCCGCGTTGCCCGAGAGCCCCCATTCCGGCCGGACCTCGCTCCAGTCGCCGCTCCGCCGGCGGACCTCCCGCGCCGCCTTGGACGGCGGGAGGACGGATGCGATCTCCGGGAAGCGGCCGCACCGTTCCCGGCTGGTCCGGCGGCCGGCCTCTTCAAGGTCGCGGCTCAAACGGAGCAGGTCGTTGAGATGGGTGTGGGGAAGATCCTCGAGGTCAAAGATCCGGACGGCATCGGTCGTCGTGTCGTGCAGGCCCGCGATGAAATAGGTGTCCTGGGGAATCACGAGGCCGTTCCGCGCCAGCGCGTCGCGGACGACCGCTTTGTTGGCCATGGCCGCCAGGACCCGCGCGTTCGGCTTGCCCGCGTTGCCGCCGCAGGCGCCGCAGTCCAGCGCCGCCTCGTAGGGATTGTTGTCCGAGGTGCTTCCGTGGCCGCAGAAGAGGACGAGGCGGGCGAAGTTCCGGGTCAGTCCCATCATCCGGAGCGCGGTCTCGACCGTGAAGACCTGCTCGCCGGGCGTGAAGCCGATCCGCGTGATGCGCTCCATGCGGCCAAAGACGCCGCCCGGGTTGATCCGGTAGCGATCGCGCAAGGCCTGCACGAAGGCCGTTTCCTCCTCGGCGTTGAGCGATCCCTTCGGGGGATGCCGGCCGGAGACGGGTTCGCCGCCCGATTCATCCAGGGCCCGCTTCCGCAGAAACTCCAGCCGCTCGAGGGAGAGATTCAGATCGCGGTCGCCGAACCGCTCCTGCAGGGCCCGGCGGATGACGGCGCGCTGCTCGGCGGCCAGCATCTCCTCGACCTCCTCCCGCAACAGCTTGTCCACGGTCATGGCGGTGGCGACCGTCGGCACGAAGATGCGCCGGAGCGCATCGGTCCAGTTCCGGTACCAGGCGGTGAAGACCGTCTTGCCGACCAAGGGCAGACCGTAAAACCAGCCCAGCGACTCCACCGCGACATAGGGCGTCACGACATTTTCCTTCAGATCATGCAAAAGGGTATACCCGGCTTCCACGAGCCTCGCCCGGGCCCGGTGTCGGGCCAGGAACTCGCCCTGATAGGTCCGGGGAGTCTCGCGCACCGAGTTTTTGGCCTTCATGATCACGGGAAACTGATCCGTCTCGTGACGGCTGCCGTGGGCCCGATAGCGGATAAAAACGCTGAAGAAGCCGGCGAGGCCGAAGGTGTGATAATCCCCGACGGCCTCCAGGTGGCGCCGGAAGGATTCGGACCGAACGTCGAGGCAGAAGACCGCCTGGGACTGCGGGCGGACGGGCGGGTGGCCGCCTTCGGCCGCCGCATGCGGACCGGCCGCATTGGGCAGGAGCTTGTCGACGAGCCGTTCCCGATAGCCGGCCTCGAACGCCTTGAGCCAGACGGGGCCGTGGTCCGATTCCGGAAACGCATCGATCCAGTCGATCAAAACCTTCAAATCATCCGGCGCGGTTTCCATCAAGACGGCGGGATCGATCGCAAGCGCCTCGGCAAGCGCCTTCAGCCGCCACGCGGCCATCAGAGGGGCTCGCGTCGCCCCCTCACGCGGGCTTTGCGCGCCGGGATTCCCGCGTTTTTGCATCTCGGCCGCAATGGCGCCGATCGTCCCGTCGATCCCGAGCCCTTCCCGGCAGGCCTGCCGCACCAGCTCCCGCTCATACCAGACCCGCACCGCGAGGTACTGCACGAGATCGGCGGGATAGACCTGCTGCCACGCATAGTCGCTCTGGTCCGAACGCCATTTGATGAACCCGGCCCAGCCGGGCAGCGCGGCCAGATGGTGGGAGAGATAGTCGGGCCAGGCCGCCGACGGGATCCCGAGCGCGTCGAGAGATTCCAGCAGCGCGTCTTCCGGCGCGGCCGGGAGGCGGGCGAGTTTTCGCCGGCTGTCCGGGATCGCGCAGGGGGACCATTCCTGTTCGGCCAGATATTTCCAGGCGCCGTAGAATCCCTTCTCCCGGCCGGGCATCGGCCAGGCCGCATGGTCTTCGTCCAGAAAGGCCTCGCACCATTTGATCAATTCCCGGTTGACTTGATCGGTGATCTGCGTGCCGAGGGCGCGGTCGCACCAGTCCGCCAGCGTCGAACTCCGGCCGATGGACGCGTGGGCCTCGGGGCGCTCCCGAAGCTCCGGCGGCTTCAGCGCGGGCGCGAGATGACCGGCCAGCGCGGCGATACGTAACCGATCGGGGCTGCGGGCGGTCCAGGCGTCGAGCGCGGCTTCCTCCGAGGCGGGCGCGGGGGCCCGGAGGCCCCGCGTCAGATGGGCCCGGAGAACCTCGGCATGGCCGACCTCCCGCCCGCCCAGCGCCACCTTCTTGTCGCCCGCCAGCGGCTTGAGCGCGGCGTCGAGCTGCTGCGGAAGAATCCGGCCCGAGCGGAAATAGTCCCGGAAAAGTTCGTTGGAGAGATAGCCGTTTCCCCCCAGAAGCCGCCGGCCGCGCCGGACGGCCTCTTCGAAATGGAGGTCTTCCAGTCCATGCAGCGGATTGTGATGGACAAAGTTGCGCATGGGCCAGTACGGGGCGACGATCTCGCCGGCGATCAAGATCACCCCCCGGAGTCGCATCCGCTGGGTATCGTTGTACGCGGCCGTCTTCATGGGTTCCATGATTTAAACTCCAGGGCCGCATGATAGCCTTTCGTCAGCGCATCGGGGGCAAAGAATCCGCTCGGCGCGAGGCCCAGGCCGATCAGCGCCCCCAGCACGATCACGAAGAAGACGACTTCGCTTGCGCGCAGATCTTCATAAAAGATGTCCGGCCGATGGGGACCGAACAGGAGTCGTTGCATCATCCGGAACAGGTACCACGACGCCGCAAACCAGGCGAGCAGGACGACCGGCAGAGCCCCCGGCATTCCGATCGACGGAGCGACAGAGGGGGTGAGCAGCATCGCCATGAAACCGGAAAACAGGCCGAAGGGCGGCATACCCACGGCTCCCATCACGAGCAAGCCCAGCAGCGCGGCGAAGCGGGGCATCGGCCGGGCCAGCCCCCCGATCCCGCCGATCTCCTGATCACCGCCGAGATCGCCGTAGCGCGCCTCCAGGCGATGCAAGGCGTAGATGAGGCCGCCGGTGACGAGCGCCGCCGAGCCGGCGTAGACGGCCGCCGGGGGCGTCGCGCTTCCGGCGAAGGACAGATACCACCACAGCATTGAAAAGAGGGCGAGACCGGTATAGGCCGGCATGCGCTTCGGCTTGTCCTGCACCATGGCCTTGAACGATCCATAGAGGGCGCCGACCAGGGCCAGCCGGCCCATGCCTCCGAGGAGCTCCGGGGGCAGATCGGGAAGCAGGCCGACCAGCCCGTAGTACCCCGCAAGCGGCAGCAGGACGGCGAGGGGCACGGACCCGTATCCCGGCAGCCGGGTCAGCGCGGCGATATAGATCCCGTGCAGCGGAAAGAGGGGAAGCATGAGGGCCGTCGCAACAAACAGCGCGAGGGTCGCCGCGGGCAGATTCGCCGCACGGGCGGCCGCGGGCAGAACCAGGCCCGCCGCGATCAGAGCCAGAAGGGGCGCGAAGAGCCGGCTCCGATCCAGCCTGCGGGCCGCGCGGGCGAAGCCCCGGCCGAGCCGAAAAAAAAGGGCGTCCATGTAGAGGCGGTTCATGAAGAAGAGATAGAAGCGGACCTGCAGTCCGCCGACCCATTCCGGCATCCGGATCGATCGTCCATGGCTCTTCGCGTAGAGGAAGATCCAGCCCAGGATGACGAAGAGGGCCGTCGCCGCGACCAGTCCGTCGAACAGTCCCGCCGACAGGGAGGCGGCCCGGAAATACGCGGCCACCTCGCCCGGCGCCGGGTAAAGGAAATAGGTAAAGGCCTCCGCCGCGAGCAGATAGGTCGAGACGACCAGGAGCAGCGTCAGAAGCATGAGCGCCGCCACCTTTCGCGAGGCGACCGCCCGTAAACGATAGAGCGTCAGAATGGCCTGGGAAGAGGTGACCCAGCTGAAGAAGAGGAAGATCACGACCCCCTGAGAGTCCCGGAAGGTGATGTTGAGCACGCCGTGCGCGGCCAGCAGGATGATCAGCGGGAGGATGAGCGTCGTGGCGAAGCCGGTCAGCCAGGTCAGGAGCGCAAAGCCCGTCTCCCCCGCCGTTGCGTCGTCGGGATTCCTGGACGGCGGGAGCCTCGGGTCAAGCCGGGCCGCGTGGATCACATGGCCGCAGTTGAGGAAGATCGTGGCCTTGAACAGCCCGTGCGCGATCAGATGAAAGACCGCCAGCGCGAAGGCTCCCAGGCCGCACTCCATGATCATGTAGCCCATCTGACCGATGGTGGAATAGCCCAGTGTTTTTTTGATGTCGTTCTGGGCCAGCATCATCAAGGCCCCTAGAAGGGACGTGAGAAGACCGACGGCGAAAACCAGGTGCAGCGTGGGAGGGCTGAGGCCGTAGAGCGGGGCGAGACGGTTTAAGAGGAAGCCGCCGGCGTTGATGATCCCGGCGTGCAGGAGGGCATGGACCGGCGTCGGCGCGTAGAGGGAATCGGGCAGCCACATATGCAGGGGAAACTGGGCCGACTTGCTCATGGCCCCGATAAAAATCAGGAGCGTGACGACGGTGGCGGCGCCGACTTCGATCCCGCTGTCCGGCCCGAAGAGCGAAAACGTGACCGGATCCTCCGCGGCCCGGCGGAAGAGCGGGTCGAAATCCAGCGTGCCGTAGAGACCGTAGGCCAGGATGATTCCGGCCAGAAAGGCGACATCCCCCAGTCGAAGGATCGTAAAGGTCCGGAAGGCGCCCTTCACGGTGGGCGGATGCGCATAGTTATAGGCCAGCAGGCTGAGCAGCCAGCTTAGGAGCTGCCAGAAGAGAAAGAGCATCAAGAGATTGGCGCTGGAGACCATGCAGAGAAGCACAAAAACGGTGAGGGCCAGCAGCGTGTGGAACCGGGCTCGCCCGCGCTCGGACTGCATGTAGCGAACGGAATAAAGATAGATCAGGCTGCCGATTCCGGTGATCAGCGCCATCATCACCGCGGCCAGCCGGTCGATCGAGAGCTCGAAATCGACCAGGCTGCTCCAGGGCGACGGAAAGAGCGAAATGCGGATCGGGTCATGGCCCGGCGCCGCCACTTCGTGAAGGACCCAAACCGCAAGCCCGAATGCGGCGGCCTGGACCAGCCCCCCGATCCAATAGACCTTCCGGCCGATCCACGCTCCCGGCAGGGCGGTCAGAAGGGCCGCGGCCAGAGGCGCGAGCAGTATGAGCAAAGGATAATCGCGGAGCATCATCGCCAGGCGTCACCGTGTCAACATAAAAAAAGCCGACCCGTTGAATTCAGAGTCGGCTTACAGCCCGACCGATCCTACCGGGCAGGATCCCTCGGGCCATCTTCCATTTCTGCAATCGATCTTATTGAACACCCGGCGGTGCCGCGAGGTCAAGTATTATTATTGCGGTAACGCTCCTCCAGATTGTCGCTCAGCGTGAAAATGATGACCCGCTCCCCCGTTTTTGTGCTGATATCGGTGTGAAGGCTCTGCACCTTAAGCCCGGTAATTCCTTCGATCACTTCGCTCAGCAATCCCCGGGCCTGCTCCAAGAGATTGGAGCGTATTTCCTTGATCAGATCCGTCCCTTTCTGGTTCTTGGCCAGTTGTTGTTCGGCCGGCGTCAGCACCCCCTTCAGGCGCACCAGGACGATGTCGTCGATGATGCAGGTCTTGGTCTCCTTTGGGCCCCGACCCATGTAATCCTTTTCAAATTGAATCAGGGCGTTGCTGATTTCGGACTCAACCTGTCCCTTGGTTCGTTTCATCCACGCGCTCCGGTCCAAAGCGTATCCACGCTCGGTGTCGTCATTATAATGAAATCGATCCTGATGCGCAACCGCAACAAACCGAAACGAAAAACCCACTTTCGAGTAGGGCGATTCGGATTGACGGTCGTCAACGGCGTGATACACTTAAAGCAAGCCTTTCCGGAGCATCGATCCGATGAAGTTCGCTTTTGAAAAAAAAGACCTTTCCATCGTTTTTCTGGCGATCCTGGCCCTGTTCGTCTTTCTGAAGTTTTACAATGAAGCCTCTCCGACCGCTTCGATGAACTCCCACGTTTCAAGATACCATGCCATACGCGCGGCGCGGCAGTACCTTGAACAGCAGGGCTTCCATCTGGACGGCTACGTCGAAACCGTCCTGTTTTCCGAGGACAGCGACGCCGGACTCTATATCCAGAGAACGTTGGGAATGGACCGATTTAATCATCTTGTGCAAGGGCTTCCGCTCCGGTACTGGAAGGTCCGGTTCTTCAAGGAACTTCAGTATGAAGAGTTCAAGGTTTTTGTAAATCCGCAAGGCCGAATCATTGCGTTTAACCACTATATTTCCGAGGACGCGCAGGGCGCCCGGCTCAAACAAGACCGGGCTCTAAAGATCGCGGAAGCCTTTGTGCAAAAGCAGGAGGGCGTCGATTTTTCGAATTATGACCTGATCAACGCCTCGACCAAGGCCAGAGATAAACGGACCGATCATTTCTTTACCTGGAAGGCCTCCACCCCCTTTCTCGGAGACGCCAAATTGTTGATGACCATCGGCATTCACGGCGACGTGGTGGACGGCTATGAGCAGACCGTTGACGTTCCGGAAAAATTCACCGAGCTGTCCGACGGAGAAAGCGCGAAGGGAGAACTTCTCGCAAGGCTGAGCGGTCTGTTGACGGTATTCCTCTCCCTGGCGGCGCTGGTCATTTTTCTGACCCATCATAAATACAGGACCATCCCCTGGAAAGGCGCCTTGTTCCTGGCCCTGGCCATGGTGACAGCCAAGGTTCTTCAGGAGATCAACGCCGTTCCCAACATCCGGTCTTCTTATTCCGCCGACTCCCCCATGTACACGTTTTGGGGCGGATGGATTTTCGACACAATCGAATCGACCATTTGGTCGGGCGTCGTGACCTTTCTGTTCGCCGTCGCCGGATGGGCCGTCGGCCAGGAAGTCTTCAAGGTGAAGCGCGTGGATCAGGTCACCGGAAGGCGCGGCTGGCTTTCCCGGGACTTTACACGGGCCTTGTTCATGGGCTACCTGCTGGCGTCGATCAGCCTGGGTTACATGACGGTTTTCTATCTGGTCGGACAACGCTACTTCGGTGTCTGGTCGCCCGTTCCCAGCAGTTATTCCAATATGCTGGGCACCTGGCTTCCCTTTCTCGATCCCATCACCAACGCGTTTCGGTCGTCCGTCTCGGAGGAATTGATCTACCGGTTCTTCGCGATCGCCCTGATGATCAAATACCTTCGGTCGCGGGCCCTGGCCCTCTTCATCCCGGCCTTGATCTGGGCGTTCGCGCACTCGGATTACACCGTCCTGCCCTTTTATACCCGGGGGATCGAATTGACGATGGACGGTCTCATCTCGGGCTATTTCTTCATTCGCTACGGTCTGATTACCGTCGTCGTGGCCCACTACGTGTTCGACGCCGTCATCATGGGAATGCCGCTGCTCCAATCGTCCAATTTGTATTTCTTCGGGTCCGGAATGGCCGGAGTGGGCGTGATGGCCGTCCCCATTATCTTGAGCCTGGCCGGATCGATCCGAAGAAGACCGTCTCACCCTGCGATCGGACATCAACATCGGTCGGAGGAGAGATCGTTAATCATCTCATCCACCCATATCCGAAAATAAATCCGCCGGGCGGGCTTCCACCCCTTCCCCGGCTTGCCCGACGCGGGGCGTCCGGCCCCCGACCCATGAATTGGGGGCTTGCCCTCGCACCGGATTCTGTGCAAAAATAGGAGCGCCACAAAGGATCATTACGGGATAAGATCATGAAACCGAAAACGATGTTCGAGAAAATCTGGGAGGCCCATGTCGTTCACGAGGAGGCGGGCCGGCCGACCCTGATCTATATCGACCGCCACCTGGTGCACGAGGTCACGTCCCCCCAGGCCTTCGAAGGTCTTCGCCTGGCCGGCCGGCCCGTCCGCCGGCCCGAACTGACCTTCGCCACCATGGACCACAACGTTCCGACCACCGATCGTTCGATTCCCGTGCAAGACGCGATCTCGGCCCAACAGATGGACACCCTCGTCCGGAACTGCAGGGAGTTCGGGGTCACGCTGTTCGACCTAGGCAGCCCCGACCAGGGGATCGTCCACGTCATCGGGCCGGAGCTGGGCCTGACCCTGCCCGGCCAGACGCTCGTCTGCGGCGACAGCCACACCTCGACTCACGGCGCCTTCGGGGCGCTGGCGTTCGGGATCGGCACCAGCGAAGTGGAGCACGTGCTGGCGACCCAGTGCCTGCTTCAGGACAAACCCCAAACCTTTAAGATCGAGGTGAACGGGTCCCGGCCGTACGGCGTGGAGGCGAAGGACATCATCCTTTCGATCATCGGCCGGATCGGGACCGACGGAGGCACGGGCCATGTGATCGAGTACGCCGGGGAGACGATCCGGCGGCTTTCGATGGAAGAGCGGATGACGATCTGCAATATGTCGATCGAAGGAGGCGCCCGCGCCGGGATGATCGCGCCCGACCGGAAGACGTTCGAATACCTCCGGGGCCGACGCTACGCCCCGGCCTCCGCCGGTGGCGGATTCGAGGCGGCCGTGAAACGATGGGAGCGGTTGCCGACCGACGCCGGCGCGCGGTTCGACCGCGTTCTGGAAGTCGACGCGGCCCATCTGACGCCGCAGGTCACCTGGGGCACCAATCCCGGTCAGGTCGTCTCGATCGACGCCCGCGTTCCGACCCCGTCCGAATTTTCGGATTCCAACGCGAGGAAATCGGCCGAGCGGGCGCTGGACTACATGGGGCTGAGGGCCGGAACGGCGATGACCGATATCCCGATCGACCGGGTCTTCATCGGCTCGTGCACCAATTCCCGAATCGAAGACCTCCGGCGCGTCGCCCGATTCGTGCAGGGCCGGAGGGTGGCGTCCGCCGTCTACGCGATGGTGGTGCCAGGCTCGCAGCAGGTGAAAAAACAGGCCGAGGAGGAAGGATTGGACCGGATCTTCAAGGAGGCCGGATTCGACTGGCGCGAGTCGGGCTGCTCGATGTGCCTGGGCATGAACCCCGATACCTTGAAACCCGGGGAGCGGTGCGTCTCGACGTCCAACCGCAACTTCGAGGGCCGCCAGGGCAAGGGCGGCCGCACGCACCTGGTCGGCCCGATCATGGCGGCCGCGGCGGCGGTCGAAGGGCGGCTGGTGGACGTGCGGCAGTATGATTTAAAAGACGAAAGGTAGGGGCGAATCTTGTATTCGCCCTAATCTAATCCGGGCGATCACGAGGATCGCCCCTACAACGCGTGTGAACCATGGAACCGTTTAAAAAACAT
>Ga0335081_10013674_pt1 | contig 13120 bp, 16 predicted proteins | sample Lox_Sample_35_FD_206713 | JGI IMG/M metagenome (GOLD analysis project Ga0335081, IMG submission 206713) | Soil microbial communities from Loxahatchee National Wildlife Refuge, Florida, United States - Lox_Sample_3.5 | ecosystem: Environmental > Terrestrial > Soil > Wetlands | place: USA...
CGGCACCGTGGGCGAGCCGATCAACCCCGAAGCCTGGATGTGGTACCATCACAACATCGGCGGCCAGCGCTGCCCGATCGTCGACACCTGGTGGCAGACCGAGACCGGCGGGATCATGATCACGCCGCTGCCCGGCGTGGTGGCGACGAAGCCGGGCTCGGCCACCCGCGCGTTCCCCGGCGTCGCGGCGGAGGTCGTGGACGGTGACGGCAAGACCGTGCCGATGGGCGGCGGGTTCCTGGCGCTCACCGCCCCCTGGCCGGGAATGCTGCGAACCATCTGGGGCGACGACGCGCGCTACAAGGAGGTCTATTGGTCCAAGTGGCCGGGGCTGTACTTTCCGGGTGACGGGGCGAAGCGGGACGAGGACGGGTACTTCTGGCTGCTCGGCCGGGTGGACGACGTGCTCAACGTGGCCGGGCACCGGATCGGAACGATGGAGATCGAGAGCGCGCTGGTGGACCATCCGTCCGTGGCCGAAGCGGCGGTCGTCGGCAAGCACCACGAGCTGAAGGGCCAGGCCGTGGCGGCGTTCGTGACGCTGAAGTCCGGCTTCGAGCCGCACGACGAGCTGAAGGACGACCTCCGCGAGCACGTGGCGATGAAGATCGGGGCGATCGCCCGTCCGGACGACGTCCTGTTCACGGCCGACTTGCCGAAGACGCGAAGCGGGAAGATCATGCGTCGGCTGCTCCGCGACATCGCCGAGGGGCGGGCCCTCGGCGACACCACGACGCTGGCCGATCCCGCCGTGGTGCAGAAGCTCAAGGCGGAGTACGAGGAGGGCGAGGCCTGAGCGCGTTCAAGACGATCCTGGTGACCACCGACTTCTCGGCGAACAGCGCCGTGGCGGTGCGGCCGGCGATCGAGATCGCCTGCCGCTTCGAGGGGCGGCTGATCCTCGTGCACGCGCTGGAGGGAGCGAGCGCCGAGGCCCGGCTCGTGGCGGACGAGCTGGCGGAGCTGGCCGCCATGGCACGCGAGCAGCTCCAGGACTTCGGCACCAGGGAGATCGGGACCCGGGCGCCCTGGTCGACCGAGGTCGTCTTCGGGCCCGCCTATCTGGCGATCACCGACGCCGCGCAGCGGCGCGGCGCCGACCTGATCGTGCTCGCCACCCACGGCCGCACGGGGCTCGTGCATCTGCTGCTCGGCAGCGTGGCGGAGCGGGTCGCGCGCATCGCCACCTGCCCGGTGCTTACGGTGCGGGTGCCGGGTTAGCGCGGAAGAGGCCGCCGACCGAGACGGCGCAGATCGCCAGAATCAGGACGCCGGAAACGCTGCACCAGCGGCAGATGGCGTGGATGACGAAGACCTCGAGGTAGAGCAGGTAGGCCGAGAAGCAGACCCCGATCCCGGAGAGACCCGCCAGCCAGCGCGTCGCCGCGGGCCGCGCGAGCTGGGGTTGCTGCAATCCGTAGAGAGCGATCCCCAGCAACACCAGGTAGCCACCTACGCCGTACACCGCGACGGGAAGCCCGAGGAAGACGGAGTATTGGCTCGCCTGTACGCGCTCGCACTCGCCTCCCACGCCGCACACCATGCTGCCGATCACGCCCAGCTTGTAGAGCAGGAGGTAGGTCGAGACGAGGACCCCGCACAGCGCCAGGACCGACACCGCCATCCGGTGCCGCATCGCCGTCAGCGCCGCCCGCCGCCCGCCGACGGCGCGGCCGGCGTCGCCGCCGTGATCGAATCGACGATTCTCACGAAGTCGTCGAACACCGGGATGTCGTCGAGCTTGTGCCCGTTCACGAAGAACGTCGGCGTGCCCTCGATCCCGAGACGGATTCCCTCGCACTTCTGGGCCTCGATCTCGGGCCAGGGGCGCTTGGCCGCCACGCACGCCCGCAGCGAGTCCGTGTTGAGCCCGATCCGGTTGGCGTAGTCGAGGAAGAGCCGCATCGGGTTCTTCTCCGACACCCAATCGTTCTGATTCAGGTAGAGCATGTCGTGCATCTCCCAGAACTTCCCCTGCTCCAGCGCGCAGGCCGCCACCAGGTGGGCGGCCGGCGAGTTGGCGTGGCCCTCGAGCGGGAAGTTCATGTATCGCCACTTCACCTTGCCCGTCGGCAGGAGCCGCTGACGGATGTCAGGCTCCGTGAGAATGGCGAAGCGCGCGCACCAGGGGCACTCGAAGTCCGAGAACTCGGTGATCTCCACCCTGGCGGAGTCGGGGCCGAGCGTGACGCCCTTCGCGGGGGTCCCGGGGGGCAGGCTCTGGCAGTCGGCCGACGCCAGGCGGGGCATGGACGGGCCGCCGGCGAACACGGCGATCAGAACGGCCCCCACGACCGCCACGCCCGCGAGGAGCATGTAGAACGGTTTCAGCGATCGTCCGGCTTCCGCCACGGCTCCTCCTCCTCAGGCCCGTTGTCCGATTCTGGTGACCAGTCGCCCTCCGCCTCCTCGACGATGCGGCGGTGCTCGGCCACCTCCGGCGAGTCGAAGGTCAGGCGGACCTCGTAATGGAACAACTCCGAGCGGATGTCGCCCAGCTCGCGCAGCAGCGCCGAGGAGTCGCCCAGCAGGCGTCCCTCGGCGTCGAGGGCCATGATGCGCTGGGCCAGGGCCCGCAGCATCTCCACGAGCTTCTCGACGCGCTTCGGATCGTAGGTTTCGTCGGGTGTCACGCCCGTTCATCATACCCAGGCGCGCCGCCGCCGCCAACGCTGGCGCGGTGGCCCCGGGGCGGCCGCGGAACCTGGCCGACGCTGAAGCAGCCGCCGCCGGCGCTCGCCCGCGGACCGCGCCGACTCTAGAATACGGTCCGTGATTCCGGCCGCTGCCCGCTCGCCACGGCTCGCCTCCCCTCTCGCCCTGCTCGAGCTGGCCGAGATCGCGGCGGCGCCACTCCGCTACGGCCACGCGGTCCGAGTCCTGCGTGACGGGGCCCTCGCCTTCCCTGCCATGCTGGCCGGCATCCGCGCCGCCAGGCAGAGCGTCTGCTTCGAGAATTTCATCATGGCGGACGACCGCACCGGCCGGGACTTCGCCGTCGCCCTCCAGAAGGCGCGCGGGCGGGGTGCCGCGGTTCATGTCCTGTTCGACCCGGTTGGTACGCTGCTGGTCCGCGGCGGCGCGGTCGGCCGCCGGCTGCGCGCTGCCGGCATCGACGCGCGGGCCTTCCGACCGCTGTCGCCGTTGGCCCCGTGGAGCTGGATGCGACTCAGGCACCGCGATCATCGCAAGCTGCTGGTGTGCGACGATTTGATCGGGTTCGTAGGCGGCATCTGCATCGCCGACCACTGGGCGCCGTCCGACCTCGGCGGTGGCGGGTGGCGGGATACGGCGGTCTCCATCCGGGGACCCGCCGTCCTCGACCTCCGGCTGGCGTTCGACCGGATGTGGAGCCGCGCCCGAGGGGAGCCGCCGCCCACCTCGCTCTCGCGCCAGCCGCCGCCCGAGAAGGGCGAGGCCGCGATCATCGTGGCCAGGGACCGCCCCGGCGTCGGGCGCGTCGCGGCGATCTACGAGTGGCTCGCCGACCACGCCGAGGAGAGTATCGAGCTGACGGATGCGTACTTCGTGGCGCCGCGCCGGGTGCTCGACGCGCTGATCCGGGCGGCGCGGCGCGGGATCCGGGTGCGGCTCCTGCTGCCGGGGCGGAACAACCACCCGGTGGCCGGCCTCGCCGCCCGCCGGATCTACCAGCCGCTGCTCGACGCGGGGGCCGAGATCTACGAGTGGACCGGCGTGATGCTTCACGCCAAGACGGCCGTGGTGGACGGCCTCGTCGCCCTCGTCGGCTCCAGCAACCTCGACCCGCTGTCGCTCCGGCGGAACTACGAAATGAACGCCCTGATCGCCGACCCGGAGACGGGGCGCGCGATGACCGAGCTCTTCGCCTCCGACCTCGAAAAGGCCGTCCGTGTGGAGACCGCCGAATGGCGCCGGCGCCCGCTTCGCGCGCGGGCTGCAGAATCCGCAGCGACCCTGTTCGCGGACCTGCTGTGAGGTTTGCCCGGCTTCCGCGCCCCTCTTATATTTGCCGCGGCAGGTAAGTCCGCGTTGACCCGAATGGAGGCTTGATGTCGAAGCGCAGTAGCCACCGCAAAGTCCATGTGCCCACCGCGTTTGAGCTCGCCCGCGACGAGTTGTTCAGCCACATCCTGCGCTGTGGAGTGCTCGAGGCGGCGGAGGAGCATCGCAAGGAGTGGTTCGATGACACCATGGCGTACCTGGGCGAGCGGTACGAGGACCTGACCGTCGCTCAGCTGAAGGAGCTTCGCACGCTCGGCGAGCGGTATTGCCGCCCCGTGGTGCCGAGGCCGGAGACGATCGAGCCGGCCGGCGTAGCCTGAGGGAGATCCCGAGCGACGCCTGACGTGTTCAGCCCCGGAGCCTAGCGGCCCGGGGTGTTCCGTTTCCGCCACCGGTAGCCGATGGCGAGCCGCACGCCGCCCCCCACTCCGACCTCGATGAACGAGCCCCCCGTGCCGCCCGGAGCCGTTTCCGCCCCCAGCACCAGGAGCGCATAGGGCGTCACCCGCCCGCCGGCCAGCGCCGCGGTCAGCCCGCCGCCCCCGTAGATCGCCACGCCCGCGCGCTTGTACGGATCGAGCAGGAAGTGGAAGGCGAGATCGGCGCGCGCCCCGAAGCCGCGGCTGCCGAGCACGCCCAGCGCCACCGCCGGCGCGATGCGGGTGCGCTGGTTGTCGCGCCAGGCGAGCCCGAGCCCCGCGGCGTACATGGCCGGCTGCGACGCCACGGCGAGACCCCACACCTGCACTTCCCGCACCTGCGCGCGGCACGGGGCGGCCGCGGCAAGGCCGGCCCCGAGCAGTGCGAGGGCCTTACCCCTCCAGCACCAGCTCATAGCGTCGCGCGATGTCCGGAGCCAGCGAGTGGGAAACGGAGCAGTACTTCTCGAGCGACAGGTCGATGGCGTGTCGCACGCGCTCTTCCGGCACGCCTGGAGCGTCGAGCCGGTACGTGATGACCATCGCCGTGTACCGCTTGGGATGGCTCGCGCGTCGCTCGCCGGTGACCTCGACGCGGAGCGCGCGCACCGGGAAACGCATCTTCTCGAGAATGGAGACCACGTCGGAGCCGGTGCACGCCGCCAGCGCCAGGAGGAGCGTGTCCATCGGGCCCGGGCCGGCCGGACCATCGGCGTCGATGGTGATCGGGGCTCTTCCCTCCACGGCGCCGGAAAAGGCCAGCCCGTGCTGCCAGGTCAGCGTGACATGCTTCGCGGCCGCCACGCCTACAGCCCTCCCCCGGTACGGGTGGACAGGCCCACCAGGAACCGGTGCCGGCCGAGTCGATCCAGCGAGTGGTACTCGAGGAGCCAGTTGAACGAGGGCCGGAACTGCAGCTCGAAGCCGAGCACGATCGTCGGCCAGATCGCGACGCAGCCCCCGCAGTTGCTCATGTGCCCGAGCCCCAGTCCCACGTAGGGAATTGCCGGCGCGTTGTCCGGCTCGAAGCGGTAGACGATCTCGCCAGCCCAGTGGAACGTGACCGCGGATCCGCCGGCCGAAGCCACTTCCACCGACGGCCGAAGGCGCACGCGCGGCGACCAGAGCTCGGCGACGTCGAGGCTGGTCCCCAGCACCCACTGGACGCCGTGCGTGACGTCCACGCCACCCAGCACCGAGAAGCCGAAGAGGTCCACGGCGACTCCGCCCGGCTCCGACGCCGTCGCGCCAGCCGACGGCGGGTGGAATTCCTGGGCTGCGGCCCGGGGCGCCGCGAGCGCCAGCGGGAGCGCGAGCAGGATCAGCCGTGTCGCCGAGTGCATGCCAACCTCCTCAGGGTTGCGGTCGCGCCGCGCGTTGCACGGCGAGGCGGCCGTAGTCCGCGATGGCGTAGAGCGCCATCGCAGCCGTCGCCCAGGCGAGCGGGCGCAGGAACGACGAGTCGAGCAGCCAGGCGAACAGCGTGAGCGTCTGGCCGACCGTCACCGCCTTGCCGCCCACGCGGGCGGGCACCGCGAACGGCCGGCGCGCCGCCCACCCGGCCAGATACCCCAGCGGCGTCAGCACGTCCCGCAGGAGCACACCCGCCACCTCCAGCCACCCGAGGGCCCCGGTCGTCCCGAGAGCGACGAAGGCGGTGAGCATGAAGATCTTGTCCGCCACGGGGTCCATCCACGCCCCGAGGCGAGAGGGACCGAGCCGGCGTGCCAACGCGCCGTCCAGCAGGTCGGTCGCCGCCGCGCCGGCGAGCACCGCGAGGCGCACCCCCACGGCCGGGAAGACCGCGAAGGCCAGGGCCAGCGGCACCCGGGACAGCGAGACGATGTTCGCGGGCGTAAGTACCCTGCCGGCGCCGACTTGCAGCGCATTGGGGCGGGGGGTAGCTTCACCCTCGGTCACATGGACCTCTCGCTGCTCAAGCAGGCCGCCGTCTTCGCCGATCTGGACGAGGGGGAGCTCGCCCAGGTGGCCGAGGTGTGCAAGGAGCAGAAGTTCCAGAGCGCGGCCACCGTCTTCAAGGAAGGCGAGCCGAGCAGCCGCCTGTACATCATCGCCGACGGCGAGGTCCGGATCAGCCGCATCGTGCCGGGCAGCGGCGAAGAGGCGCTCGCCGTGCTCAAGAAGGGCACCTGCTTCGGGGAGATGGGGATCTTCGACCGATCCGAGCGCTCCACCGACGCGATCGCGAACACGGACTGCACGCTCGTGACGATCTCCCGCTCCGACTTCGAGCTGCTGCTCGACTTCAATCGGGACATCGCGTACAAGGTTCTCTGGGCCGTGGTCCGGCTCCTCTCTTCCCGGCTGCGCGTGACGAACGACAACCTGCGGTCGTTCCTCGCGATGTCGATGTTTTGACCGGCTTCACCGCCGCCGTCATTCCCGCCGCAGGACTGGGCACCCGGATGAAGGCGCTGCTGGGCGAGCGCCCCAAGGCGCTGCTCGAGGTCGCCGGTCGCTCGCTTCTCGCGCACGCGATCGCCGAGGCGCGCGGGGCGGGGCTGGAGCGCATCGTCGTCGTCGCGAACCCCGCCGCACACGACGCCCTCGGGGCAGAGGCCGCGCGCTTCACGCCGCGCTCCCAGGTCGTCGACCAGGCCGTGCCTCGAGGGCTGGCGGACGCCATCCGGCTCGGGGCGCTCCTTCTGGCGGGTGAGCCCTTCGCGGTGCTCCTCCCGGACAACCTCTTCGTCCCGCCGAGCCCCCTGAAGCGCCTCGTCGCCGTCGCCGCCGACAGCGGCGAGCACGCGGTGCTCGTGGCGCGGATGTATGCCGAGACCGCGCGCGGCAAGGGCGGCTCGGCACCCGCGACGGTCGCCCCCGCGGGGCCCGATCCCGACGGGGTCCGCATCGACGCCGTCGGCGCGAAGCGCCCCAAGGGTCCGCTCGAGCTGGGCCCGGGCGAGCGCTTCGACACGCCCATCGGTCGCTACGCCTTCCAGCCCGACGTCGTGCAGACCATCGCCGGAGTGGAACGCGCGCTCGGACCCGGCGAGGAGCTCGACGACGTCCCCGTGCTGGCCCGCCTCGCAGGGCAGCACCGCCTTCGCGGGCTGATCTACGACAGGCCGTTCGCCGACGTCGGCAATCTGGACGGCTATCGCGCCGCGCAGGAGCTGCTCACCGGCGCGCGATCCGGAACCGGGCATCCAGGGCCAGCACGCGGTCGGGGAACGCCACCAGCGGGTTGATGTCCATCTCGAGGATGGCCTCGTGCTCGCCCACGAGCTGCGAGACCCGCTGGATCGTCTCCTGGAGCGCCACCAGATCGACCGCAGGCTCGCCGCGCACCCCCTCCAGAAACCCGTAGCCCCGGATTCCCCGCACCATCTCCCGCGCGTCCACATCCGTCACCGGATGCACGCGAAACACGACGTCCCTGAGCACTTCCACCGCCACGCCGCCGAGGCCGAACATCAGCAGCGGCCCCGCCTTCGGGTCGCGCGTGGAGCCCACGATCGTCTCGCGCCCGCCGGCGATCATCGCCTGGACGAACACCGCGTCCGGCGCGACGCCGGCGCGCTCCCGGACCCGCTGCAGCATGCGGGCGTAGCCTTCCCGCACTTCCTTTTCCGAGGAGAGCCCCAGCACGACGCCGCCCACGTCGCTCTTGTGCACGATCTGGGCGCTGATCGCCTTCAGCACGACCGGCATGCCGATCGCGCAGGCCGCCGCGACCGCTTCGTCGGCGGTGCGGGCGCAGCGCCACGGCACCGTGGGAATGCCGTACGCGCCGAGCACCTCCATCGCCTCCGTGTCGCTGAGCTTTTCGCGGCCCTCGGCCACCGCGCGTTCCAGGATCCGGGCGACCTTCGCGCCGTCCGACGGGAAGCGGTGCTCCGTGCCCTCCGGCCGCTCCAGCCACTGGCGATAGCGGTTCATCATCGCGAGGGCGCGGGCCGCCGATTCCGGGAAGATGTACCCCGGCATTCCCGCCGCGAGCAGCTCGCGCATCCCGGCCGGAATCCCCTGCCGGCCCATCAGCACGGCCATCACGGGAATGTCGCGCCTGGACGCCGCGACCTGGACGATCGCCTCCGCGACGTCCTTCGCCTTGCTCCCCAGTGGCGGCGGGACGACCGAGACGATCACCGCGTCCACGTTCGGGTCCCGGATCACCAGCTCCAGCACACCGCCGTACGTCTCCGCCGTGGCGGACGCGATCAGATCCACCGGGTTGCGGACGGCGGCCTCCTCGGGCACCCGCCGCCGGATCGCGGCCTGCGTCCCGGCCGACAACTCGCTCACCGAGAGCCCGAGCGACTCACAGGCGTCCGCCAGGATGATCGCCGGACCGCCCGCGTTGCTGACGATCGCGACGCGATTGCCCTTCGGGAGCGGCAGGCGTGGAAACGCCATCGCGTAGTCGAACAGCTCCTCGACGGTCTGCGCGCGCATCACGCCGCACTGCTCCATCAGTGCGTCGGCGGCGAGATCCGTGCCCGCCAGCGCGGCCGTATGCGACGACGCCGCCCGCGCTCCGGCCGCCGTCCGGCCCGCCTTCACCACGAAGATCGGCTTCTTCTTCGTCAGCTCGCGCGCGATGCTGAAGAACCGGCGCGGATTGCCGAAGCTCTCGAGGTACATCAGGATGACGCGGATCTCCGGGTCGTCGGCCCAGTAGAGGAGCAGGTCGTTGCCGGACACGTCCGCCTTGTTCCCGACCGAGACGAACTGGTGGATCCCGATCCCGAGCTCCTCGGCGTAGTCGAGAATGCTCAGCCCCATCGCGCCCGACTGGCTGATGAACCCCACGGGGCCGTACGGCGGCATCGTCGGCGCGAAGGACGCGTTCATCGTGTACGCCGGGCTGCTGTTCACCACGCCCATGCAGTTGGGCCCCACCATCCGCATCCCGTGGCGCTTCACGATCTCGAGCAGCTGCGCCTCGCGCGCGACCCCGTCGCCTCCCACCTCCGCGAACCCCGCCGTGATGACGACCAGCCCCTTGACCCCCTTCGTGCCGCACTCCTCCGCGACGCCGAGCACGAGCTGCTTGGGAACGACCACGATGGCGAGATCCACGTGATCGGGGATCGCGGCCACGGTGGGATAGGCACGGATCGAATGGACCGTCCCGGCCTTGGGATTCACCGGATAGAGCGGGCCGTTGAACCCGAACTTGAGGAGGTTGTCCAGGATCTGCCAGCCGATGGTGTTCGGCTGGCGGGAGGCGCCGATCACCGCGATGGACCGCGGCCGCAGAATCGCGTCGCTCACGCCGAACAACCTAGAGGGTTGCACACGGAGAGTCGAGAGTTGAGGCGCCGGCGCCGAGCGTGTAGACTGCCGTCATGGCGCCCCGAGCCCGCGCGCTTTTCGCCCTGACCGCGGCCGCCGCGATCGCCGCCTGCTCCGACACCTCGAGCACCGGCACGGCCAGCGGCGTCATCTCCGTCGCCCTTCAGCCCCTCACCGCGGCCCTGTGCGTGGGCGACAGCCTCACCTACACGGCTCAGGCGATCGACATCCAGGGCCACGTCATCACGAACTACCCCTTCCGCTGGAGCTCGAGCGCGCCGCTGGTGGTCGCGGTGGACACGGCGAGCGGGGTTGCCCACGCCCTCGCCACCGGCACGGCGCTGATCAGCGCGGCGGCCGGCCGCGTTCGCAGTGGAGCCTCCGGGCGGCTCGACGTGCCCGCGGATCTCTCGCCGCAGTTCGTTCCGGACACGGTGGTGCTCGCGCCGGGAGACACCTTCACGCTCGGCGCGCGGCTCCGGCGCCTCTCCTCCGGTCCCGTGCCGACGCGGACGCCCGTGATCGCGCCGCTCGACACCGCGCCGGCGAGTCTGACGGCCGCGGGCCTGGTCACGGCGAAGACAGCGGGCACGGCCTCCTTCGCGGTGTCGGCGTGCGGCGTCACCGGCCACGGCGCCGCGAAAGTGTACACGCCGCCGGACTCGCTGACGGGCCTCGGGTATCTCTGGCTGTCGGGGCCGCCCGAGATCCGGATCGGCTTCCGCACGATCGTGCACAACTTCACGCTCTCGTCCACGAAGCCGGCCTTCCAGATCTTCAGCGGCAAGGGCGCGAACGGACAGGAGTTCGCCTACGAGGACACGCTCCGCCTCTCGGCGGCGGGTCTGCTCCCGCTCGATTCCCTCCGTTCGACGGAGGTGACCGCCGCTCAATGCGCGCCGCCCCGGCCCTTCGCCCTGTACGGAGACAACTCACCCTCGTCGCTCCTGAGCATGCACGGAGGCGCCGGGTCCGTGACCACCTTCCGACCGATGACGGGCTACGTGGCTGTATCCGGCCGCGTGACGGGGAGGATGAGCGGGTTCGCAGCAGGCATGCTGACGACGCTGGACACGCTGCAGGCGATCTTCACCTTCAGCGCGCCACTCCGGGATACGACGGGGGTATGTCCCTAGGAGGCGGGGGAGGGCTCTCGTCTCACCTGACAATCCTCAGCAGCCCCGCCTCTGCGCTCCCGCGGATGAAACTCTCCGCGTCGGTGGCGGGAACGCTGATGCCGGTGAGGGCGCTCGCGCGCGCCGCCGCTTCCTCCAGAAACTCCCGGATCGGGCGGCCGGCAAAGGCGTCGTCGTTGTCGCGCATTTCCGCGACGATCTCCTCCCAGGTCCCGATGTAGGTGTGGCCTTCACGGGTCCGGACGCGGTGCACCTCCGCGCGCGGCTGCTTGTGCATTCCCGCCAGCTCGGTCCGCAGGGTTCCGAACAGCTCGAGCTGCGTCGGGTCGCGCCTGCCCGTGCCGTCGGGTCCCGCCGCCTCCAGCTCCGCCAGGAGGAGGTCGACCGGGTCGGCGTCGCCCGCCAGGTCCGCGAGTCGCACCAGCCACGGCTTCAGCTCGGGGTCGTCCTCCGGGAGCCGGTAGATGCTCCGCTTCAGCTCGATGAGCCGCCAGATCCCCAGCTCGTCCCAGTGGTCGCCGGGCTCGGTCCGCTCGAACTCCGCGAGCGAGGGCTCATAATCGCCCCTGTCGTACAGCAGGTTTGCCAGGTAGATGCGCGCTTCCGCGTGCTTCGCGTCCAGGGCCAGCGCGTGCCGCAGCCACCGCACCGCGTCCGTCTCGTCGGAGAGGCGGTGCGCCGCGTAGCCGACGCACGCGGACGCTTCCGCGCTGTCGGGGTGCGCCGCGAGAGCCACCCCGAAAAACTGGCGCGCCTGCTCCAGCATCCCTTCGCGGAACAGCGCGCGCCCCATCTGCAACACGATGTCGAGATCGTCCTTGAACCCCAGCTCGAGCACGCGCTCGAAACAGGCCAGTCCCTGCACGCGCTCGCCGAGCTTCAGCCGGACCTCGCCGAGGCCCGCCAGGGCGTCCTCGTGATCCGGATCGAGCTTCAACGCCGCCTCGAAGGTCTGCCGCGACCACGCGAACTCTTCCCGCGCCAGCCTCGCGTATCCCATCCCGACGAGCAGCTCCAGCGCGTCGGGATACACCGACAGTCCTTCCTTCAACACCTCGATCGCTTCGTCGTACCGCCCTTCGTTGTACAGCTGGTGAGCACGTTCATCGTACTCGTCCGAGCTCAAGAAGGGGTCGGGCATCTAGCAAAGCTCCCGCGGTGAGGACAGCATATGATAAGAATCGGCCGGGGGCCGAGCAAGAGCCGAACTGGTTGCCAGACGCGAAGTTGCCGGTCTCCAAACGTCGCCCGAGGGTGAGGGTCCGGTGGACAGATATGTGTTGGCGTTCCTGGCTGGCCTGGTGGGCGGCGGGCACTGCATCGGGATGTGCGGCGGCTTCGTCGTCGTGGCCGCTGCGGGCGGACAGCGCTCGTGGCTCTTCCACCTGGCGCGGATCGGAGGCTACGCGGTGCTGGGCGCGGCGGCGGCGCTCGCCGGAGCGGCCCTCGACTGGGGCGGTGGCGCCGCCGGCCTGCACCGGCTGCGCTTCTACGTCTCCGGCGGCCTGCTCGTCGCCTTCGGCCTCGCGTTCATCGGCGCCGTGCCCCGGCGCTGGCTCGAGCCGGGCTTGGGGCTCGCGACGCGCCTGCTCGCCGGCGCGCGCCGCGCCGGCGGCGCCGCGTTCCCGTTCGTGCTCGGCCTGCCGATCGGCCTGCTGCCGTGCGGCCTGCTCTACCCGATGTACGCGGCCGCGGCCGGGACCGGCGCGCCGCTCGATGGCGCGGCGCTCCTCACCGCGTTCGGGCTCGGCACCGTGCCGCTGCTGGGCACCGTCTCCTTCGCGCTCGACCGCATCGGCCTCGCGATGCGGCAGCGCCTGATGCGCCTGGCCGGGGTCGTCATGCTCCTGCTCGGCGCGCTGATGCTGTGGCACGGATGGAGCGGCGCGACGCCCGCCGCGTCGATGCGCGGCATGCACTGAGCGCCCGCGTGAGGATCAGCGGGGCGTGCCGCCCGGGCCGGCGAGCCGCACCGACAGCCGATAGAGGCCGGTATCGCGCGCGCCGCCGTAGCTGTTGGCGAGGATGCGGTATCTCCGGCCAGCGGTCACGTCGTAGCTGATGCGCGCGTCGCTCCCGCCGCCGCTGTCGTCGTCCGTCACGAGCACATGGCCGTCCGCGTCCTGGAGGATCAGGTAGGCGTCGAAGTCGGCGGACCTCAGGTCGATGACCGCCTGGCCCGAGGTTCGAGGCGTGAACAGGAAGACGTCGGCGTAGGTGCTGTCCCCGATCGTACTGTCGCCGGGCTCGAGCCTGCCGATCAGGGTCTTTCCGGCGTCGATCGCGGCGACCTCGCCCGGTCGCGCGACCACGCCGGCG
>Ga0335081_10013675_pt1 | contig 13120 bp, 11 predicted proteins | sample Lox_Sample_35_FD_206713 | JGI IMG/M metagenome (GOLD analysis project Ga0335081, IMG submission 206713) | Soil microbial communities from Loxahatchee National Wildlife Refuge, Florida, United States - Lox_Sample_3.5 | ecosystem: Environmental > Terrestrial > Soil > Wetlands | place: USA...
CCGGCGGAGACGCCCCCGCCCGGCCAGACGGCGCTGTTCAACAGCTGGGAGGACGCCGTCGAGTGCGCGCGCTGCGGAGGCCGCATGGTGCGCACCGGCTCGTGCTACACGTGCCGCGACTGCGGGACGAACACCGGCTGCAGCTAGCTGGTGTCAGCCGCCGCGGCTTGATCACCAGGACGGCTTGATTCCGCTCGGCCGAGGCGGGACGAGACACCCCGGTGCCGCCGGGTCGCCGAACGCCCGCGCGACCGCGGCGGTGCGGGTTCTCACCTCGAGCTTCTCGAACGCGTTCTCGAGATGTGAACGCACCGTGTGCGGCGACAGCCACAGATCCCGCGCGATCTCCTTGTTCGTCTTGCCGCCACTGACGAGCGCCAGGATCTCGAGCTCGCGCGGCGTCAGCAGCGTAGACGCGCCGCGCGCACGCCTCGCCGCGGCCCGCCGGTAGAGCACGACGAAGTGCGGGGCAAGGAGCTGCAGGATCTGCACGTACCGGTCGGGGATGGCGCGACGCTCCAGCGTGGTGAAGTTGAGCCGCCGCATCACCCCTTCCTCGGGCGCGGGCAGCCAGAGCGCGAGGCTGTCGTTCCCGAAGTGCCGGTCGACCTCCCACCAAAGGTGACGCTTGCGCGTCTCCCGGTACGAGAGCATGTCCGTCTCGCGCACCGCGAGCAGCATCAGCTCGGGTGTCGGTGGAGTCACCTCCTCCTCGCGGCCGTACAGGAAGACCGCCTCCGTCATCTCCTCCCGCCACAACGTCGGTCCGTACTGGATCCATTCGGCGCCACACGACGCGAAGTCGACGATCGTCAGGTGATCGGCCGGGATCGACGTGTCATGGCCGGCGAAAACGTTGCAGCAGGCGCCACCGTCCACCGGCAGCAGCCGCAACAGGGCGTCGACGACCGGCTCGGTGAACGCATCCGGGCCGTCCACGGTGGCCGCCTCGTGGAGAACCTCGAGCATCCCTGCCACATCCGCCTCGCGCAGCGCGACGGCCATGCCGCATCCTACCCCGGCCGGGAGACGAGAAATGCGTGCCCCTGGCCGCGAGCACGGCGAGCCGTCTCAGTACAACGAGGTGCCCTCTTGCCTGTGAACTCATGTCTCCTCCTGTCGGTGGTAGGCGGCGGGGCGGCGCCGGCGTGGGCTGCGGCGCCGCCCTTCTCGGATGCGTCGGGAGTTCTCAGACGGCGGGCCGACTGCGCCTGCGGAGCACGACCAGGCTGCCGCCGATCAGGACGAGTGTCAGTCCGATCGCACCGACGGCGCCGATCCCGGCATCGCCCCAGTTGAAGCTGCCCCCACCGGTTGCGACGATGGCGACATGCGTGCCGGCGGGGCCGCTCGTCGTGAAGCCCTGGAGTGCCGCTGACGAGCTGCCGGTGTTCTGGTTTGGGTTCGGCGCCGTCGTAGACGTGTCGGCCTGCGCCGTGCGGGGGCCGCTCGTCGTGTAGCCCTGGAGTGCCGCTGAGGAGCTGCCGGTGTTCTGGTAGGGGTTCGGCGCGGTCGTGGACGTGTCGATCCCGTAACTTTGCGGCTCGTTGGGGGTGGCGAGCGCGGCCGGGGCCAGCGCGAGGCTGGCGACGATCGTGACGGCTGCGAGCAGGGTCTTCATCGTGGTGCCTCCTATGGTCTGGGCCGGACCTGCCCGGCCGATGCACCGGAGGCTCGCGACCGGCGGTGGGAATCCGGTCAGCAGCGGTAGAAACGCGGTAAATCGGCTGCTTGTGGGGCCAAACCGGAAGCGCTAGCGTCGCGCTGGTGGCGCTGGAGTTCCGGATCCTCGGGCCGCTCGAGGTTGTCGACGGCAACCGCGAACTCCGGCTGGCAGGGGCGAAGCAGCGTGCGCTGCTCGCGATCCTGCTCGTGCACGCGAACGAGCCGGTCTCGGTCGACGTTCTCAGCGAGGAGCTCTGGGGCGGGGAACCTCCACAGACGGCCGGGAAGATGATCCAGGGGTACGTCTCGCAGCTGCGGAAGGTGCTCGGCGAGGGTGTGCTCGTCACGCGCACGCCCGGCTACCTCGCGCGCGTCGAGGCAGACCGGCTCGACGCCGGCCGGTTCGAGCGGCTCGTCGCGGACGCCGCGGGACGGCCGCCCGACGAGGCGGCGGAGCTGCTGGACGCCGCGCTGCGGTTGTGGCGCGGCGCTGCGCTCGCCGACTTCGCGTACGAGCCGTTCGCGCAAAGCGAGATCGCGCGGCTGGAGGAGGCGCGCCTCGGCGCTCTCGAGGAACGGATCGACGCGGATCTCGCCCGCGGCCGCCACGCCGCCGTCGTGTCCGAGCTGGAGGGGCTGGTCGCCGAGCACCCGTTCCGGGAGCGCCTGACCGCCGAGCTGATGCTTGCGCTCTACCGCTGCGGCCGCCAGGCCGACGCGCTCGAGGTCTACCGCAGAGCGCGGCAGGCGCTCGACCGGGAGCTCGGGCTCGAGCCCAGTCCAAGCCTGCGCGAGCTCGAACAGCAGATCCTCGTGCACGACCCCGCGCTCAAGGCCCCACCGCGCAACCAGCTTGTCCCGCCGCGGCTCGCACGCCAGGGACGCAGGATCGCGATCGCCGGCGCGGTCCTCGTGGCCGCCGCGGCCGCAGTCGCCGGCTGGGAGCTCACCCGCGGCCCGGCCGCGGCTGCGGTCACCATGATCAGCCCGGGCATCTCGCCGGGCTCGATCGCGGTCGGTAGCGATGTCGGCTGGGCGACGAATGCGGCGACGGACAGCGTGTCGCGAATCGACCTGCGCACGAACACGCGCGCGGGGACGGTCCCCGTCGGAGACAGTCCGGCCGGGATCGCGGCCGGGGGCGGATTCGTGTGGGTGACGAACAGCCTCGGCGGGAATGTCACGAAGATCGATCCACGCGGGGACGGCGGCAGCGGCGGCGTGGCGCAGACGATCAGGGTGGGGAACGGCCCGTCCGGGGTGACCTTCGGCGACGGGCGCGTCTGGGTGGCGAACTCCCTCGACCACACGGTCAGCGAGATCGCTCCCTCGTCGCCGGGCGCTTCGAAGCCGATCGCGGTGCCGGCCGGGGCGGATGCGATCGCCTACGGCTTCGGCTCGGTCTGGGTCGTGAGCGGATCGGCAAACACCGTGACCAGGATCGACGCCCGTTCACACGCGGTGTTGGCGCACATCACCGTCGGCAACGATCCGACCGCAATCGCGGTCGGTGCAGGAGCCGTCTGGGTCGCGAACAGCTCGGATGGGACCGTTTCGAAGATCGACCCGACCACGGGAACGGTCGCCCACCTCGTTACCGTCGGCGGCTCCCCGACCAGCATTGCGGCGGGACGGAGGGCCGTATGGGTCGGCGATCCCCGCGGCGCAACGCTCACGCGGATCGACCCGAACCGCGACAAGGTCGTCGAGACCGTGCACACGACCGACCCTCCGCAGGGGCTGGCCATGTCCGCAGGAAGGCTGTACGCGACGGTCGGGCCGCCCTGGTCTGCACACCGAGGCGGCACGCTCACCGTGCTCACGTACGCTTTCGACTCGATCGACCCAGCCGTTGCATACGGCCCGCAGGATTCATGGTCGGCGTTGAGCATGACCAACGACGGATTGGTGACCTACCAGCGGGTCGGGGGAACCGACGGAACCACGATCGTCCCCGACCTGGCAACGTCGCTGCCCGCGATCAGCGACGCCGGCAGGACGTACACCTTCCAGGTGCGACGCGGCATCCACTACTCCAACGGCACGCTCGTCCGACCGGCCGACTTTCGCCGCGCGATCGAGCGTGCGCTGCAGTACCAATCTCTGAAGCAGCCACTCGGCGCCGGCTTCTACTTCGAACAGATCGTCGGTGCCGCCGGCTGCGTGAAGACGCCCAAACGGTGCGATCTCCGCAACGGCATCGTCACCGATCCCTCGCTCTGGACCGTCACCTTCCACCTGACCCAGCCGGACTCGGACTTCCTCGACAAGCTGGCACTGCCACCAGCCGACGCCGTTCCCGCGGACACGCCGTTCAAGGCACGCTTGCCGTTGCCCGCCACCGGCCCCTACATGATCGCCTCCTACAACGCCGCGCGCGGAGCCACACTCGTCCGCAACCACAGCTTCCACCAATGGTCCGCTGCCGCCCAGCCTCTCGGCTACCCGGCCAGGATCGTCTACACGTTCATCGACAATTGGCCGGAACAGGCGAGCGTCAGCGCGGTCGAGCACGGCCTCGCCGACTACACCACGCTCGAGGATCCCACCGCAGCTGCCGCACTCCAACGCAGCGGCTACGGCAGCCAGACACACACCAACCCGGAGCTCGCCACCTACTACTTCTTCCTCAACACGACGATGGCGCCGTTCAACCGCGTCGACGTGCGACGCGCCGTCAACGACGCCGTCGACCGGGCTCGCCTCGCCCGACTCTACGCGTTCGGCTTGACCGCGCAGGCGACCTGCCAGATCCTCCCACCCGATACCGCCGGCTACGTCCGCTCCTGTCTCTACCCGACCGACCTCGCAAAAGCGAAGACACTCGTCGCCCAGTCCGGGACGACCGGCCACACGGTCACCGTCTCGACCGGGCCGCCCGCACTCAAGGCAAGCACCTACCTCGTCTCCGTGCTCAGGAGCCTCGGCTACAAAGCACGCCTCGCGGCCTACAAGACCGTCGACGCGTTCCACGCCGTCCGTGATAGCGGACAGGCCGAGATCGCCCCGGCCGGCTGGGGCGGCGACTTCCCCGCACCCTCCAACTTCTTCACTCAGCCGCTGACCTGCGCGACCGCTGGCAACCCGGCCCTCAACCTTGCAGCGTTCTGCGACCAGAAGATCGACCGGGAAATCGATCGCGCACGCACGCTCGCGACCGGTTCCCAGGCGGCAGCGATCGCGTGGAGCAGAATCGACCGCGACGTCATGCAGGAGGCTCCGTGGATCCCGATCGCAAACGGTACGGAGGTCGATCTGATCTCACGTCGCGTCGGCAACTACCAGTTCAACCCGCAATGGGGCGCCCTTTACGACCAGCTCTGGGTCCGCTGAGTGCGCTGCTTGAAGACGAACCGGAGGAAGCCGTCGATCAGCGGCGGGCGCGCCTGTACGCGTACAGGTTGCCGTCCACAGACGTGATGTACACGGCCCCGTGTGCGACGGCCGGCGACGACTCGATCGACCAGCCGGTTCGTGCAGACCACAGTTTCCGGCCGGTCTCGGCGTCGAAGGCGTAGAGCCGGTGGTCCCAGGAGCCGACGTAGACGACGCCGTTCGCGACCGCCGGGGATGAGTCGATGCTGCTGCCGGTCGGCGCGCTCCACAGTCTTCTGCCGGTGGTCGCGGAGAACGCATACAGATGGTCGTCGAGCGAGCCGACGTAAACGACGCCTGCAACGACGGCAGGCGACGACTCCACGTAGTCGCCGGTGCTTTCACTCCACAGCAGCTCGCCGTCTGAGGCCTTGAACGCATACAGATCGTCGTCGTTGGAGCCGACGTAGACGATCCCGTTCGCCACGGCAGGCGACGACTCGGGAGTGGTGCAGCAGCCTTGATCGACGGAGGCCGACCACAGTTGTCGGCCGTCGCTCGCGCGGAACGCGAAGAGCTCGTCGTCCTGAGCAGCTGTGAAGACGACGCCGTGCGCGACCGCGGGCGAAGAGTCGACGGCGACGTCTCCGGTGGTCGCCGTCCATACCCGCATGCCGTTCCTCGCGTTGAACGCGTAGAGGTTGCCGTCGCAGCCACCGACGTAGACCACGCCGCGCACGACCGCCGGGGAGGAGTAGCAGTCGAAGCCGATGTCTTCGTGCCACAGCTCTGCTCCGTTCTGCGCGTCGAACGCGCGGAGGTCACCGTAGCGCGAGTCGACGTACACGACGCCGCGCGCGACCGCGGGTGACGACATGACGTCCTCGCTCGTGTGCGACGACCACAGCTCCTTCCCCGTCCTCGTATCGAACGCGTAAAGGTGGTGGTCGAGCGAGCCGACGTAGACGATCCCGTTTGCCACAGCCGGGGAGGAAGTCGCCCCGAGGCCGTTGTCTTCGTCGTAACCCGATCCGATCGCGGCGCTCCACGCCTGCCGAAGCTGCCCGACATTGCCCGTGTTCAGCCGGCGCTCGGAACGGTTCCAGCCCTCACGTGACGGCGTGTTCCGGAATGCCGGCCAAGCGCCCGGAGCCGACGGAACCGCATGCGGCAGATCGGGGCGAGCGCGACCGCCGCACCCCGCGACAGCGGCTAGAGCGAGCGCAGCCGCGACAACACCCAGACCCGTCCGCGTCCACCGGCGGACGTCGGCCGGCAGCGACGAGGGAGCCGGCGGGGCCTCCGCACGCGGAGGCCCCGTCCCGGACTGTGTGGAATCGCGGAAGGCTACAGCTAGCCCATCTTTCCGATGATCCCCGTCATCTCGTCTTCGGTGAAGGCGCGCATCGTGAGCGTCCGGATGTTGCCCGTGGTCGCGAGCATCAGGTTGACGGCGGTACCCGTCTCCTCGTCGGGCACGTCCGTCACCGTGACGAGGTCGTACGGACCCTGTGTCCACAGGGCCATCTCGAACGTGCCGCCCTTGTTCTCCACCATCTGCTTGGCGGCCTGGTAGCGGCTCACGGTGTCCTTGACGTTCTTGGCGCCCTGATCCGTCCAGTTCACCAGGATCACATACTTCGGCACTGTCGCCTCCTCTCGTTGCCGCTCGGCCGACACACCAGCGGGCACGGGACGCGGCCGAGCAAGGATCCCCGACCATGCTATGACCGCGATCCCAGCCGTTCAACCGGCCGCACCGTCAGCGTCGCCGTGAGGTCCGGCTAGACGCTCGGGCAGTTCACCGGCCCGTACGTGTTTCCGCTCACCGTGCCGGGCCGGCCGTGCATCATCGCCACGGCCGGCGCGCCCTGGCAGGTGACTCCCCACCCGCCGTTCCCGGTGATCGTGTTGTTCCCGTTGCCCCCGTAGTTGAACTGGACGACGCTCGTGTCGCCGACGTAGACGCCGTCGGACGAGTTGCCGGTGATCGTCGTGCCGTCGATCTCCGCCGTGGACGCGAGCGAGAGGACGACGCCCTGGCCGGTGTTGCCGGTGATCGTCGCGCCCTGAATCTGGAGCGCGGCGTCGCCGGACGCGGTGACGCCGGCCTGGCCGTTGTTCGTGATGCGCACGCCGTCCTGGATCTGCACCGCGGCGCTGCCCAACGCCGAGACGCCCTGGCCGCTGTTGTGGTCGACGAGGACGCCGTCGCCGAAGAGATGGATCGCCCCGCCGTTGTAGGCGAAGACGGCGGACTGGCCGCTCGTCTCGACCGTCGTGTCGCTCGCCTCGATCGAGCCTCCGTGGCCCGCGAAGAGCCCGTTCCAGCCGCTGTTGCTGATCACGAGCCCGCCGCCCAGCCGCGTGTGCCCGCCGTCGGACGAGATGCCGAACGTGGCGCTGTTCGAGACCGTGCCGCCGTCGATCGAGAGCGAGCCGCCCGCGGAGACGTGGACGCCCTGATGGCTGCCGTCGACCGCCGGGTCGTGCAGCTGCCCCGACGCGCCGAGATCGATCGCGACGCCGGTGTCGCTCCCGCCGGAGACGTGCAGCTCGCTCCCGTAGAAGCTCGAGCCGGACGACGCGAGGAGCGTCCACGCCCCGCCGGTCAGCGTCAGCTGGTTGAGGACGGCGCGCTGGGCGCCGTTCAGCGACAGCGCGCTGTTCGCGCCCGCGGGCGCGGTGATCCCGTCGCCGGGGGCGTTCCCGTTCAGCGTGACGTCGCCGCGAGCGATGGTCACCGCCTCGGTGCACCTGCCCTTGATCGTGATCGTCACGGGCTCCGTCGGGTCCGCGCCCGCAAGCGCCTTGTCGACGCTCTGGCCGGCTCCGCAGTCCACCGTCAGGTACTGCGGCGCCGGCGGCGGGATCGGCGCCTGGAACGCGACGACGCGCTCGCCGCGCCTGCACTGCGACGCGTCTCCGACGATCCGCAGGTCGCCGGTGTCCTTCTTCGCGCAGCCGACGATCACGCCGGACGAGCCGCCGCCGATCACGCCCGTTGCATATGCCGCTGCGCCGCCGCCGATCGCAATCGCCGCCGCGACGGCGCTTCCGACCGCGACGCGCTTCCAGCGTCCGTTCATGCCTGCCCCTTTTCGTTCGGTGACGAGGAGGGCCGAGGATCCCGGCCGACGCTCACAAACTGCTCACGCGCGCCGATCGCCCGGGAGCTCGGAAACTGCTGAACTGGTCCCGTGCTCCCGCTCGTGCTCATCCTCGCCGGCATCGGCGTCGACCGGCTGCTGCTTTCCGAGCGATGGGCCGGCCTCGATCCGCTGCGGCGGCGTTGGCGCGAGTGGCGGCCGCGTGCGCTCGGCTACGTCCGCTCCGCGCCGGGGACGTATGTCTACCTCGCCGTCCTGTTCGTCACGTCGTGGATCCTCGAGACGTCGAGCAGCCGGATCGCGAACGCGTTGCTGCAAGAACGCAGCACGAACCTCCACCACCTCACGAACGACCCGCTCCGGGTGCTGTTCTCGAGCGCGTTCTGGGTCGGCAGCTTCGCCGACTGGATCGCGTGGGTGGCGCTGTTCAGCATCTTCGTCGCCCCGGTCGAGCGCTGGATCGGCACCGGACGAACGGCGCTCATCTTCCTCATCGGCCACGTCGCGGCGACGCTGATCACCGCCGCCGGCCTCTGGGTGGCGCTCCGGTCCGACGTCGTCGAGTCGTCCGTCGTGAACGCGCGCGACGTCGGGGCGAGCTACGGGTTCGCGGCGGTCGCCGCGGTGCTCTCGTACCGCTTCACGGGCAAGTGGCGCCTGCTCTACGCCGCGGGGCTCGTCGCCTTCGCAGGCGTGAGCCTCGCGCTCAACCACAACTTCACGTACTGGGGCCACCTGCTTGCGCTGGCGATCGGCTTCGCCTGCTACCCGCTCGTGCCGCGAAGCGCGGACGCGTAGCGCGAGGATGGCCGGCCCGCGGCCTACGGATGCGGCGTGATCCTCCCGTCCAGCGTCATCGTCACCTCGACCTCGTCCGGCGTGCCCGCGCCGTGGCCCTTCGCCTCCGTCGTGCCGACGAGCTTGACCTTGCCCTGCGCGTCCATCGTCTTGCCGTGCGCCGTCCCGAGCTTGATCGCGAGCGTCAGCGAGCCGGCGGGGTCGGGATGGATGTCGGCGTCGAGGTCGATGCCGAGCTCGACCGCGCCGGTGCCGGGGTCGAACGTGCCGTTTCCGCCTCCGGTCTGCGTCACGGTCGCGGTGTAGCCGTCGGCGTGCTTCGGCTTCACGTGCAGCGGCGGGAAGGTCTCGACGAAGAACGCCTTGTGGTGCGGATGCTCGAACTGGAGCTCGATCTTGAACGGCGCCGAGCCCGACCCGAGCGGCGAGTCCACGGTCGCCGTCCCGGAGAAGACGCAGATCGTGTCGGGCTCGAGCCCGTGCTTCTTCAGGCACGCGTTGAGCTGCGCGGTCAGGTCGGCGATCAGATGCTCTTCCTTCTCGGCCTCCTGCAGCATCCCCGGATTGGGCTTGCCGTGGTCGAGGTAGTTCGGCGACGACTGGATGTCCTCGAGCACCGTCCGTGCGTGCTCGAGATCGTCCGCGATCGCCTGGCAGCTTGCGGGCAACGGCATCGTTCTCTCCCCTCGGATCGACGCGGCCGCAGAGAGCGCCAGATTGACCACGGGACGATACAACACCGGCGGCTCAGCCGCGAAGCGCCGACGCGTAGCGCGAGCAGTCGATCTTGCCCGCCGCGACGTCGTACGACAGCACGGCGTACCAGGCGAAGCTCGGCTTCGGCTGGCCGTTCGCGTACATCAGCCCCGCCTGCCAGCCGGCGAGCGACGCCTCGTCGTCGAGCTGGAAGTTGAAGAACGCCTGGACGTAGGGCTGGCAGTACGCGAGCGAGACGGCGTCGCGCAGCTGCTGCGTCTGGCTCGGCGCGCGGCTCGTCGCCGGCGGGAGCTTCCCGGTCTCCGGCGGGCTGTCGGCCGGAACGGCGAGCTTGTCGGTCTCGACGTTGCGGTAGTTGCCCGCGAGCGACGGGTCGATCCGCGTCTGGAACCCGTCCTCCGAGTACCAGATGCCGATGCAGCGGCCGGCGACGCAGCGGCCCGGAACCGGCTGGCTCGTCCCGGCGAACGCCGACTGGTACGCGGCGACGAGGCGCGACAGGTCGCCCTCGCCGATCACGCGCTTGTCGGTGTGGCGCTTCCACGGACGCTCCGCGGAGTTCAGCGGGTACGGATGGTGGTCGATCGTGTCGAAGATCGGCGTCGTCCGCCCCGAGGCGCGGTAGGCGCGGCCGAGGCCGGCGATGAACGCCGCGGGCGAGATGCTGACGTTGCTGTCGGCGCGCGGGTTGTCGTTGCCGCGGTCGGAGGTGGCCGGGCCGACGACGTCGATCGCCGGATCGACCGCGTGCAGCATGTCGTAGCAGAGCGCGACGGTCTGGAAGTACGACTGCGGCGAGGCCGGAGTCCCGTCGGCGTTGTACTGCGGCTGCCAGTAGCGCGCCGTGTTCGGCTCGTTCCCGATGACGATCGCGACGATCTGCGGCTGCTGCTGCACGAGCTGCGCCGCGGCGCCGCAGAACTGCCGGCGCGACGCGTCGTCCTGCGGCGCGTCGACGGCGCGCGCGGGATAGAAGCTGACGACGACCTGCACGTCCCATCCGTGCGCGCTCTGCGCGAGCTGGCTGACGGCGCCGGTGAAGCGCAGGCCGCCGAGAGAGTACGCGTAGCCGGGGCTCGGCGACCAGAGTGCGTTCACGCGCACGATGCGCACGCCGACGTCGAAGGCCGCGCGGAGCGACGCGTCCATCGAGTAGAGGAAGCTGTCGTCGACGATCCCGAGCCGCAGCCCCGGCGCCGCCTTCGCGGCGGGCGCGCTCGCTGCGGCGAGGCACAAGCCGACGACGACCATCAGGCAGGCGAGACGACGCACCTGTCCCCTCTATCGGCGCCGCAGCAGGTCACCCTGAGCGCCAGACCCATCGCACCGGATCCTACGCATGCAATCCTGTCGGGCGTGACGGAGCCACGTGAGATCGCAGACGCTGTCGAGCAGGTGACCGACGGTGTCTGGCACTGGAGGATCCACAACTCCGGGATCGGCGGCGCCCTCTCCAGCTCGCACGCCGTCGCGGCCGGGGACGGCTGCGTGCTCGTCGACCCCGTGCGGCTCGACGAGGACGCGCTCGCCTCGCTGCCGCGGCCGGCGGCGATCGCGCTCGACGCGACGACGCACCAGCGCGCGTCGTGGCGCTACCGCTCGGAGCTCGGGATCGAGGTCTGGTTGCCGGAGGACGCGCGCGCCGGCGACGAGGAGCCCGACCGGCGCTATGCCGAGGGCGACACGCTGCCGGGCGGGCTGCTCGCGATCCGCACGCCGGGCCCCGAGTGGCCCCACTACTCGTTCCTGCTCGAGCGCGACCCGGGCGTCCTCTTCTGCTCCGACCTGATCGCGAGCGACGGCGGCCGCGAGCTGGAGCTCATCCCGCCCGAGTACCACGACGACCCGGCCGAGACCCGGCGCAGCGTCGAGCGGCTTCTCGACCTCCCGTTCTCGATCCTCTGCCTCGCGCACGGCGCGCCGATCACCGACGATCCCAAGGGAGCTTTGCGGCAGCTGCTCGACACGACGGCGTGAGATTCCGCGCCCGCCGCCGCGACGAGGACGAGCTCGACGAGCGCTACCGGCTGCTCGTCGAGGAGATGCCGCTCGCGCTCTACGTCGCGGCGCTGCACGAGACGAGCCACGCGCTCTACGTCAGCCCGGCGATCGTCGACCTCCTCGGCCACGACCTCCGCGACTGGCGCACGAACCCGGCGCTGTTCGAGCAGCTCGTCCACCCCGACGACCGCGCGCGCGTGCTCGAGCGTGTCGCCGCCGCGAAGCGGAGCGGCGCGCCGTACGAGGCCGAGTACCGGATGCTGCACGCGGACGGCTCGGTCGTCTGGGTGCACGACCACGCGGTCACCGTCCGCGACGCGGACGGGCGGCCGCTCCACTGGCAGGGGTTCCTCGTCGATGTCACTGCGCGCAAGGACGCGGAGGCCCGCTACCGCGCGCTCGTCGAGCAGCTGCCGCTGATCACGTACGTCGACAGCCCGCAGAGCTCGGGCAGGACGTCCGCGTACATCAGCCCGCAGGTCGAGACGCTGCTCGGGTACCCGCTCGAGGACTGGCACGCCGACCCGGACTTCTTCGAGAAGCACCTCCATCCGGCCGACCGCGACCGCGTCATGTCCGAGCAGCGTGCCGCGCGCGCGAGCGGCGAGCCGCTGCAGCTGGAGTACCGGTTCATCGCGCGCGACGGCAGCACCGTCTGGCTGCAGGACAGCTTCACGATCGTCCGCGACGAGGACGGGACGCCGTGGTACAGCCAGGGCTTCGCGCTCGACGTGACCGGCCGCAAGGCGGCGGAGGAGGACCGCGAGATGCTCTTCCGGCAGGCGCAGGTGCAGAACGAGCAGCTCCGCCGGCTCGACCGGATGAAGGACGAGTTCATCGCCCTCGTCTCGCACGAGCTGCGAACGCCGCTGACGTCGATCCGCGGCTACCTGGAGCTGATCCTCGACGACCTCGAGCACGGGGAGGTGACGGCCGAGCAGCAGCGCGACTTCCTCCAGGTGATCGACCGCAACTCCGACCGGCTGCAGCGGCTCGTCGAGGACCTCCTGCTCGCGGCGCAGGTGGAGGTCGGGACGCTGCACCTCGTGACGACGACGGTCGACCTCGGCGAGCTCGTGTCGGACTGCGTCGAGGCGAGCGCGCCGGCGGCGGCGGCGCGGGAGATCGCGCTCGGCTGCTCGGTCGACGACGCGCCGTCGGTGTCCGGCGACGTCCGCCGGCTCGGCCAGGTCGTCGACAACCTGCTCTCGAACGCGCTGAAGTTCACGCCGCCGGGCGGCGTCGTGCACGTTCGCGCGTCGCGGCGCGACTCCACTGCGGTGGTCGAGGTCTCCGACACCGGCATGGGCATTCCCGCGGACGAGCAGCCGGCGCTGTTCGGGCGCTTCTACCGAACGGAGCGGGCGCAGAACGACGCGATTCCCGGCGTCGGCCTCGGCCTCTCGATCACGAGGTCGATCGTGGAGGCGCACGGCGGCAGGATCAGCTTCACGAGCGAGGCCGGCGCCGGCACGACCTTCGTCGTCGAGCTGCCGGTCGCCTAGCTGTCACTC
>Ga0335081_10013676_pt1 | contig 13120 bp, 14 predicted proteins | sample Lox_Sample_35_FD_206713 | JGI IMG/M metagenome (GOLD analysis project Ga0335081, IMG submission 206713) | Soil microbial communities from Loxahatchee National Wildlife Refuge, Florida, United States - Lox_Sample_3.5 | ecosystem: Environmental > Terrestrial > Soil > Wetlands | place: USA...
GTCGGCGCCGGCCAGCTGCTGGTAGAGCCGGCGCGCGTCGCCGGCGCACGCGTCGGTCGGACACGCCTCGGCGCGCTGCGCCGCGTGCAGCCGCGCGAGCCGGCCCTGGCGGGTCGCGAGCTCGCGCACGCAGTCCTCGAGCCGGCCGGTGCACGGCGTGCGATCGATCGCGCCCGGCTCGGGCCCCGGGTGCGGCGCGGCGCGCGGCGCGCGCAGCTGGCCGGTCGCGTCGATCGAGAACTCGTAGCGCCCGAGGCCCGCGGTGTCGGGCGCGCCGCGATCCACCGCGTCGAGCGCGCGCTCGATCGCGCGATCGATCCGCGCCGCGATCGCGAGCGCGGCCTGGCGCTGGCGCTCGCTCTGCGCCGACACCGCGCCCTTCTCGTCGCGGTACGACACCGCCCCGAGGTACGCGATCCCGGCGGCCGGCACGAGCAGCGCCAGCACCGACAGGACGTAGATCCACGCGCGGCGGGATCGCACGACGCAAAGCATAGCGCTATCGTGCGGCGCGTGCCGTCGGCGCTGATCGTCGTCCCCACCTACAACGAGCGCGACAACGTGGAGGCCATCGCGGCGCGCCTGCTCGAGGCGCTGCCCGGCGGCGAGCTGCTGTTCGTCGACGATAACTCGCCGGATGGCACCGGCGAGCTGCTCGACCAGCTCGCCGCCCGCGACGGCCGCGTCCACGTCATGCACCGCGCCGGCAAGCTCGGGCTCGGCACCGCGTACGTCGCCGGCTTCACCTGGGGGCTCGCGCGCGGCTACGCCTACATGTTCGAGATGGACGCCGACGGCAGCCACGATCCGAAGTACCTGCCCGGCATGCTCGCGCTCGCCGAGGACGGCGCCGACGTCGTGATCGGCTCGCGCTACGTCCCGGGCGGCGGCACGGTGAACTGGGGGGTCGGCCGCCAGGTGATCTCGCGCGGCGCGGGCCTCTACACCCGCGCGATCCTCGGGATCGACGTGCGCGACGTGACCGCCGGGTTCGTGTGCTGGCGGCGCGCGGCGCTCGAAGCGATCGACCTGCCGACCATCACGTCCAACGGCTACAGCTTCCAGATCGAGATGAAGTACCGCGCGCTCCGCCGCGGCCTGAAGCTGGTCGAGACCCCGATCATGTTCGTCGACCGCCGCGTCGGGCAGTCGAAGATGTCGCGCGCGATCTTCGTGGAGGCGCTGCTCAAGGTGTGGGTGCTGCGCTTCCATCGCCACGGTTAACGGCGGTTCACGCGATCGGCCTCCAGTGGCGCGAGCGACGCGGTCGGTGTTACGGTGAGACGCGATCGATGGTCATCCTGCGCCTGCGCATCAAGTCCGCCGAGGAGTGGCGCGAGCTCGCGCCGGGCGAGACCGTGGTCGAGCCGATCTTCGTACCGACCACGGACGAGCTGGCCTCCGGCCAGCAGGTGATCGTCGAGGTGTCATCCAACCTGTTGCCCAACAAGGTGCTGATCCGCGGCAACGTCCAGGGCTGGCGCCCGGCGCTGCCCCGGATGCGGGTGCGTGCAGGTGCGACCGTGCAGCTCGACACCGACGAGCAGACCAAGCTCACGTTCCTGCACGACGTGCTGTCCGGCAAGCGGACCGACGTGTCGCGCCGCCGCCATCACCGCCTGCCGGTCCAGTTCGCGTGCCGCTACCGCCTCGCCAACAGCTCGACGTTCGTCGACTCGGCGATCTCCGAGATCGGCGTGGGCGGCGCGCTGCTCACCACCCAGCAGCCGCTGCCGATCGACACCGAGCTCACGCTCGAGCTGACCCCGCCCGGCGCGGCCGCGCCGATCGCGATCGCCGGCCGCGTGTCCTACCACGCGCCGACCGGCGGCTCGGGCCTGCGCTTCGTCAGCCGCGACGGCGACGGCGACCGCCGGCTGCGCGAGCTGATCCGCCGGCTGCGCGCGTCGTGAAGCCGCCCCGCGCGCTCGCGCCGCGCAGCGCGCGGGAGGCGATCGGCGCCGCGCTCGAGTTCCACGGAATCAGCGACGAGGTCCGCGCGCAGCGCGTGCTCGCCGAGTGGGCGGACCTGGTCGGCGCCAAGATCGCGGCGCGCACCCGGCCGTACGGCGTCGATCGAGCCGCGCCGCCCGTCGCAGGCGCGGCCGGCGGGGGACGCGCCCCCGCCGGCGGGGCGCGCGTCCTGTGGATCGAGGTCGCGAGCTCGGCGTGGATGCACGAGCTCAACCTGCTGCGCCCGCAGATCCTCGCCGGCCTGCTCGAGCGGGTCGGCGAGCCGCGGCTGTTCGACGATCTCAGGTTCCGGCTGGCGGGGCGCAACCGCCGCGAGGCGGCTCCGCCGCGCCCGCGCGCTCGCCCGGCCGCGCCGCCCCGGCCCGCACCGATCCCCGCCACCGGCGTCGCGCGCGAGCAGATCGTGCGCGAGGTCGAGCGCATCGACGACGCCGAGCTGCGCGAGCTCGTCGCGCGCGTGCGGATCGCCAACGACCGGTAGCGGCTACTTGGTCGCGTTCGAGATCGCGCTGCCGCCGACCGCGAGCAGCGCGGCCAGATCCTGATCGTCGAACTTCAGCATCGCACCGAGGAAGTAGTCGCGGCCGATCCGCTCGTAGTCGAACTGCACCGGCACGTCGGTGTTGCCGGTGATGATCGGCAGGTAGCGCGGCGTGTTGAGCAGCTCGTCGACCCCGCCCAGGATGTAGATGTGCTTGAACACCTCGTAGGCCGCGGTGAGCTTGACCCGCGGATACTCGTCGAACGTGGTGTCGAACACGTCGGCCGAGAACTTGAGGTTGCGGTTCCACCACTCGACGTCGGCGTCGGCGCCGACGCCGCCGGTCGACTCCTTGATGCCGTAGCGCAGGGTCAGCCACGAGAACCGCTTCGCGAACTGGAACGTGAAGCGCACGGCGTCCTGGATCACCGAGCGCCGGATCCAGTGATTGGGATCGACCGTCGGATCGAACGTGAGCGTGACGTCGGGATAGTCGCCGCGCGGCTCCTTGACCAGCTCGATCAGGTAGAACTTGTCCGGCCGGGTGTGCAGCTCGATCGAGACGTAGTCGCGGGTCAGCCGCGAGAAGAAGTTGTACTCGGTGCGCAGCCCGACGTACGCCTTCATGCGGAACAGCGTGCCGAGGAAGCCGTTCGCGTCCTCGGTGATCTGCTCGACGTTGTCGGCGATCGCCGGATCGTTGACCAGCCGGCCGAGCGTGCCCTTGTCGGTGTCGATCTTCTCGGTGATCGAGCGGGTGTTCTCGATCACGCCATCGATCTTGTCGAGCTTCTGGCGCAGCTTGTCGCCGGTCTGGGTCAGCTCCGACTTCGCGGTCGTCACCAGATCCTTGGCCTCGGCCGACGCGGCGTCGAGGTTGTCGAGGATCGCCGTGACCTTGGGATCGGCGCCCTTGGTGATGTCGCGCAGGTCGTTGGTCAGCTGCTCGATCTTGGCCATCGATCGATCGGCGCGCTCGACGATGTCCTGCACCGTGCCGGCCTCCTTCTGGACCAGGCCGTCGACCCGGGTGGCGACGTTGGCCAGCGGACCGTTGACGATGTGGCGCAGGTCCTCCGAGAGATCGCGCACGCTGTCGAGCACGCTGTCGACGCGCGGCAGCGTCTCGTCGATGCGGTGCAGCAGCTGATCGGGCGTGGTGGCCTCGACCACGTTCTGGACCTGGCGGCACGGATCGCGCTTGGCCTCGTCGTTGGAGTCGTAGCCCTTGCACGGCGGCCCCAGCCGGGTGAAGTGCTGCGCGGTGCCGTCGGGCGCCTGCCGGGTCTCCTCGCCGGGATCGATCTCGAGGTAGTTCTCGCCGAGCAGCGACGTCGCCTTCTTGATGACGACCGCGCTGGTCCACACCTTGATGTCGGTCGACAGGTTGAACGTGACCTTCGCGTAGCGGCCGGCGACCTCGAGGTTCACCACCTCGCCCTTGGGCAGGCCGGCGACCACGACCTTGCTGCCCTTGGGCAGGCCCGACGCGTCGCGAAACTTCGCGAACAGCACCTGGGTGTCGTTGCCGCCCGGGCTCTGGCCGAGGTTCTTCCACACGATGTAACCGCCGACCGCGAGCAGGATGAACAGGATCGCGACGCGAACGCCGGCGGACACACCTTTCACGGACCACCTCGAACCGTCGGCATCAGGGTGAGCAGGATGTCCGACAGGAAGTAGTCCATCACCAGGGTCGAGACCGACGCGATCACGACGGCGCGCGTCGTGCCCATGCCGACGCCGCGGCCGCCGCCGCTCGCGTGATAGCCCTGGTAGCAGCCGACCAGCGCGACCATGAAGCCGAAGAACACCGCCTTGATGAAGCCCTGCATCACGTCGCGCACCTGCACGATGTCGCGCAGGTTGGCGATCCACTGGCCCTGATCGACGTGCATGATCACGACCGCGACCAGGTACGCGCCGCCCATCCCGATCACGAAGAACAGCAGCGTGAGGATCGGCGTGACGATCATCGCCGCGACGATGCGCGGCAGCACCAGGTATTGCACCGGGTTGACCGCCATCGATTCGAGCGCGTCGATCTGCTCGGTGATCCGCATCGTGCCGAGCTCGGTCGCGATGCCCGCGCCGGCGCGGCCCGCGAGCATGAGCGAGGTCAGCACCGGGCCGAGCTCGAGCGCGAGCGCCTTGCCGGTCGTGCCGCCTGCGAACGACTCGAGGCCGAACTGGCGGAACGCGTTGACCGACTGCAGCGACATCACCATCCCGGTGAACGCGCCGACCAGCAGCACGATCGGCAGGCTGCCGAAGCCGATGTACTCGGCGGCCTCGAGGTAGTTCTGGCCGCGAAACGGCGGGCGAACGAGCCACGAGAACGCGCGGCCGACCAGGATCAGGTGGCCGCCGACCATGTCGAGGAAGCGATACACCGGCGCGCCGGCGTCCTTGACCCCGATCCACACCGCGCCCCCGACCGACGGCGGCGGCGCCGCCGGCTTCTGGTCCTCGACCACGGACGGCTCGAGCGTCGGCGGCGTCTGCGGCTTGACGTCGGTCGGCTCGTCGTCGCCCGGGGGCTGGCTCACCGCGAGCCTCCCTGCGCGTCGACGTACGTCCGCGGGACGCGCTTGCTCATGCCGCACGTTACCTCGTACTCGGACAGTCCGGCCCATCCGGCGTACTCGGACGCGGGGATCGACACGCCGCCACCTGCCCGGCCGAGCAGGACGACCGCGTCGCCCACCGCGGCCTCTGGCAAGTCCGTGACGTCTGCGATCGCGATGTCCATCGACACCAGCCCGACCAGCGGCACGCGCTTGCCGCGGATCGCGACCTCCGCATGACCGCTCGCGCGACGCGGTAGGCCGTCGGCGTAGCCGCACGGCAACACCGCGATCCGGCTCGGCCGCGCGGCCCGCCAGGTCGCGCCGTACCCGACCGTGCCGCCCGCCGGCAGGTCGCGCAGCTGCGCGATCGCGGTGACGAGCCGCATCGCCTGCTGGCGCGCGAGCGCGACCGGCCACGTGCCGTTTCCGTACAGCGCGAGCCCGCAGCGCACGAGATCGAGGCGCGCCTCGGGGAACATGATCGTGCCGGAGCTGTTCGCCGCGTGGCGCACGCGCAGCGGCGCGCCGGCCGCGGTCACCGCGCGATCGGCCCGGGCGAAGCGCGCGAGCTGGGCGCGCGTCATCGACTGTGGATCGGCGGGGTCGTCGGTGTCGGCGCACGCGAAGTGGGTCATGAGGCCGACGATGCGCACCCCGCCGCGCGCCGCCGCCGCCGCGATCTCGCCGGCGCGCTCGACCGCCACGCCGAGCCGGCCCATCCCGGTATCGACCTTGAGGTGCGCCTCGACCTGGCTGCCGCGGGCGTGCGCGACGTGGGCGAGCGCGGCGAGCTCGTCATCGCTCGCGATCACCGGCGTCAGGTTCGCGGCGATCATGTCGGCCTCGCCGCCGATCTGACTCGGCCCCATGACCAGGATCGGCGCCGTGATCCCGGCGTCGCGTAACGCGACACCCTCCTCCACCAGGCTGGTGCAGAATCCGCCAGCGGCGCGCGCCGCGGCCAGCGCCCGGGCGACCTCGATCGCGCCGTGACCGTACGCGTCGGCCTTGACCACCGCGTACAGCTCGGTGGCCGCGAGCTCGCGGATCGCGCGCGCGTTCCCGACGATCGCGGCGAGGTCCACCTCGACCCGCGTCCGACGGATCATCGTCCCGGCAGCCACTCCCCGCGATTTGGCGCCACTCTTGGCGCCGGGTCAAGGTCGCGCGCCGGTTCGGGGACACGCGTCACTCGCGCTGGCAGATCGCGGCTACGCGGCCTTCTTCTTCTCGGCGCGCTCGATCAACGCGGGCGTCACGACCAGCGAGCGACCGCGCGGAATGATCAGGCCGTCGCGCGCGAGCTGGTTGAACGCGCGCGAGATGGTCTCGCGGCAGCTGCCGATCATGTTCGCCAGCTCCTGCTGGGTCGGCCGGCGGCGCACGACCAGGCCGTCGGGCCCCGACGCGCCTTCTTCGCGCGCCAGCCCGACCAGGCGATGGATCAGCCGCTCGTTGACGTCGCACAGCGCGAGCTGGGCGATCGTCTCGTCGGCGCGGCGCAACCGGCGCGCCATCTCGCCGAGCAAGTTCACCGCGGTCCGCGGATGCGCTTGCATGTGGCGCATGAGGTCGTCGCGCGACAGCACGAGCAGCGTGGTCGGCTCGATCGCGAGGCAGTGCGCGGAGCGCGGCCCCTGATCGAACAGCGACATCTCGCCGAACGAATCGCCGGCGCGCAGCAGCGACAGCGTGACCTCGCGGCCGCTCTCGCCGAACATGACGACCTTGATCCGGCCGGACATGATCACGAACATCGCGTCGCCGGGCTCGTCCTGCGCGACCACCGCGGAGCCGACCGGCACCTTGCGCACCGTCACCCGCGACGTCAGATCTTCGATCGCGGTGATCGGCAGCGCGGTGAACAGCGGCGCCCGCGCGATCGTCGCGCGGATGCGAGCTGGGTCCTCTCCGGCGGGCCGGGCCTCGGGCGTGACCGGGCGTGCGGTGGGCGGCGGAGACGACGGGGGGATGGCTGGCCGAGCGATTCCGAGCGACATAAGGGAAGCTCCTGGGGCGGTTCAGCCCGACGCGCTGTCGACATTGCGAGCGGCGTGCCCGACAGCGCGATCTCGCTCGGCGATCATAGTTCCGGGTGGTTGCCCGAAATGCCCCTCAGGAAAGCGTGATCGATACTTCACAACTTCGTGCACGCCTGGGGCGTGGATGTCGCGGTCGTCACACGCGGCCTCGCGCGTCATTGACTTCGTCGCCCGTTCCTGGCTGGGGCGGGGTGTCCCCAGCAGCCGCGTGGTAGCTTCCCCCCGCGATGTCCGACCGCATCGACGTCGTCATCAACGGTGAGACCCGCAGCGTCGTACAGGGTACGACCGTGGCCGGACTGATCGGCGAGCTCGGCCTGGGCGACCGCCGCGTCGCGGTCGAGCGCAACCGCGAGGTCGTGCCCCGCGCCGAGCACGGTTCGACCGTGCTCGCGGCCGGCGACCGGGTCGAGGTCGTCACCTTCGTCGGTGGAGGCTGAAATGTCCGAAGACTCCTGGAAGCTCGGGAACCGCACGTTCCACTCGCGGCTCATTGTCGGTACCGGCAAGTACCGGTCGCTCGAGGAGACCCGCGCCGCGATCGCGGCCAGCGGCGCCGAGATCGTCACCGTCGCGCTGCGCCGGGTCGATCTGTCCAGCGGCGCGCCGACCGTGCTCGACGTCATCGATCGCGAGCGCCAGGTGCTCCTTCCCAACACCGCGGGCTGCTTCACCGCCGACGAGGCGGTCCGCACGCTCCACCTGGCGCGCGAGCTCGGCATCGACGAGCTGGTCAAGCTCGAGGTGATCGGCGACCCCAAGACGCTGTTCCCCGACAACGCCGCGACGGTCGAGGCCGCCCGCCGGCTGGTCCGGGAGGGCTTCCAGGTCCTGCCCTACTGCTCGGACGACCTCGTCACGTGCAAGCGGCTCGAGGACGCCGGCTGCCTCGCGGTCATGCCGCTCGCCGCGCCGATCGGCTCGGGGCTCGGCATCCGCAACCCGCACAACATCCGGCTGATCCTCGACAACGTCGGCGTGCCGGTGATCGTCGATGCCGGCGTCGGCACCGCGAGCGACGCCGCGGTCGCGATGGAGCTCGGCTGCACCGCGGTGCTGATGAACACGGGGATCGCGGGCGCGCAGAAGCCGGTGCTGATGGCCGAGGCGATGCGGCTCGCGATCGACGCCGGGCGCAAGGCGTTCCTGGCCGGCCGGATGGCCAAGCGGGACTACGCCAACGCGTCGTCGCCGACCGCCGGCCTGATCGAGTGAGCGTGCGGCTCGTGGTGATCACGGACCGGCGGCTCGCCGATCCGGTCGCCGGGCTGCCCGCGATCCTCGCCGCGGCGCCGCGCGGCGCGGTCGCCGTCCAGGTCCGCGAGAAGGACCTCGACGGCGGCCCGCTCCACGCGCTCGTCCGCGCGGTGATCGCGATCGCGCGCCCGGCGGGCGCCGCGGTCTGGGTCAACGATCGCGCCGACGTCGCGCTGGCCGCCGGCGCCGACGGCGTGCACCTGCCCGAGCGCGGCCTGGCGATCGATGACATCCATGGCCTGGCGATCGGCTGCTCGCGGCACTCGGCCGACGACGCGCTCGCCGCGGCGCGCGCCGGCGCCTCGCTCGTCCAGCTCGGCCCGATCTGGCCGACCCCGGGCAAGGACGCGCCGCTCGGACCCGGCGTGCTCGCGATCCGCCGCGCGCTCCCGCCCACCACGCGGCTCGTCGCGGTCGGCGGGATCGATCGTCCCGAGCGCGCGCGCGAGGCCGCGGCGGCCGGCGCCGACGCCGTCGCGGTGATCCGCGCGGCGTGGACCGGCGGCGATCCCGCACGCGCGATCGCCGCGCTGATCGCGGGAGTCGACGCCGGCCTTCACGATCGATCGTAGGAATGCGTCGCGCGCGCGGCGCGTTGTGCCCGCGTGGGATCGATCCGCCCGTGCGTGGCCGTGCTCGCGCTCGCCGCGTGCGGCCATCCCGATCCGCCGGCGCCGCAGCCCGCGCGCCCCGCACGCGCGATCCCGGCCGCGCGCGCACCGGGTGTCACCCGACCGTCCAGCGCGTGCGCCGGCGAGCCGGTGGTGCTCGCCCCGGGCCTGGTCGCGCAGCGCGTGACCATGACGGCGACGCCGATCGCCGGCGGACCGCCGTGCCTCGACGCGGTCACCGCCGACCTCGCGCGCTACCGCCTGCGCGTGCTGACCGCGCGGCGCGACGGCGCGGCGCGACCGGCGCCGACCTGGCGCGCGCTGTTCCAGCTCGCCGCGGTCACCAACGCCGGCATGTTCCACGAGGGCGGCGCGCCGGTCGGTCTGATCGTCGAGGACGGCATCGCGGTCGGCGCCGACAACGCCAGGTTCGGCGGCGTGCTCGCGTTCGATCCGCGCGCAGCCGGCGACCCGCCCGCGGTGATCACCGGCCGCGACTGCCCGGGCTACGACCTCGAGAAGCTGCGCACGCATTACCGCTCGCTGATCCAGAGCTCGCGCCTGCTCGACTGCGACGGCGCCCCCGAGCGCTGGGCCGACGCCAAGCACTACAGCGCCGCCGCGATCGGCATCGACCGCGCCGGCCGCGTCGTCATGCTCCACGCTCGCGCCGCGCTCACCATGTCCGAGCTGGCGAGCGAGCTCGCTCACTCCGGCCTCGACCTCGCCGGCGCGCTGTTCCTCGAGGGCGGCCCCGAGGCGTCGCTGGTCGCCGGCGGCGATCACGCCGAGGTCGCGCGCACGGGCAGCTACGAGACCGGATTCATCGAGGACGACTCCAACCACGCGTTCTGGGAGCTACCCAACGTCATCGGACTCGAGCCGCGGTAGGCATGTCCTTGCTTTCCCAGCCCCGGTCGGTTACCTATCTGCCTCCCCGCCGGTGTAGCTCAGGGGTAGAGCAACGGTTTCGTAAACCGTAGGTCCCCGGTTCAAACCCGGGCACCGGCTCGACATTGCAAGGAGATCTCGACGGGCGCTCCACGTCAGTCGTCACTTGGTCGCGGCGCCGGAACCAGCTCGTCGCACTCCGCCGAGCACGAGCGGACCAGGTCCGCGCAGTAGCCGCAGCGCTCGGCGCAGGTCCTCGCGCACAGGCTATCGCCCTCGCCGTACATCGACAGGCAGTCGTCGTGGCACATCAGGTTCGCCTGCGCCGCACGCCGGGTGTCCTCGCCGGCCAGTCGATCGAGTCGCGCGGCGTGGCGCTCCTTCATGATCGGATAGAAGTATGCGAGCTCGTCGGGCGAGAGAAACGACAGGAACGGCGCATCCTGCTCGACGGTCCGGTCGAAGGCGAACAGCCGGTTGTCGCAGCGGTCGAGCGCGTCGAGCATCGGAAGCTTGTCCTCCGGGCGCGCGCGCGGCCAGGTCTCGGCGATCACCTGATTCGCGTCGTCGACGAAGCCGCACAGCGACGCTGCGTCGAGGCCGCTGAGGCACGCGCGGGCGTCGACGTCCCACGCTCGCACGGCCGACGGCAGCCGCAGGTAGCGCAGGATGCGGGCGACCGCGAGCTTGTCGGAGCACGCCGTGACCTTCGCGAGCTCGCGCTCGAGGTAGGGCTCGACCGCGAGCGCGCCTCGCATGTCGGGTTGGGTGTCCTCCGCGTGATGGGCGTGCGTGTGCAACGCGAGCTCGGCCGCGGCGGTCAGCACGGCGCTGCGCGCGGCGGGATCGTCGGGGTGCACCGCGGCGCGGTTCGCCGCTGCGATGGCGTTCGCGATCAGGTGCTCCAGCGTCGAGCATGACGCCGGTTCCGTTACGGCTACCGGAGCGTGCGAAGGTGCGCCGCTGCACGCCGCGACGATCGAGAGACACAGGATGCGTGGAAGCACGCGCGCGCCACCTGCACCGCGCGTTCCACGCGGGGACGTGTTGCAACGCATCGTTGGCTCGTCGCGGCTGTCGCGACCGGACCACAGCGTTGCGCGGTTGCGTCGCAGCGTTGCGCTCGACGCGCGATCGCCTTGCACCCGGCGGCGGCACGGACGATCGACGCCGTGTTACCGTCGTCGGGATGACGCGGCCGAACGCCGCCGGCTCGCGGCGGAGCAGCGGCTCCCACGCGCCGAGGTGAAGCGCGAAGGGCCGTGACGCGGCGGTCACGGCGAGCCTGAGCGCGATCGCGGCGCCGGATGTCGATCCGCCCGTCGGCTTCTACTCACAGCCCGGTCAGGTTCGGCGTCGTGTTGCCGCTGCCGAAGATCCGGTTGCAGACCGTGCCCAGCGCCGTGGCGAGCGTGGCGTTCTGGGCCTCGGTGAGCGCGAGCCGCCCGCCTACCACGAGCTTGGTGACCCCGGGGATCTGGACGGCCGAGGCGACGCTCACCGTGCACATCACGCCGCCATGCTCCGCGGTCGGCGAGAAGTCGCCCGCAGCGCGGTATGCCTGATCGCCGACCCCCGAAACCGCCACGGCGTTCGTGGTCGCCGCCTTGTCGCGCTCGTATCCGAACGCCGGGTCCGACGCGGGCACGACGATGACGTCGACCGCCTGGTCGCTCGCGTCGTGGAACACGCACTGCTGGCCGTCGGCGTCGGTGCCCGCGGCCGTCGTGTTCACGCCGGTCATCGGGTTGGTCATGAGGCCCTGGACGTCGGCGGCCTTGAGCTGGCTGCACGTGACGGCGCCGTGCGCGGCGCTTCCACCGCTCCCGGCGTTCCCGCCCGGCGACGAGGCCTTCGAGCACGCCACCGCGAGGACCCACACAGCGAGCAGCCACGTTCGACCCATCGGCGGAATCTAGCCCCAGGCTCGATCGCCGTCTACTTGCCGTACCTGGCTTGCAGCGCGTCGAGCGCCTCGATCGTGGCGCAGCCGTTCGCGTGCTCGGGGTCGCACGGCAACCACGGTCCGCTCGCCGGACCCGATGGGTCGTAGTGGGTGAGCATCACCGTGCCGTGGTGGCCGTTCATCCACTCGCCCAGGAAGCGGAACATGCCGGCGCGGTTGTTGGCCTTCGGCGAGTTGCACTCCCCGATCACGATCTCGGGATCCTCGCGGCCCGAGAGCTGCTGCGCCATCGTCCGGAAGTAGCCCATCTTCTCGTCGATCTTGTCCCGACTCACGAAGCCGTCCCCGCCGCGCAGCCAGCCCTTGGCGCCGTCGTAGATGTCGAGCCCGTAGAAGTCGTACGGGCCGCCCTCCATCAGCGCCTTCAGCTTGCTGTACTCGCTGCCGTCGATCGCGTTGATCGCGCCGACCCCGATGATGATCGGACCGAACTTGACGTGGTTGGCCTGGTCCGTGCCGCGCCCACCGCGGTTGTTGTCGATCAGCCTCTGCACGTGATGGTTCATCGACGCGATGTTCGAGGGGAACACGCCCCACTGGCTGAAGTCGAGGTTGCCGACCTCTTGCCACAGCGTGACGTAGCTGCCCGCCGGCGCGGTCTCGAACAAGTCGAGCAGCTGCTGGTCGAACTTCCCGGCGAGCAGCGCGTCGTGCTCGAGGTAGAGCGTGAACACCGCGGTCACGCCCGCCGGCGTCGGCCACGTCGCGGGCACGAAGCCGTCCGGATAGGTGTCGGTCGGCTTGCGCGCGTAGCCGCGATAGCCCTGGCTGCCGGGAACCGCCGCGACGAAGTCGTCGAAGTAGTCGGCGTTGATCCCGAACGCGACGTTGCGCGTGCTCGCAGGCGTCGTCGCGTTGTCGGACTCGGACGCGCCACCGTCGGGCAGCTCGTCCGTACAACCCAACGCGGCCACACATAGAACCAGAAACAGCCGTTGCATGAGAGCCTCCAGGTAGTGACTGCTCCGGGTACGGGACTACCGGGAGCCCAGTTACCGGACCGGCGCCCAACCGCGACTGTCATGCGCTCGCTGACAGCGCGCTAACGCGAGCTTAATCGCCGCCGCGCGCTCGCCGCGTCATCGTCGTGTGCATGCGGCGGTTTGCAGTGATGGCGCTGGCCCTCGGCGCGTGTGTGCCCGACGGCCTCGCGCTGCGCTGGGAGGTCGCCGGCGGCTGCCGCGCCGGCGAGACCGTGGCGTACGTGTTCGAGCGAGACGCCGCGGTGTACGACGAGCTCGAGTTCCCGTGCGCCCGGGGCCACGCCGAGGTGTCGTACGAGGAGGCGCCGATCGACGACCCCATGTTCACGCTGCGCGTGCGGCTGC
>Ga0335081_10013678_pt1 | contig 13120 bp, 8 predicted proteins | sample Lox_Sample_35_FD_206713 | JGI IMG/M metagenome (GOLD analysis project Ga0335081, IMG submission 206713) | Soil microbial communities from Loxahatchee National Wildlife Refuge, Florida, United States - Lox_Sample_3.5 | ecosystem: Environmental > Terrestrial > Soil > Wetlands | place: USA: Florida...
CCTGAACACCTCGCGTTCCATCTTCGCCTGGACCTCGGGCCGGCGGATCAGGCCCCGGTGGTCCGCGTAGGCGAGGTCCTTGTACCTGGCCCAGCCGTCCAGGTGCTCGAAGTTCGGCACGACCAGCATGACGCAGAACTTCCGCCGGTCGCCGAGCATCACGGCGTTCGCCACGTACTTGTTCTTCTTCACCATCTGCTCGATCGGCTGCGGCGCCACGTTCTTGCCGCCCGCGGTCACGATCAGGTCCTTCTTGCGGTCGGTGATGCTGAGGCAGCCGGCCGCGTCGAGATCGCCGATGTCGCCCGTGTGGAACCACCCGTCGGCATCGAGCACTTCGCGCGTCGCCTCCGGCTTGTTGTAGTAGCCGGACATGACGTTGGGGCCGCGCGTGAGGATCTCCCCGTCCGGGGCGATCCGGACCTCGACGCCGGGGATGGGCGGCCCCACGGTCCCGATGCGCGGCCGCTCCAGGAGGTTCACGGCGATGACGGGCGACGTCTCGGTGAGCCCGTACCCCTCGAGGATGGGGAGTCCCGCCGCGAAGAAGAACTTCGCGATGTCGGCCGGCAGCGGCGCGCCCCCGGAGACGAAGAACCGGATGCGGCCGCCGGTGCGCGCCTGCAGCTTCGAGAACACCAGCCGCTGCGCCACCGCGTACTGGAACGCCAGGACGCGGGGAACGGCCTCGCCGGCGAGGCGGTGGTCGGCCCAGCGGTCCGCGACCGCGCGCGCCCAGAAGAAGATCCGCTTCTTCAGCGCGCCACCCGCCAGCGCGTTCTCCAGCACGCGCGCGTACATCTTCTCGTAGAGGCGCGGCACCGAGAGCACGACCGTGGGGCGCACCTCCACGAGGTTCTGCGGCACCGTGTCGATGCTCTCGGCGTAGTGGATCATCGTGCCGGCGTGGAACATCACGTAGTGGCCCGCCATCCGCTCGAAGATGTGCGACAGCGGCAGGAAGCTCAGGCAGGAGTCCGTGTCGCCGAGTCGCAGCACCTGCAGCGCGGCCAGCACGTTCGACCGGATGTTCTCGTGCGTCAGCATGACCCCCTTGGGGTCCCCCGTGGTGCCCGACGTGTAGATGATCGTCGCCACGTCGTCGGGCTTCGCGCGCAGCGCCTCGTCCCTGAACGCGCGCCCTTCGCCGGCCGCCTCCGCCTCGGCGCCCATCCGGTAGAGGTCGGCCAGCCAGATCACGCCCGGCCCCTGCGCGTCCTCGTCCATCGCGACGATGTGCCTGAGCGCCGGGAGCTGCGCGCGGACCTCGAGGATCTTGGCGAGCTGGGGCGCGGTGGACACGAAGATCGCGGACGCGGAGGAGTCGTTCAGGATGTACACCAGCTGCTTGGCGGGAAGGGTGGGGTAGATCGGGACGTCGATCGCGCCGATCGCGAGGCACGCGAAGTCGGCGACCAGCCAGCCGGGCCGGTTCTCTGAGAGGATCGCCACCCGGTCGCCGCGCCGGATCCCGAGGCGCTTCAGGGCGAGCGCGGTGCGCGTCACGCGCTCCAGCACCTCGCGGTGCGTGAGCGAGCGCCAGGTCCCCCCGGCGGGCTTGCACGCCACCGCGGACGGCTTGTGGCCGTGCCGCTCCACCGCGTCGAAGAACAGCTGCGTGAGCGTGCCCTTCCCGGTGTCGGTCACGCGTCCCTCCTCGGCCCGGGGCCTACTGGAAACGGACGACGAACTGGATCGGCGAGCCGCGGACCACCGCGCCGTTGGCGCGGCGCGCGCTCGCCTGCACCAGGACGGAGTCGGGCTGCGGGGGCGGGCCGTGCCGGAACACGCGCACCGACGCCAACCCTCCGGAGGTCGTCACCGTGTCCGCCAGCGCCGGCAGCGAGTCGCTGCCGAGCACGACGGTCGCGGCGGCGGCGGTCGCGAACGACGGGGAGACGATCGCGAACACCACGGGATAGCCGGTGAGGCCCAGCGCCTGCGTCGTGTCGGTCCGGAGGTCGAGGAGGTCCACCGTCAGCGGCGCCGAGGAGGTGTCGGTGCTCGCGACGGTGAACGTGTCCACGCCGGCCGCCGGCAGCGCGAGCGAGTCGGGGGCCCGCGCGACGGTGACGACGAGCGGATCCGACTGCAGGCCGCCCGAGCTCGCGATCACGCGCGCGTGACCCGGCCGCACGCCGATCAGCGCGAGCGGCTGCGTGTCCACCGCCAGCGTGTCGGGGGCGAACGACACCACCTGCACCGACGCGCCCGGGATCGTGTCGCCCGCCCTGTTGCGCACGCGCACGTCGATGGGCACGGTGTCGAACTCCTGGACCGTGAAGCTCGAAGTGAAGTGCGGAAGCACGATCTCGATGGCCAGCGGGGTGGTGCTGTCGCCCGAGATGCTGGCGCAACGGGTTCCCAGCACTGCGAGCGCGCACGCCACGACGGCCGTGGCGTGGCGGCGCGTCACGCGCCTTCCATTCCCGCCCTGCGCTGGGGTGCGGTCGGGGCGCCGAGGTCGGCCAGCGCCTGCTCCGCGTAGCCGATCCACTGCTGCGCGTCCACGCCGCGCGGCGGATTGCCGAGAAAGGCCTTGAGGTGCTGCGCCGCGCCGTCCGGGTCGCCGCGCTTCATCAGCAGGAACGCCAGCCCGTAGTGCGCGCCCGCCAGGGTCCCGTCCGCCTCCAGCGCCTTCCGGTAGTGCCGGATCGCCTCGTCCACCTTGCCCGTCCGGCTGAAGGCGATCGCGAGGTTCTGGAGGATCCGCGGCTCGTTGGGATGATCGCGCAGCGCCAACCGGTAGCTGGTGATGGCGGCGTCATAATCGCCCTGGCGCTCTAAGGCGAGGGCTTCGTTCAGGTAATCCAGGCGCTGGGGCTTGATGGGTCGGTCCTCGAAGGCCTGGCCGCCCAGGAGACGCCGGAAGAGACCCATGGATTGCGAAGATAGTAATCGGCCAACCGCTTGGCAACGGCCAACCTAGGGGTTATGGTCCCGGGGCCCGGGGTCCGGATCCCGGGATCCGGGCGCAGGCTCCCCCGGAACCCGGACCCCGGAATCCTGACCCCGAACCCAGGACCCCCATGCCGCGCCCTTCCAGCTCACCCCAGCCCCGCGCCGTCATGGAGGTCGACTGGCCGTTCTTCGGCGAGCTGTGCCGCGGCCTGGCCCTGAAGGTCTCGCGCGACTACGAGCCCGACCTGGTGGTGGGGATCGCACGCGCCGGAGTGATTCCCGGCGCGGTCATCGCGAGCATCCTGCGCTGCGACTTCGCGTCCATCGCGCTGCGCCGCGACCATGAGGGGGAAGCGCCGGCGCTGGTGTCGCGCCCCACGCTGAGTCCCAAGGGGCGGAAGGTCCTGCTCGTGGACGAGACGTGCGACACCGGCGACACGATGCGCCTGGCCGCGTCGGTCATGCGCGAAGAGGGCGCGAAGGCGCTCAAGACCGCGGTGTCGTTCGGCACCGGCGCGTACAAGCCCGACTACTGCGCGCTCCAGACGAAGGCCTTCATCATCCTCCCCTGGGATCGCTGGGTCATCGCCGACGGCGCGCTGGTCGTGCGGCCCGACTACGAGGAGGCGCTGAGGGAAGCGGGGGGCGCGGAGGCGCCGGCGCGCGGACGCGAGGGGAAGACCGGGAAATGAGCCACGGCGACGGGATGCGCGACCGCCTGACCGAGGCCCTGAAGCGCTCGCGCGCCGCATACGCGGAGGTGCGCTTCGAGCGCACCTGGGCGAGCCGGGTGCATTTCCGCGGGAAGCGGCTCGAGGTCGCCGCCGAGAGCGCGGACGCGGGTGGATGCGTGCGCGTGTTGCTCGAGGGGCGCGGCTGGGGCGTGGCTTCCTTCACCACGCTGGACGACCTGCCCGCGATGATCGCCTCGGCCGAGGAGATGTCGCGGGCCGTCGCCCTGGAAGAGCCGCTGCGCCTGGCCGAGGTGCCGGTGCGCGAGGACGAGGTCGTGCCGGAGATCGACGGCGATCCGCGCGAGATTCCGCTCGCCGAGAAGCGCCGCTTCCTCGAGCACCTGAACGGGCTGATGCTGGCGGTCTCCCCCCGGATCGCGGATACCCAGTCCGGCTACTTCGACTCGCGCACCGAGTGGTACTTCGCCAACAGCGGCGGGACGTGGCTGCACGAGGTGAGGCCCGAGATCGGCGTCTCGGCGCAGGCTACGGCGCGCGACGGCGCCACCATCGAGCGGCACCTGGATTCGGTCGCGTACCGGAAGGGGTGGCGGAGCGTGCAGGGACTCGAGCCGATGTTCACCGACGCGGCGGCCAAGGCGGTGGAGCTGCTCGCGGCGCCCCCGGTCCGCGGGGGGACCTATCCGGTCGTGCTCGATCCGCGGCTCGCCGGCGTGTTCGTGCACGAGGCGTTCGGCCATCTCTCGGAGGCCGACTTCGTCTACGAGAACCCCCAGGCGCGGGAGATGATGACGCTGGGCCGCCGCTTCGGCAGCGACATCGTGAACATCGGTGACGACGGGAGCGCGGCCGGCCTTCGCGGCACCCTGCCGTACGACGACGAAGGCACGCCCACCCAGCGCACCGAGCTGATCCGGAACGGCATCCTGGTGGGGCGCCTGCACTCGCGCGAGACCGCCGCGGCGATGGGCGAGCACCCCACCGGGAACGCGCGGGCGATCTCCTTCCGCCACCCGCCGATCGTCCGGATGACCAACACCTACATCGAGGGCGGGAGCGGAACGCTCGAGGACCTGATCGCCGACATTCCGCTCGGGGTGTACGCCATCGAGATGGTCGGCGGCCAGACCTTCCTCGAGAACTTCAGCTTCTCGGCGGCCTACGGGTACATGATCCGCGACGGCAAGGTGGCGGAGATGGTGAAGGACGTGGTGCTGGCGGGGAATCTCTTCAAGTCGCTGCAGAGCATCGACCGCCTGGCCGGCGACTTCCGCTTCAACCAGATGGGCGGCGGCTGCGGCAAGGGGGGCCAGTCGCCGCTCCCCGTGACGGAGGGCGCCCCGCACGTCCGGTTCGCCGAGCTGCTCGTCGGAGGGGAAGTCGGCGGCTAGCGCCGCGGGGGCGCGCCCGGCCGTTCTGGCCGTCCGGAGCCTGCGGAAGGCTTACGGCGGGACCGTCGCCGTGGACGGCGTGTCCTTCGAGGTCCGGCAGGGCGAGATGCTGGGGCTGCTCGGCCCCAACGGCGCGGGCAAGACGACCACCATCAACATGGTGCTCGGCGTCCTCACGCCGGACGCCGGGGCAATCACGATCGGGGCGCTGGATCTCGCGGCGCGCCGCTCGGAGGCGCTCGAGCTCACCAACTTCGCCGCGGTCTACGCGCCGCTGCCCGGGAACCTCACCGTCGAGCAGAACCTCAGGGTCTTCGGCCTGCTGTACGGCGTCGCCGCTCTCGCGCGGCGGATCGACGAGCTGCTGGCCGCGTTCGACCTGGAGCGGTTCCGGCGCACGCGCTGCGGGGTGCTCTCCTCCGGCGAGCAGACGCGCGTGGGCCTGGCCAAGGCGATGCTCAATCAGCCGCGCCTGCTGCTCCTCGACGAGCCGACCGCGAGCCTCGATCCCGCCACGGCGCGCGACGTCCGCGCCCGCATCCGCGAGATCGCGGCCCGGGACGGGACGGGCGTGCTCTGGACGTCGCACAACATGGTCGAGGTCGCCGAGGTGTGCGACCGGGTGCTCTTTCTCTCGAAGGGGCGGATCCTGCTGGCCGGCGACCCGCGGCGGCTCCCGGGCGAGCACGGCCGCGCCAACCTCGAGGAGCTGTTCATCTCGGTCGCGCGCGAGCCGCTGGCGCTGCGGGATGGGGGGGGCTGAGCCCTGCGCGCCTCGCGGATCGGCGCCATCGCGCTGCGGCAGTGGTACCTCATCCGCGGCAGCGTCTCGCGCATCGTGCCGCTGTTCGCGTGGGTCGTGGTGGACGTCGTGCTGTGGGGGCTGATCACCCGCTATCTCAACACGTTCACCGGCTCCTCCTACGACTTCGTCCCCGCGCTGCTCGGCGCGGTGCTGCTCTGGGACTTCCTCACCCGCGTGATGCAGGGCGTCACGATGGCGTTCTTCGAGGACGTGTGGGCGCGCAACTTCCTCAACGTCTTCGCGACGCCGCTCAGGATCTCGGAGTACGTGACCGGCCTGGTGACCTCGAGCGTGGCGACCAGCGCGGTCGGCCTCGTCGTGATGGTGGCGGTCGCGATGCTGGTGTTCGGTCTGCGCTTCACGGCCTATGGCATGTTTCTCGGGCCGTTCCTGGGCGTGCTCTTCCTGTTCGGCATCGCGCTCGGCATCGTCGGCATCACGATCGTCCTCCGGCTCGGGCCCGCCGCGGAGTGGTTCATCTGGCCCCTCCCCGCGATCATCTCGCCCTTCGCGTGCGTGTTCTATCCGGTCTCGTCGCTGCCGCCGTGGATGGGCGCGGTCTCGCGGCTCCTGCCGCCCTCGTACGTCTTCGAAGGGATGCGCGCGATCATGCTCGGCCGCCCGGTGCATCCCGCGCTGCTGCTCGGGGGCGGCGCGCTGGCCCTCCTGTACGTCGGGCTGGCGTGCCTGCTGTTCGTGCGGGTGCACCGGTACGCGGTGCGCACCGGACTCATCGGACGCTACAGCGCGGAGAGCGTGTCGTGAGCGGGAGCGCGCATGCCGACCGACCCCTGAGTCGCGTAGCGGGTTATGCCTTCGCCCTCGGCGCGGGTGCGCTCTGGGGCACCACGGGGCCCCTCTCCACGGCGCTCTACAAGGAGGGGGAGGCGATCACCGGCATCGGCTTCTGGCGCGTGCTCCTCGGCACGGCGGCGCTGCTCCTCTACGCGGCGTTGTTCCGCCGCGACCTGCTCCGGGTGGACCGGCGTGGCGTGCTGCTGCTGGGCCTGCTCGGCGGTGCGCTGGTCGCGTTGTTCGAAGTCGCCTACCAGTTCGCGATCGCCGGCGCGGGCGTGGCGAGCGCGGCGGCGCTGCTCTACACGGCACCCGCGCTCGTGGCCGTGCTCGCGTGGCCGCTGCTCCAGGAGCGGCTGACGGTGCTGCGGCTGGTGCTGGCCGTGGTCGTCGGCGCCGGCGCCGTGCTCGCGGTGCTCGGCGGCTCGCACGGCGCGCACGTGGCGGGCGTCGCCACCCCGCGGCTCGCGCTCGGCGTCGCGGGCGGCCTGCTCGCGGCGTTGAGCTACGCGGGGACCACGCTCCTGGCGCGGTTTGCCGCGCCGCGCTACGGCGTGTTCCGGATGCTGCTGCTCGAGATCGCCGGCGGGACGGTGCTGCTGGGAATCATCCTGCCCCTCGCCGGCCGGCCTCCGGTGGCGCCCGCCACAGCCGGCGGCTGGGTGTACCTCGCGGCCCTGGTGGCGGGCACGGTCATTCTCGCCAACCTGTTCTTCTTCTCCGGCGCGAAACGCATCGAGGCGGCGCCGACCGCCGTGGCCGCGACGATCGAGCCGGTCGTCGGCACGCTCATGGCGCTCGCGCTCTTTTCCCAGCGCCTGACGCTGCTGGGCTGGCTCGGCCTGGTGATGGTCGTGGGCGGCGTGGCCGCCGGGTACCTCGAGGAGGCGCGCGGCGCCGCGTCCACCGCGCATCGCACGCCCTAGGCGCCGGTTCCCCGGAGCCGCCCCGCTCTAGAACCCGAGGGTCACTCCGGCGAGCAGCGTGCGATAGCTCGGCGGACCAATGGAGGTTCCCGCCTCGGGATCGTAGCCGTAGTAGGTGGTGAAGACGAACGGGTCTTGCGCCACGATGTAGATCCGCATGGAACTGATGCCCCGCACGAGCCGCGTCACAGAGCCGGGGAGCGTGAAGCCCAGGATGATGTTGCGGACGCGCCAGTGCGTGCCGATGCGGTAGCCCGGCGCGGCGTAGGTGTTGCCGTCGTCGTACAGCGGGCTCTGCCGCCCGGCGCCGGGGGACCACCACGCATTGCAGCCCGGCGCGCTGCTGGCCTGCTGCGCCGCTGTCACGCCCGCCGGAGGATCGAGTGCGAGTGGGTTCGGCCCGCCGTCGCACCGCTCCGGCGTCCAGTACGGGACGTTGAGGTCGTTGGAGCGGTCGGACAGCTTGGTGTTGACCCTGAAGCCGTCCTGGAAGGTGTAGCCGATGCGGCCCTGGAGCAGGAGCGACAGATCGAACCGGCCCCAGCTCACCCGGTTGTACACGCCGGCGATCAGCCGGGGGTACGTGTTGCCGGTGATGACGCGGTCGAAACCGTCGATCTTGCCGTCGCCGTTGAGGTCGGCGATGCGGATGTCGCCCGGCTTCTCCCCGTACTGCTTGGCGAGCAGGGAGTCCGCAAGCTGCCAGATGCCGATCATCTTGACGTCGTAGAAGACCTGGTGAAGCGCGTCATAGCTGGCGTCGCCCGGTTGTCCGACGTTGATCGGCTGCCCAAGGAACCAGCGGTCGGTGATGTCGTCGCCGACACCCCCGGCCAGGCTGATGATGTAATTCTGGTTGTGCGTGAGGTTGAGCTCGGTCGTCCAGCGCGGGCCGCCGCGGTTGCCCGTCAGGTTGACGGCGCTGACGCTCAACTCCCACCCGGCATTCCCCGTCTTCCCGACATTCTGGAGGGTCGACGTGAAGCCGGTGGAGGCGGGCAGCGCCCGTGTGAGCAGCAGGTCGCTGGTCTTCTCCCGGTACACGTCGAACGTGCCGGCGATGCGGTTGCGGAAGACGCCGAAGTCCACGCCGACGTCGAGCTGAGTCGTCTTCTCCCACGTGAGGTCCGCATTCGGGATTGAGCCCGGCACGTACCCGGCGGCGGTGGTGCTGCCGAAGTTGTAGAGGGTCCGCGTCAGGGAGCCCTCCGTCTCGTAGGGGCTGACGGACGAGTTGCCGGTGGTGCCCAGGCTGGCGCGCAGCTTGAGCCCCGAGACGAAGCCGAACCGCTTCATGAACGACTCATCGCCGAGCTGCCACGCGAGGCCGACCGAGGGAAAGAACGCCCACTTGCGCCCCGGCGCCAGAATGCTCGAGCCATCGTACCGGCCCGTCACGGAAAGGCTGTAACGGCGCGCGAGAACGTAGTTGACGCGCCCCATCCACGAGCGGCTCGTCGAGATGCTCAGCGTGCTCGCCGGCGGCTGAGGAGCGGCGCCGGTGCCCAGGTCGTACCAGAGTTGGGAATCGTACGGGAGGTTTCTGGCGGAGCTGGTGGCGGAGGTGTTGCGCATGCCCCCCACTCCGTAGGCCACCGTCGCTTCGACCTGGTGGTCCCCGGCGCTGAGATCCCACATCAGGACATTGTCCAGCATGAAGCTGAAGTCTTCCTCGGTCGAGTCGCGTGCCTGGGCGTTGCCGATCAGCGTGTTGTTGACCACGACGTTCGCGCCCTGGAACTGGCCGCAATCGCGGTTGGAGAGATCCGAGCCGAAGTCCACGCGATACCTGAACCCCAGGCCGAGCTGCAGCTCGGCGAAGATCGCCCCGACCAGACGGCTGTTGCTGTGCTGGTGGATGTAACCCTGCGCCTCGCGCAGCGGATTCACGCGCAGGGGGTCGCCCGTCGGCAATTGCTGCAGGGTGCAGGTGCTGCACAGCGTGGCCTTGGGCGTCCCGGCGCTGTCGTAGGGCGCACCCAGCGCGCTGTTCGCATTCGCCTCGCTCCACAGCTGGGCGTCTCCGCCGAGATCCCAGACGGACCGCGATCCGGTGGCTGTGGCGCCAACGCGCAGGCGGCCGAACGTGTTCTCGATACTGATCGTGCCGGCGTACTGGTGGTACCCCTGGCCGAGCGTGATGCCGCTCTCATTGAAATACGTGCCGGACAGGGACAGCCGCGCGGCGCCGGACGCCGAGTTGTAGCTCAGGCGGTGCTGCTGCTGGCTGCCGGTGCGCAGCACCATCCGCTGCCAGTCCGTCCCCGTCGGGCAGCCCGGATGCAGGGTCTGCCACGTGGTCGTGCCGGCTGCCGTCGTGTCGGGCAGGCCGGTGGTCGGGTTGGTCTGCACGTTCAGTGCGCAGTAGGCGACGTACTTGTTGTCGTACGACCACGTCGGCAGAGAGTTGACCAGGCGCGCCGCGTCAAGCCGCTCCTGCGCGAGCTGCGGCCCGGTCATCATGTCCGCGAGGTGCAAGGCAGTCTGCACACCGTACTGGAAGTCATAGGTGAGGCTCGAGGTGCCGCCCGCCGAACCCGAGGCCCCGCGGTTCGTGGTGATCAGGATCACGCCGTTCGCGCCGGCGCTTCCATAGGGGGCCGTCGCAGCGGCATCCTTGAGCGCCTCGATGGACGCGATGGACGACGGGTTGAAGTCCTGGATGAATCCCCCGATTGCCAGTCCGTCCACCACGTACAATGGCTCGTTCGATGCCGTGATGGATCGGATGCCGCGGATGCGGACGTTCATGGGGGCGCCGGGGCGGTAGCCGCCTGCGAATTCTCCGCCGGTCACGACGTCCACGCCCGGCGCTCTGGCCTGAAGCACCTGCGCGGGGTTGGACAAGGGGACGTCGCGCAACTCTTCCATGCTCAGTATCGAGATCGCGTCCGCGAGGTTGCGTCGCTCCTCCTCGCCGTAGTAGGCCGTGGTGACCAGCCCCTCGAGCTCGTTCGGGGCCGGGACCAGCTGGAAGTTGACGGTGACGGACTCCCCGTCCGCTCTGGTGCCCCGGACCTCGACGGGCCGGAGGGCTGACGCGAAGCCGCGGTCCCGTGCACGGACGCTCTGCCGACCGACCGGTACCAGGGTGAGGACGTACTTCCCCGCGGCGTCGGTGATGGCGGCGCGAACGGTGCCCACGACGGTGATGTTCGCTCCGGCGAGCGGCCGCCCGTCCTCGGCGGACGTCACCGTGCCCGTGATCTGCCCTGTGTTCTGCGCTCGCGCGCTGGCCGCGATACACAGAGCGGCCACGATCAGTATCCGGCGTCTCATCTGCGATCCCCCCCGCATCCCGCAATCCGGCCTCCGTGGGCCGGCGCGGGCGTCCGTCAAACGTGAGCCTTGGGCGTCACGGCTCCGCCGACGCGGCGTCAGGCCAGCGTCAAAAGGACGTGCGTGTGCCCTGGCGGAAGCGGGGGGCCTCTTGCCTCGGCCTCGTTCGTGCCGCAGGATAGGCTCAGCCGCAGGACGACGACGAAGGCGGCTGCTCAGAATCACGAATTGGGGATCGGCATGTTTCGGCTCCGCCTGCTGGGGGGCTTTGCGCTGGAGGGGCCGTCCGGGGCCTCGACGCCCCGGCTGGCCCAGCGCCGGGCCGAAGCGGTACTCGCGGTGCTCGCCGTGTGCGGAGACCTCGGTTGCACCCGCGAGCGCCTCATCGCGCTCCTGTGGCCGGAGAGCGACGAGACGCACTCCCGGCACAGCCTGCGTGACGCCCTCCGCGCCATCCGGCACGCCCTTGGCCCGGACGCCGTCCTGTCCGACGGTGAGCGCTTGCGCCTCGACGCCGCCGTGGTCGCCTCCGACGTCTTCTCGCTCACGCAGCAGATGCGCTCCGGCCAGCCCGCGGACGCCGTCCGGGCGTACGGTGGGCAGCTACTCGAGGGCTTCCACGTGGACGGCGCGCCGGAGTTCGAGCGATGGCTGGACGGTGAGCGCGGCCGGCTGGCACGCGAGTACGCGGAGGCACTCGAGCGGTTGGCCACTGCGGCCGAGCGCCCCGGGGCCTGGACGGAAGCGGTGGGGTGGTGGGGGAGAGCCGTGGAACACGATCCGCTGAACTCGCACTTCGTCCTGCGGCACGTGCAGGCGATGGCGGCGATCGGCGATCGGGCCAATGCCCTCCGGGCGGCGGACGCGCACCTGCGGCGACTGCGAGCAGAACTCGACCTCGAGCCGGATCCCGAGTATCTGGCAGGGATCGAGCGGATTCGCAGGGGCGAACTGCCTGCGGCCCACGACGGCGCACCACAGCGCGCGCTCGCACCGCTGAAAGCGCCGCCGCAGCCGGACGAGTCGCCCCGGCGGGCGGCGCCGGCGGCCTGGCCGAGCGACGGAAGACCGCCGACTGCGCGGACGAGCGTGCTGATGCGGCTGCCGCGCTGGGTGCCTCGGGCCGGCGCCCTGGCGGCCGTGGCGATCGTGGCGTTGGTCGCGATGCAAGTCGCCAGGAGCAGGCCGCTCGTCATCACGGCCTCGGACATCGCTCAGGTTACGAGCGATCCCGGCGTCGAGTTCCAGCCCGCCATCTCGCCCGACGGGAACGAGGTGGCCTACGTCGCCGGACCGATCGGGTTGCCGCGCCCGTTCGTCCGCAGCACCGCGAACGTCGCGAGTGGCGTCGCGATCCGTCTCGGTGACTCGGCGATGGGCAGTGGCTGGCTGCCCGCTTGGAGTCCTGACGGCCAACGCCTGCGGTTCCTCAGCTGCGCGGCGGGCTGGGACTCGTCTTGCGGCTGGATGGAGACGGCCAGACTGGGTGGCCGCGGGCAGGCCATCGTGCGCGATGCGACGGTGCTCAGCGGGGGGAACGTGAGCACGGTGGCGTGGTCCCCGGATGGGACGCGCGTGGCCTTCGTCGTCCAAGACACGATCTTTGCCGCCTCCGCGGGCGACACGATCGGGCACCGCATCGCGATTCATCGGGCAGGTCGTGCAGAGCCTCATTCGCTCGCCTGGTCGCCGAATGGCAGGTTCATCGCGTACGTCAACGGCTACAGCGGCTGGCGCATCGGCCTGAACTACGTGGCCCCGGCCTCCATCTGGGTCGTCGATGCGCGGGGCGGCGAGCCGCAGCGCGTGACGGATCAGGACCACCTGAACGTCAGCCCGGCGTGGCTGGACGGGCGGCACCTGCTCTTCATCTCCGATCGCGACGGCCCGCGCGCCCTCTACCTCGTCGACGTCGGCCCGCACGGCGCGGGCGGCGCGCCACGGCTCGTGGCCGGCGTGGCCGACCCGTATTCGATCTCCTACTCCACCGCCTCCGGGAAGCTGGCATACGCGAAGCTGACCGTGCGACAGAACATCTGGTCATATCCGCTGGGCCGATCCGTGCCCATGTCCATCCGGGACGGGCGGCCCGTGACGGCTGGCAACCAGGTGCTCGAGTGGCACGATGTGTCGCCCGATGGCCGGTGGATCGCGTACAACGGTAACCGTCGGGGCAGTGGGGACCTCTACAAGCTGCCTCTGGCGGGGGGCGAGCCCGTGCCCCTCACCGAGACGCCGCAGGCTGAGGCCCATCCCCGCTGGTCGCCGGATGGCAAGGAGATCGCCTTCGACGTTCGGGGCGCGGATCGCTCGATCTGGGTGATGCCC
>Ga0335081_10013680_pt1 | contig 13119 bp, 11 predicted proteins | sample Lox_Sample_35_FD_206713 | JGI IMG/M metagenome (GOLD analysis project Ga0335081, IMG submission 206713) | Soil microbial communities from Loxahatchee National Wildlife Refuge, Florida, United States - Lox_Sample_3.5 | ecosystem: Environmental > Terrestrial > Soil > Wetlands | place: USA...
CCGGAAACAGCGTCGCTTGCCCGCGATCAATCCCCTCAACAAAGCGCCTCATCCAATCCCTCCGCAGCAGCAGAATCACATCGCGAAGTGAATCACATACAGCGCGTTTTCACACAGCCAGGGTCACAAGCGGACATGGCGGATGCGTTTGGCGATGTCCGCTATTGCCCCGAAAGCGGACTCCGCCTGCGCGGCTATGATTCCAATTGGTCGGCTCCTAGCCTCGAAATTTCCAAATCCAAATCGGCTTGCGATTTCGACGGGCCATCATAGAATTTTTCGACCTGTGGTCCTTACCCGTTCCGCTCCCGAGTTACGTTTATTGGCCAGACTGGCATGGGGCGAGGCGCATTGACTTGTACGCCGCTTCGGCGACGATCTGGCCATGGGCTTCAACCGCCGCAAGATGGAAGCTGACAGGAAGGCTAAGGCCGACGCGAAGGCCACCGCCAGACGCGCGACCGATGCCCAGGTGCGAGAGGACGCCGAGCGCCTAATCGGCGACTGGAACGAACGCCAAGCCCGGCGAATGTGCCTCATGGGCTAGATTTGCATCCACTCTTGTAGCGCCATTTGTGGACAGAAGAGCCGACCCTTTGCTAATTGCTTGACAAATTACGATATTTCCCCGCCTTCAGGCGGACACCCCTTCCACCACAGCCGGGCGCGAATGGATGTCCGCCGGATCGATCGCGAAGAAGAACGTCATCATCCTGGGCGCCGCCGGGCGCGACTTTCATGATTTCAATGTCGCGTTCCGCGACGATGCGGCGAGCCGTGTCGTGGCCTTCACCGCGGCGCAAATTCCGGGCATCGCCGGCCGCCGCTATCCGCCGGTGCTGGCCGGTCCGCTCTATCCCGACGGCATTCCGATCGCCGAGGAAAGCGATCTCGAACAATTGTGCCGCCGCTACGCCGTCGATCTGGTCGTGTTTGCCTATAGCGACGTGCCGCATGAGCACGTGATGCATCTGGCCTCGCGCGTGCTCGCGACCGGCGCCGACTTTACGTTGCTCGGGCCGAACCGGACCATGTTGCAATCGTCGCTGCCGGTCATAGCGGTGACCGCGGTGCGCACCGGTTGCGGCAAATCGGCCATCGCGCGCTGGCTCGGGCGGCGCCTGCATGATCGCCATTTGCGGGTCGCGGTGTTGCGTCATCCCATGCCCTATCGCGACCTGGCCGCGGCGCGCGTGCAGCGCTTCGCCGCGATGGCCGACATCGACGCAGCGAACTGCACCGTTGAGGAGCGCGAGGAATACGAGCCGCACATCGCGGCCGGCAACGTGGTGTTTGCCGGCGTCGACTACGCGGCAATTCTGCGCGCCGCGGAGGCCGAGGCCGATATCATCGTCTGGGACGGCGGCAACAACGATTTTCCGTTCGTGCGGCCAAGCCTGAACGTCACGGTCATCGACGCCCTGCGGCCGAGCCAGATCGACAGCCATCACCCCGGCGAGACGGTCGCGCGCATGGCCGACATCTTCGTCATCAACAAGGTCGATGCGGCGTCGGCGGCCGACATCCGCATCGCCGAAGCCAAGCTGCGCCAGATCAAGCCCGCGGTGCCCATCGTGCACGCGGCCTCGCCGATCAGCCTCGACGACGTAGCGGCCGTGAAGGGCCGCCGCGCCCTGGTCATCGACGACGGCCCGACCATCACCCACGGCGGCATGCCCCATGGCGCCGCCTATGTGGCGGCGGTCGCTGCCGGCGCCATCGTCGTCGATCCGCGACCGGCGGCGGCGCCGATGTTCAAGCGCCTGTTCGAAACCTATCCGCATATCGGCAAGGTGCTGCCCGCCATGGGCTACAATCCCGAGCAGCTCGGCGCCTTCGCGGCAACGATCAACGCCGCCGCTGCCGATGTCGTCGTCGCCGGCACGCCGGTCGATCTGGGCCGCCTCGTCCAGCTCAACAAGCCGATCGTGCGCGCGCGCTACGCATTCGCCGAAACCGACGAGCCGCGACTGTCGACTTTGATCGACGCCTTCTTGGATACAATCCGCAAGCCTTAAAGCGAAATCTCTTCCCGTTGAAGCGATTTGCGCTTTAGGATTTTCATCGAGCATGATCTTTTCGGAAAACCGGTTTCCACTTTTCCGGATCGTGCTCTAGGAGCTGCCGATGCTGGTCGTCATCGCGCTGGGTGGCAACGCGCTGCTGCGCCGCAACGAGCCGCCCGAGGCCGATATCCAGCGCAACAACGTCATCACCGCGGTCGTCAAGTCAGTCGCGCCCATCGCGCGCGAGCACAAGACCATCGTGACCCACGGCAACGGGCCGCAGATCGGGCTGCTGGCGCTGCAAGCTGCCGCGTTTCGCGAGGTGCGGCCTTATCCGCTCGACGTGCTCGGCGCCGAGACCGAGGGCATGATCGGGTATCTCATCGAGCAGGCACTCGCCGCGGCGCTGCCGCGCCGCGAGGTGGCCACGCTGTTGACCCAGGTGGAAGTCGACCCGGCCGATCCGGCCTTTGCCGCTCCGACCAAACCGATCGGCCCGGTCTATGGCGAAGCGCAAGCGCGCGCGCTGACGGCAAGCCACGGCTGGACGTTTGCGCAGGAGGCGGCCGGCTATCGCCGCGTCGTCGCCTCGCCGGCGCCGTTGCGCATCCGCGAGTTCAACACGATCCGGCTCCTGGTCAATGCCGGCGTCACCGTCATCTGCGCCGGCGGCGGCGGCGTTCCGGTCGCGGTCACGCCGCAAGGCGGCGTGCGCGGCGTCGAGGCCGTGATCGACAAGGACTACGCGGCCGCGCTGCTCGCCGAACGAATCGGCGCCGACTCCTTGCTGCTGTTGACCGATGTCGCGGCGGTGTGGACGTCCTGGCCGGCTACATCCGGCAGCGAACCGATCGGCCGGATCGCGCCTTCGGCGCTGCGCGCCTACCGGTTCGCGTCAGGGTCGATGGCGCCGAAAGTCGAAGCCGCCTGCCGCTTTGCCGAACGGACCGGACGCATGGCGGCGATCGGCGCGATGGAAGATGCGCAAGCAATCTTGGCAGGCCGCGCCGGCACGATCGTCCAGGCGAATTCTTGAAAGCCGCGCGGGATATCAAGCAGCCAGTTCGGGCTCCGCCGTCCGCGCGCCCTTTTCTTCCGGAATTTCCGTCATGGTCGCTTCCGTCAGCAGCAGCACGCTTGCCACCGACACGGCATTCTCCAGCGCAATACGGACCACCTTGGTCGGATCGATGATGCCGGCCTCGACCAGGTCGACATATTCCTTGCGCGCGGCGTCGAAGCCGAAATTGCCCTTGCCTTCGAGCATGCGCGCGACCACCACGCCGCCGTCTATTGCCGAGTTCTCGGCGATTTGACGCGTCGGCGCCTCCAGCGCGCGCCTGATGATCTGGATTCCGGTTTTCTCGTCGCCCTCGCACTTGCCTTCTTCTTGCGCGACAGCCTCCACGCAGCGCAACAACGCCAAGCCGCCGCCCGGCACGATGCCTTCGGCGACCGCCGCCTTGGTGGCGCTGATGGCGTCGTCCAAGGCCTCCTTCTTCGATTTCATCTCCGATTCGGAGGGCGCGCCGACGCGGACGACGGCAACGCCGCCGGCGAGCTTTGCCAGGCGTTCCTGCAGCTTTTCCTTGTCGTAATCGCTGGTGGTCTTTTCGATCTCGCGCCGGATCTGCTCGATGCGGCCGTCGATCTGCTTGCGCTCGCCGGCCCCGCCGATGATCGTCGTATTGTCCTTGTCGACGACCGCGCGCTTGGAGCGGCCAAGCTGCTCCAGCTTGGCATGTTCGAGTTTCAAGCCGAGCTCTTCGGCAATGACCTGACCGCCGGTCAGAATGGCCATATCCTGCAACATCGCCTTGCGACGGTCGCCGAAGCCGGGCGCCTTGACGGCGCAGCTTTTCAAGATGCCGCGGATTTGATTGACGATGAGCGTGGCGAGCGCTTCGCCCTCGATGTCCTCGGCCACGACCAGAAGCGGCTTGCCCGCCTTCACGACCTGCTCCAAGAGCGGGATCAGATCGTTCAGCGAACCGACCTTGCGATCGCACAGCAGGATGAAGCAGTCCTCCAGCACCGCCTCCATCTTGTCCGGATCGGTCACGAAGTACGGCGAGACATAGCCGCGGTCGAATTGCATTCCCTCCACCACTTCGAGCGTGGTCTCGGTGGTCTTGGATTCCTCGACCGTGATCACGCCTTCGCCGCCGACTTTGTCCATGGCGTCGGCGACGAGCTCACCGATATGCGGATCGTTGTGCGCGGAAATCGCGGCGACCTGCGACTTCTCCTTGCGCGTCGCGACCGGTCTCGACAAAGCGCGCAGGGCTTCGATCGCGCGCTTGGTGGCGCGGTCGAGGCCGCGCTTGATGTCGATGGCGCTGGCGCCGGCGACCACGTTGCGGACGCCGTCGGCGAAAATCGCATGCGCCAGAATGGTCGCGGTGCTGGTGCCGTCGCCGACCATGTCGCCGGTTTTTTCCGCGGCCTGGCGCAGCATCCGCGCCCCGAGGTTTTCCTCGGGGTCCTTGAGATCGAATTCCTTGGCGATGGTCACGCCGTCGTTGCAGACGATGGGAGCGCCCCATTTCTTCTCGATCAGCACCGATTTGGATCGGGGCCCGAGGGTGACGCGGATCGCATCGGCGAGCTGCGCGGCGCCGCGCAGAATCTTTTCGCGGGCAACGGAGCGAAACAGGATTTGTTTGTGCGGCATGGCGACTCTCCACCTGCGCAGCAAATTGAGCAGATGGCGCCGCCGGCCGTGTTGATCTCGATCAATTCAAGAGCGATCTGGCGCCCAGGCCGCGGACACCGGCTGCGGAGGCGAGCGCGCCATTGCCCGGCTTCCCGCGGTGGCCCTTAAGCGCGCAATCCGTGCTTGCCGAGTGGCTTGACCGTCGTCGCCTGCGGGCCCTTCTCGCCTGCCTCCTCGGCAAACGTCACCCGCGAGCCGACCTTCAGACTGGCAAAGCCGTCGTCGAGAACGCTGTTGCGATGGAAATACACTTCCTGGCCGTCGCCGGTTTCGAGAAAACCGAACTCGCCCAACGGATCGATGCGAACCACGGTAGCGGTCGGGGGACCTTCACGGTGTTTGATTTGGCCTTGCGCCCGGCGGACCTGATCCTGCAATTGCCGGCGCGCGTGCTTGAAAGCATCGTCGATAGCGAAGGTGAGATCGGCGTGCCGGCTGTCGGCGGGCGGTGTGCGGCCGACGTTCACTTCACGGCCGTCGGGCAGCGCCAGCCGGACGTGAACCTCGTAAAGCCCGCCCTTGCGGTGCCGCTCGCCGGGCCCTTTGACCACGACGCGGCAAGCCGTGATGCGGTCCCAACGCTGTTCCAGCTCGGCCACGCGCTTTTCGACGGCATCCTGGATCTGCGGCGTGCCGGTCATGCCTTGGAATTCAAGTTCGAGCGGCGTTTGCATGGCGACCTCTGCGCTGAAGAATTTGTCAGCCAAAATCTAGCGCGGCAACGCGGTACCGTGTCTTGATATAAATCAATCGCATTGCGGCGGGTCCTGTTCCCCTACGCCTTACGGATTGAAAGTTCTTGGGGGCGGCTCAGTGCCAGCGGCGCAGTTGCATGGCTTGGCGAACCCGCTGCTCGGCCAGCGCCATGGCCGCGGCACGCGGCAGCGCCTTTTCGCGTCGGCTCTTTTCCAACACTTCCCGCGTATTGGCCCGGACCCGCTCGTCGATATAGTCCAAGGCGGCGCGTTGCGTGCCGCCGCGATATTCCATGGCGGCGCAGATGACGCCGCCGGCATTGGCGATGAAATCCGGAACCACAAGAACGCCGCGGGCGTGCAATGCCTGTTCGGCCTCGGGGGTGCACGGAATATTGGCACCCTGCGGCATCAGCCGCGTGCGCAGCCGCGCCACGTTGTCGGCGCGCACCACATCGGGACGGGCCGCCGGAATCCAGATGTCGCAATCGACGTCGAGGATGGCGTCGACCGCGAGTTTCTGACCCTCGTCATGATCGCGCAGCGGCCGGCCGGCCGCCTTCAAGGCGATCAGCTTATCGACGTCGAGCCCGGATGCGTCGGCCAACGTGCCGCCGGTGTCGCTGGCGGCAACCAGCACGGCGCCCTTCTGCGCGAGAAACCGCGCCGCATGCTTGCCGACGGCGCCGAAACCCTGGACGGCGACGCGCGCGCCCCGCAAATCAAGGCCGATAAATTCTCGCGCCACATCGACGCACGCCGCCAAGCCCAATCCGGTGGCGCCGATCTCGTCGAGCGGAATGCCGCCGAGCACGCTGGGCAGCCCGGCGGCGCGGCCGGTTTCCTCCTTGATCCAGGCGATGCACCGCTCGTCGGTGCCCATGTCCGGTCCGGGAATGTAATCGGTGACGTCGGCGATTGCGCCGGCGAAGCAGCGGATCAATTGCTCCTTCTCCGCGATCGGCATGCGTGGGTCGCCGATGATGACGGATTTGCCGCCGCCGTGGGGCAAACCTGCGGCGGCGTTCTTCCAGGTCATGGCCCGCGCCAGGCGAAAGCACTCTTCCAGCGAAACGTCTGGCGCCATGCGGATGCCGCCGATCGCCGGACCGCAGGCGACATTGTCGACGACGACGATCGCCTTGAGCGCCGGGCGCGCGCGGTAAATGTGAAAGATCTGGCTCGGACCGAACGCGTCGGCGAAGCGAAAGGTATCGTCCATGTCTGTCCTGCCTAGGCACTCTCGAGATCGGCGACGACGGCCCGCAGAAAGCGCGCCGCCATGCCGCCGGTGATGGCGCGATGATCGAAGGTCAGCGACAGCGGCAAAGCCCGATGCAGCATAACGGAACCGTCGGCGCCCCGCACCGGCTTCGCGGTTATCCGCCCCGCGCCCAGGATCGCGACCTGCGGCGGCATCACAATCAGCGATGAATGCTGGCCGGCGATGGAGCCGAAATTCGACAGCGTGATGGTCGGGCTGCGAAGATCGGCAGGCGTCAGCTTCCGTTCCTGCACGGCGTGCTTGAAGGCATCGATTTTCCGGCGCCACTCGGCAGGGCTTGCGGCGGCGGCGTCGCGCAGCACTGGAACAAAAAGTCCTTCGGGGCTGTCGACCGCAAGGCCTAAGTCGATCTTCGGATTAGCGCGCAGCGAGAGCGCAGCCGCGTCGAAGCTTGCATTGAGCGCCGGCTCCGTGTTGCAGCCGGCAATGACCGCGCGCACCAGCCGGCAGGTCAAATCCTCGCCGGCGGGCCACGCCTCGATGTCGGCGTCGTCGTGGAGGGTCGCGTGCGCAACCTCGCGCCAAGCCTGCGCCATGTTGGCGGCCATGATGCGCCGGGCGCCGCGCAAGTTGCCCTCGGTTGCGGCGGGACGCGCGGCCGCAGCCTGAACGTCGGCGAGCGATATCGTGCCGGCCGGCCCGGTCGGGCTAACGCGGGCAAGGTCGACGCCAAGCTCGCGGGCACGGGCCCGAACCGCGGGCGTCGCCCGGATCGGCGCCACAGGCGGCGTCGCGGCCGGGCCGGACAGATCGCCGACGACAGTGCCGGTCTCGGCGTGACGGCCTTCCTCGAACTCGAGCAACGGCGCGCCTACTTTCACGCGCTCGCCGGGCTTGGCCAGGAGCCTTGCCACGTGACCGGACTGCGGCGACGGCACTTCGACAACGGCCTTTTCGGTCTCGACCGCGACCAAGGGCTGATCGACCACGACATGGTCGCCTTCGGCCACGTGCCAGCTGACAATCTCGGCCTCCTGCAAGCCTTCGCCGAGGTCGGGCAATGCGAACGTGCTCATGCGAAGGCCATCATGCGGTGCGCGGCATCCAGAATCCGGCCGACGTTCGGCATGTAGGCGGCTTCGGTGCGCAGGTACGGCATCATGGTGTCATAGCCGGCGACGCGTTCGATCGGCGCCAGCAGGCTGGTGATGGCGCCCGCGCAGACCCGCGCCGCAATCTCGGCGCCGAAGCCGCAGGTCATCGGCGCCTCGTGGACGATGATGAGCCGGCCGGTCCGTGTCACCGAGGCCAGGATGGTCGCGCTGTCCAGCGGCTTCAAGGTGGCGACGTCGATGACCTCGGCGTCGATGTTCTCTGCTGCCAATCGATCGGCGGCTTCGAGCGCTTCTTTGATCATGGCGCCCCAGGCGACGACGGTGAGATCGCGTCCCGACCGCAAGGTGAAACAACGGTCGAGCGGCAAGCCGGCGCCATCGTCGATGACATCCTCGCGGGCCGCCCGATAAAGCCGCGTCGGCTCCAGGAACACAACCGGGTCGGGATCGCGGATTGCGGCCAGCAGCAGGCCATAGGCCCGCGCCGCCGACGACGGCATCACCACTTTGAGCCCCGGAATATGCGCGAACATGGCTTCCGGGCTTTCCGAGTGATGCTCGACGGCCTTGATGCCGCCGCCTGCGGGCGCGCGCAACACCATCGGGCAGGTCAGGCGGCCGCGAGTTCGGCTGCGCAGCCGCGACGCATGATTGATCATCTGGTCGATGCAGGCATAGGCAAAGCCCGTGAACTGGATCTCCGCGACAGGCCGAAAGCCCTGGGCGGCAAGACCGATCGACGCCCCGGCAATCGACGCTTCCGCAATCGGGGTATCGAGCACGCGGCCCGCGCCGAAGCTTGCGAGCAAGCCGTCGGTGGCGCGAAACACGCCGCCGTCGACGCCGACGTCCTCCCCCAGGATCAGGACCCGGTCGTCCTCAGCCATGGCGCGCTTGAGCGCGGCATTGACCGCCTGCACCAGACTGAGCTCGGTCATGGCGCACCTACCAGCGTAATAGCGTTATTGCGCTGCTCGACAAGCTCGGCCGGCGCTGTCGCATAGACAAAGTCGAAATTGGCCGACACCGGCTGCGGCGCGGTGGCGAGGTAATCCGCCGCGGCCTGCTCCACGGCATTGCTGCACTCGTGCAGCAGCGCCTCTTCCGCGGCCTTGTTCCAATGGCCCGCCTGCGTGAGAAGATTGCGCAAGCGAACGAGCGGCTCCTCCGGCCAGTGCCGGCTGACCTCGGCGTCATCGCGATAGCGGCTGGCGTCATCGGCGGTAGTGTGATCGCACAAGCGGTAGGTCAACGCCTCGATCAGGGTCGGGCCGAGGCCTTGCCGGGCGCGCGCCAACGCCCGTGCGACCGCGGCGCACACTGCGATCACATCGTTGCCGTCGACCTGCTCGCCGGGAATGCCGGCAGCGATTGCTTTCTGTGCCAGGGTTTCAGCGGCGGTTTGTTTCTCCCGCGGCACCGAGATCGCCCAGGCATTGTTGTTGATCACGAACACAGCCGGGACCTTCCAGACGCCGGCCATGTTGAGCGCTTCGGCAACGTCGCCTTGGGAGGTGGCGCCGTCGCCGAACACGCAGACCGCGGCGCGTTGTTCGCCGCGCAGCCGGAACGCCAAGGCAACGCCGACGGCGTGGGGCACGTGCGTGCCGACCGGCACGCAATTGGGAAAATCCTGGCGCGGGCCGGCAAAATCGTTGCCGCGCTCGTCGCCACCCCAATAGAGGAACAGCTCCTTCAGCGTGACGCCGCGCCAAAGCTGCCCGCCGTGCTCGCGAAAGCTCGGAATGAAAACGTCGTCGGGCTGCATGGCGGCGGCCGCACCGACCGCGACCGCTTCCTGGCCCAACGACGATGCGTAAGTGCCCAACCGCCCGGTGCGCTGCAGTGCAACCGCCTTGGTGTCGAAGGTTCGGGTCAGCACGAGAGCGCGATAGAGCCGAAGCAGCATCGCCGGATCGCGCCCGACATCCGGCATGGCGCCGACCATTTTGCCTTCGCTATCGAGGACGCGGCCGATGGAAATCTCAAGCTCTCGACCCGACATGGCCAGAACCTCACCCAGCCCGATTTAATCCGCCCCACTTCGACGAACGCAGGATGGCGCAAATCAATGCCAACGATATTGACCTATCTCAATCGGGGCCGGCTTTGGTTGCTTCGCCGCCGTACGCCAGAACGCGCTCGCCAGCCGATTGACGCAAGTCAAACCGATCCGACGCCAAACGGTGTCTTCTACCGGTGTTCTAGAAACACGAGCTGCCGATGAGTCCTGCGCGCTGGGAGCACTTTGCCCACGATGCCGACGTTGGCATACGCGGCTTTGGCGCAACGCCCGCCGAAGCGTTCGAGCAGGCCGCGCTTGCGCTCACGGCGGTCGTTACTCATGCGGAGGTCAAGTCGGCAGACGCCGTTGCCGTGAGTTGCACGGCGCCCGACCTGGAGCTTCTCTTTGTCGATTGGCTCAACGCCATCATCTACGAGATGGCGGTCCGCGACATGCTGTTCGCGCGCTTTGCCGCAAACATCGAGGGCGGCCGGCTCGAAGGCACGTTGTGGGGCGAATCGGTCGACGTGGCGCGGCACGCGCCGGCGTGCGAGCCGAAGGGCGCGACCTACACGGCGCTGAAGGTGGCCCAGGCGGCCGACGGCTCGTGGTCGGCGGGCTGCATCATTGACGTGTGAGAGAGCCGAGCCATGGACGTGAACCGATTTACCCAAGTCGATGCGACCAGCTGGCGGATCGAGCCCTATGGGGCGATGCGTGTGCCGGCCATCATCTACGCCGACGAAGCACTGATCCGCGACATGGACGACAAGGTCTACGAACAGGCGGCCAACGTTGCCACCCTCCCCGGCATCGTCAAAGCCTCTTATGCGATGCCCGACGCCCATTGGGGCTACGGCTTTCCCATCGGCGGGGTGGCGGCCTTCGATCCGGACCTCGGCGGCGTGGTCTCGGCCGGCGGCGTCGGGTTCGACATTTCGTGCGGCGTGCGCACCATGCTGACCGGTCTGAAGACCGCGGACGTGACCGCGGTGCAAAAGCCGCTGGCGGAATCGCTGTTTCGCCAAATCCCGGCCGGCGTCGGCAGCACCGGCGCCATCACGCTCGATGTCGTCGATATGGAGGCGATGCTGGCTGGCGGCGCCGCCTGGGCGGTCGAGCGCGGTTACGGCGAAGCGCGCGATCTCGAACGCATCGAGGAGAATGGCTGCATGGCCGGCGCGGAGCCAGCCGCCGTGTCCGCACGCGCCCGGGAACGACAGCGGCGCGAGATGGGCACGCTCGGCTCGGGCAATCACTATCTCGAGGTGCAGGCCGTCGCCGAAATCTTCGACCCCGAGACGGCCGAAATTTTCGGACTTTCGCTCGACGACGTCGTCGTCACCATCCATTGCGGCTCGCGCGGCCTCGGCCATCAAATCGGCACCGAGTTCCTGAAGGAAATGGCGATTGCGGCGAAATCGTTGGGCATCGCGCTGGTCGACCGGGAGCTCGCTTGCGCGCCGATCAACTCGGAGGTCGGCCAGCGCTATCTGGGCGCCATGCGCGCGGCCATCAATTGTGCGCTCGCCAACCGCGAAATCCTCGGCCACACCGTGCGCCGCGTTTTCGGCCATTACTTTCCCGATCGCGATCTGCGCCTGTTGTTCGACGTCTCCCACAATACCTGCAAGGTCGAAACCCACGCCGTCGACGGCCGGGAGCGCAAGCTGTTCGTCCATCGCAAGGGCGCCACCAGGGCGTTCGGGCCGGGACACGAGAGTTTGCCGCAAGCCTTGCGCGCGGTCGGCCAGCCGGTCTTGATCGGCGGCAGCATGGGCACCGGCTCCTACGTGTTGGTCGGCGAGGCCACGGCCGAGACCAAGGCCTTTGCCTCGGCTTGCCACGGCGCCGGACGGGCGCTGTCGCGGCACGCCGCGCTGAAGCAGTGGAGCGGCCGGAAAGTCGTCGACGAGCTCGCCGAACGCGGCATCATCATCAAGAGCCCGTCCATGCGCGGCGTCGCCGAAGAGGCGCCCGGCGCCTACAAGGACGTCGGCGCCGTGGTCGCCGCGGCCGAACATGCAGGGCTGGCGCGGCGCGTAGCCCGCCTGCGGCCGCTCATTTGCATCAAAGGATAACGGTCTGAGCGTCGCGCTCAGCGTTTCAACAGCTTGCGTAAATCGGCCAGCGGCCGCGTATTGATCACGTCGGCGGCGGTGAGCCAGCCACGTCGGGCCTGGTCGACGCCGAACCGGATCCAATCGAAGCTGTTGACCGAGTGCGCGTCCGTCGAGATCGCAAGCTTGACGCCGGCCTGTTTGGCGGCGTGAACGTGCATGTCGTTCAAATCCAGACGATCCGGCTGGGAATTGATCTCCAGACAGACGCCGCGCGCCCGCGCTGCGGCGAACACCGCCTCCATGTCGAGATCGTACGGCTCGCGCTCGCCGATCAACCGCCCGGTCGGATGGCCGACGATCGACACGTAGGGATTATTGATGGCGCGGATCATGCGCTCGGTCTGCGCTTGACGCGGCAAGTCAAAGAACGAGTGGATCGAGGCGATGACGATGTCGAGCTTCGCCAGGCTGGCGTCGGGCAAATCCAGGCGGCCGTCCTTGAGGATATCGACCTCGATGCCCTTGAGAACGGTCAGACCGAGCAGCTTCGCATTCAGGCGGTCGATCTCGCGGCTCTGCCGGCTCAAGCGCGCCGGGTCGAGGCCGTGCGCCATGGCGACGCGGCGGCTGTGGTCGGTGAGCGCGATATATTCGTAGCCTTGCGCCTTCGCGGCCTCGGCCATGGCCGCGATCGGCGCCGTGCCGTCGGTCCAATCGGAATGGACGTGAAGGTCGCCGCGAAGGTCGGCGCGGGTGACGAGCTGTGGCAGCTTGTGCGCTTGCGCCAACGCCACCTCGCCGCGATCTTCGCGGAGTTCCGGCGGAATGAATTCGATGCCGAGTTTTTTGTAGACCTCCTCCTCGGTGGTGCCGGCGATGCGGCGCTTGCCGGAGAACAGACCGTATTCGTTGAGCTTCCAGCCGCGGCGCACGGCGATGGCGCGCAGCGCAATGTTGTGCGCCTTGGAGCCGGTGAAATAGAGCAGCGCCGCGCCGTAGCATTCCTCGGGCACGGCGCGAACGTCGACCTGCAGGCCGGAGCGCAGCACGACGGTGGTGCGGGTCGGGCCGTGGGCCAAGACTTCGGCGACGTTCTCGTAGGCGACCAGCTTATCGCCGACGGCCGCGCCATCGGCCGCGGTCACCAGCGCGTCCAGATCGCCGACCGTATCGCGACGCCGGCGATAGCTGCCGGCGACCACGACGTGTCGGCCGGCGCTGCGCAAATAATTCACCAAGGCCTCGGCTTCGCCCTCCGCCACCGCGAGCTTGAAGCGCTTCTCCGCCACCGGAT
>Ga0335081_10013681_pt1 | contig 13119 bp, 12 predicted proteins | sample Lox_Sample_35_FD_206713 | JGI IMG/M metagenome (GOLD analysis project Ga0335081, IMG submission 206713) | Soil microbial communities from Loxahatchee National Wildlife Refuge, Florida, United States - Lox_Sample_3.5 | ecosystem: Environmental > Terrestrial > Soil > Wetlands | place: USA...
AAGCCAGATCGTGCACGTATTTCCAGCGGTCAGGGGTGGCGCTCGCCGCTGGTTCCGCTCCGTTAGCAACCGTCTCTGGCATCGCCTCATCTCTCGGATCAGCAAAGCTCCCAGCGGTAAGCTGGACTCGACTTCCGCGCTGCCTTCCGCCCGCCCGCGCGAGCGATCTGCCATCCTGTCCGAATGAATACGTCTGCCCGCACCACGACCGCATCCGCCTTGCCCGCACGGACGCGTCCGGAAGACGCTTCGATAAGATCGGGGTCAGGCACGCAGTCATCAAAGCAATTGACGTGCCGTGAAGAGCAGAATTTCCTGCAGAGACCAGAGGATGAAGCAACGCGCTTCCAAATGCTTGACGCAGAACTCCCTGGCCAAAAGCATCTACGAGAAACCAAGGTACCCGCGCCCAGCGCGCGAAGGCTGGGCTAGAAAGTTCTCATTAAAACGCTCTCACGCCAGCCATCCTCACCGGAGTTGCCGCTCCGATGAGAATGGCCCGTGAGCCTTTCCCGTGATTACTGCTTCAGGTTGATGGTGTCCTGTGTGACCTGGTCAAACGTCGTGACCACGCGCGCGTTGGCCTGGAATCCCCTCTGCGCCACAATGAGGGCCGCGAATTCCTTGGCGATATCTACGTTCGACAGTTCCAGCGCCCCGCCCGCCAGCGTGCCCCGGCCGCCCGTGCCCGGAGCTCCCACCACCGCCTGCCCCGACGCCAGCGTGTCGCTGAAGTCGTTGGTCCCCTCCCGCAACAGACCTTGCACGTTGGCAAAGGTCGCCAGTACGACCTGCCCGAGCACAGCCGTCTTGCCATTGCTGAATGTGCCCGTGACCGTGCCGTCGGAACCAATGGCGTACTTCGAAAGGGTTCCGCTGCCGCTGCCGTCCTGTTGTTGCGAGGAGGTGCTGCTCGGCGCCGCCACTTGTGACAGCAGACCGGTGGTTCCGTCGTAAAGCTTCCAGGTCAAGGATAGATCCGAAGCTCCGTCCGCCAGCTTGGTGACGCCAATCCCCGAAACGTCGGCCGCCGGCGTAGTGAGATTTCCGTCGCTGTCAAACTGCAAAGTGCCGGTCTTGACCACCGTGGGATTTCCCGTCGCCCCCACGTCCGCCGCCGGAACTGAGATCGAATAGTCCCACGCGTTCGATCCCGTCTTCGTGAAAGTAAAAGTGAGAATGTGACTCGCGCCCAGCGAATCGTAGACGGCGATGGTCGCCGGAAAGCTGTCCCCCACAGCAGAACCCGCGTCCAGGTTCGTATGTAGTTGCACGTTGCCCGTCGCGGTCGGCGGACTGATGGTGCCCGCTCCTAAAGCCAGGGGTGTGAGTCCCTGCCCCGTGTCGACCGCGCCATCCACCGCCGGATAGCCCATGACCTGCTGCCCTTCCGAAGTGACAAGGTTGTTGTTCTGATCGACGCTGAAATTCCCGGCGCGCGTGTAACTGGTCACGCCGTCTTTTTGCACGATGAAGAAGCCGTCATTATTAATGGCAACGTCGCTGGGAACGCCGCTCGGATCCAGGCTGCCTTGCGTGAAGTCCGAGGGCATCGCGCTCACCGCCGTTCCTGCGCCCAGTTCGATGGGATCTCCGGAACCGTTCGAGCCCATAGTCTGATAGAAAAGATCGCGAAATTGCACTCGCGTGTCTTTGTATCCGACCGTGTTCAGATTCGCCAGATTGTTGGCGATGGCTGACAGCGCTTCGGAGCTGGCCGTCAAGCCGGATAGAGGTATAGAAAAGCCTGGCATTTAGTGTCCTCCTGTTACGGGATTTGTGGGCGAGCCGCCGGATGTTCCTCCGGTGGTCGACGTGACTTGCTCTAATATTTCGCGGATGCGCACAACTTCGCTGAGTTCGTTGAATTGCGCAAGTTGCCCGATGAATTGGTTGGGGTCGACCGGATCGAGCGGGCTCTGGCTCTGCAGCTGAGCGACCAGCAACTGCAGAAAAGTGTCACTCATGACTTGGCCCGGAGTGGACGAGCTCGACGTCGAAGGATCTGTCGTGCCGCCGGTCTGTGTCGCCGCCGGAATGTTCATAGAAGTCCTCCTGAAGTGTTCTTATGCATGAAGATTGAGTCCTGTTCTCGCCGCCGGTGCCCTGGGAATGCCCGGATCGATTTCCGTCGGCTGCTCGTCGATCCCAAACGCCGAGGATGCTGCAGGGGCAGGCGCCTGCTGCCAGAAACGCCGCTGCGGATGGCCCTGGGAAAACGATCCGCTGCCGGAAAACTGCTCGGGCTGAAGTAGCTTCACTTCGTCCAGGCGAAGATTGTGCTGACGCAACGTGGTCTGCAATCCCGGAACCTCGGAGGAGAGCAGCGCACGCAGATCACCCTTCTCGCTCGAGATCGTCAGTCCGACTTGGCTCTCCCGAACTACGGTGTGCACCTCGACCGTTCCGAACGCGGTCGTGCTCAGCCCGATGTGCATCTCGGCCTGGCCAGACTTTTCCAACAACCGCGCCATCTGCACTCCTCCGGAGGAAGGAAGTTCCGCAGGCGCATTTTCGGTCGGTACACCCGAAGGCGCACTGGGAGCGCGCGGCGTGGGCTCTGCACCGGAAGTATTCGCTTTCTCCACCAGGCTCGTCTGCGGTGGCGCTACCGCGCTCGCGGCACTCGCATTGTCCGTGGGGCTGAGTATGGGCGCCGGATTAGTCGTGCTCGCGTGCTTCGCGCTCGCCGGGTCGATGGTGAATGCCCCCGCCATATCTGAGGCGGTTGCCGAATCTGATTTCGCCGCTAGCCCCGGATGCGTGGTTTCGTTGCCATGCTTTTCGGAAATCCCACTGACGGGCGGCGCAGCCTCAGCCGCAGACGTTGTTGCGGGATCGTTGCTGGCAGGCACGCCCACCGGGTTTGTTGCCTTGACCGTTGGCTCTTTGCCGGATGCGTCCGGCAGGTGCGCACTCGTCCCCGCGGCCGTTGTTTCCTTCTTGGGGTGGATGGACGAACCAACATCGGGCACGACGTTCTCGGGTCCGGCTTTGCCGTCACTCGCCGTTTGCGTGGTCTTTGCTGTTAATAGACCATTCGCCGCAACCTTGCTGTGAGACTTCGAGTCTTGCGCCGTATCAGGCGTGGTATGCGTCGTATTGGGTGCGGCACCGGCCGAATGGACCGGCGGGCTGCCTTTCGTTCCGAGTTCGAGCATCGCCGCGGCCTTGACGTCGGGAGATTTCTCTGCGGCTCTTATACTCTCGATCTTCACACCGCGTGCGGCGGCCGGCACTGAAGGTGCCAGTCGAGGAGTCGGGCTGACGGACGGACCGCCCGTCTCCGTTACGCTCGGCGCCGCGGTGTCGACTTGCTGAGGCTCATCTGCCGTCGGGGATTTTGTGTTGTCCGGAGCACTCGATACAACTTCGGCAGCAGCTTCGCCCGTGGTCTTCGCTTCGGTTGAAGGAACTCCATCGTGTCGCACGGGATCAACATCGCTCCGATCAATATTGCTCGGATCAACATTGCTCGGACTGACATTACTCGGATCGAGGTTTCCAGAATTAATCGAATCAGCGGTTCCAGGATCAATCTTCCCAGCTTGTATCTGGGCTTCCACGCGCTTCTCAACACGGCATCCAGAGGGGGAAGCGAGAGGAGCGGGAACAACTGCTGCATCGCCACCCACCTTCGCAACCGGTGACGCGGGTACCGGCTGTGAAGGAGTTGGAGCAGGGTCAGCCTTCGCCGCACCTTCGACCTGCGCGGAGACTGTCTTTAGCGACTCTGGCACTGGAACGGGCAAAGGAATGATCACGCTGAGAACTGAAGAGTTGGCAGTCTGCGCGTCCGGGCTGGCATTCAACGGCTCGGGGCCGGCTGCCTTAGCTTTGCCTTTTTCACCTTTGCCCAGCGAAGCGGTCGCTCCCACTCCGGTCTTCGGTGTCGCGCAGTTCGGAGTTGAATCGTCCGCTGCGTTTCCTACTAGCTTATCGAGTGCGTCTGCAAAGCTCCCTGCGCTCGCGGGAGACTTCGCGGAAGAACGCCCCAGCTCCGAAGCTGGCGCGGGAGCAACGGATTGGATGGCTTCAGTCAACGTGGTAAAACTACGTCCGCATTCGACAACCCTCCCGCTGCACCTCCGCGGCCAAACCTGCAGTTCTGTCCTTCAAGGAGTCAGGCCGGAAGTTGTTGTGAATAAAGTGCCTGGAAATTCCGCGTGCCCTCGAGGGCAACGGCGAGAGCGCGGTTTGAACGGTGTCTGGGCAAACCTTGCCCCCGCGCTCGGCAACTTTAGCTGTGACGAAGGAAAGCGCGGCGCAACAGGAATTGATCGTCGGAGCTGCGCTGTTCCTGGCGAGCAGCGGTTTGACGATAGATCTGGAGTTCACGGGTCCGCAGTCCCTCAATCACCTCGCGCTCCCGTCGGGCCTGGCGCAGAACTTCGACTTGTTTGCGCCGTAATGCGTCGAGCCGGACCGCTTCCGCTTCGAGCACTTTTCGCCGCTTGCCGAAGTTCGTGCGCCGGAGCCCCTCGAATTGCAGCTCGGCGGAGCTGAGTCCCGTTTGCAGACGGAGTTGCTTTTGCCGCTCCATAGCCGCAACGTAATCATCGAGCTTTTGAATCTCAACCCGCGCGTTGGCCACCCGCTGATTTGCGGCCTGAAGCAACAGCTCGTGAGCGTGTTCCCGGCTCTTGCGGTAGCGCAGCACGGTCTCCAGCGAAAAGTGAAATGGCATCGGACTACGTGGGCAACGTCAGGAGTCGGCTGACCGTCTGTTGCAGCGGGGCTGCTTCCTCGGGAGCTTGAGTCAAGAAATGGTTTAGCTCCGGCATCAGCGCGATAGCCTGATCCAGCACGGCATCCCCTCCTTTTTGGTAGGCGCCGATGCGGATCAGATCTTCCGAGGCCACATAGTTGGCCAGAAGACTCCGCAGCTCTTGTGCCTTCTTCAAATGAGCAGGCGAACACACCATCGGCATCAGCCGGCTGATGCTGTCCAGGATCGCGATCGGCGGATAGTGATTGCGCGTGCCCAGCCGGCGGTCCAGCATGATGTGGCCGTCGAGCAGCGCGCGCGCGCCGTCTACCAATGGGTCCTGCTGGTCATCTCCTTCCATCAGCACGGTATAGAAAGCGGTAATGCTTCCCGACTGAAACTTCCCAGCCCGCTCGATCAGCCGCGCCATCATGTCAAAGACCGAAGGAGTGTAGCCTTTCGCGGTGGGTGGCTCTCCCGCCGCCAAACCGACTTCCCGCTGGGCCATGGCCAGGCGAGTCAGGGAATCGACGACCAGCAGCACGTTCTTTCCCCGCGCGCAGAAATATTCCGCCACGGCATTGGCGGCGAGAGCGGCACGGATGCGCAGCAACGGCGATTGGTCCGAGGTCGAGACCACCACCACGGAGCGTCTGCGGCCCTCTTCTCCCAAAGCATCTTCCAGAAAATGACGCACCTCGCGTCCCCGTTCTCCGATCAACGCCAGCACCGTGAGATCGGCATTCGTATTGCGCGCCATCATGCCGATCAGCGTGCTCTTGCCCACCCCGCTGCCGCCGAAGATGCCCACACGCTGTCCGCGGCCACAGGTGAGAAAGCCATCCACGGCGCGGATCCCGCAGCCGATGGGCTCGTGGATGGGAACTCGCTCCAGAGGCAGCGGAGCCTGCGCGTCCAATGCCTGAAAGTGCCGCCCTGGGTAAACCCCTGCCGAGTCCAGCGGCGCACCCGTACCGTCAATGACGCGACCCAGAAGATTGTCGCCCACCCGCAGAGTGGGGCGCGCTCCCCAGGCGAAGATGCGGTCGCCGTAACGTATGCCGCTCGGCCGTTCGAGGGGCATAGAAAGCACAGTCGTTCCGCGAAATCCGATCACCTCTCCCGGCAGAACCCGGTCGTCGGCGTCCACGATGTGGATCAGTTCTCCGACAGAACAAAACGGTCCTTCGGATTCCAGGAGTTGCCCAATCACCTGCGTGACCTTGCCTTGCCAGCGCACTACGGAGCACGACTGCAACTGCGCGAAGAAGGGCGCCAATGCGTTAGCAGCCGTCACGATCCATTTCCCGCAGCTAGCTCGGTCTGAGGACGTTGCGCCAGCAGGTCCATCAATCCGTGCTCGATCTCTTTTAACTGAACCTCCAGCCCCAGTTCCGTGACCCCCAGCGTGGTTTCCACGGTGCAGCGGTCGCATGCGAGCGATGGATCCTCCACCACGTCTGGCAAGTCGCGCCCCTCCATGTGATGAATAAAGAATTCCCGCCACGAAGCCACGCGGCTGGGGTGAACCCGCAGCGTGACCTTCGTTCCGGCCTGCATCTTCGTGAGCACAACCCGCACGATCCCCGCCAGCAGCAGCGGATCCATCTGCGCCTCGCGGTGCAGCACCTTGCCCGCGATGCTCAGCGCCAGCTGTACGATTTCGACTTCGACCTTCTGATAATAGGTCTGGTTCTGCGCGCCGAAGTTCTCGATGGCGGCCGCGATCGCGGAGCGCTCCTTGGCCACCTGCCCTTCGAACCCTGCGCGGGCTCTGGCCTCGCCTTCCCGAACGCCCTTGTCGTAGGCCAGTCGCAGCTGTGCCGCGTGGTCGCCTTCCTCGCTGGCTGCGCCATCCGACCCCGTCGGGCTGTGGGCTACGTCCGCCCCCAGCGGATCGACTGGCCCGCGGACTCCGCCGTGCCCCGGCCCACCCACATCGGAATAAGGAAAGGGAGAGACTTCCAAACGCAGGCCCTGTCCCAGGCCGGAATCAGACGATGTATTCATCTTCACTTTCTGCACCCAGCACGATCTTCCCCTCCGCTTCCAGCTTCCGCGCCACTGCGACCGCTTCCTGCTGTGCTTTCTGCACCTCTTTGCCACGCACCGGCCCCAGCACTTCCATGTCCTCCTTCAGCATCTCCACGGCGCGCGACGACATCGACTTGAAGATGAAGTTCTTGAGTTCGTCCGAGGCGCCGCGCAGCGCCAGGGCCAGCGTCTTCTTGTCCAGCTGGCTCAGTAGCTCGCGAACCCCCGTCTCGGGAACACCGATCAGGTCTTCGAAGGTGAACATCAGGTTGCGGATGTTGATCGCCAACTTGGGATCTTCCTTTTCGATGGTCTCCAGAATCGTTTTGGTCGAATTGGGCTCGAGATGGTTCAGCAGGTCAGCGACCCCTTTGAACCCGGCATAGGCCCGTCGGCTCTGCTCGCCTAGCGCCTCGAGCTTCTTGTGCAGCACCAGCGAGACCTTCTGCGCCATCTCGGGAGAGAACTGCCTTAATTGCGCCAGCCTCTTGATCACTTCGGCGCGCAGCTCTTCGGGCAACCGCAGCAGCAGAGAAGAGGCAGGTTTCGAGTCGAGATGGGCCAGTATTAGCGCGATCGTCTGCGGATGCTCATTTTCCAGAAAGCGCGCCAGTTGCTGCGGGTCTGACTTGCGCAGCGAGTTCAGCTGGTTCGCCGTCATCTCCGCGGCCAAAGTCACCTGGGCCAGCAGATTCTCCGCGCCCTCTTCGCCAAAGGCTTTTACCAGCAGCTTGCGCGCGTAATCGCTGCCTCCCTGCGCCAGGTAGTCTTCGGTCAGCGTGAGTTGGTAGTACTCTTCCAGCGTGTTCAGGGCGTTTTCGGGCGGGACGTGTTCCATGTCCGCGATCTCCTGGGTCAGACGCTGCAGGTCATGTTCGGGAAGATTGTGGTAGATGTGGCTGGCGCACTCCTCCCCCAGCAGCACCATCAGAATCGCGGCTTTGCGCAGTCCGCCCGAGCCGTGCGCGGTCATCGCGACTTATCCTCTCGGATCCAGGTCTGCACCAGGCGGCTGGCTACGGCCGGCTCCGCTTTTATCTTCTCCGCCAGCTGGTGTTTCAGCTGCGCGGCTCGCTTCCCCGCTTCCGAACTCTGGGGAATATCGATGGCGTCGAGCGTGGTCGCGCCCCCCGCGCCGCCCATGGTCTCACCCGCAAGATCCTTCCCCGCCTTGGCCTTGGCCGGCAGCGCCCGGAACGTGGCCAGCGTCTGCTTCTTGATGGGCTGCAGGATCAGGAAATACACGATCAGAAACAGAAAGCCGATGCCTACGTAACGTAATACTCCCGACCATTGCTGTACCAGGCGCGTGCTTCGCTGCAGGGAGGTCGGAGGCTCCGGCTTTTCCGCCGGGAACTCCTGGAAGGACAAATTCTCGACCGCCAGCAGGTCGCCGCGCTCGGCGTCGATTCCGATCGCAGCCCGCGCCAGCTGTTCAATTTCCTTCATCTCGTCCGCGGTTCGTTTCCGCCGGGTTGCGGTCTTCTTGCCGGCCTGCTCGGTAACCTCGGTGGCATCATCCACCAGCACCGCCGCGGCAATGCGGTGAATTCGACCGGAGGGCTGCACCGTGCGCCGCACATCCTTGCTCACGGCGTAGGTGGAACTCTCGGAGTGGGATGACTGCTTCTCCGATTCCGCGCTGACCACGCTCGCCGCCACGCCGCTGGCCGACCCCGGAACATTGCTGGCCGTTCCTGGAATACCGGCCGGCGCGCCGCCGCCCATGTTCTCCTCCGAGCGCTGCACCGCCACCGCCACGGGGGTCTTAGGGTCGTAGGTCTCCTGCGTGTCTTCGCTGGTGCTCAGGTCATACTCGATGTGAACGCTGGCGCGCACGTGGTCCGCCCCGACCACCGGTTCCAGGGTTCGCACGATGGTTTTGGCCAAGCCCTCGTCCATGTCGTAGGCGCCCACCCCGCCCGCGCCATGCGGGTGGATCAGCGGCGTATTGCTCTCCGCGTCCACCACCGTGACATTCTCCGGGCGCAAGCGGTCCACCGCACTCGCTACCAACTGCGGGATGGCCAACTGTGCCTGCTCCGACAGCCGTCCGCCGCGGGTCTTGATGATCACCGCCGCCTTGGCCTCGCGCTCCTGCTCCGTAAACAGCGATTCGTGAGGCAGGACCAGATGAACCCGCACCGCTTCGACTTCGCTCAGCGTCTGCAGCGTTCGCTCCAGTTCACCTTCGAGGGCGCGCTGAAAGTTCACCTTTTCCGTGAAATCGCTGCCCGCCCAGTTGGGCGTGTCAAAAAGTTCGAAGCCCAGACGCGCATTCCGGGGCAGCCCCTGGGAGGCGGTTTCGAGGCGAGCCACGTCCAGCTTGTCGCTGGCCACCAGCAGGCTGCTTCCATCCGCGGACATCTCATACGCGATATTCTTGGCCGCCAGCTTACTCTCCAATGCTTGGGCGTCGGCGGGGCGGAGCCCCGAGTACAAGGTCGCCATCTTCGGTTTCGACAGCAAGCCGACGAATACCCAGAGGGTGGCCCCGACCGCGGCTGCGCCCCCGATCAGCAGCACCCGCTGCCGGATCGTGAGCCCTCCCAGGAAGGCTTCCAGCTGGCCCAGGCTTTTGCCCAACGGTTCACTCGCTTCCAAAGCCGACTCCTACCGCCGTTTAGAATTGCAGGCGTGAGATTTCCTGATAGGCCTGCACGATCTTGTTTCGTACCTGCATCATGAGCTGGAAGGACAGGTCCGCCTTCTCCACCGCGATCATGGCACTGTGCACGTCCGTGCCGCTGCCCCCGACCAGATCTGCCACCTTCCCCTCCGCATCGCCGTGCAACTCCTCCACCCGGTCCATGGCTTCGCGCAGCGTGTCGAGGAATTCCCGTTTTCCCGCCGAAGGACCGGTCGTGCCCGCATCCAGGTCAGCGGGCAGAATGCGTAGTGAAGGGATCGCGTTATTCATACCGGGTTTCCTCCCGCGGCTAACGAATGATGTCCAGCGACTCCTGGATCATGGTCTTGGAAGCTTGCACGGCGGAGGCATTAAGTTCGTAGGCCCGCTGCGCGTCGAGCAAGTCCGTCATCTCCTCCACGGGATTGACCGCCGGATAAGAGACATAGCCCTGCGCATCGGCGTCGGGATGCCCCGGCTCGTAACGTCGGATGGCTGGCGTCGGGTCCGACACCACCTGCTCCACCCGGACTCCCCGAGCCGAACTTTGCTGCAGGCCGGCCAGCAGCATGGGAAATGGGTGCGGCTGCTGGCTGCGAAATACCACCAGCTTCCGGCGGTACGGACCGCCCTCCGGCGTCCGGGTCGTCTCCGCGTTGGCCATATTGCTGGTGACTACCTCCGCGCGCTCGCGCTCGGCGCCTAACGCCGAGCCGCTCAATTCCAGCATTCCAAACAGATTCATGGTCATCTCCCTTCATTGATGGCGATCGAAAGACGGCGGAACTCGACCTTGATCAGCTGGATGCCGGCGTTGAACTGCAGCTGATTCTGGGCGAGCAGCAGGCTCTCCCGCTCGAGGCTCACGTTGTTGCCGTCGGGACGCTCGACCAATCCCTGCACCGGCCGGGCCACGGGCGTGAACTCAGCGTACTCAAACGGCCCCGCCCCGGTCTGACGCAGCGCCGCCTGAAAATTGATATCGCGCGTGCGGTAGCCCGGAGTGTCGATATTCGCCAGGTTGGAGGCCAGCAGCGAGTGGCGGAAGACGCTCACATCCAGTAGCCGTTCCAGGCTTTGCAGCATCGGCGTTTCAATCATGGACATAGCTCCTCCTCGAGGGCAGACCGTAGTCGCGAATCTTGTTGCGCACCGTGCGCAGGCTCACGCCCAGCATCTCCGCCGCACGGGATCGATTGCCCCCGGTCGCCGCCAGCGTGACTTCCAAAAGTCTGCGTTCCATCTCTTCGAGCGACAGGCCGGGGCGCAGGCGGTCGGCGCCGGCGGGTTTTTCCGGCGCGGCGAAGGCCTCCGGCCCCAGTTCCTCTCCCGGGCACAGCGCCACCGCGCGCCGCATCACATTGGCCAGCTCGCGCACATTTCCCGGCCATGATTGTTCATAGAGGCACGCCCGGAACTCCGGCGTCAGACTCACCGTGCGGCCCGGCGGCGCGTACTGCCGGACAAAATGCTGGGCCAGTTCGAGCACGTCCTCGGGCCGCTCCCGCAGTGGCGGAAGCGCGAGGGGGATGACGTTTAGCCGGTAGTAGAGATCCGCCCGGAAGGTTCCCTGCGCCACCATGCTGGCGAGTGAACGGTTGGTGGTGGCAATGACGCGGATGTCGACCCGCACCGTTCGCGTGGCTCCCAGCGGATAGAACTCGCGTTCCTGGACGGCGCGCAGGAGTTTGGGCTGCAGGGCCAGCGGCATCTCGCCCACTTCGTCGAGAAGAAGCGTGCCCTGGTTCGCCATCTCGAATTTGCCCGGCTGGGTTCCCAGGGCGCCGGTAAACGCGCCTTTGGCATGTCCGAACAGTTCACTCTCGAGCAGCGTCTCCGGCAAGGCCGCGCAGTTCACCGCCACAAAAGCCCGGTCCCGCCGCGGGCTCATGCGGTGAATCAGGCGGGCCAGCAATTCTTTGCCGGTTCCGCTCTCGGCTTCGATCAGAATGTCGGCGTCGCTGGCCGCCACCTGCCGCGCCTGGGCCATGGTTCGCAGCCAGGCCGGGGATTGCCCGACGATCTCTTCGTCCTGTCCCGGGTCGGCGCCGGCCGGCTTCAGGATCCGGTCCGCGGCACTTTCCAGCTGCTCAAACGACACCGGCTTGATCAGATAATCGCAGGCCCCGCTCTTCATGGCCGCCACGGCATCGGGCACATTGCCAAAGGCGGTGAGCAGGATCACCGCCGTACGGGGCGCCACGGTGCGCACTTCGCGCATCACCGCGAAACCGTCGCCATCCGGCATGCGGATGTCGGTGATCACCAGTCCGTGCTGTCCGCGGCGGAATTTCTCGATCGCCTCCGACGCCCCCGCCGCTGTATCGACTCGCCACCCCCGGCGCAGAAAGCGCGCTTCGAGCGCGGCTCGCATCCCCACTTCGTCATCCACTACCAGCACACGATTCATTGCCCCGCTCCATCGCTCGGGAAAGTCATCCGGAAAAAGGCGCCGCTCGACGGCCGATTGCTCACGACTATGCTTCCGCCATGCTGTTCCACGATTTTCTTGCACACCGCCAGCCCCAGCCCCGCGCTTCCCGGACGGGTGGTGAATCCCGCTTCGAAGATTCGCTCCAGGTGTTGGGGCGCGATCCCCGGCCCGGTGTCAGTCGCCGAGATCTCTACTACCGGACCTTCCGCCCCGCAAGCCACCCGGCCCGCCAGCCGGAACCAGCCGCCCCCGGGCATGACCCGAAAGGCGTTCAGCGCCAGGTTCAGCAGGACCTGCTCCAGGGAATGGCGATCGGCCGCAAACTCCACCCCGTCGCGCTCGTTCAGGACTTCAAGAAAAACGCCGGATTGCTGCGCCAGAGGCTGCAGAAATTCTTCCGCCCAATCCAATAAATCCTCCAGATCGACCGGCGAGAGCTCGGCGCGCGCGGCGGTGTGCAGATGCAGAACGTTATTGACGGTCGCACCCAGGGTACGCAGACCGGCCTGCATGTGCTCGATCCATTTCCGGTTTTCCTCGGACTGCTCGGTCTCCGCCAGCAGTCCGGCAAAGAGCTCGAGGCTGGCCAGAGGATTGCGAATCTCATGCGCCAGCACCGCCGAGACGTCCTCCAGGGCCCGCTCCCGGCGCAGCTTCTCCCGCTCCTGCTCCAGGTGCTTTTGTTCGCTGATGTCACGCAGGATGAATATGGAATTCCTGCCCCGCGGGCTGGCCTCAAGTGCTGCGTGGCGAATGGCGGTCCAGTGGAGTTCCCCCCCCACGCGCACGTCCGCATATTCCTGCTCTTCCCGCCGGTGCCGCGTGTAGTCCAGGATGGAGCGCCAGCGCTCGGGCACCGACTTTATGTCCCGAAGTTCGCCACTCCCGAGCAAGCGCAGGACTTCGGGATTCGCGATCGATACGCCTCCCTCGTCATCGCACACCAGGACGCCGCAGGGCAGACCCTCGAGAATCGAGTTGAGATGCTTGCGCATGCTGGCGTTCTCTTCCAGGCTGCGGACCAGGTCACGGTTGGTCTGCTCGAGTTCGCGGCGCAGGCCTGCGACTTGAATCTGCAACTTCCCGTAGCTGCTCTGCAGCAGCTCCGCCGCTTCCGTAAACGCGGAAAAGGCCTGCGCCAGGGAAGCTTCTTCCGGCCCCGTGCCGTCATGGCGCAGGGGCGGTCGGATCGACGAAGATGCCAGTGCCCGAGACATGATCGAAGAGCCCGTGACCGTGCTGGACGCGGGATCAGACACTTCCGCGTAACACAGCCGGTTCGGGTGCTGCCCTCCTTGGAACCGCGCGCGCCAG
>Ga0335081_10013682_pt1 | contig 13119 bp, 14 predicted proteins | sample Lox_Sample_35_FD_206713 | JGI IMG/M metagenome (GOLD analysis project Ga0335081, IMG submission 206713) | Soil microbial communities from Loxahatchee National Wildlife Refuge, Florida, United States - Lox_Sample_3.5 | ecosystem: Environmental > Terrestrial > Soil > Wetlands | place: USA...
TACTTCTTCGCCAATATGTGCGTCATCGCCGCCGTCAGCGTCGTCTTCCCGTGATCCACGTGCCCGATCGTCCCCACGTTCACGTGCGGCTTGATCCGCTCGAATTTGCCCTTGGCCATCGTCCGTCTCCAGCTTCTTCGTAGATTTTCAAACCCGAATCGCGTGGCCTCATTTGCCGACTGACCACCGATTCGGGTCTAGCTAACTCACGCGCGAAAGCAGGGGTGTACTTTCGGGCGTGCCTTCGTGGTGCCCATGGCGCGGATTGAACGCGCGACCTCTCCCTTACCAAGGGAGTGCTCTACCACTGAGCTACATGGGCCGCGAGCCACCGTCCGCGCAACGCTCCCATCCGTACCAACCGTCCCCCCGTCGTATCGCCATGCCTTGGAGCGGGTGAAGGGAATCGAACCCTCGTCGTAAGCTTGGAAGGCTTCTGCTCTACCATTGAGCTACACCCGCCTCGATGCTTCGCGGCGTCGATTCGCCATCGAGCGCACCGCGTCGCCCGTGCCTGTCTTCGCTAAGCGTTGGATTCCCGAGTGGTGGAGGGGGAAGGATTCGAACCTTCGAAGGCAGAGCCGGCAGATTTACAGTCTGCTCCCTTTGACCGCTCGGGAACCCCTCCGACGAAACCGCACATTCTAGCAATTTCCATACCGTAAAGTCAAACCGCGGAGCATAAGAACGGCGGAAATCGGGCCTCGACGGGGTGGCTGCAGCGGCTCTGGCGCTAAACTGCCTCTTTTCCCCACGTTTCCACCGTCCCGGCCGCGGCTCATGTCCGAGAGCAGCTTCGACTACGTCATCGTCGGCGCCGGCTCGCCCGGCTGCGTACTGGCCAACCGGCTCTGCGCGGAGTCCAGGCGCTCGGCCCTTCCGCTCGCGGCTGGTCCGCCGGACCGCTATGCCTGGATCCACAGCCCCATCGGTTGCGCGAAAACCATGTTCAACCCGCGGCTCAACGGGTGCTTCTATACCGAGCCCGAAGCGAGCCGAGCATGACCGGGCGCAGGATCTACTGGCCGCGGGGCGAGACCCTCGGCGGGTCGAGCTCGATCGACCGGCGCATCTCGGTACGCGGCCAGCGCCGGGACTACGATCGCTGGGCAGCCGCGGGCAATCCAGGCTGGAGCTTCGCCGCTGTGCTGCCCTACGATTGCAGCATCATGTCGAACTTCAGCTCGGGCAATACCAACGCTCCCGTGGTCATGATCGCCGAGAAGGCTTCCGACATGATCCCCCGAGGACGAGCGATGATCGCCGCCGAGCCGTTCCAGCGACTCGACGCAACGCTCCGCCTGTTTCCCGTGTCTCATCACCATCCAGACGAGGAGTAGCCGCCATGCCTTGCTGCCACGCCGATTTCGCGCTCGCCGAAGGCAGCGACGCCGCCTTCAGCGTCGGGATGCCGACGTTCACATTCGGCGCGGGCTGTCTCGCCGAGGCCGGCGAGCAGGCGCGCGAGCTGGGACTCGAGCGCGTGGCGCTGTTCACGGACGCCGCACTGCGCGACTCGCCGCACGTCGCCACGGTGAAAGCGTCGCTCGCGGCAGCCCGCGTCGAGGCGACCGTCTACGACGAAGTGGTCGTCGAGCCCACGACAGCATCGTTCCAGGCGGCCGCGCGTTTCGCCGCCGGAGGTCGCTTCGATGGCTACGTGTCAGTCGGCGGCGGCTCGGTGATGGATACCTGCAAGGCCGCGAACCTGTACGCGACGTGGCCGGCCGAGTTCATGAGTTACGTCAATGCGCCGATCGGCGGCGGGCAGAAGGTGCCGGGAGCGCTGAAGCCCCACATTGCGTGCCCGACGACGTCGGGGACGGGATCCGAGACCACCGGGATCGCGATCTTCAACCTGACCGAAATCAACGCCAAGACCGGCATCATCTCGCGCCGCATGATCCCTACCGTCGCGCTGATCGACCCGAACGTCACCGCGACGCTTCCGCGCAACGTGGTCGCGGCGAGCGGCTTCGACTGCATGAGCCACGCGCTCGAATCGCTGACCGCCCGTCCCTGGCCGCGCCGGCTCAATCCGGCGCGCGGCGCGAGCCGCCCCGTCTCGCAGGGCGCGAACCCGTTTTCAGACGCGCTGGCGATCGAAGCCCTGCAGGGCGTCGGGCGCTATCTCGTACGCGCGATCGAGGACGCGAGCGACCGCAAGGCGCGGACCGAAATGATGTACGCGGCGATGCTCGCCGGCATCGCCTTCAACGCCGCGGGCTGCCATCTTCCGCACGGCCTGTCGTATGCCGTGTCTGGGCTCGCGAAGAACTTCCATCTGCCGGGGTATCCACCCGAGAAGAGCCTCGTCCCTCACGGCATGGCGGTCGTTCTCAACAACCCCTCGGTATGGCGTTACACCTCGGTGTGCTCGCCGGAGCGACACGTTCTCGCGGCACATGCGCTCGGCTCCGATGCCGAGGTCCGGCCCGGCGACGCAGCAGAAGCAGGGGAAGCGCTCGCCGGCCGCGTGATCGAATTGATGCGCTCCGCAGGCATTCCCAACGGGCTCTCGGGGCTCGGATTCTCACCGGCCGACGTCGACGCGCTCGCCGCCGGTGCGGAGCCGCAATGGCGCGTGATCCGCAATGCGCCCAAGGACGTCTCGCGCGACGATCTCAAGCGCCTGTTCGGCGCGGCGATGCGCTACTGGTAGGCCGGATTCATTCGGCCCGGGCGGTCGCCTGGGAATAGATTCGCAGCTGCCGCGACGCCCCGCATTCGTTCAGCCCGGCGGTCGCGTGCGAATAGATTCGCAGCTACGCCGACGCACCCGCGAGGCCGATCGTCTCCGCGGACAGCACGCGGACGCGTCGCGCCGGCAACCGCACCGTGAAGCGGCTACCCTGCGCCGGCGCGCTTTCGATGCCCAGCTCGGCCTGATGGCGCATCAGCACGTGCTTGACGATGGCCAGGCCCAGTCCCGTGCCGCCGGTGGCGCGTGAGCGGCTGCGGTCCACGCGATAGAAGCGCTCGGTGAGCCGGGGGATGTGCTCCGGCGCGATCCCGATGCCGGTGTCCGAGACCCTGAACTCTGCGCCGGTCGCGGCGGCGCGCCACTCGAGCGCGATGCGGCCGCCTTCGGGCGTGTAGCGCACGGCGTTGCTCACCAGGTTGCCGAACGCGCTCTTGAGCTCCTCCCGGCTGCCGGTCACGCTGGCAGGCTGCTCGATCTCGAGCGTGACCTGGTGCCGCCCGGCGGACAGCGCCTTCGCCTCGGTCAGTAGCTCGGTCAGCAGCGGGCCCATCGCGAATTCGCTCTCCTGCAGCAGTCCGTGCTCGCTCTCCAGCGCCGAGAGTGTGAGCAAGTCTTCGATCAGGCGCTGCATGCTCTGCGCCTGCTCGGCCATGAGGGCGATGTAGCGCTGCCGCTGCTTTCCCTCGAGCTTGAGATCGGCGAGCGTCTCCAGGAAGCCGGAAAGGACGGTGAGCGGCGTCTTGAGCTCGTGGGAGACGTTGGCGATGAAGTCGCGGCGCATCCGCGCCACCGCTTCCAGCCGCGTGATGTCGCGGCTCATGAGGAGCTTTTCCTCCACGCCGAAGGGCACCACCTGGATCGACAGCGTGGTGCCCGCTTCGCGCTGCGACTCGAGCACCACGGGCTCGCTGAAGTCGCCGCCCGCGAGATATTGCACGAACGCCGGCTGGCGCACGATGTTGCCGATCGGCGCGCCCTGATCCTGCCGCAGCTCGATCCCGAGATGCGCCTGCGCCCGCGGATTCGCCCACTGGATGCGATTGGCGGCGTCGAGCACCACCACGCCTTCGGGCAGGGCCTCGGCTCCGCTCACGAAACGGTCGAGCGCGAGACGCAGGTCGCGCTGCCGGGCGGAGCGCAACCGCACCCGGCGGTAGAGCGCCGAGTAGGCCGCGGCCCAACTCCCGCGGCCTTCGGGAACCGGCTCTTCCAGGGCGCCGCCCGCCCACCGGGCGAGCGCGTCGAGCTGCGCCAGATGCCAGAGCACGATCGCGAGCGCCCCGACCGCGAGCACCGCGAGCGCCACGGTCGCGCCAGCGATCGGCCAGGCGAGCAGCGCAGCGAGCCCCGCGACGAGCGGAGCAACGAGACCGCGGCGCCAGATCGGGGTCAACGCCTCCCTCGGATTCGCCTAGCGCGGCGCCGCGAGCCTGTAGCCTCCGCCGCGCACCGTCTCGATCAGGTGCGAGCAGCGCGAAGGCTCGAGCGCGAGCCGCAAGCGCCGGATGTGCACGTCGACGGTGCGTTCCTCGATATAGACATGATCACCCCATACCTGATCGAGGATCTGGGCCCGGCTGTGCACGCGCTCCGGTCGCGCCATGAGGAACTTGAGCAGGCGGAATTCCGTCGGGCCCAGCTGCAGCGGGCTGTCGTTGGCGGTGGCGCGATGCGTAGCCGGATCGAGCTTGAGCGGCCCGACCGCGAGCGCCTCCTGCGCCGCCTGCGGCGCCCGACGCCGCAGGACCGCCTTGATCCGCGCCTTGAGCTCGCGCGGGCTGAACGGCTTGGTAACGTAGTCGTCGACCCAGGATTCGAGTCCGGCGACGCGATCCGCCTCCTCGCCGCGCGCCGTGACCATGATGATCGGCAGCTCCCGCGTGCGCGGCTCCGCGCGCAGTCCCCGGGCGAGCGCGAGTCCCGACTGGCCGGGCAGCATCCAGTCGAGAAGCAGCAGGTCGGGCAGCGCGCGCTTGATCTGGGCGAGCGCTCCTTCCGCGTCGGCCACGGTGCGCACCGCGAAGCCGGCATCCTCGAGGTTGACGCGCAAAAGCTCCTGGATCGCCGGCTCGTCTTCGACCACCAGGATCGATGGCAGCATCGGGACGATCGCTCCTACTCCGCCACCTCGGCGCGGATCTGCTCGGCGGTCGCGTGGCGCACGTCCTTGCCCTTGACCACGTGCACCACATCCTCGGCGATGTTCTTGGCGTGGTCGCCGATGCGCTCGATCGACTTGGCGATGAACACGATCTCCAGCGCGGGCGAGATCGTCCGCGGGTCCTCCATCATGTAGCTGATGAGCTGGCGCAGGTTGGCGAGGAACGCCGCGTCGATCGCCTCGTCCCGGCTGATCACGTCGGCCGCGGCGTTGACGTCGAGCCGCGCGAAGGCGTCCAGCGCGAGCTGCAGGTTCTCCTCCGCCATCCCGGCCGCCCGTGTGACGTCGTGCAGGCGCACGGACGTGAGCCGCTCCGGCCGCTGCATCTGCTGCGCCTTGTAGGCGATCTTCTTGATCTCGTCGCCGATGCGCTCGAGTTCGTTCACGATCTTCACCACGGTGAGGATCATCCGCAGGTCGATCGCGGCCGGCTGCCGCTTGGCGATGATCTGGCTGCACTGCTGGTCGATGTCCATCTGCATCCTGTTGATCGCCTGCTCGTCGCTCGCGACCAGCGCGACCGCGTCGACCTCGGCGGGTCCGCGCAGCGCGTCCACCGCGCGCCGGAACTGGGTCTCGACCAGGCCGCCCATCGCCAGGACGCCGGAGCGGATCGCCTCCATCTCGATGTCGAACTGCTTGGTGGTGTGCTCGTTCACGTTTGTGTCCCGCGTGGCCCGGACTAACCGAAGCGTCCGGTGATGTAGTCCTCGGTTTCCTTGCGCTGCGGCTTCAAGAACAGCTCGTCGGTCGCGCCGAACTCGATCAGCTCGCCCAGGTACATGTAGGCGGTGAAGTCCGACACCCGTGCCGCCTGCTGCATATTATGGGTCACGATGGCGATGGTGTATTCGCTCTTGAGCTCGTTCACCAGCTCCTCGATCTTGGCGGTGGAGATCGGGTCGAGCGCGGAGGTCGGCTCGTCGAGCAGCAGCACCTCCGGCTTGACCGCCACCGCGCGGGCGATGCACAGCCGCTGCTGCTGGCCGCCGGAGAGCGCCATCCCGCTCTGCTTGAGCTTGTCCCTGGCTTCGCTCCACATCGCCGCCTTGGTGAGCGCCCATTCCACGCGTTCGTCCATGGCCCGCGGGCTCAGGCGCTCGTAGAGGCGCACGCCGAAGGCGATGTTGTCGTAGATCGACATGGGGAACGGCGTGGGCTTCTGGAACACCATGCCGATCTTCGCGCGCAGCATGTTGAGGTCCACCCGGGCATCGAGGACGTTCCGCCCGTTGAACCGTATCTCGCCCTCGGCCCGCTGGCCCGGGTAGAGCGAATACATGCGGTTCAGCGTGCGCAGCAGCGTCGACTTGCCGCAGCCGGACGGGCCGATGAAGGCGGTGATGCGGCGATCGGCAATGTCGAGGTTGATGCTCTTGAGCGCGTGGAAATGGCCGTAGAAGAAGTCGAGGTTGCGCACGGCGATCTTGGTCGCCGCAGGCGTTTCGGCCTTGGCCGAGGTCTCGGGACGGGTCGCGAAGATGTCGAGGCTCATGGGCATCGGCGGGCTGGGCTTAGTTCGGAGTTCGCTGCCGGAAGAACAGGCGCGCCATGATGTTGAGCCCGAGTACGGCCAGCGTGATGAGCAGCGAGCCGGCCCAGGCCAGCCGCTGCCAGTCGTCGTACGGGCTCATGGCGAACTGGAAGATTACCACCGGCAGATTGGACATCGGCGCGTTGAGATCGATGGTCCAGAACTGGTTGTTGAGGGCGGTAAAGAGCAGCGGCGCGGTCTCGCCCGAGATGCGTGCCACGGCCAGCAGCACGCCGGTGATGACGCCGGCGCGCACGGAGCGCAGGGTGACCATCGTGATCACTTTCCACTGCGGCGTGCCCAGGGCGAACGCCGCTTCGCGCAGGCTGTCGGGCACGAGCTTAAGCATGTTCTCGGTGGTCCGGACGACGATCGGAATCACGATCAGGGCCAGCGCGAACGACCCGGCCCAGGCCGAGAAGTGCTTCACCTGGAAGACGTAGATTTGGTAGACGAACAGGCCGATGATGATCGACGGTGCCGAGAGGAGGATGTCGTTGATGAAGCGCGTTGCCGGCGCGACCCAGCCGCGGCTTCCGTACTCGGCCAGGTAGATGCCAGCGAAGATCCCGACGGGCGTGCCGATGAGCGTACCCATCGTCGCCATGAGGAGGCTGCCGACGATCGCGTTGAGCAGGCCGCCCTTGCTGCCGGGCGGCGGCGTCATCTGGCTAAACAGCGCCGGGCTGAAGGCGTGGAAGCCCGCCGCAGCCAGCGTGTAGAGGATCCAGAACAGGAACGCGATGCCGAACAACATCGCCAGCAGCGACATCGCCAGGTTGAAGCGGTTCATCGCGAGCCGCCGGAGGTAGAGCGAGCGCATCGGATGCCTTCAGGTCTTCCGCCCCTCGCCCTTGGCGAGCTGGAGCAGCAGCAGCTTGGCCAGCGCCAGCACGACGAAGGTGATGAGGAACAGGATCAGACCCAGCTCGATGAGCGACGAGGTGTACACGTCGCCCACCGCTTCGGTGAATTCGTTGGCGAGCGCGGAAGCGATGCTGTTTCCGGGCGCGAGGATCGAGGCGGACAGCTGGTGCGCGTTGCCGATCAGGAACGTGACCGCCATCGTCTCGCCCAGCGCCCGTCCAAGCCCGAGCATGATGCCGCCGATCACCCCGATCCGGGTATAGGGCAGCACGACGTTGCGCACCACTTCCCAGGTCGTGCAGCCGATGCCGTACGCGGATTCCTTGAGCACCGCGGGGACCACCTCGAAGACGTCGCGCATCACCGCGGCGATGAACGGTATCACCATGATGGCGAGCACGAAGCCCGCGGTGAGCACGCCGATGCCCTGCGGCGGGCCTTTGAAGAGCGCGCCGACAAGCGGCAGCGCGCCGAGGGTGCCGATGAGCCAGGGCTGCACGTGATCGGCGAAAAGCGGCGCCAGAACGAAGAGCCCCCACATGCCGTAGATGATGCTGGGGATGGCCGCCAGCAGCTCCACGGCCGTGCCCAGGGGACGCTTGAGCCACGGCGGCGAGAGCTCGGTCAGGAACAGCGCGATGCCGAAGCTCACCGGCACGCCGATCAGGAGCGCGATCGCGGAGGTCACCAGCGTGCCGATGATGGGAACCAGCGCGCCGAACTTCTCGGTCACCGGGTTCCACGTCGAGTCGACCAGGAACCCGAAGCCGAAGCGCTGGATCGCCGGCAGGCTTCCATAAACGAGCGACAGCAGAATCCCGGCGAGGATGACCAGAACCAGGAAGGCGAAGAATCGGGTAAACCAGCGAAAGAACAGATCCTGAAAGCCGACGCTTTTCGGGTGGGGGTCCGGCATTTTGTCGACGCTGCCCGCCGCCCGGGGCGGCAGGGCGTCGATTATAGTCGGTACGCCTGCGGCGGTTCCGGAGCTCATCGGCTATCGTGTTCCGAGGTCGCGGCGTTCAAGGGCGGCGCCGCCGGGGCTGGCTGCCGGCGAACAAACGCGGCGTTCGCGTGAGGCGCGAACGCCGCGCGTGGGTCGTTTCGCGCTGACGCTCAATACACCGGCTTGCCCGACGCGTCCTTGATCTGGGCCTTCCACGTGCCCCGGATCTGGTTATGGACCGAGTCCGGCAACGGCACGTAGTCGAGCGAGTCGGCGAGCTTGTCGCCGGTCGGCGAGTACGCCCAGTCGAAGAACTTGAGAACTTCCTTCGCCGTGTCCGCTTTCTGCTGGGTCTTGTGCATCAGGATGAAGGTCGCGCCCGAGATCGGCCACGCGTTCTTGCCGGGCTGATCGGTGAGGATCAGGTAGTAGCCCGGCGCCGTGCTCCAGTCCGCCCCTGCGGCAGCGGCCTTGAAGTTCTCCGCCGACGGCCGCACGAAGTTGCCGTCACGGTTCTGCACCTCGCAATACGCCATCTTGTTCTGCAGGACGTAGGCGTATTCGACGTAGCCGATCGCGCCCTTGACCCGCTGCACGTACGACGCCACGCCCTCGTTGCCCTTGCCCCCCACGCCGACCGGCCAGGCAACCGACGTGCCTTCGCCGACCTTGGATTTCCACTCGGGACTGACCTTCGAAAGGTAGTTCGACCAGATGAACGTCGTGCCCGAGCCATCGGAGCGGTGCACGACTGTGATGTCGGTGTCGGGCAGTTTCAACCCGGCGTTGAGACTGGCGAGCGCGGGGTCGTTCCACTTGGTGACCTTGCCCAGATAGATGTCCGCCAGCAGCGCGCCGCTGAGCTTCATCTGGCCGGGGCCGATCCCCTCGAGATTGACGACCGGTACTGCACCGCCGATCACGGTGGGAAACTGCATCAGACCGTCCTTGTCGAGCTGCTCCGGCTTGAGCGGCATGTCGGACGCGCCGAAGTCGACCGTCTTGTTCTCGATCTGCTTGATGCCGCCGCCGGAGCCGATCGACTGGTAGTTGAGGCCCACGCCGCTCTTGTCCTTGTACGCCTCGGCCCACTTGGCGTAGATGGGATAGGGAAACGTTGCGCCGGCGCCGGTGATGTCGATCGCCTGTGCGCTCACACAAAGCGCTGCCGCGGCCGCCCCCAGCAGCCCGGCCCACAGTCTGGAGTTCATGCGAGTTCCTTTTGGAATTGGACGGAAAACCGGTCGAATTGTCATCGCGGCGTGTTACAGCCAGATGACCGGCCCCCGGTCGTCGTGGCCCGTTACAGCTTAGATGACCGCCTCGTCCCGTTCCCGAAACCCGCCGCGCTCAGCGCGCCAGCGCCGGCCCGCAACATCTCGTTGCGGCCTGGCGGTTGCCCTCCGCTGCGCTCGAATCGGGTCCGCAGCAGGCGGCCGTCGCCGATTCGGACCCGGGCGACGCGACTTCGGCGCCGAAGAGCGGGATGCTGCCGAGGTTGTGGAAGGTTTCCCACGCCACGCCCGCCGGGTCGGTCACCCAGTACTTGTCGGATCGCGCGTAGCAGCAGGCCGCGCCCTTCTCCGGCGTGATCCCGCGCCCGGCGCCCACCAGGCGGTCGTGCGCGGCCTCGAGCTCCGCGTCCGAATCGACCTGGAACCCGAGATGGTTCACCCCCGCGCGTCCGCCGCGCTGCGAGATCGCGAAATTGACCGGTGGATCGTCGAGCATCCATTTGGCGTAGTCGTGCTGGCGCACCGCGGGCTCCGCGCCGAAGAGCTGCGAATAGAAGCCGATGCTCTCGGCCAGATCCGGCACGGCGACGTGAACGTGGAAGCGCTTCATGAGCGGTTCTCCTCGGCGTTGGAATGAGCTCGCGCGACCGGTTCCGAGCGTGTCGCACGATCTACATTTCTAATATTATCGAACTATAGAGGGCTGTCAAGACCGGCACCTACTCGGCTCAGGCTCGCAGCAACGACGTGCCCGGCCGCACCCGCGTGAAGCGGACCGGTATCGTCTCGCAGTGCAGCTGTCCCGCCCGCTCGCGCACGCGGGTGTAGGTCGACGCGGCGAGGTCGCCGGCGTCGGGAAAATCGTCGCGGTAATGGGCGCCGCGGGAGTTATGGCGCACGGACGCCGCACGGACGATGGCGCGCGAGACACGCACCAGGCTCGTCAGATTGAGCCAGTCGTGCCAGGTGAGGTTGAAGGCGCGGTCCCGCCCTGCGGCCGAGAGGGCATAGGCGTCGAGATCGCCGGCGAGCGCGTCGAGCGTCGCGGCGGCCCGCGCGAGGCCCGAGGCGTCGCGTACGATGCCGGCATCGTCCCACATCGTCGCGTAGAGGCGCTCGCGGATCGCCTCGAGATCGGCTTCGCGGCCGGCCCGATACGGGCGCTCCGCGCGCTGAAAGGCCGCCTCGAGCGCGCCCTCGTCGGGCGCCCGAAATGCGGTATCGGCGACTCGGCGCGCAATCGTCTCGCCGGCGATGCCGCCGAACACCGTCGAGTTGGCCACACCGTTGCCACCGAGGCGATTCGCGCCGTGCACGCCGCCCGAGTCCTCGCCGGCAACCAACAGCCCCGGAAGCTCGGTCGTGCAGTCGGGCGCGAACTCGACGCCGCCCATGAGATAGTGTGCGGTCGGCACGACTTCCACCTTGCCGGCCGCCAGATCGAAGCCGCAATCCGCGCAGCGCTCGACCATCCCTTTGAACTGCCGGCGCACGTTCTCCGGCCCCAGGTGCGCCAGCGACAGATACACTCCGCCGTTGGGCGAGGTGCGACCCGCGCGCATCTCGGCGTCGATCGCGCGCGAGACGATGTCGCGCGTGGCGCGCTCGGCGCGCGGGTGATGGCGCAGCATGAAGCGCTCGCCGCCACCGTTGAGGAGATACCCTCCGGCGCCGCGCAAGCCCTCTTCCAGCACGGTCCCGGTCATGCGCGTATCGGGGCCGGCGAGCAGTCCGGTCGGATGGAACTGCACCATCTCCATGTCGCGCAGCGGCAGCCCCGCCGCGAGCGCCATCGCCAGCCCGTCGCAGCTCTTGTCACCGGAGGGCGTGTGGTATTTGTACATCGTCGGGCCGCCCCCCGTGGCGAGCAGCACCGCCTTCGCCTGCACGAAGACGTAGGCTCCGGTACGCATGTCGACGAGCAGCGCTCCCGCGATCGCGCCTGCGTCGACGCTCGGCACCAGCGCCAGCGCGCGATGCTCCTCGAGGCGCTCGATGCCTCGGGCCCAGACCTGCTCCGAAAGCCGGTTCATGATCTCGATCCCGGTCAGGTCGCCCTTGTGCACCGTGCGGTCGAAGGTCTGCCCCGCGAAGGCCTTCTGGTGGATCGTGCCGTCAGGATTACGATCGAAGAAGCAGCCCAGCTCGTTCTCGAGCTCGTGCACGCGCTCCACGGCGCCGTTGACCAGCGTCCACGCGAGCTCCTGGTCGGGAAGCCACGCGCCGCCTTCGATCGTGTCCATGAAATGCCTCTCGACCGAATCGCCGGCCGCCAGCGCGACGTTGTAGCCGCCCTGCACCATGCGCGTGCAGCCGCACTTGCCGAGAAGTCCCTTGACCGCGACCGCGATCGAAAGCGCGGGATTGGCGGCGTGCGCGTGCAGCGCGGCGAAGAGTCCCGCGCCACCCGCGCCGAGAAGCAGCACGTCGCGCTGCAGGCGCTCAACCACTCAGGCTGACGCGCGCGCCGTCGGGATCGACGAACTCGGCGAGCGTGATGCCGTGCTGGGGCGCCGGATCGCGGGTGAAGCGCACGCCGCTCGACGTGAGCGCCTCATGCGTGCCGGCGATGTCGTCGGCGTGAAGGCCGAGATGCGTGGTGCCCGCCGGATTCTCCTTCGAGGCCGGGTGGAGCGCGAGCGTGGTGGAGCCGGTCGAGAACTCGGTCCACTCCGGCGACGAGAACTTGAGCGGCAGCCCGATCGTGTCGCGGTAGAACGCGACCGCGCGGTCCATGTCGGCCACGAAGTGAATCGCGTACGCGAGCCTCATCGCCATCCTCGTCTCCTTCGAAGTTCTAGCCTGGCTTGACGCCGAGCGCGGCCAGCGCCGCGGCGCGCTTGCCACGCGCGTCGGCATCGACGCTCGCGTAAAGGCTCGCGCCGTGGCTGTCCATCGCCACCCGCAGGGGGCCGAAGTCGCGGCCCCCGGAAAGCCCCCCGCACACCGGGTGCAGGTCGTGGAGGGGGACGTCCTCGATAGGCGCGATCCACCCCGTCACGAGCGCCGCCGTGCCGCCGATCACCGCGAGATAGGCGCCGCCGAGCTCGCCGAAGGCCGCGAGCGAGCCGGCGCCCATGCCGCCCTTGCCGATGATGAGCCGCACGCCGTACCGGGCCATGAGCGGGCGGGTGAAGCGCTCCATTCGCGCCGAGGTGGTGGTCCCGATGCACACCGGGGCGTACCCGGTGGGGTGCTCGGCCGAAGGCGGCACCTGCTTCACGTTGGGCGCGGTGTGGAGCAGCGCGTGCCCGCGAAGGTCGAAACGCGTGGTGCGGCCGCGATCGAAGAGCGCGATGTTGGTGGCGTCGCGGATGCCGTAGACCGTCCCCTGCAGCACCACGGTGTCGCCAACGCGAAGCGCACGGGCTTGCGCCTCGTCGATGGGCGTGGCGAGCACCTGTCCGGTCACGCCGTGACCTCGCGCGCCTCGACCACCATTCGATGCCGGTCGATCCAGTAGCCCCAGGCGACGAACAGCCAGCCGGCGAGACCGCTTGCCGCCAGCGCCTCGGTCGACGGCGGCGGCGGGCCGAACAGCGCCGCGAGGTAGAGCGCCCCGAGCACGACGACGAAGGCCCACAGCAGCACGGTGCCAAGCGCATCGCGCGCGCGGGTGACCGAGGCGTAGATCCAGGCGCCGACGGCGAACAGCCCGAACTCGGCGATGAG
>Ga0335081_10013683_pt1 | contig 13118 bp, 12 predicted proteins | sample Lox_Sample_35_FD_206713 | JGI IMG/M metagenome (GOLD analysis project Ga0335081, IMG submission 206713) | Soil microbial communities from Loxahatchee National Wildlife Refuge, Florida, United States - Lox_Sample_3.5 | ecosystem: Environmental > Terrestrial > Soil > Wetlands | place: USA...
CGCCGTGGCCCGGTCCACCAGGGGCGTTAGCTCAATGGCAGAGTAGCGGACTTTTAATCCGTAGGTTCCGGGTTCGAGCCCCGGACGCCCCACCCGATCTGACCTGCTGAAATGTGATCCTGATCATCCTCCGGTGGGTCCGCGTGGAAACAGGCGTGGAAACTGTCGCGGGTGAGGGTTAGCGTGGATTTATGACGACTCTGGGATCTGGTCACGTAGAGCGACTGCCCAGCGGGTCGCTGCGGGTGAGCGTCTTCGGCGGCCGCGATCCGCTGACCGGGCGGCAGATCTGGCACCGCGAGACGGTCAAGACGGAGAAGGAGGCCCAGATCGCCCTGGGGCGGCTGCTGGAGCGGGCCGACACCGGCCGCAAGCCTGACGCCCGGGTGACAGTCGCCGAGCTGCTCGACCGGTATATGGAGACCGTCGAGCTGGACGTGTCCACGCGGCAGACCTACGAGGGGTACATCCGGCGGACGATCCTGCCGGCGCTGGGCTCGACCGAGGTGCGGAAGGTCCGCGGGCCGGTGCTGGACATGCTCTACGCGCGGCTTCGGCGCTGCGGGGACGTGGCGTGCAGCGGCCGGCCGTTCACCGAGCACACCGCCTTCCCGCCGCTTTCGGTCACGACCGACCGGAGCGCAGCCTGGCGCCAGGCCGCCGACCAGATACGCGAGGCGATCAGCTCGGGGCAGCTCGCGCCGGGCGCGGAGCTGCCGTCGGCCCGGGAGATGGCCGAGCGGTACGGACTGAGGCTCGCGACGGCCCAGCACGCCCTGGCCGAACTGGCGAGCCAGCGGCTCATCACGGTCCAGCAGGGCCGACGCGCTGTGGTCGCCGACAGCGCCGAGACGGGCGAGGCACCGGCTCTCCGGCAGCCCGGAACCCGGCATGACTGCGCCCGGTCCGGCTGCAGGAGGCACGTCTGCCGACCGCTGTCGGCGGCGACCATCCGGCAGATCCACGGCGTCCTGTCCGGCGCCTTCGGCGCGGCGGTCCGCTGGGATTGGATCGACCGCAACCCGGCCGCGTCGGCCAGGCTCCCCAAGGCCCGGTCGCGACCGCCGTCTTCTCCCACCCCGGATGCGGTCGCCAATGTCATCGCGACGGCTCAGGGTCTGGGGCTGGACCTCGTTGCCCTCTACCTCTGGCTGGCCGCCGTGACCGGTGCCCGCCGCGGTGAGCTGTGCGCGCTGCAGTGGGAGGATCTGGACCTTGATCGCAGCGTCGTGCACGTCGCGTTCTCCTACCTCGTAGTGCCCGGAGTCAAGGTGCGCAAGGACACCAAGACGCACCAGGACCGCTACCTCGCAATCGACGAGGTTACGACGGCTCTGCTCGCCGAGCGCCGGAAACTTGCCGCCGAGCAGCTCGCTGGCGTCGGCGTCGATCTCTCGGACAGCGCGTTCGTCTTCGCCCATGACCCGCTCGGCGAGGCTCCGTGGGACCCGAACTGGGTGACGAAGAAGGTCGCGGAGATCGCCCGGGCGGCCAGGGTCGCGATGACCGTGAAGTCGCTGCGCCATGACTCGGCCAGCCAGCTCCTGGCTGGTGGCATCGACCTGCGCAACACCGCGGCCCGCCTGGGCCACGGCGGAGGCGGCGCGACGACGTTGCGGCACTATGCCGACCCGGTGTCCGAGGTCGACCGGCGTGCCGCCGCCTATCTTGCCCGGCTCACCGCGCCTCGGCAGGCTGAGCCGGCGGGTGAGTAGAGCGGGCCGTTCTGCGCGTCGCTTGGTGAGGCGTCGAGGCGGGGCTTGCGTCGTCGGCCAAGACGGGATGCACTGACCTGGTGTGGCCTCGCAAGCGCCGGGCGAAAGGACCTCCCACCGGAGCGATCGCCAATGCCGTGATTGACAGGCTGCTGGCCAAAATCAGCCAGCTCGAAATGTGCGAGCACGATCAGGATGGCTTCGCGATGTGGATCGCCACCCGGCCCGGCCATCTGCTCTGCAGCTTCTGCTATCAGGCTGCCCAGGTCCTCGCCGACGACATCTGCTGCGCAGCCTGCTCGGCTCCGGCGGGCGTCGCTGGCCGGGATGCGATCGTGGTCACCAAGATCAGCGAGGAGATGGGCGCTCACTTCTACCTGTGCCAGGCCTGCATGGAGGCTGACCTCGGCTTCCGGTAGCCGGGCACCGCATGCTCGCTCGCCGCTCGGTGGTGACAGTGCCAGGCGGCGGGCGCGCGGTTAGTCTGGATGGGTGGATGGCGGGCAGGCTGTCGCGGTGCGGACGCGGTACGAGGCGCGTCCGGGACGCAGGGCGATCGTGGTCACCGACCTCGCGGACCTGCGAGGTCCGGTCGAGGGCACAGTACGCCTGCCGCTGTGGCTGTACTGGAGCGGCCCGAGCCCGGTCTTCGATCTCGCCGATCCGTTCCTGCGGCAGTGGCTGTACCAGGTCGTGCTGCGCGAGGCCGCCCGCCCCGAGGACCTGACGAGCTACCTGGACGGTGGCACGCTGGTCGCGCTGTGGCCGGAGCTGCACCTGCCGCGCGGCATGCGGCGGGCGTGGGAGGAGCTGCATCCGGTACTACGGACGGCTCAGGCTGCGTCGGCCTGATGCCGGTCAGCGAGCTGCATCGCCGGGTCGCGGCCGTCGCGCTGCGCGCGGCGGCCGGGCACGGGTTCGCGCTCGGCGGCGGCAACGCGCTGCTAGCCCACGGCGTGATCACCAGGCAGACCCAGGACGTCGACCTGTTCACCGACCAGCCAGACGGCGTGGATGCTGCCGCCGACGCTGTTGAAGCCGCGCTGCGCGACGCGGGCTTCCACGCCGAGCGTCGCGACCTGTCCGGCGGCCTGGACGACGTGTTCCCCGGGATGGGCGAGGGCCTGGCCGAGTGGGTCGTGACCGCCGCGGACGGCGAGCAGATGCTGCTGCAGATGGCCTACTTCGACCGCTCCTGCGACCTGGTGGCCACCGACCTGGGCCCGGTGCTGGATCTCGAAGACGTGGCCGGCGGCAAGGTCTGCGCCCTGGCGAGCCGCGTCGAGCCCAGAGACTACGCCGACACGGCAGCGATGCTCGACCGGTACAGCCCGCGCAGCTGATCGGCTTCGCCCGCCGCCTGGATCCGGGCCTGGAAGGCCAGGACTTCGCAGACGCCGGGCGTAGGCTCGATCATCTGCCGGACCAGGCCTTCGCTGTCACCGGGCTCACCGACCAGGACATCATCGTGCTGCGGGACAGGTTCGCCTCCTGGCCCAGGACTGCGGCCGCCGTCGACCGCCTACCCGGCCAATCACCGGATCAACTCTTGCCATCATCGGACGTCCGCCCGCCTCGCGACACAACGCACGAAGGGCCGACGGCGGCCTCGCACAGGGACCCCCGAAGAGACGACCCGGAGGCTGTCTGACCACCGGTGGCCACACTCACCGCCCGAGTCTTTGACGGCAACCCGCGCAGGTACGGTGCAATCTGCACAGCCGACTGCGGGATAAGGACGAGTAGGATCAATAGTGCAAAAAAGCTTATTCTGTCGTCATCCGTTAATCGTGCTTGCCTGTCATGCAGGTTCGTGCGATGTAGCAACATAGCGTCCTGGTCTGTCTGTTGATGACGGCCGAGTACGGTTCAGGTATGGCAGAGTCGTCGCCGCGGCGAGTGTTTCTCAGCCATACCACGGAACTTCGCGAGTTCCCGGCCGGCCGGTCGTTCGTCGATGCTGCCGAGGCGGCTGTGAATCGGACCGGGGGCGTTGTCATCGACATGGCGTACTTTAGCGCCGCTGACGATAGGCCATCGGATTACTGCCAGGGCGTGGTGAGAAGCTGCGACGTCTACGTCGGCCTGATCGGGCTGCGGTATGGCTCCCCGGTGCGGGACCGCCCCGATGTGTCATACACCGAGCTTGAGTTTGACACGGCGACGGACGCTGGGATGCCACGCCTGATCTTCATGCTCGATGACAATTTCGCAGTCCCCATCCCACCGGCCCGCCTCCGCGAGGAGCCCGACCTTCAGGCCAGGCAGCTGCACTTCCGGGCGCGATTGCTCGGCGCTGACGTCGCTATCCGTACGTTCTCCAGCCCGGAACGGCTGGAGCTTGAGATATTCCACGCCCTGAAGAGCCTTCAGGAACCGTCGGCTGCCAGGCGCGAAACGGTCGCGGGCAATGACTTCTTCTTCGCCCCTGGCAACGCGCTGCTGTTTGGCGGATTTGAGCGCTTGCGGGATATTTGCTTCGACCCGTCCGTTCTGGTGCGTGATCTGGATCTTGGGCGATTCACCGGGCGGGAGTGGCTGATCAAGCAGATTGACGCGTTCATCGAGCGTCATGATCACGGCTACGTCATAGTGCGAGGCGAAGCGGGCGTCGGGAAGAGCTGCCTGGCTGCGCATCTGGTGGGGACGAGGCCCTGGCTGCATCACTTCACTGACCTGCCGGGGGGTCGTTCTGCGGCAGCGGCCCGCAAGAGCCTTGCAGCGCAGCTGATCGCGCGGTGGGGACTGCGGGACTGGGCTCCGGGCGATGTGCTGCCGCCGGCAGCGGGACGAGCGGACTGGTTCGCCGGGGTTCTCCACGCCGCCGCGCGGCAGCGCGAAGCCAGCGAGCCGGGCACCCCGATTGTGCTTGTGGTCGACGGCCTGGATTACGCGGAGGAGATGCGCGGCGGTGGCCTGCCGCTTGGCCTGCCTGCGAGGCTGCCGGACGGAGTCTACGCTGTGGCGACGAGCCGGTTCGGGATCGAGCGGGCGCTGCATGCAGTGCGCAATCCGGCGGACTGGCTGGAGATCGAAGTGGAGGGCGCCGCCAACCTGGCGGACATGCGGCGCTTCATCGAGCACATCACTAACGCAGACCTCGGTGATCAGAGGCTTGTGGGAGTTCTGGCAGCGAGCGGCACGGACGTGAGCTCGTTCCGTGACCAGCTGGCTGAGCGATGCGCGGGGGTGTGGATATACCTGCGCTACGTTCTCGACGAGATCCGGGACAAGGTTCAGGAACCGTCGGCTGTGGGCCGTCTGCCTCGGGACCTGGCTGGCTTCTATGCGGAGCAGATCGAGCGATGGCGCGGAGATGACCGCGGTTCACCGGCCCGGCATCGCTGGGATGAGGTGCTGGTGCCCCTGCTTGGCGTGCTGGGCGTATCCCGAGCACCCGTGACCGCTGCCGAGCTGGCGGCCTTCGCAGGAGTGCCCGAGGGCACCGTCAGCGTCTTCGTGGAGGAAAGCGCCCGGGCATTCCTCCGCCAGGATGACCGCGCAGGGGCACCGCGATACAGCGTGCGGCATCAAAGCCTGCGTGATCTGCTCACTGGAGTTGCACCGGACGCCAGGCCAGATGTCGCGGACTTGGCACGGACATTCGAGTCCCAGGGTCGGCGTGCCCACCAAAGGATCGCAGCCGCGCTTGTGCCACCGGGAGAGCCAGGTGAACGATTCTGGCTGAATGCCACGGAGTATGCGATGTATCACCTGGCAGCTCATGCCGCCGAGTGCGACATGCTCGACGAGCTTGTCACCGATCCTGGCTTCCTGGCCGTGATATCACCCGGCAGCGTGCTGGCGCAGCGCGCCAACGTCCGCACAGCGGAGGGCCGCCATGCGATCGAGGCGTTTGAGATGAGCCTGGGTGGCTGGGACTCATGCACGTATGCCGAGCGTACGGATCGCCTAGCCGTCAATGCGGCTAAGCTGCGCGCGCGCTCCCTTCTTGCCGCATCCGCGAAGATGACCACAGCGGACTGGCCGATCTCCTGGGCAGCCTGGTCGGGGCACGGGCACCGCACGCTGGACACTCACGACGGCTGGGTTCGCGCCGCCGCTGTCGGGCGGGCCGGGGACCGCGACATCATCGTCTCCGGGACGCTGCAAGGAACGCTGCAGATCTGGGACGCTGTTACGGGCGAACTCGTCAGCACCTCTCTGATGGGTCACGATAGTCCGGTCCTAGCCGTGGCAGTCCGACGGGCCGCGGGCCGCGACGTGATCGTCTCCGGCTCGGCAGACCGCACAATCCGGATCTGGGACGCATCCACCGGCCAGCCGGTCGGCCAGCCGCTGACCGGCCACGACGACAACGTCTGGTCAGTAGCCATAGGACAGGCCGCCGGACGCGACGTCATCGTCTCCGGCTCGGCAGACCGCACCATCCGGATCTGGGACGCATCCACCGGCCAGCCGGTCGGCCAGCCGCTGACCGGCCACGACGACAACGTATGGTCAGTGGCCATAGGACAGGCCGCCGGACGCGACGTCATCGTCTCCGGCTCGGCAGACCGCACCATCCGGATCTGGGACGCATCCACCGGCAACCCCGTTGGCCAGCCGCTGACCGGCCACGAGGACAACGTATGGTCAGTAGCCATAGGACAGGCCGCCGGACGCGACGTCATCGTCTCCGGCTCAGGAGACCGCACCATCCGGATCTGGGACGCATCCACCGGCCACCCCATCGGCCAGCCGCTGACCGGCCACGATGGCGGAGTAGCAGGCGTCGTCGTCGGACGAGGCGGCGAGCGCGAAGTCATCGCGTCAGGTTCCAACGACCGCACTGTGCGGATCTGGGATGCTGTGACCGGCCACCTCATCGGCCCGCCCCTCTCTGGCCACGACGACACCGTAGGAGTGGTGGCCATCGGGCGGGCAGGGGACCGCGACATTATCGTTTCGGGGTCCAATGACCGCACTGTGCGGATCTGGGAGGCTGCTGGCGAACCCGCTGACGAGCCTCGGGCAGGTCACGACGGAAGCGTGTGGGCTGTCGCGGCCGGCCGGGCCGGGGACCGCGACATCATCGTCTCCGGCTCCCAAGACCGCACCATCCGGACATGGGACGCAGCAACCAGCGAGTCCCTCGGACTGCAACCTGCGGCCCACCGATCTGCGGTACTAGCGGTCGCGTGCGGCCGGGCCGCGACCCGCGACATCATAGTGTCCGGCTCCAACGACTGCACGGTGCGAATATGCGACGCCATAACCTGCCAGACACTCGGACCGCCACTTGTCGGTCACCGCTCTGCAGTACTGGCGGTCGCATGCGGCCGGGCCGGGGACCGCGACATCATCGTCTCCGGCTCCGACGACCACACCGTCCGGATCTGGGACGCAGTAACCCGCAAGCCGATTGGCCCGCCTCTCATGCAGGACACCGAAGTGCGTGCAGTCGCATGCGGGCGGGCCGGGGACCGCGACATCATCGTCTCCGGCTCATCGGACGGCATATTGCGCATCTGGGACGCTCGCACCGGCGACTCTGTCAGTCCGCCTCTGACAGTTCATCAGGGCTGGTTGCGCGCGGTTGCGGTCGGCAGGGCCGGGAACAGCGACATCATCGCTGTCGGCACCCTGAGCGGCGGAGTCGAAATCTGGGACGCCATCACGGCTCGGCCTGTAGGTCGGCTTGAGATCGGACACGCTGCCCCAGCCCTCGCCATCGCGCTCGGCCGGGCAGGAGATCGCGACATCATCGTCTCCGGCGATGGGAACGGCGCAGTACGGGTCTGGGACGCTGCAACACACCTGCTCATCAGCCCTCCCCTGATCTGCCACAGCGACGGCGTCCTGTCTTTGGCCGTAGGCCGAGCAGGAGATCACGACATCATCGTCTCTAGCTCCCACGACCGCGGTGTCTTCGTTCATAGGCGCCGGTAACCACCACACCAGACCCGTCGCCTGGGTCATTGCTGATCGTTTCTTCGCAGTGGGTTGGTGGTGACCGGTGTCTGCCGGGCGGTGGTGGCGTGCCAGCGGGCGGCGTAGTCGGCGATGTCGGTTTCTGCGCCGAGGCCGCCGCGGGCGGCCAGATCTTCGATGAGGGCGCGTGGGAAGCGGCGCATCTTCTGGCGGGGGCCTCGGCTGACGACGAGGCAGGGCAGCTCGCCGGCGTCGGCCTTGCGGATGACGGTCGCGCGGGAGGTGCCCATGAGGGCCGCGGCCTGGGCGACGGTGAGCATGGACGACGGCCTGGCGGCCTGGTCGCGGACCGCGCCGGCCTGCCAGGTGAGCACGGCGATGACCGCGCGGGTGACCGCCATGACCATGTCGGTCGGCACCGTGCCGTCGCCTGGGATCAGGAAGGCAGGCGGCGTGGGCGGGCCGCCTGCCGGTTCTGCGCCGGGCGGATGGCGTGCCGCCTGCAGTTCGCGGCGGTTCACGGCTCGGCCTGCCATCTGGCGTTCCATTCGGCGATCGCCTTGGCGAGCCGGGGGCAGTTTCCGGCGTGGCCGTGCTCATCGTCGGCGGGTCGGGCGACCGGGCCCTGGTCGGTGATGTGCTGGTCGCAGGCGTGGCAGGTCCAGCTGAACGGCCGCCACGGCGCGCGGGCGTCTGGCGGCCCGGCCGCGTAGGTCCAGGCGGCGTCGGGGATCGTGGCGCCAGCCGGGCCGGCGTCCGCATCCGGGGACAGGCCGAGGGCGTGGCCGATCTGGTCCCAGTCGTGTCCGGCCTCGCGGGCCTGGCGGATGTAGCCGCGGGCGGCGAGCTCGAGGGCGCGGGCCGCGCGGGCGGCGGCGAGGGGCTCGACGTCGCGGACGGACGGGGCGTCGGCGGCGCGGTGCATCGGCCGGGTGACGAGCGGGGCTGCGGCGTCGCGGGCGAGGGCGTGGCCGCAGCGGGCGGTCTCGCGGCGGGCGCGGCCGCGCGGGCCGGGCGGGTCGGGGACCATGGCGTTCCTTTCTGCGGGGTGGTCAGCCTGCTTCGGCTTCTGGGTGGGCCTGGCGGGCGGCGCGGCGGCAGGCCTGCTGGAGGGTGCCGCGCTTGAGGCCGAGGCGGGCGGCGGCTGCGGACCAGGAGGCGTGCTGGTAGCCGCCGTGCTCGCGGACCCAGGCCAGGTCCTGGGCGATCTCGGCGGATCGCCGCAGGGACGGGATCGCCGGGTTCCAGCCGGGTGCGGGCCGGCCGTCGGGCAGGTCGATGACGTCGTCGTCCCAGGCCATCGGCGGCGGCCAGGCCTGGCGCTGGGCCTGGGCGCGGGCGGCGGCGGACCGCGCCCGGTCCTGCGGGGTGGCCGAGGGCGGCGGCTGGTCCCACAGCAGGTCGTAGGCGGCCGCGACGGCGCGGGCGTCCAGGGCCGGGGCGGTACCGGGCTGGCCGGAGACGGCGGCGGTGACGGATGCGGCGGCGAGGCCGGTGGCGTCGTCGATGGCCTCGGGTGACCAACCGCGGCTGGCGAGCGCCTGGAGCCGGCGGGTGGTTCCCCATCTGGTGGGCTCGGGGTAGCCGGTGGTCTCGTCCATCAGGCGCCTGCCTCGGGTTCGGGGTCGCCGGCGGGCTGGCGGGGGTCGCCGAGCCGGGCGACGGCGGCGGCCAGGTATGCGCGGCCGATCGGGCCGACGGTTCCGGACGGGGGCTGGCGCTGGCCGGCTTGCCGGGCGGGTGCCGGGGCGAGCCTGGCCGCGAGCTGGCCGGGCCGGGTGTGCTGCCAGCCGGGGGGCGGGGTCAGCCGCGGCGTTTCGGCGACGGCGGGCTCGGCGCGGGCTGGGTCTGCAAGGGGCCGGGCGTGGGGGCGGGTCATGCTGTTCTCTTTTCTCTCTGCTCCTGCTGCGGGGCCGCTGGCGGCGGGGCCGGGCGGGCCGGGGCCGGGCAGGCGCGCGGGAAGCCTGGGGCGGTGCCGGTGCCGGTGGCGGCGCGCCAGATGGAGTAGGGGCGGTAGCGGGGCAGGTCGAGGCAGTCCTCGTCGAGGGCGGCCGGGGTGGGCCAGCCGTTCTGCCGCGCGGCGTGGCGGGCGGCGGTGGCGGCGCGGCGGCGCGCGGGGGTGTCCTCGGGCGGGCGCTTGTCCCACCAGGCGTCCCACAGCTCGCTGGCCAGGTCGCGCAGGGCGGGGCTGACGGTGACGGTGTCGCCGGCGAGGAGCCGGCGCGCGGTCCGCGGGGTGATGCCGAGGGCGGCGGCGATGCGGGTGGCGTCGTGGCCCATCGCGACCAGGGACCGCAGCCGCCACCTGGTGGCGTTCGCGTCGGCGCGCGGCGGTCCGGCGCGGGCCGGGCGGGCGAGGGCCCGGAGGGCGGGGGCGGTCACCGGGTGGCCTCGCGTCCGGCGGCGCGGCGGGCCGAGCCGATGGTCCGGGCGACCTCCCGCTCCCCCAGGCCGGTCCGGATGGCGGCGGCGGCGAGGTCGCGAAGCCGGTGCTCGTTGCCGGTTTCGAGGGCGCGGCAGGCGGCCCAGAACAGGCCGGCGTTGCGGTTGCCTTCCTGCAGCCGCTCGACCCAGGCGACGAGGTGGCCGGGGTCGCCGGGGTCGCCGGGGCGGGCGGGGCCGGGCCGGGCGGGCTGGCGGTGCGGGGGGTCGAGCAGGCTGGTGACGGCCGGCCAGTCCAGGGTGCCGGGGCGGGCGTGCCGGGCGACGAGGCGGTAGGGCCTGCCGCCGACGGCTGACGGCGGGGCGAGGATGTACCCGCCGGCGGCCTTGAAGTCCAGGTGTCGGGCGGACAGGCGGCCGGACGGCTGGGTGCTGCCGGTGAAGTAGGCGTGCAGGCCGCCGCTGGGGGTGGCGACGATCTCGGACGCGCCGTCCAGCAGCCCGGCGCGGATGACCTGGTTCAGGGCGGCGAAGCCGTTGCCGGCCGGGCCGTGCTGGTCCACGTCGAGGACGTCGGGGCCTGGCTGGCCGGTGGCGATGGCGATGTTGGCGTGCGGGTGCCGCTGCCACCAGGCGCGGATCTGGCCGGGGTCGGTGGTGGCGTCCTTGAACCCGTGCGCGGTGGCGGGCTGCTTGCTGCCGGGCCTGCAGGGGAAGACCGGCCAGCCGCGGCTGGCGTAGCCCAGTGCCGCCGCGACCGCCGCCTGGGGGCCGGCAGCCGGCCCGTCGGGGTGCGTTAGGAATGGATCTCGGCTGCTCATGGCTGGGACCTGGCTCCCGGGCGGGCGTGGCCGCAGCGGGCGGTCTCGCGGGCCAGCTGCCCGGCGGCGGCCTCGAGCAGGCGGGTCTGCCATTCGGCCTGCCCGGCCAGGGTGGCGGCGTCGCGGCGGGGCTGCAGGTACAGCACCTGCCACAGCTCGGACAGCCAGTCCAGGGTGTACAGGGCCAGCGGGTGCTGCTCCCAGCACGGGCCGAGGGCGGCGGCGAGCTGGCCGTAGCCGGGCCGGTACACCTGGTCGACCCAGGCGCGCAGCCGGGCGAGGGCCTGGTCGCGGTCCGGGCCGTCCGGGCGCCACAGCCGGGGCGCGGGCGCCGGCCGGTGCACCCGCGGCCCGGCGTCGTCGTCCTCGCTCTCCGCGGGGGCGATCTGGTCGATGCGGGCGGCGAGGCCGGTGACCTGGCCGGTCAGGGCGGTGAGGCCGGCGAGGATCTCGGCCTGGTCGTCCAGGGCCGTCCTCATGCCGTCGGCGAGCGCGGTGAGGGCCGCGAGGTGCCCGGCGGCGGCGTGCTGGCGGGCGTCCAGGTCGGCCAGCCGGGCGGCGTGGTCGGCGAGGGTGAGCAGGGCGGCGGCCAGGGCTTCGGGGTCAGCGGCGGGCATGGCGGCTGCTCCACGGCCAGTCGGGCTCGGCGCCGGGTCCGCAGCCGGGGACCAGGGTCAGGCGGGGCGGGCCGGGCGGGCGGCCGGGCCAGTCCGGGTGGGGGCACGACAGGGCGGGCGGGTCCTCGCGCGGCGGCTCGGGGGCGGGCGGCAGCTCGGCGACGGCGACTCCGAGGCGGCGGCACGTCTTGTACCGGGGGTCGCGCCACGCCGCGGCCAGCCGGGCGATCACCGGCGCGTGCTGGCCGCGGACGATCAGGGCATGCCCGGCGGGGAGCTGGCGGATCATGTGCGGCGTCATCACGTCGTGCCAGATCCGGTACCGCTGCCGGCTCCGCCGCCGGGGTCCGTAGCCGCCGTGGCCGCGCTCGCGCTCGGTGAAGCACGCGGTGCCGCACAGCTCGGACGCCATCTTCAGGGTGGCGGTGTCGGTGATGCCGGGCAGGAACACCTTGACCCCGCAGGTGTCCAGGATGACCTGCGCGCCGTCGCGGCCCCAGCGGGAGCGCAGCTGCGCCTCGCCGTGCGCGACCGGGATCAGCTGGATGCCCTTGCCGCCGGAGTCCGCCAGCCACGTGGGCACCGGGACCGGGCAGATCTGGGTCACCTCGTCCAGGGCCATCAGCAGCGGCGGGTCCAGCCGCCCGCCGGGCTGAGCCTGGCCCAGGTGCGCGGCGGCGTGATGGATCTCGGCGGCCAGGCAGGCGAACAGCGGAGCGACCGGGGCGTCGTCGTGCTCGGCCTCGGCGATCAGGTACAAGGTGCCGCGGCCGCGCAGGAACTCCCCGATGCCGAACGCTGCGCCGGCGCTGCCGGGACGGGCCGCGGAGGCGAGCGTCGGGTCGCTCATGAACGACAGGGCGCGGGAGATCACCATCCGGACGGTCTGCGCGGTCTTCTGCGCCTCGCCGCGCAGCTCGGCCAGCTCGGCCGCCCACTGCCAGGCGCCCGCCCCGGCGAGGATGTCCTCGGCGTCGGCGGCGTCGCCGAGCGCCCACCCGGCCACGGTGGTCATGTCGCCGCCGGCCAGCGCGGCGGCGTGGAACAGGGCCCGCAGGTAGCTGGACGCCTTGCCGGCCCAGAACGAGGAGTCCTCGGTCCCCTTCAGGCTGACCGCGTGGGCGAACGCGTCCGCGCGGCGGATCGCGGTCGCCTCGTCCTCGCACCCGTCGACCGGGTTCCAGGCGAACGTGGAGCCGACCCCGCCGATGTTCTGCGGGTTGAACACGTGCACCGGGCCGAGCGCGGAGCGGACGCCGGAGGTCAGGGCGAACACGTCGTGCTTGGTCGTGGTGGACACCACCGGGCCGGGGTAGCGCAGGATCACCGCGGCGAGCAGCCCGGACTTGCCGGTCCGCGGCGGCGCCATCACCAGCGCGTGCTCGTCCAGGCCGATCCGCAGCCGGTGGCCGAGCTGGGCGCGGCCGAGCCGGACCGAGTGCCCGTCCGGGCGCAGCGCCCGCTGCCAGGCCGGGACCGAGCGGCGGGACCGGCCGGAGCGGCGGAACGCGGCCAGCCGGCCCCATCGCAGCCACAGCTCGCACAGCGTGGCGTGGCCGCGGCCCGGGTGCAGCCGCAGCGCCAGGCGCAGCCGCAGGTACCGGACCCGGAAATGCGGCAGGCGGCCGTGCGGCAGCAGGCACCACCGCGCCGCCCAGATGATCAGCAGGGTCAGGGTGAGCAGGGTCAGGTACTTCATCGCGGGCTTC
>Ga0335081_10013685_pt1 | contig 13116 bp, 11 predicted proteins | sample Lox_Sample_35_FD_206713 | JGI IMG/M metagenome (GOLD analysis project Ga0335081, IMG submission 206713) | Soil microbial communities from Loxahatchee National Wildlife Refuge, Florida, United States - Lox_Sample_3.5 | ecosystem: Environmental > Terrestrial > Soil > Wetlands | place: USA...
AGTGGGCCTTCCTTCCTCGGGAAGTGCGGCCCCGCTACTTGGCGGTCAACGCGGACGAGTCCGAGCCGGGAACGTTCAAGGATCGCTACATCATCGAGTACGAACCGCACATGCTCATCGAGGGCATTGCCATCACCTGCTGGGCCAACGACATCCGCCTGGCTTTTGTCTACATCCGGGGCGAGTTTGCCAAGCAGTCGCGCATTCTCGAGGGGGCCATCGCCGAGGCGTATCAGGCCGGCATCTTGGGTCCGCACGTCCTCGGCAGAAGCGATTTTTCCCTCGACGTGGTCGTCCATCGCGGGGCCGGCGCCTACATCTGCGGCGAGGAGAGTGCGCTCCTCGAGTCGCTCGAAGGGAAGAAGGGCTATCCGCGGCTCAAGCCGCCTTTCCCGGCGGTGGCCGGTCTCTATGGTCAGCCCACCATCATCAACAACGTCGAGACCATCGCGAATCTCCCCTGGATCATGCAACATGGGGGCGCCGCTTTTGCCGCGCTGGGAACCGGGAAGTCAGGGGGTACCCGACTCTTCTGCGTCTCCGGCCACGTGAACCGCCCGGGCGTCTACGAGAAGCCGGTCCATTACAACTTGAAACGGCTCATCATGGAAGACTGCGGCGGTGTCCTCGGTGACCGCAAGGTGAAGGCCGTCATCCCGGGTGGTAGCTCGGCCCCGGTGTTGACCGGGGACGAGATCGACGTGTCCCTTGAGTTCGACGCTCTCAAGGCCGCCGGGACCATGGCTGGTTCGGGTGGCATCATCGTCATGGACGACTCCACCTGCGTGGTCCGCGCGCTTCTGCGCATCGCCAAGTTCTACGCCGACGAGAGCTGCGGCCAGTGCACTCCCTGCCGGGAGGGGGCTCCTTGGATGGAGGGCATCCTCCATCGCATCGAGGGCGGCGAGGGTGCGCCGGGAGATCCCGACAGACTCCTCCAGGTGGCAGGTAATATCGGCGGCAATACCATCTGCGCACTGGGCGACGCGGCCGCCATGCCGGTGCAAAGCTTCGTGAAGAAGTTCCGGGCCGATTTCGAGCGGCACATCGCGGAGCGCCGCTGCCCCTTTGCAGGCGAGGCGTGGGGCAAGGTCCAGGAAAGCCGCGAGGCCTTCATCGGGGGGGTGCGCGCGTGAATTCCTCCTCCGCTGGTCCTTTCCTCGTGCCCTTGCTGCTCTTCCGTTGAGGAACCAACGATGGACCGAGCAGAGCCCTTCGTCTTCTGGGTCTTCGCCCTCCCGCTCATCGCTTCGGCCGCGGGCGTCCTGGTGGCTCGCAACCCCGTCAGCGCGGCCATCAGCCTGGTGGTGGCCTTCTTCTTCCTGGCGGGGATCTACGTCCTTCTCGCTGCGCACCTGCTCGCCTTCCTGCAGGTCCTCGTGTACGCCGGCGCGATCATGGTCCTCTTCTTGTTCGTGATCATGCTCCTCACCACGGCCGACGATGTCTTCGCGAGGACCCGCCTCAAGCTCATGCAGGCGGCCGGCGTTCTCGGCGCCGCCGGGGTGGTGGCGGTGGTCGTGACCGCGATCCGCCAGGCGGGGCCGATGCCCCTGAGCGCCCCGGGTGCCGAATTCGGCACCGTGCGGGCGGTGGGGCGCGTCCTGTACACGCAATACCTGTTGCCCCTCGAGGCCACGAGTCTGCTGCTCCTCGTCGCCATCGTGGGGGCGGTGGTCGTGGCCAAGGCGAGGATCTGAACATGATCGACGCCACACAGTATCTCGCGCTTGCGGCCGTCCTCTTCGGGATCGGTCTCATCGGCGTCGTCGCGAAGCGAAACATCCTCGTCGTGTTCATGTGCGTCGAGCTGATGCTCAACGCGGCGAACCTCACCTTCCTCGCCTTCGCGCGGCGATTCGGGAACGTGAACGGCCACGCCATTGCCTTCTTCGTCATCGCGGTGGCGGCCGCGGAGGCTGCGGTTGGCCTCGCCATCGTCATCGCCGTGTTCCGCAGCCGCGGGACGCTCAACGTGGACGAGGTCTCCTCCCTCAAGAATTGACCAGCATGCGCGGCATTTCGCCCGGTGAATGCCTTGCCTGTGCGGACGGGGAGCGCCTTGCGGAAGCCTTCCAGACGCCTCGCCGACCTCGTTGGTCGTGATCATCGAAGCGAGAGCCCGTCGCCTGTGCCACGCCACGTGGTAGGCGAGCATGCAAAGTGAGAGGGGGCGCGCACCCGCTCCCCCTTTGGTGATGAATGGGCCGTGCGCTTTTCATGAATCGGAACGCGCGTGCGACGACGGAGATCCTGGGCCGAGAGCGCGCTCGCCGGCACGCTTGACCGGATCGCATCGATCCCGCCGAGCGCTGCTTCCCGGGCGATCTCCCTTCCAACCGATCTTGGTCTTCCCTCGGAGTGCACGATCCGTGGCTTCGAGCAGATCCTTCCGCTTGCGCGCACGCTCCTCGAGCAGAAACGGGTTGCGGCATGCCACGAGCAATTCCCTGCGGGGAGTCGGGTGAGCCAACCTCAGCGAGTTCCTTCGAATCGAAGAGCGAGAGTTGCAGGGCGCCGCTGGTGACGAAGTCGGCATGGCGCCGTGCCCCGGATGCGGAACGGGCGCGGATGCGAGCCGACCTGTCTCTGGTGGCGGCCGAAGTCGTCATTGCGGGGCGCTGGCGCGCAATCGGGTATCTACCCCCACGCACTCCGGCGCGCCGGAACCGGTCGCCCGTCGAAGAGGCGAAATGGGTCGCGAGGCCGGAGCGTGGTCGCAAGGCGAGGGCTCCGGGTCGACGAGTGATGGGCCAGCGTCAGCCCCAGCTCTTGGAACCTCCGAGGTTCATCCTGGGGGCTCAGCCCTGGAAAGGCGTGGTCCATCCTGCGCTGGCGGGGACGGGTTCACCGCCGGGGGAAGGCGGTCGCGCACCCCCCCGGTGGCGAGCGTGCCTTCGCCTGTTCTTGCCGGTCGTGAGCCCCTGGGCGGGTTCGGGGAGCCGCCTTTCCTCCCAGCGATCGCAGGCACTCCCGGTCAGGGGAAGCGATGCCGAGCCGAGCGTTTTCGCGGGCGCGCTCCAGGGTTGGCGAGGTAAGCTCCGCGGCCATGCGCGCCCGTTGCTACCGTTGCCAGAACACGTTCGAGACCGACCGGTTTGGCACCCAGCGTTGCCCGAACTGCGGTTCGGAGATCCACCTGCCGGATCCCAGCGCGCCTCCGGCCGTGCAGAGCGAGCCGGCACCGGCTCCCGCGCCAGCCGGGGGCCCTCAACCCGAGAGCTTTCCGGGTCCGCTGCCAGGCTGGGCTCCCCTGCCACACGGAGCGCCTTCCGTTCCAGAGCAGAGCGCACCATTCGCGGAGCGCGCGCAGCGCGGCTTTGTCTCCTCGTACGTCGAAACCTGGAAGCTTGCCGCGCTGGAACCGGCGCGATTCTTCCGGCAGGTGCGCATCTCCGAGACTGGCTCCGCCGTGCTGTTCGGCCTCATCGCCGTCACGCTCGGCCTGTGGGCCTCGCTCACGTTTCGCTATCTCTCCGCCAACGCCACCATGAGCTTCGTAACCCAGTTCACTCGCTGGATGGGGGAGGGGCGGCTCGAGAACGGGCCCCTGCTGCAGATGATGCGGGCGATGACCCTGTCCTACTTCCTGGGTTCGCTGGTGGCGACGCCGATCGCTGCCTTTCTCGTCATCATCCTCACGGCCGCAGTCTTCCACATCGTCCTTCTGCTCGTGCGGGGGGCCCCGCGCGGCTTCGAGAGCACCCTCACGGTGGTCGGCTATGCCTATGGCGTCTTCATCGTGCAGGCCCTGCCGGTGTGCGGAGGCGTGGCGGCGATCCTCTGGTTTGCCATCGCGGCCATCCATGGGATTTCCGAATCCCAGAGATGCGGGACAGCAAAGGCCGCCTTCGCTGTTCTCACCCCCGCCCTGCTCGCATGCCTGTGCTCCTGCGCGGCGGCCGTGCTGGGCGGTCTGGCCGCTGGGGTCTCCTCACTTCGCGGGGTGGGCAACGGACCGCCCTCGACCGGCATCTGATGGAAACCACGCGCAGGTTCGGACACGAGGACGCCTTTGCAGCTATCGGTGTACTCTCCTTCCTTGCGGCGAGATTCATGCCGCTGCTCCAATTGCACTATGTTTGTCCCTTCAAAGCACTCACCGGGCTTCCCTGCGCCACCTGTGGGATGACGCATGCGTTCGTCTACTTGGCCCACGGCAAGCTGGCGGCGGCGGCGAGAGCCAGCCCATTGGGGGCTCTATTGGCCGCTGGCTTCTGGCTATTTGCCATTGTCGACGGGGTGCGCCTCGCCGCCGGCCTGTCCCTTCCGAGTCTGAGACCGCAAGTCGCGCGCGCACTCGCCTGGGGCTGCGTCGCTGCGTTTCTCGCAAATTGGGCCTTCCTCATGCTAGCCCAGCTGGCATGAACCCAGGCTTGAAGGTTTCGCTCGTCATCGGGGCCTATCTGCTTGGCTCGGTGCCGTTCGGCGTCCTCGTGACCCGTCTTTTCGCCGGCAAGGACGTTCGCCAGGTGGGATCCGGCAACATCGGTGCCTCCAACGTCGCGCGGGCGGCGGGGAAAGGGGCCGGCGCTCTCACGCTCCTGCTCGACGCCGCGAAGGGTTCATTACCGATGCTGCTCGCGCTCCACCTGTTCCCCAAGGAGGACGCGGTCGCCGCGCAGGGCTTCGCGGCGCTCGTCGGACTGGCCGCCTTTCTCGGCCACATCTATCCCATCTGGCTGCGCTTCCGGGGTGGCAAGGGCGTCGCGACTGCACTCGGCGTGTTCCTCGTGCTGGCGCCCCTGCCGGCGCTGCTCGCCCTGGCGGCCTTCTGCGTCGTCTTCGGCGCGACCCGCGTGGCGGCCCTCGGATCGCTCTCGGCCACCGCGGTGGGGTGCATCGGCCTGTTCGCGCAGGCGCTCTCTGCGGGCGGCGTGTGGAAGAGCCCGGCGCCTTGGGCGGGGCTCTTCATCGCCCTCGCGATCGTTGCGCGTCATCGCTCCAACATCGAGCGACTCATGAAGGGCGTCGAAAACAAGGTGTAGCGGCCAAGTCCACGAGTGAAGCAGGGCGACGTCCATTCCCGTCGCGGGAGCGACCGCACCGCCAGGATGGGGTTTGGGTCCCGCGCCGCGATGTTCAAGCAAGGGACGGATGTGTCTCGGGGTGCGGGCAGCGCGGGGCGTGGATGGAACTTCGCAGTGGCGCAGGTCAACAACGCCATCTGTCGCGAGGGGCCTTTGCGGTCTTCTGCGTGGGCCGCAGCACCGTCTTGCGGCCACGTGGCCGCAAGGGCCGAGAGAAGGGAGCGCCAGTGGCAGGCCGCGTCCTGTAGGGGCGGGAGCCCCGCTCCGTTCACCTCCGGTGGAAGACGCGGGCCCGTCTCGGTGCGCTCGCCACGGTGGCATTCACCTTCGGTTGCGGCGGATCGGGGCATCTCCCGCTTCCGAAGCGGAAAGTGCAGTGCCATTCGCCCCGAGCCTCCAGGAGATGGTTGCAACGTGGCGATCCGCGGTCGTGGAGGAATGCCGCCGCGGCGCGCTCACGGGCCTGCGCATTGAGCACCTGCGCGCTGTTGGCTCAGACGTTCGGGAAGGGGCTTGCCTCGCCGGGGGGGCGCACGAGCACCTGCCGCGGCTTCACGCCATTGGCCGGGCCCACGATGCCCTCGCGCTCCATCCGCTCGATGATCTTGGCCGCCTTGTTGTAGCCGAGTCGCATCTCGCGCTGCAGCTTCGAAACGGAAACCTCCTCCATCCGCGACACGAGATCGAGCGCCTGGTCGTACACCGGGTCCTCCTCATCCGGATCGCTCTGGCCGGGCCCGGTGTCCCGAGCCCTCAAGATCGAGTCGTCGTAGACGGGCTTGCCCTGTCCCTGCAGGAATTTCACGACCCGCTCGATCTCACCCTCGGAGACGAAGGCTCCCTGCACGCGGGCCAGTGCCTGGGTGGCGGTCATCACGAGCATGTCGCCATCGCCGAGCAGCGATTCGGCGCCGGGCCCGTTGATGATGGTGGAGGAGTCGTGGCGCGAGGCGAGCCGGAAGCTGATCCGGGCCGGGAAGTTGTTCTTTATCATTCCCGTCACGACGTCGGTGGACGGTCGCTGCGTCGCCACGATGAGGTGGATGCCGGTGGCGCGCGCCTTCTGGGCGAGCCGGGCGAGGGAGATCTCGACCTCGCGAGGCGCCGTCATCATGAGATCGGCGAGCTCATCGATGATGACGACGATGAAGGGCAGCTTCTCCGCGAGCTTCTTCGGTGCGGCGCCGGGTTCGCGGGAGTCTGCCGGGGCGCCCTCCTCCTTTTCGGGCGGCGGGGCGGTCGGGTCTTCGAACGGGGAGGAGGCGGAGGGGTCCTCCCCCGCCACGGACTCCTCGCCCGGTGCGGCGCACGAGGCGTCGTCCGCGTTCGCCAGGCGCGCTGCGGCCATCTCCTCGGTCTCCCCCTGTGTGGCGTCGACCACGATGAGCTTGCGCGGGGGAGCGGCGTCGGGCTCCGGGTCGCCGAAGGATCGGCCCTCGGCGCGCAGCTTCTCGGCCTTGCCGTTGTAGGAGCGAAGATCCTTCGAGCCAGTGTCGGCCAGGATCTGGGTCCTTCGTTCCATTTCGTCGACCGCCCACTGCAGCGCGCGAGCTGCCTTGGCCGGGTCCGTCACGACCGGCAAGAGCAGGTGGGGGATGTCCTCGTAGATGGACAGCTCCGTCATCTTGGGGTCGACCAAGATGAAGCGCACCTGGTCCGGCATCTGGCGATAGAGCAGGGACAGGATCATGGTGTTGAGGCCGACCGACTTGCCCGAGCCGGTGGTCCCTGCGATGAGCAGGTGCGGCATGCGCTGCAGATCCACGCAGTAGGGCATCCCCTCGATGTTCTTGCCGAGGGCGAGCGGGAGCATGCCGGCGGCGGTGGCGAAGCCCTCCGACTCCAGCACCTCGCGCAGGTAGACCTTGGCCCGATCGCGGTTGGGGACCTCGATCCCCACCACGCCCTTGCCCGGGATGGGGGCGATGATGCGGATGCGGGTCGCCGACAAGGCCATGGTGAGCTCCTTGTCGAGGTTCTCGATCTTGGCGAGCTTGACGCCGGCTACCGGGACGAACTCATAGAGCGTCACCACCGGTCCCGGCCGGATGTGCCTGATGGCGCCATCCACGGCGTGCTGGCGCAGCGTGGCGACGATGACCTCGGCGATGCGCTGAAGCCCGCCGGTGTCCACCTCCTGCTTCACTGACTCGCGCTGGTCGAGCAGGTCGGTGGAGGGGAGCCGGAACACCTCGCCCGACTTCGTGAAGGCGAAGGCGGGTGGCTCCTTCTTGTCCTTCTTCTTGTTGTTGCGCTCGAGCATTGCCTGCGAGAGCACGATCTCGGGCTTCTCCTTGGGCGCAGGTGGCTCGTCGCTGGCGGATGGCTCCGATGGATCCCCGGGATCGGGCGGGGGTGGCTTGGTGTCGGTCGCGTCGCAGGCGGGCTCGAGCTCGGGCGTCTTCTTCTGCGCGGAGCGTTCCAGCTCCTCTAAGGTGCCCGGAAGGGCGTGCACCCAGGCCGGTTCGTCACCGAACTTGACCCGCGGTGGTCTCCTGTGGACCGCCACCCCAGCTCCCGGCGGGCAGTCCGCCTCCGCGTCGCTGTCCCCTGCTTCGACCGATTCGGCCTCTGCTTCGGCGCGGCGAGCCCGGTCCAGCGCCTTGCGCGCGCGAAGCTCGGCGATCGCCTGTCGGTGCTGGTCGACGGACTCCAGCATCCGGGACCCGAGGAAGCCGGTGATGGCGCTCGCCGCGCGGAAGAGGAACGATGCGGTGGCGCGGACCTTGAAGTCCGTGGCGGCGATGAGGGCCACCACCGCGCTCGCCCCAACCACCAGCCCCGCGCCCACCGATGAAAAGAGCGCCTCCGCGCGCAGGCACAGCGTGCGCCCGACGCCGCCACCAGGGGGAAAGCTGGCGAGGTGGCGGCCTGCGAGAAAGAGGTGTGCCAGCGTGGCGACCGAGAGGGCGAGCACGACGTGTGCGATCGAGGCGACGAACGTGATTCGCAGCTGGACTACCCGGAAGAGTCGAAAGGCGATGAGTCCTACCCCGATCGGAACCACCAGCGACGCGAAACCGAGGGTCCGATAGAAACCCAGGGCGATGCGGTGGCCGACCGGGCCGGCGAGGTTGGAGGCGGTGGGGAGCCCGCGCGCGACCAGCGGCGTGTCGCTGGCGGAGAACGTGATGAGCGCGAGGCCCAAGACGAGTGCCGCCGCGATTGCGAGTACCGCCAGGATGTCCCGGCCCATGCCGCTGGAGCGGGATTTCGACCCCTTTGTGCCAACCTTCCTGTTGGTGCGCTTCCCCCTGCCCATCGGTTCTTGACCCCTCATGCGCCCTGGACGGGCTGCCGGTTCGAGGACGCGCCGACGAAGCGCCCCCTCGCGAAGGATATCGGGGGGTAGCACCCGGTCAATTTTTCGGGCCGTGCGCCGTTCCCGTGAAGGCGCCTTAGCCGTGGATTTGGCCCTGAGCAACGAAGCAACTTCTTGCTTAGACTCACTTGCGAAGGCTACCCTTGCAAGTTCCCCATGGTGGATGTCCGCTGCGAGCGATGCAGAGCACAGTACGCCTTTGACGAGGCTGAGGTGAGCGAAGCGGGGCTGACCGTCCGCTGCTCGAAATGCAGCCACGTCTTCGTGGTGCGCAAGAAGGCGCTGGTGGTCACGTCGCCCATCAAACCAGGTTCGCCCGCCGCCGCGCCGGTGGAGGCGGCCGATCTCCAGCGCCGGTCGGCGGGTGCCGCGCACACGGCCGCCCGTCCGTGGGTCCTGCGCAAGCCGAGCGGCGAGATCCTGCCCGTGAAAGACCTCGCGGTGCTCCAGAGGTGGATAGTGGAGCGCAAGGCGCGGCGGGAAGACGACCTGTCGAAGGAGGGTACCACCTTTGCCAGGCTTGGCTCGCTGGCCGAGTTCGAGCCTTTCTTCTCCCTCGTCGATCGGGCCGGCTCGCCATCTGACAGCCCGCCGATGAGTCCGGCGGCCAATCCGGTCGGCTCGCAGTCAACCCTCACCGACTTCCCGCTGTCGCCGGCCAGTCCCCGGCAGGAGATGGCGGGGGGCGCGCCTGCGAGCAAGGCGTCGCCAGATGGGCCAAGAGCGGCTTCGGGGCTCGGCGTGCCCCGCGAGGAGTGGGGCGCGCCCGCTCGCGGAACCGGCGCGCCCGAACCCGCCTGGGCAGATCCGGGCCGTGCTGTTCTGCGCAGCCCGCCGGCGCCGGCGCCACGCCCGCGCAAGCTGTCCTCGAGGAGACGCCGCGGTCTGCTCGCTCCCGTCATCGCACTGACCCTGACCGCCGGCGCGGGCACTTTTGCGATCTACGTCTTCCAGCCCGGTCTCTTCGCATGGGTGTCCTCAAAGCTGCGCAGGATCGCGTCGCCGAGAGCCGAGCTCTCGGCGCCTGCGGCCGAGCCGGAGAGTCCGCCGCCAGCGGATACCCGTTCGAGCGGCAATTCGCCCTCCCCTTCCGAGGCGGCGGCCACTCCCCCTCCGGAACCCCCGCCCGCCGCCAGCGAGCCCTCCGCGGCGTCCGCTGACGCAAACGGGAAGGGCACAGAGCCGGCGCGGCCCCGATCCCCTCCCAAGATCTCCGCGCAGAGTCCGGCGCGGGCGGGCGCGGAACCCTCCCCCAGCCCGGCACACCATGCCAAGCAAGAGTCGAAGAAGCCGCGCGGTGACTCGATGAAGGCCCTGCTCTCCGAGGCCTATCGCCTGCGCGAGCGGGGAAAACCGGAGGCTGCGCTCAGCATGTACGACCACGCGCTCGACCAAAACCCGCATGACGCGGAAATCCTTTCGGGTCGAGGGCTGTGCTATCTTGACCTCTCGCAGTACGCCCTGGCGGAAGCAAGTTTCCGCGCCGCTCTCGAGGTAGATGCGCGACATGGTGGAGCGCTCATGGGTCTCGCGGAGACATACCGATATGAGGGTCGCAGGGGCGAGGCGGTCTCCTATTACAAGAAATACCTGGCCGCGCATCCACAAGGAGAGGACGCGGTGGCCGCCGCGAACGCCGTGGAGGCGCTCAAGGAGTGACCGATGCACTCGAGAAAACCAGCACCTGGGAGCGTGAACCCAGGGGGCGAATACTTCGTTCTGGAAGATGCTGAAAAGAAGCGCCGGATCGCGCTCGACACGAAGAGGGCGATGGCAGCTGAGGAGCGCAGAGCGATGCAGGAACTGCATCACATGCACTGCCCCAAGTGCGGCATGAAGATGCAGGAAGTCCGGTTGGGCGAGGTCCATGCGGACACCTGCTTCTCCTGCGGCGGGGTGTTCCTCGACAAGAAGGACATCATCGTCATCGCTCACCCACAGCAAAAAGGCATCATGGGGGCCATTCTGAACTGGTTCAAGGACGAAACCCAAACCCCCGTGAAGTGAGGAGCTGTCCATGCAGCTCTCGCTCGACGAGGTGCGGCGCATCGCCGTCCTGGCGCGACTCCAGCTCTCGCCCGACGAGGAGCGGGTCTTCCAGGGCCAGCTCTCCTCCATCCTGGACTACGTCGATGAGCTCTCGGAGCTCGACGTGTCGGGGGTGGAGCCCATGACGCATGCCCTGGCCGTGGAGGAGCTTCCCGGGCTGCGCGACGACCGAGTGCGGCCCAGCCTGCCGCCGGAAGCGGCGCTTGCCAACGCGCCGGAGCGCCAGGGTACCTGTTTCAAGGTCCCGAGGATCATCGAGTGAGCTCCTCGGTGCGAGAGCTGCTGGACGTGCCGCTTGTCGAGCTTTCCGAGGCGCTCGAGAAGAAGCGCATTTCCTCGGCCGAGGTCACTGCCGCAGCCCTCGACCGCATCGAGCGGACCGACGGCAGCCTGGGCGCTTTTCTGAAAGTCACCCCGGAACGGGCTCTCGCCCAGGCGGCGGCGGCCGACCAGAGGGCCGCCCGGGGCGAGCGCCTGGGTCGGCTCGACGGCGTCCCCATTGCCATCAAGGATATCTTCGTCACGAAGGGGATCGAGACCACCGCTGGCTCGCGCATCCTCGCGGGCTTTGTCCCGCCCTACGACGCGACGGTGGTGGAGCGGCTCGATGGCGCGGGCGCCGTCATGCTCGGCAAGCTCAACATGGACGAGTTCGCCATGGGCTCCTCCAACGAGAACAGCGCCTTTCGGATGTGTCACAATCCCTGGGACCTCGCGCGCACGCCTGGCGGATCCTCTGGCGGCAGCGCGGCCGCGGTGGCGGCGCGGCAGGTCTTCGGGGCGCTCGGGACCGACACCGGGGGATCCATTCGCGAGCCGGCGAGCTTCTGCGGGGTGGTGGGAATCAAGCCCACCTACGGCCGCGTCTCTCGCTACGGAGTCATCGCCTTCGCCTCCTCGCTCGACCAGGTCGGTCCGCTCGCGCGCACGGTGGGCGACGCGGCGGCCCTTCTGCAGGCGATCGCGGGCCGCGATGAGCGCGACATGACCTCGTCCGCGCGGCCGGTGGACGACTACGGCGCCTCGCTGGAAGCGGGAACGCGAGGGCTCACCATCGGTGTCCCACGCGAGTGGCTGGAGGCCGGGATCGAGGCGGGCGTTGCGAGCCGGATGCGGGAGGCGCTCGCCGCCTACGAGCGGATGGGCGCGCGCATCGTCGAGGTTTCCCTTCCCCACACCCGGTATGGCATCGCCGCCTACTACATCATCGCTCCGGCGGAGGCATCCTCGAACCTGGCCCGCTACGACGGCGTGCGCTATGGCCTTCGCCAGCGCGGGTGCCCGGGACTCGCGGAGATGTACGGCGAGACGCGCCGAGAAGGCTTCGGTGCCGAACCCAAACGCCGCATCATGCTCGGCACCTACGCGCTGAGCGCCGGCTACTACGACGCCTACTACCTGCGCGCGCAGAAGGTCCGCACGCTGCTTCGGCGCGACTTCGACCGGGCCTTCGAACATTGCGATGTGCTGGCGGGCCCCGTTTCACCCACGGTGGCGTTCCGGCTCGGCGAAAAGGTGAGCGACCCCCTCACGATGTACCTCGCCGATGTGTTCACCGTCACCTGCAACCTGGCGGCGCTGCCCGGCCTCTCCGTGCCCTGCGGCCTCGATCCGGACGGGATGCCGGTGGGCCTCCAGCTCATCGGGCGCCCCTTCGACGAGGGGACGCTGTTTCGGGTCGCTCGAGCGCTCGAGCGCGAGCAAGGCCCGCTGCCGGGGCCCGGCGGGATCGCGCCATGACCGCGCTGTGGCGCCGCCTTTCTGGAAAGCGGATGAGCCTCGAGCGGGGCGGGTCTGCGGGGGCAGGTTAAGCCGATGTCGGTCTCGGATTTCGAGGTGGTGATCGGGCTGGAGGTGCACGCCCAACTGCTCACCCGGAGCAAGGTCTTCTGCGGCTGCTCGACCGAATTCGGCGGGGAGCCCAACGCGCACACCTGTCCGGTGTGCCTGGCCATGCCGGGAGCACTCCCCTCGCTCAACCAGCGGGTGGTGGAGTTCGCCATCCGCGCCGGTCTTGCGCTCGGCTGCACGGTGCGACGCAAGAGCGTCTTTGCCCGCAAGAACTACTTCTACCCCGACCTGCCGAAAGGCTATCAGATCTCGCAGTACGAGCTGCCCATCTGCGAGGGCGGCAGCGTTCCCATCCGCGGTGGCGAGAAGGCCATCCGTCTCAACCGGGTTCATGTCGAAGAGGACGCCGGCAAGAACCTCCACGAGGTCTCGGCGGACAAGAGCTCCGGGGTCGACTTGAACCGCGCCGGCGTGCCGCTCCTCGAGATCGTCTCGGAGCCCGATCTGCGCGGCGTCGACGAGGCGATCGAGTACCTGAAGTCGCTGCGCGCGATCCTCATGTACCTCGGAGTGAACGACGGGAACCTGGAGGAGGGGTCGTTTCGCTGTGATGCGAACGTGAGCGTGCGGCGGCGCGGCGAGGAGAAGCTCGGTCAGCGCAGCGAGATCAAGAACATGAACTCGTTCCGCTTCCTTCGCCAGGCCATCGAGTACGAGGTGGATCGCCAGGTGGAGGTGGTCGAGTCGGGCGGCAAGGTGAAACAGGAGACGCGGCTGTTCGACCCCGATCGCGGGGTCACGCGCGCCATGCGCTCGAAGGAGGAGGCGCACGACTACCGCTACTTCCCCGAGCCCGATCTGCCTCCGCTCGTCGTCGACGACGGTTTCGTCGAGCAGCTGCGGCGCTCCGTCCCGGAGCTGCCG
>Ga0335081_10013686_pt1 | contig 13115 bp, 14 predicted proteins | sample Lox_Sample_35_FD_206713 | JGI IMG/M metagenome (GOLD analysis project Ga0335081, IMG submission 206713) | Soil microbial communities from Loxahatchee National Wildlife Refuge, Florida, United States - Lox_Sample_3.5 | ecosystem: Environmental > Terrestrial > Soil > Wetlands | place: USA...
GAACTGGCAACTCTGGACGTAGTAGTCACGGCTGCCGAATACGGCCACGGCAAACGCATCGGCGTGCTGAGCGATTATACTTTTGCGGTTCGTGATGGCGAGCGCCTGGTCAATATCGGCAAAGCCTACTCGGGATTAACCGACCGCGAAATCGCCGAAATGACGGGGTGGTTTTTGGAGCACACAATCGAAGATCAGGGATTCCGCCGGATCGTGGAGCCGAAGATTGTGCTGGAAGTAGCGTTCAACAACATGATGCGCTCCGACCGTCATGAAAGTGGATACGCGCTGCGGTTTCCGCGCATTGTGCGATTGCGCCCCGACAAGCCTGCGGAAGAGGCAGATACGATCGAACGGGTGCGAGAGATTTTCGAGAAGCAAAATTAGAGTTACATAAAACATAGAACAAGGGCCAGAGTTCATCCGGCCCTTGCCTCACCGCTTCCTTTGCCACCTGCCAAGCGTTAATTCGTTCCTAGCGAAGCCGAACCGCTGCGATCGTTTGCCTTGGCGACCATCAAGGTACGGGATGGGGCCAGGGTGTAAACCCCGTCCGCGCTCGCAATCTCACTCAGATAGTTCACGCCGTCCACGCGGCGAAAAGTAACGTGAATTCGATCGGGAGATGCTCCGTCGAAAGTCGTGGCCAGCACGAACCTTGCGGAGGCGCCGTCTTTGCTGCGAATGGTCAACAACCGCGATCCGGGTGAGTCGGGTACGAACTCATAGGTTCCAGCTTCAAAAGTTTGTCCGTCGACCACGAACGCCTCGTCAATATGAGCAATCGTGGCTCGCTCCTGGGCGTGAAGTCCGGTGGTCAGAGTGAAAACGCATGCCAGCGCGAATAGGCTCAAAACAAGTTTTTTCATGATATCTCCTTTTTTTGTTTGCTCGACCCACGAACACAAGGGCAATCGGTGCAGGCAAAGGCCGGCCATGAAGACAGAAATTCGCCTCTGCGTATTTGCCTTGCCTGCCGGATGCGCATGCAACAAAGCAAATTCCGCGACTTCACTTTGCGTTCACTGTGTCGTTAGAACGTTTGATTCAGCGCAACCAGGCAGGACTCCGCCGGCTTGTCAATTGATTGTCAAAGCTATGTCGGGTGATTTTTACGAGGACGCGTCAGGAAAGGCGCGTGATGCCGGTGAAGCCGTCGAAGCCGGAATCGAACGTCAGGATCTGATCGATTCCGTGGTGCTGCATGACTGCGAGATGCACGGCGTCCCGCGCGGAGGCTCGGCGATGGCCCAGGACGATCTGCTTGGCACGCTCAACGATGGATTGATCGATAGCTAGTACTTGATCGACGACGGCCAGCAGCGCGTCCCATGCTGGCTGGATGGCATCGCGCCGGTCAATCGCGACGTAACGGTGCAGAATCTCTTGCAGAACTTCCGCGTCGGTGACGAGGCGCTCGCGCTCGCTGACTAGCTTTTCCAAAAGCCGCTGCGCATCGATCTTATTCGGATGGGATGCACCGACAAGATACATCGGAATGTTGGAATCGATCAGAATCACGGCTGTGGACCAGAGGCGTATCCCTTTTCGATTTCCGCGAGCATGTCGTCCATGTCGCTTGCCGGAAAATCGTAGCGCGCAGCCACGCGGATGGCCTCGAGCTTCTTACCGACGCTGCCAACCGGTTCGCGGCGGCGGGCCAAATCCAACGCTTGGCGGACCCACTCGGCCAAAGACAGATGGCGAGCTCGGGCCATGCGCTGGATTTCCCGGTACTCGGGATCTTTCAGAATAACTTGCAGACGCTTAGCCATATAATGAGTCTATCTGACTCATTTGCTTGAGTCAATCTGCTCGAGAATGGGAAATCTCCACAAAGCGAAGCCTATCTACGGCCGGCAGAGAGCAAGGTGATGCCGTTTTCCAGCGTCGGGTACTCCAACCGACTAATTAGTTCTTTTTTCATGCGGGAGTTGTCAGCAACCGACGAGGTCATTCCTGCTTTTACGATGTCACGGGTCAGGGGAGCGGCGGTGTGCAAAAGCAAAGCGCCCGTCTCGCACGTGATGGCAGCGACGTGAAAGGTCCATTCCGGAAGACGCCAGGGTTTTCGGTATCCGAAATGAAACGCGAGCCGGTCAAGGAAGTCTTGGACCGTGGTTGGTCCGTCATCGCACACGTTGTAGATGCCATGGACGCTCGGATCGCCAATCGCCGCGACCACGGCGCTCAGAAAATCGGGTAACGAAATAAGATGAATCCACGTCGGCTTCCGCCATACGGAAAGTATCCGGCAGCGAAGTAGCCTGCGGGCAGCTTCAGTGAGCTTGACGCTGGGTCCATACACGACACCGACCCGCAAAATCACGGGTGTTATCGCACCGCTCGAGCCCATTTCAAGCACGGCCTTCTCTGCCGCGAGCCGAGTGCGAAAATGAACTACCGCCGGTTCGCGATCCAGGCGATCGGTTGCAGGGTGCTCGGGCGTCGTTTCTCCTTCGACATGAGGAAAACTGATCAGAAGGAACTTTCTTACGCCGGCACACCGGGCTGATCTCAGCAGGTTTTGCACGAAAGCAATGTTTGTCCGAGGCAGGAATTTCTCGGGCCGCGGCGCGAAGAGGACCCCAGCGAGATGGACGATACAGTCAACGCCCTCGCAAGCTGACCCAATCGTACTCGGACTGCCCAGGTCCGCTTGAAACACCTCAGCCTTGCCGGAAGAGGCGACGTCGGCTGGCGGTGCCCTTCTATGTGTAAGAAGGCGAATCTGATGGCTCGTATTCAGAAGCCGTTTAGCTAACATTGATCCGAGATTGCCGGCCGCCCCGGTAACCAGGACTCTCATGCCTGAAACCGCAACATGAATCTGCGGAAGTAGAGCATCCCACCCATGTCAAAAAGTCCGTGAGCAATCATCGGCACCAGCAGGTTTTTCGAGTACGCATAAAAGAGCCCCAGGTACAGTCCTTGGAACACTGACCAGTAACTGACGATGCGAATGTCCTTCTTCCCCATGTGAGCGACCATGAATAGGAGGGAGGCGATCAGCAGACCGAGCCACTGCTGGATGAATCCGCGGAAGAAAATCTCCTCACCACAGGCCGCTGTTAGTCCGCCCAAAAGCACTTGAATTGGGCCGGGATCCGGATAATATTTCGCGAGTGACGCGGTCAGCTGTTCCGAGTAGGCACGCCCCTTAACAATCGTGTACCCGCCTCGGACAATCAGTGTCCAAAGGCCCAGCCAAATGGCCCCGGCAATACCTGCCGCTAGCGCGAGCGCGCTCGGTTTTATGCAGAGGGGCAGACCCTTCGCGCGAATTCCCAATATTCCCGTTGCAACAAGCGCTAGCATAACGAGTATTTCGAGCCAGGCGCTCCGCTTGATATAAAAAAGCACCGGTTTCCTCGCTAGCCTCAGCGGCTGTGGTGATGTTCCTCGCTCACCGGCATTACGCATCCGTGTGCCACTTCGCATTCCACGTGTTCAAACTGGATGGTGGTGTGGTCGATGCGGAATTCCTGGTGCAGGCATTCCTTTACATCGCGCAGAATGCGCTCGCTGACGGAGGGCGGAATGTCGGCGATAGCGATGTGGCAGGAGAGCGCGTGCGTCTCCGAGCCGATGCTCCAGACATGCAGATCATGCACGTCGTTCACGCCGTCAATGCGGCGAATGGCGGCTTCCACGCGGCCCAGCTTCATGCCGCGCGGCGTGCCTTCCAGCAGAATGTTGAGCGTCTCTTTGCAGATGCCGAAGGCCGACCAGAGAATGAAAGCGCCGATGCCCACGGAGAGCGCAGGATCGATCCAATACTGCCCGGTCGCCAGGATGGCCCAGCCGCCGGCGATAACTGCCGCCGTCGAAAGTGTATCGCCGATTTCATGCAGCAACGCGCTGCGAATGTTGACGTCGCCGCCAGAGCGGTACAGGAGAAGGGCGATGACTCCGTTCATGAGCACACCCGCCGCGGCCACAGCAATCATCACGCCGGCGTGAACGGGACCGGGATTTTGCAGCCGGCGGAACGCTTCGTAAAAAATCAAAAACGAAACGGCCACGAGAGATACGGCGTTGATCAGCGCAGCCAGAACTCCGGCGCGATGGTAGCCATAAGTAGCGGTGGAACTGGGCGGACGCGATCCCAGATAAACAGCGAATAGAGAAAGCAGAAGTGCGAAGAAATCAGAAAGATTATGTCCGGCTTCGGAAAGCAGAGCCAGAGAGTGCGCCCGGATTCCCGCAACCACCAGCAACGCAATATAAACAAGCGTGACGATCAGAGAAATGCGCAGAACGGTAGTCGTCTTCTCGCCCGTGCCGTGGCTGTGCGAGTGCATGATCCAAGTTTAAGGGGAGTCGCGACAGCCTTCAAGATAGGCCCTCCAACGCGACGTTACCTTTGCATTAGAATGCATCGTTCATGCAAACGGCAGAAGTGGTCATCATCGGCGGAGGGATTGTCGGCTCCAGCATCGCATATCACCTTGTCGCGGCAGGCTGCAAAGATGTTGTGGTGATCGAGCGGGAATCGGCGCAGGGCAAGGGATCCACCGGCAAGAGCATGGGCGGCGTGCGGGCACAGTTTTCGACGCCGGTGAATATTCAGATGTCGCTCTACTCGATTCCTTTTTATGCGTCGTTCGACGAGCGGCTGGGCTATCCCGCTGGTTATCGGCCGCAAGGGTATTTATTTTGCGCGACGAACGACAAACACCTGGCTTATCTGCGTGCGAATTTTGAAAAGCAGGTAGCGATGGGATTGAAGGATGTAAAGCTGGTTGCGGCCGACGAGATTCGCCGCATGTTTCCGCAACTTCGCGCCGACGATATTGTCGGCGGAAGTTTTTGTTCGACCGACGGTTTTGTCGACCCTTACAGCGCGATGATCGGATTCATGACCTGGGCTTCCGATCACGGCGCGAAATTGCAAAAAAACACGGTTGTGACTGGGATTCAGCGCGATGCGCAGGGGGTTGCTGGGGTCGAAACTAACAAGGGAAGCATTGCTACCAGGAAAGCGGTGAACTGCGCCGGGCCGTGGGCAGCTTCCGTGGCGGCGATGGCTGGGATTGATCTGCCGGTTGAGCCGCTGCGGCGAATGCTGGTCCCGACCGAGCCGTTCGATCAATTTCCCCACAGCGCGCCGATGATTATCGACATGTCGAACGGATTTCACTTTCGGCCGGAGGCGCTGGGTTTCTTGCTGGCCTGGAATGATCCGGAGGAAACTCCGGGATACAAAACGGATTTTGATTCTGCATTCGTAGAGAAAATTCTGACGCGCGCGGCCGATCGCGTGCCAGTGTTTGAGAATCTGGCAGTCAATCCGAAGCGGGCCTGGGCAGGACTGTACGAGATGACGCCGGACCACCACCCGATCCTTGGGCCGGTGCCGGATGTTTCGGGATTTTTCCTGGCCAACGGTTTTAGCGGCCACGGGGTGATGCACGCTCCAGCAACCGGGAAAATTCTGTCGGATTTGATTTTGACTGGGAGGACGAGTCTGGTGGATGCTTCGCTGCTCGGACTTGCTCGCTTTGCTGAAGGCAGAATGATTGAAGAAACGGCTGTGCTCTAGAGACTTCTCTGCGGCCCTTTGCGGATTTTCTTCGCATATTCGGCGGTTAAAATCTTTGACCGCAGAGGTCGCAGAAAACGCCGAGTCCTATGACCACCCGCGAACAAAACTACTGGCTCACCACGGCAGAAATGCCCAAAGTGGACTTGTCCCTGCCTCTGCCCGAACGCGTCGACGTTGCCGTCATCGGCGGGGGGTTCACGGGGCTGTCTGCGGCGCGCACCCTGGCCAAACACGGCGCCAAAGTTGCCGTGCTTGAAACCGAAACCATCGGCTGGGGCGCGAGCTCGCGCAACGGCGGCATGGTGCTGACCGGGCTGAAGCTGGGCGTCGGCAAACTAATTTCGATGTACGGCCGCGAGCGCACGCGGCGAATGTATGCGGCGTCGCTCGATTCGATCGATTGCGTAGAAAAGATTATTGGCGAAGAAAAGATCAATTGCGATTTTTCTCGCGCCGGCCATCTTGAAGTTGCCTGCAAGCAGCGCCACTTCGACGACTATGCGCGGCAGGCGGAAACGATCGCGAGTGAATTCGATCACAAGATCAAGGTGGTGCCGCGGAAAGAGCTGCAAACTGAGATTGGATCGGGCATCTACTACGGCGGCATGGTAGATGAAGTCAGCGCCGGCCTGAATCCGGCACGCTATGTTGCTGGACTGGCGTGGGCGGCTGTCCGCGCGGGCGCTATTATTTGCTCGAAGACGCGAGTGGAAGAGATCGAACGGGACTCGCGCGATGGAGCTTCGGGCTGGCGCGTGGTCACTTCCCGCGGAAACCTCTGGGCGCGGGATGTGTTCGTGGGCACGAGCGGCTACACGGGCGCAGCCACGCCGGCGTTGCGCAGGCGCATCATTCCCATCGGATCCTACATCATCACGACAGAAATTCTGCCGCCAGCTCTGGCGCGCGAACTCAGTCCGCGCAACCGCATGATCTACGATTCCAAGAATTATCTTTACTACTATCGCCTTACGCCCGATCAGCGCATGTTGTTTGGAGGGCGAGCCGCGTTCTTTCCGGAAACCGCGAACTCCATCCGCAAGAGCGCGGAAATTCTGCGGCGAGGCATGATCGAAGTTTATCCGCAGTTGCGCAACACGAAGATCGAATACGTCTGGGGCGGCACGCTCGATTTTGCCTTCGACATCATGCCCCACGCGGGGCAAATCGATGGCATTTACTTCGCCGTCGGCTACGCCGGGCATGGCGTGGCGATGGCGACCTGGCAGGGGCAAAAAATGGCGGACATGATCATCGGTGAGAGTCCGGAGAACCCATTTGTCGGCATTCCTTTTCCCGGCGCGCCGCTGGGCTTATACAACGGAAACCCATGGTTTTTGCCGTTCGCGGGGGTGTGGTACAAGTTCTTGGATTGGGTGAGCTAAGTGTCAGCAAAGTGTTCCACGTGGAACATTTCGTGCTGACAGGAATGAGCGCACAAAATAGTGATGACAGGTAAGTTAAAGAAAACAAGGGGAAAAATGACTGTCCCTCCTGCCAAAAGCGAGCGGGGCGACAAGTGATTTTAAAGACCCAGGTCTCGCAACCCCGGCGGGACCTGGGGCACCCCTAGGATTGTTCCCCTGATTGCGCGCTATTTGGCCTCAATGGGATAGATGGATCGGCGAGGCCGGCGGAACACTCTCTGAATCATCGGCTCGAAGGCCTCGAGCGGCATCGACTTGAAATTCCGGTCGAACGCAGCCTGATCGAAAAGCCGGCAGAACTCCTCGGTCTTCTCAAAATACGGATGCCCGCGAAATTTCTCGCGCATATCCCGATCGAGCCCCAGATGGTGAAAGAAATAATAGCCCTGGAAGATCCCGTGATGCTGGACGATCCAGTGGTTCTCCTCCGAGACAAATGGCTGCACGATAGCAGCCGCGATATCCGGGTGATTGCGCGGGCCCAGCGTATCGCCGATATCGTGTAACAGGGCACAGACCACATATTCCTCGTTCCTCCCCGCCTGGTGCGCGCGGGTCGCGGTCTGTAGGGAATGCTCCAGGCGATCGATAGGAAACCCGCCGTAATCCCCCTGAAGAAGCTTGAGATGCGCGACCAGTCGGTCGGGAAGTTTCTCCGAAAAGCGCTTTAATTCGCCCCCGATCAGCTGCCAGTCGTCGTGGGTGCTTTCGGTCAAAGCCTGAAAATCGGTACGTCCACTATTAGTGATGTTCATAACTGTTCTCCTCTATGACTGCAAAATTCACTGCTTGTCTTGTATTGCCTAGTCCCGATAAGAAGGATCGATCCGGTCAAGCTTGCGCAGCAATGCCGGCCACGCGAGCGTGGCGCCTTCTTCGTTCGTTACCGTTTCCGCCTGCTGCTGCGCAGTCGCGATGATGCGCGGATCGATGGTGATGAGTTCGCCGCCGCCCGCTTGCGCCCGCACCTGAATCATGCAGGCCGCCTCGAAGGTATAGAGCTGCAAAAAGGCATCGGACACATTGTCGGCAATCGTGAGCAATCCATGATTGCGCAGCATGAAGTATTTCTTGCTGCCAAGGTCGCGCACCAGCCTGGGTTTTTCGTCTTCGCGCAATGCCACGCCTTCATAGTCGTGGTAAGCCAGGGACGAGAGCACAAACATGGATTGCTGCGAGATCGGCAGCAGGCCATCTTTTTGCGCCGATACCGCTGCGCCATTTAGGCTGTGCACGTGGAGTATGCATCTCGCATCCTCGCGAGCAGCATGGATGGCGCTGTGGATTGTGAAACCCGCCGGGTTGATCTCATACGGCGAATCCATCACCTTTTTTCCGCTGAGGTCCACCTTGACCAGGCTGGAAGCGGTGATTTCATCGAAAGTCATCCCATAGGGATTGATGAGGAAGTGATGATCGCGACCCGGAACGCGGGCCGACAGGTGCGTGAATATAAGATCGTCCCAGCGGAAGTATGCGACCAGCCGGTAGGCGGCCGCCAGCGCAACGCGCTGCTCCCATTCTTCCGGAGTGACTGAGTTTTGAATGTTGGCCGAGTATTGCTGGGTTATGACTGTCATAATTCTCTCCTCGATGTCGGATTGACGTCCGCCCATCTCGTGTATACGATGCATACATTAATCCTGAGGATGTATTCGAATATCAACATAAAATGGCCGCAGCCAAAAACCGCCGTCACTCCCAGGTTCGCCCGTATCACCATGGCGACCTGCGTCGGGCTCTAATTGACACGGCGCTGAAACTGGTCACCGAGAGGCAGGACTGGACCTTCTCACTCAGAGAGGTCGCCCGCCGCGCCGGAGTAAGCCAGCACGCGCCTTACAATCACTTTCCTGAGAAACTGGACCTTCTTGCCGCGGTTGCAGCCGTGGGCTTCGAAAGACTACGAACCGGCCTGCTACAGGCCACGGCAGGAATTGACGGTTCCGAAGCCCTGTTGGCAGCGGTTTGTCGAACTTACGTGCATCTGGGACTGGAAAACCCAGCTCTCTATCGGCTCATGTTCGGTCCCGCGCTTTCCGACATTGGATCGCGCGATCGCCCCAAGGTGGCCCGAACGGCAGGCGGCCAAGCCAGAGCTGTACTGGAAGAGGTCATCCTGCGGGGAGCGCGGTCGGGCAGTTTCGCGGTTTCGCCCGACAAGCCACAGGACCTCGCTCTAGCCGCGCTGTCGGTGTGGTCCGCCACGCACGGCCTGACGATGCTGATCATTGACAAGCTGTCACAGGCAGACCTGGCGGTCGACGACATGATTGAGAGGATGGTGCGGATGGTGATTGAAGGTCTGCGACAACCTCGAGACCGATGATTAACGCGGCCCACCTAATGCTTAATTTTGGGGCGAGCAGTCGCTCAAACCCTTCCGTGGGACCGAGAACCGCGCATGTTCTTCCGCTCTTCGTTTCGAGAGGTAAATATTCCGCAGCAACGGGCACCCGTCATTCATGCGACATTTTTGCCGAGTCGCAACAGCCAATACACGACTGGACCAAGCAACAGCGCGGGAACTCCCCAGCGCAAGCCATAGGGATCGCTGCCTATCAAAGCGACTGCGCTCATGATAATGACTGCAACTACTGAGTAGATCAATCCAGCTTGTCCTCCGGGAATCAAAAATGATCTTTTCATCTCAGGCCTTTTGCGGCGCAATTGCCATCCGGCGAGCACGGTCATTACCGTCGTCGCTACGCGGAGCCAGCTGTAAATCACGATGAGCTGCACCAGGGAAAGCGTGGCGAAAAGTCCGTAGATCACCGCCGAGACGATGATAGCGATCCACGGCGTACCGTAGCGGCGGTGCATGCCGGTAAGCGCGTGCGGCAAATATCCGTCTTCGGCCATGGCAAAGGGCATACGCGTGGAAGCCAGGATCGTGCTGTTGAGCAGGGCGACGTAGGTCACCATGGCGGCAATCGTCATCCACGCGCCCAGCCAGGGCCCGCCCACAAGTTTTGCAGCTTGCGAAAAATATCCGGTGTGCCATTCGCTCCAGTTACCCAAAGCCGCGAGCGACGCGAACGTGGGCAGAAAATAAACCGCCATCGACATGGGCACGACCAATGCCAGCGCGATGGGATACGTACGCTGCGGATTCTCCACTTCCCCCGCAACCGTGGAACACTGCTCGTAGCCGGAGTAGAGCCACAAACCGAGCGCCAAACCCGCGCCGAATACGTTGAACAACGGACGATGCGGAGGCACGACCGGCGCAAAGGGATTGTGATGCCACTTTGCCAGTCCGATCACGACCAGCACGAATATGGGCAGAAGGATGAAAAGTTCCAGCACAGTTGCGAACTTGCCGACCATTCGAATGCCACGCACGTTGATATAGGTGATCGCGGCGAGCATGGCCAGTGAGACGACATAATGCCGCCAGCCCGTAAGTTCAGGAAAATAAAAACCTAAGTAGTCGGCGAACTGCACGGCATAAACGCTTCCCAGCAGAAACGATGCCGACCAGTTCCACCAGCCGGCGAGAAATCCCCAGAAGTCGCCAAAGCCGGCGCGCACCCAGCGATAGAAGCCGCCTTCGACGGGCATAGCCGCGGTCAACTCCGCCGAAACCAGAGCGACGGGAATGCACCAGAAAAAGGGGATGACGAGCAGGTAGATCAGGGTCATGCCGGGACCGGAGGTGGTGACCATGTCTTCCAGACCAAAGGGCCCGCCGGTGCAGTAGGAAAACATCACCCACACGAAATAGAAGAGTCCGGCTTTGCGGATGGAGGATTTGGCGGAGGAAGCGGTCACGAAGCTGGCAATTATAAGCGGAAGGCTACGCCCGAGAATTCAAATTGCAGGGAGACAGAGACAAAATCTCCCTCGACTTTGCGGTGATTCGCATGGGGAATCGTCCGCTGCGCTCGAGATGACAGGTTTCTTCAGTGGAGATGCTGCTGCAACAGCCAAATTGGTAAATCCGGATCGGCATAGGCCTTGAGCCAGGACTCATGTCCGACGCCAGGATATTCCGTGTACTTGACGTTGCCGTGGGCGGCCTGCAAAGCGGCATACATCTTGCGCGACTCCTCGACGGGTACGGCGGGATCGGCATCGCCGTGAAAAATCCAGACTGGAGTGCTGCCGATGAGGCGAGCGGTTTCCCCATAAGGATCAGCAATCCTGGGATCACTGACCAAAGAACCGCCCATTTGCGGATACATTTTCGGAGGAGTAATTCCGCCGCAGACGACAACGAGAGCGGCAAAGCGGCGCGGATATTTTGCCGCCAAATCCCAGGTTCCGAATCCGCCCATGGAAAGACCGGTGAGGTAAACGCGTGCCGGATCTCCGCGAAATTCCTTCATCGCGCGGTCGAGCGCGGCCAGCGCCTGGGCCTGCATTTCGGGCTGCGTCCAGGTCTTTTCTTTGCGGCACTGCGGCATCACGACGACAAAGGGAAAACGGGCCACAGTCTGGCGGATGGCATGGCCGATTCCCACGTCGGTTTGCAGCAATCCGTCATCACCGCGTTCGCCTGCGCCGTGAAGAAACAGGATCACCGGCCACTTCCCACGCTTGTTCCAATTCGCCGGGATGAAAACCTGATAACGATACGTCTCTCCGCCTACCGAAATTGTGCGATTCAGAAAGCCTGTTTCAGGATTGCGCGCAAAAGAGGTCATCGTCATCGTGGTCGTGAGACAAAGCAGCAAAATGGCAGAGGCAACGATAGTTCGGGTCATAGAAGTTTGCGAAAAGCAGCAGAAGAATACCATTTCGCGATTCCGAGAGCGCGGGAACTGGAACAGTGAATGGTGCGGCTTCTTCTGCGCGAAAAAAGCCTCCCGCTTTCGCGGGAGGCTTTTTCGGGGGAGGGCGTGCGGGCGTCCGGTCCCGTCGTCCTGAATGTTATTTCGCGACTGGCTGGTCGGTGCTGGCAGTCGTCGAGAGCTGCTCCTCGTCATTCTTCAGGAGGCTGATCTCCACGCGCCCGCCGCTGGTGCGCTTGGTTTTGTCACCTTCAGCGGTCTGCACCGGGGCGTTGCCCATGCCGACCACGTAGATCCGGTAAACCGGAATGTCGTGATTCAGCACGAGGTAGCGTACCACAGAGTCCGCCATCTTTTGCGAGGTTTCGATCGCAGCCTGACCGTGGCCGGAAGAGAAGCCCTGCACTTCGATGATGTAGCCACGCTGGTTCTTCAGCGGAGTGGCCATGTCATCCAGCGCCGATTTGGCGTTCTGACTCAGCATGGACTGGCCGGGGCGGAAACGAATTTCAGTCTGCGCCGAGGTCTTGTACTGGTCGATGTTTCCTACCACCTGCTCTACCGTGGTGAGACGGGTGCTGGCTTGCGTGGCCGTCTGTTGCGCCATCTGCGCCTTGTTGCCGGCGTCAATGGCATGCTGGTCAGCTTCGTTGGCTTTTGCCGAAGCCAGCTGGATACCTGCCTGGGCACGCGCATCGACGTCTTTGATCATCTTGCTGTTGGTCGCGGTGAGTTCGTCGAGCTCGTTCACGCGGTCGCGGATCGGCCCGGTCTGCCGCTGTACATATTTCTTGCGGGCAAACGGATTCAGCTTGCCCCAGAAACCTTCATGTGTATCCGGCTGCAAAGCGGGCTTGCCGCTGGCGCCGGTGGTCGAATTCGAGGTCTGATCAGACGATGCAGGCGCCGTCGCTGCCGGCGCGCTGTTTTGATCGGATGTGGCCGGGGTGCTCTGCTGGGCCAAGGCCGGGAGCGCGAGCGCAACCGCCACGAGCAAAGCGAAAAATGCACGGTTCTTCATAAGTTCAACGTCCTCCGAGGGGCCTAACCGCCCCATCTTTCAATTTGCCATTTTGACAAGTTGCCTAATCTTTTCGCCGGAAACTCAGGCAGGAGCCATCGCTGGCACCACGCCTTGTAGTACAGGTCAACTGCCAAATCCTTGAAACCGCTAACTCTTTGGGCTGCAATAGGATTGTAACTCTTCGACGCTCGCTTATCGAGGCAAAAATCGGCATTGCCCGGTAATTTTGGCGGCACCCGGTATAAAAACTGCGCGAAGGCTCAAGGCACCGCGGCGCTGGAAGTCTCGCCGCCGCAGTATCTCTCATATTGGCCATAAATGTAATTGTCCGTCATGCCGGCGATGTAATCGCAAACCACTCGCGCCAGAGGTTCCTGTTG